>WNFS01000017.1_pt1 | contig 120293 bp, 89 predicted proteins | sample 5400141 | NCBI WGS metagenome assembly WNFS01 (sample SAMN13153358, study PRJNA577476) | soil metagenome | isolation source: 60 cm saprolite under Madrone tree | place: USA:California | collected 2016-06-14 | reverse complement strand
TGATGTTGCGAAAGCCAACCAGTCGATCGCCTGGAGTAATCCGGCTAACATCACCTTCGGCACGGCGCTGTCCGGGATACAATTGAATGCAGTCGTCACTGGCACGGGCCCCGGGCCTACCGGCACGCAGACTTATACGCCGGGGGTAGGCACGTTCCTTAATGTGGGGGGTAGTCAACCGTTGAAGCTTGACGTAGCGAGTACCGACAACTACAACGCTGCCAACAAGACCGTCTACATTAACGTTACCCAATATGCAGCTGCTACATCAGTTACTGTCACGCCGGTCACTCAGCAGTACAGCGACTTAGTGACGTTCTGCGCGACGATTTCGCCGGCAAGCAGTGGCGGACAGTCGCCTGCTACGGGTGTGACCTTCTACGTTGGCAGTCAGAATATGGGGTCCGTCCCGCTGACAACCGTGGGTGGTGTGTTAAAGGGAACACTAGCGAATGTCGCGTTGCTCGAACCGACGCCGTTCGGCACAGCGCCTACAGGCCAGATGGCTCCGGGCAGCCACACGGTCACGGCGATCTTCTCAGGAGTGAATCCCAACTTCACCTTTGGCAGTCCGACGACCAACCTGACAATCACCCAGGAGGATGCGCGGGCCACTTACACCGGCGCGCTTTACGTCTCGACATCCTCGGCGACGTCGACCTCGGCGACTGTGACCCTAAGCGCCACGATTCAGGACATCACGGCGACGGCGGATGCAGCGGGCGACGCAAGTTTCGGTGACATCCGCAATGCTAAGGTGACGTTCATTAATCGCGACGTTCCCGTGACAGTAAGCTTGTTGAATCCTTACGGGTTCCAGATCATCGCTTCAAACCTGCCGGTCGGATTGGTTAGCACAGGCGACAGTAAGACGGGGACGGCCACTTACAACTGGAGTGCAAGTATCGGTAGTTGCCCATCCTCGCCGTGCTCACAGACGTACACGATTGGGATCATCGTGACCAACTACTACACCCGAAATGCTTCGACGGACGATGAAGTAGTGACCGTGGCCCAGCCAGGCAGCAACTTCATCACAGGTGGCGGCTATCTACTTATGTCCAGCTCGTCAGGCTTGTACCCAGGCGGCAAAGGTACGAAGAACAATTTCGGGTTCAACGTGAAATACAACAAGAGCGGTACCAACTTGCAGGGTAACATCAACACGATTATCCGCAACAACGGTCGCGTTTACCAAATCAAGGGCAACTCGATGACGTCGCTGTCGGTTAAGTTGTGCTCTACCGGGCCGGCGAGTAGTTCGTGCCCGAGTACCTCCACGTTCAACGGCAAGGCCAGCATTCAAGACATTACGGATCCGTTGAACCCAATCTCGATTGACGGAAACGCAACCCTTCAGGTGACGATGACAGATGCGGGCGAGCCGGGCAGCAGCGACACCTTCGCAATAACCGTCTGGAACAAAGCGGGCGGCCTATGGTTCTCGAGCAACTGGTCGGGCACAAAGACGATTGAGCAGCTCCTCGGTGGAGGCAATCTGCAGGTTCGCTAAACTCTGAAGCAGTTGATTCCAGGTAAGAATGACTACGCTTGACGATCCACATCTCGATGCTTTCTTCAAGACGAAGTAAGCGCTGAGATCTGTTTCACGAAATGCAAAGGCCGGAGGGAAGAGTCTTCTCCTCCGGCCTTTCGCATGTTCGGAGCCAGCGGTAGGCAGAAAGCAGCGGGTAGAGAGTCTACATATGAAGCAGAAAGCTGTGTGGGCGGGAGGCAGCAACCCGGGAGCCGCTTGGCTCACGAGTCCTCAAGCACGAGGAACGCAATTTTTTTTTTGCGGCCTGGGCCTCATTCGCATTTTAAAGAAACGTGCTGAGAATCTTTCGCGCCATGACCGGCCCCACGCCGGAACACTTCGGGTCTATCGATACAGCACCATTCATTCCTAGACCGACTCTGGCCTGTGGCGGCGGTTTAGAGTTTAACCAGCCGGATTTACCCGGTTCATTCAAGGAGAAAACGATGAGTAGTTCTTTACGTAAAGCTTTTCCATTTCAATCAAGATTGAGAAAGCAAAGAATCGGCATCTTGCTGATCGCAGCTTTTACTATTACCAGCGCAATAGCGTTTGGAAACCTGGGTGCCTTCGCCGCTGGAGGACCCAGCGTGTTAACAATCGTCGGCACTGGCTCTAATCCCGCGGGTTCTTCTAATCTGACGGGCGGCCAGCAAAACTGGGTTTTGGACTCTACGGTAGCGTCCGGTGGAAGCTTTACAGTCAACATCAGTGTTGCCATAGATGTGAATGGCAATACCGCCAGCTATCCCAGGACTATTAACCTGGGCCAGGGCCCGGGCGGCGCCGGTACCTTAGACTCAATCAGCGACTGCGTATTCAACAACTCGTCCACGCCAGCCTGCACGCGAACGGTCACGATTACTGCGCCAGCCGCTGCCGGAAACTACTTGATTAAGGTTGATGCTACCGGCGGAACGGGCAACGATGTGGGGCTGCACAATGGAAACGGGCTGAACATTCACTACAAGGTCTCGGTGCCTTCTTCAGACGACTGCATCTCGGTAGCCACATCCCTTTCGGTCGACGGTTTAAGCGCTGTCTATCACCAGCCGTCTGCCACGCTTAGTGCGACGTTGACGCAGACGTTGGACGACTCTGCCCTCGCGGGCAAGACGATTCGATTCAACCTTAATGGTGATCCGGTCGGAGCGGGAATTACCGACAGCAACGGGACCGCTACCTTTATTCTCGACACCAGTTCTCTGGGCGTCGGCGATTATACGATCGATGCTTTCTTCGACGGAACTCCATGTGCATTCAACGCGAGCAACGGCTCGGCCACCTTGTGCATTACTTATGGGGGGGTAACCTTCAGGCCGCCAATTGATCCCACCGGGCCGGCGCTGTTCCGCTCAGTCAAGACGATTCCGGTAAAGATCGTAGTTACCGATTTTTGGGGCATCGCCGTGCCGGATGCGGACGCGCACGTGTTCTTTGCCAAGTACAGCTCTAGCACGACAACCGATACTGATGCTCCGGCAGACCCTCTCGCCAACACCAACGGTGATAATGGGAATAAGATGCGCTACTCGGATGGCCAGTACATCTTTAACTGGAACACTACCGGATTGACCGACGGCAAGTACCGGATCACCATCGTTCTCGGTGAAGGCTCCTGTGCGCCGCCACGAACAGCGGATGTGACCTTCAAACGAAAATAACTAGCGCCCAAAAAAAGCCGAAAGCGGCAGCGGGCTTTAAACCAGAAAGGAGGGGTGCGTGAAGGCCCCTCCTTTTTCTGTTTTGGAGTGCGGCGCCTTGTCGCCGCCTTTCGCTCGGTGCAAGGAGAGCTCGCAGCCGATCCACTAACTCAGACCAAATATGGTTGAAATGTCGCGGGTTCTTCCCGTCCCTTTGGGAGATGTAGGGGAGGACGCGACGCTTGATGCAGACCGCCCTCTCTCAGACCCTCTCCGGTCAATACATCCCCGAGGGAGGGGAGAAAGACTTCATTTTGATTCTCAGACATAACAAAGCGCCGACAAGTGGGCGCACTCCAAAACGAAAACCGGCAAGTCGGCGCACTCGAAGATTGGTGGCCGCCTAACTATTGTCGGATGGGGGTCGCTCGAAAACTATTGTTAAAAGGCTGGAGTGCCGACCGCTTGAAACCACTTTCCATGTTTATGCTGTTGACCGAGTGGTAGATCGGATTTTTCTTCTCAAGCAGTAAGCCTGCTACCTGCTGTTGATTTCTAACAACAGCCGTCAGTTGCGTCCCCTGATCCAGAATTGCCTCGTCACCTTTCTTCGGGGTCCAAATCATTTCCTTCGTGAGCTGGACGGGAATCTGGCTACCGTCTACAGCAACTACATTTTCCATGGCGAATTCGAGCGTGCCGCCTCGGCCTCGCGATCCTTTGCGTTCGCTTTTAGTTAACCTGGCTTTGGCGACGGCTCCTCGGTCTATTACCAGCACGCCATTAACGAAAACGCGCCGGGATACCAGGAAGATAATCGCATTTCCTTTATCAACGTCTGCGGAAGAGATCGCCTTAGCCGCTTCGATTTCGATCAGGGTACCTGCAGGAACCTCCACCTGACTCCTAGCTGGCGGAACGATTTGCGGAAGTCTGGCCACAGCCATGGCCGGAGGGCCATACGGGACCATTTTCATTGCTGCCAGTACGGTGTCCGGAACGCCACGCATCGTCAAGTCCTTCATCACCGGGGGAAAGGTATCGAAGGCGCAGCTTGAAGTTACGATCCTGGCAATAATCTCGCCGGGCTTAATACCTTCGTTTACCATGCGCAGAACATCGCCATTGTGGAGCACAGGCACGGACGATGTGGATGCCGCTTCCGTCTGCGCAAAGGCCGACGCACTCGCCACCAGCAAGAGCGCCAGCAGCCATGAGAGTTTACATTTCATAATGGGAGCCTCCTGAAGCAGGGGCGGACTATTACTCTGATTACCTCGCAAAGGATAGGCAGTGTGTTCCCAACGTTACGCTTCCGTTCAAGGTCGCATTGAACACCGCTGGTATATACCTCACTCAACCGAAATGCAATCAATGAAGTGTGGATGATTAGTGATAAGCGAAAGAAATTATGCGGCGACTTATCACCGCTTTTGCTTCGAAGCAACGAGAGGGCCGAGCCACGAACTCACACAAAATAAGCTCTGAACTCGTTCGTGAGATTTCGTGCGCATGTCCTTACGCAGCCCATAACTCAATCGCAGCGGGAAAGAAGGACTGAACGATTTTCTTGAAATGTCGTGCTTTGTTCTCATCCCGCAGGAGGGTGGAAAGCTTGACGCAGACCGGCGCTCTCCCAGTGGGAGAGGGAGAGAGACTCATTTTCGCTCGCAGAAAATAACAAAGCGCCGACAAGCCGGCGCACTCCAAATTGGCGACTCTCGTCGCACTCCAAAACTCTCGCTCGATTATTGTTTCAGTTACTTGAAGATTTGAATGACTGAGCTGATCATCATGAGACTCGCGAAACCGCCTGACAAGGTGAGAGCCCACTCGACCGGCCGACTCTTCTTGCGCAAGAGCGCGCGCATCACAACCACTCCGCACTTCCATCCATCATGCTTATAGAGCGGCAGAACGTTGAAGGCCGCGAGCACAATATTTACCCAACCAAAGACAGTTCCGTAAGTGAGGGAAGCGGCAATTAGGTTGAAAATAATTCCAGCCAGATGCACGAACAATTGTTGGGGAACTGATCGCGCTTCCAGCGCCGTGCCGTCAATTCGCAGGAACGAAGCGATCGGAATTGCGCGCAGATTAAACGTGATGCCGGCGACACGAATACCAAAGAGTCTCGGCCCGAGTCCCAGGCCAATTTCCGAAGTTGAGACTTTGCACGTTCTGGCCGCGGCGAGATGACCCAGCTCGTGAACAATCATTGCCAGGGCCGTGCAGAACACGATTGAGAGAATAAACATCCAGCGGTAAGAGAGACTTGCGAACAGTATGTGAAAGTCGATTAAGCCCGGAATCATAAGAATGAGTTTCAGCGTGCCTTACCTTTGCCCAAAAAGTCGATTTAGGATGCATGAGGCCGGTAAATGCTGGGAGCGCGGACGTCTCGTCCGCATCCAGTTGCACGCATATTATTCGTATAGCGAAGATAACCACCGGTTTTTCGCGCTGCGCGCTCAGTGCGGACGGGACGTCCGCGTTCCCAGCAATCGATTGACCGACTTTTTGTGCAAAGCCGCGTGCCTTTATTAACGGCCGGGCGGGCGGCCGCGAATTAGTCTGTCAAGAGACATGCCGCAACGTCCGTCGTGTAAATCATTGGGTCAAACAGTTTTTCCTGTGGAGGTAATCCGGTCGATGACAGAAAATGTGACCGTTAAGGGGACAATATCTGACACTCCTAAATCGAGCAGGCTGCGGAAAAGGAAGTCACACAAAAACACCAAGGCACCCTGATTCCGAAAGGGGCCTGCTTGATTTATATAAACGCTGCCACGAGTTTTTCACCGCCGATTGCATGACTCGCTTTTTCAAGAGATGCGCCGTTACGTTAAGGTGTGCGATAATGCCTTCACTCTCCTCTGTCCCCTTGCCCGGCTGGTGTTAAGAGTTCAGAAATTCGAAATGGGGAAGGTGAAATCATGCAATCGAACCTTAGAAATTTAACCTTGTTTGTCTTGACCTGCGTGTCCTTGATCGGGATGCAGGTTATCGTTTCGGCACAGGGGCGCGGCCACGGGGCTGGCGGCCCACCTGCCGGTGTTCCCAGCGGCGGACCTCCGGCTGGAGTTGGAGTGGACCGGGGAATCAGCAGTTCTTCTAACCGATCAGATGGACGTGCAGACTCCGGGCGCTCAACGGCCTCAGATCGATCGAACGGGCGATCGGATTCAGGACTCGACCGTGCGCGTCTCCAACGTGAAAACTCTCAAAGCGCCAACCAGGAACTCAACGATCATCCAGGTATGGCGGCAGCGCTGCATACTACGGCCAATGACCTGAGGGCCGGGTACCAGGCAGCGCTTTTGACCAATCCTTCTTTGAAGTTTGGGCAGTACGTAGCCGCGACTCGGCTCGCGGCAAATCTGGGCGCCACCAATCCGAACATCACGCAAGCGGCGATTCTCGCCGGTCTTGCCGATGGCCGGAGCATTGGGCAGACGCTCCATGATCTGGGCCTGAGCAAACAACAAGCTGCAGACGCTAAGAAACAGGCCGACAGCGAAATCAAAGAGGCTAAGAGAAGGTAGTATCGTCCGCGCGGCGAACACAATCGGGTGGAATCCTGAGCGCCGAACGGTAAGTGGGACAGAGAAGGATGCCGGAGTTGCTTAGTTAGGCGGCTCCGGCAATTTTCTGTATTGGCGGGATCCCATCCACACTGAGACGATCTGGATCTACACAGCCTCAGTGTACTATCAACTTCTGTTTGGTTCTTTCTCACCTCAGATAAACAATACTCGATTAAGGTCGGTACTCGAACACCGTTTACCAAAATCGAGTATTACCGGCGAGATATATTCCTTGCATATTTGCGGTTGCGAGTTATATAAGCTCGGCTGCAGTTCACATCACCCCAGAGGAGGATATGCGCCCATGAACGGATTAGCCATTGGAGCCATCGTCGTCATCATCGTCTGCCTCATTCTTTGGTTGGTAATCAGAAGAGGAAAGAAGTAAGCAAAACACAATCACCATATCGATTCTTTCAAAGCAATGTAGCCCCGCCGGTGCGAGTGCGCAGGGAGTCGTCTGCCGTGTTGAGTGGACCAGCGCCGCCCTACTCGGCGAGGTCCGAAACATCAGACACCAGCGTCGCCACCATCACCTCAGCTTCGGCGCCGGCGCCGCCGGCGGCATAATGATTACGAAGTTTGCCTATCCGAAAGCGAAAGCGGAGATGGGTCACTCATCGCCGCTTTCCAGCACAGGCAGGAGTTGCAATCGCGACTCACACTCCCTATTCACGTAATTTGACGCGATAGATCATGTACGCGCCCACACGTTCGCCGCTATCACGTTCGTACCATCTATCCAGATTCGAGAGATTATCGTTTGGTGATACGACCGCATGGGACAGACGCGGTGTACTCGCTTGTTCGCGTGTGAAAGCCAAGCTAAACGCGGAGAAGTCCTGGACCGCTTGTTGGATGTCTTCCTCGGTTATTGGCTGAGAATTTGGTTTTAAGGCGAGATTCGCGCGATCCGCGCCAAAGGTCTCCTTACGAACAATATACCCCGGACGTTCGAGGAGCATCGTCAAGTTTTCTGCACTCACTCCAGAGTAATAAAGATATTTATAGAATCTTATCTTCTCATTACTTAGATCCACATGCGAGAAGGTGTAAGAGTACTGCGACCACAAAACCGGCAGGGACGCGGTCGTCGCGAGAGTGTCAGTTCCAAGTCCAGAGACAAAAGCCACCCCATAATGACCTTTAAGCTTCAAGGCGACAGATCTTGCTCTGTCCACCTCACGGTTACTATCCAGTCCGCTAGCTGCTGCATGAAGGGCAAGGATTAGTCCGACCGCGAAACTTCCAATCGCCAAGTAGATGGGAACCCGTTTCGGAAGATTTCGCGCCGCCAGCCCAACAGCCAAAAACATTGCAGTCAGAATCCAATAGTTTGCTATGAACTGGTCGTAATGGAAGGGTTGCAGAGAATGGCCGGTTACCACCTGGTGGTTAAAGACCATGAGAGGTGCTAGTGCGAAGGACAGGAGAAAAAGAATTCTGGGGTTTTGCCAATTCAGATTATGTATAACCAAGCGGCTTACGACAATGCCAATAGCTACACCGTACCACTCAGACCCGCGAAATAAATCTGGTCGATGCGTAAACTCAAGCAGCTGGGCCTGAGCGATTACGGGAGCGCGATGCGCTAATAACCATAGATACGGAACAAGCGCAACGACTCCTATTAGACCGATGACGCCAAATACTCGTAAGACCCTCCAATATTCGCGGGGTCGAGCGACCACCCACAAGATCAGCAGCACCACCAGCCACGCAGCAGCAGCGGTCCAGAGGAAGAAATACGAGTAGATCAAAACGACTAAGGTTAGGCCTGACACAAAGGCGTAAACGAGCGAGTTCTTAATGAGGGCCCGCCACACGAATAAGGTCATGGCAAAGAAGAAGGGAAACGGAAATGCAGGAAGGTAGCGTCGCAGAAAAGGGAATAAGACGGGAGCCCAGAACAATTTCAAGGGAGTCTGAGCCGCCAACACACCGAAGGACAGCACTCCAACAGCTCCAATGGCCGAAAAAAACGCGTCCTGAGTAATCTCAAATAGAAATACAAAGAGTATTAGGGTAGAAGCTACAGTAATTACCGGAACCAGAATGATGAAGGCGGTTGATGCTGAGATACCAAGAAGGCGGGCCGGAATCGCGATGGAATACGCAGGAATAAACTGAATTGAAAACAGCGTTTCATAGGCCCCTCCGTCTTCACCGGTGTATGGATCATTACGCCTTGGGCGGCCATCAATCAGTGCATTCACGTAAGCGGAATAAGCAAACTCGTCACTGTCGAAGTACGCATACGCCCCATTCCATTCTGAACCTCGTTCGTAACATAGATAGGCTTGGGGCAGCGATGTAATAATCGCCAGAATCGCAGCTCCAAGTATTCCCCACCTCAATTGCCTGAACGTCATTGGCGAGGAATCTTACCCCTGAAAGTACTGAAGGTAAACAAACAGAGCGTTCAAGTGTTACGCCGATGAAGCATATTTTCCTAAGGTAGCGCGCCTTTAGTTGCGCAGCGACAATCGATATAGATTATAGGTTCCCATATGCTCTCCGCCGTCGCGCGCATACCAGCGATCGATATGTGAAAGATCCGGCTCGACCTCTGCCTTAGTGATTACGTAAGTGAGTGGATGTTCCAGCACTCTTTCACGTGAAAATGAATCCACATACGCCTGATAGGCGCGGACCTCTTGTTCGATCTCGTTTTGTTGGATAGGCTTCGGATAAAGTCCTAACTCCGGGATGATTCTTTCATCGCCGAACACGACGCTATTGGCGTAAAAATTCATATAGGAATCATCGCTCTGTTGGTCTAAGTACTCGCGAAAGCGCTGCGCGTCCGCTCCGCAATAATAGAGATAAATGTAGAGCAGATCCTTCCGGGCTTTGTGCGAAGGCGCGCTCCCAAAATCCAAAGCTCCTGCGCCCAGCAGCGTACCTTGTGGAGTCCATGTGGGAAGTAATTTCATTACTTCAACCTGTGGAGACAATACCACCGCCTGGACTTTGCCCTGATCTCGCAATCCTGCGACCGTGCCATCCTGTTTTGATAATTCTCTCAAGCGCAGCAAGATTGGAATTGTCTGATCGCTGGTGACGTCGGCTTTCGTCCGGGCGAATGCCAGCAGACCCGTTTCTACCGCACCCCACGAAAAGCACAACACACCAATCCAGAACAAGAAACGCTTGGGAAGAGGTTGCCACACGAGTGCGGCGACAATTAATAAACTAACGAGTACCGCGTAATTTGCTATGAAGAGATCGAAGTGGAAAGGTTGCATAGATCTGCCCGTCAAGATCTGTTGGTTAAAAAGAGGGAAGGGAAGTACCGCCAAAGACGCAGCAAAAATAAGGCTGGGCTCGTTTTGCTTAATCTTGCCGCGCCGAATGCTGAGGGCGAGAAGAATAAGAATCAACGCTCCAATTAGTTCCGGCGCATGGAACAAATCGGGTCTATGCGTGAGTGTCAGGATTTGCACGTCATCCAGACTTCCACCGCGATACCAAACAAGATAGGCGTAAGGCACGAGCGCAAGGATTGCGATTGATGTTGTAATAGCAAATGACTCGAAGTTGCGCTGCCTATCTGCAGTCGGGCGCAGGTAAAGCCAAAAAAGAGCGATGCACGCGAGCCATGCGGCAGCAGCGGTCCACAAATATAGATAAGAGAAGACGAGTACAGCTAAAGTTAGACCCGCAAAGGTCGAGTAAAGTCGCGCTCGCCGCCTAACTTCGATCGTAAGCGCCCGCCAGATCAGTGCAATGAATACGAAGAACAATGGAAAAGCTGCCGCTGGTTGATACCGTCGAAGAAAGGGCATTAAAACACTGCGCTGATGACCCAGTAGTACCACTCCGAGAATCCCTTGATCTCCCGCCAGTTCCCCGCAACACAGCGTGAGGAGCACACCGATGGCGGCTAACCTGCGATCGCCCGTGATCAAAGCAAGCAACCAGAAGAGTGACAGACTTGCCAGCAAAGCTGACGTGGCCGATAGGGCGATAAAGGCGGTTGAGGTTGAGACTCGGAAAACGCGCGCGAATAAAGCAATAGAGTATGCCGGTATGAATTGAATCGAAAATGTGGATTCGGGCAAAGGCGCCATAGAGGTGCTATCTCGACCTGAAAACGGATCATTGCGGCGCGAGCGGCTATCTACTAGCGCATTTACATAAGCTGAATAGAGAAATTCATCTCCCTGAACAGTCGCGTATGCTCCGTTCCAATCCCGGCCCCGCACCGCCCAAAGATGAATCTGCGGTATGAGAGAGAGCATTACCATCGCCATTGATGGGAGTACACACCATTTCCAGCTGGTAACGTAAGAACGGGATTTGTCCACTCAGTTATTTTAGCCGATACTCGAATGAGTCTTGAATTAATAATGGATCTAAAGGCCGTCGGTACCGAGAGTAGGGGTAAGATGTCGCAGCCGCCGGCATTCTAAGTTCCGGGCTACTCCTAATGGGCAAGGACTTTCGAGTATTCCATGCCCCGGATTGCTGATTTCTGGTCGCGACGAATAAAGACCACAGCAATGTCATCTTCATAGACTAAGTCAAAGCGCTTGTCGAGGCGAAGCAATTGCGTAAGAGGGAGAGCTCTTTCGGCGACTACAAGACGCGCAGCCGACAACTCAGGATCAGATGACCAATCTGGGTGGCCATTCCAGACGTTCCATGAATGCTTGATCCGCTCGGCCTTATGCAGATTGCTGCGACCATCAATTGATACTGGCAGATTTGGTAAACGCCAGATCAGATACCCACCCCAATCAAAGTAATTGTACATAGGTCCGGGAAATCCGCGCTGTTCAATAAAACTTGCAGCGGCCACTGGGTAATCTTTTGCCACAAAGTTTTCCAGCATTGGATTCGACAGTCTAAACGTGAGGGCCGCCAAGCCAAGCATGACGATACTCGCCACTATTACGGAAGCCGCCTGGCCCTTTGAGATTCGATCATCAACTCTGGTCTTATTAACTGGGCGAGTTAGGGCGATGATGGTAATGGCAATGGTGGTGACCAACCAAACGTCGCGTTTGGAGCGAAAAGAAATTAGAATGCCGGCCGAGAGCAGGAAAAACCAGAAGGAGTTGAGAGATCGACGCCGGCCAAGCGCGAAAACCGCTCCGAGCGTTAACAAGAGTACCAGCCAATCCGGCAGACTCCGGAAGTCCATTGGTGATAGCTCACTTATCAATTGGTACAAACCACTCTGCTTTGCGGTGTCTAAGACCACCGCATAAATTCGGAAATGGTAGGGATTGAGGAGGGTAGCGATAAGGCAGGCCGCGAGTGCGATCGATACCTTGTCAACGGGCAGGGGTCGATCTCCCACTCTTTCGACCGAAGTCTGCCGACGAAGTAATCGGTTGACGGGGCCGTCCAAGAGGGCCAAGCCGAGAACAAACAAACCATATACGAATTGGATATGTAGATTTGCCCACAATGCAAACAGCGGCGCCAGATAAAAAAGAAGCCGATAGTTGCCTGTCCGTCGAACACTGACAAGAATATTAAGCTCGATTGCGAAAAACAGAATCGTGAAGAGCCAGGGCCTCGGAGTGCGCATGTGGGCCAGCGCAAAGAGTGCCGCCGCCGCCAGGATTATTGAGTGGACGAGTCTTGTCTCGAACTTGCGCACCAGCGAGTAGAACGCTCCGGCAATCGCCAACATCAAGGTGTAGACGTAGATCACCAATCCTATTAATCCAAATCTACTGAATAACGCGTAGATTAGGATTTCAAACAGCCAACTGTACGCAAACCATGGCTTACCCATGCCGTAGGTTGAGAAGAAGTCGTTGTAGGGGGCTGAGCGATGTTGGATGATCCATTGCCCGGTGCGAATGTGCCACCAAGCATCGGGATCCATGACGCTGACATTGGTTAACGTTAGCCAAGCCGGCAAGCTGTAGAAAGCTACTAACAGTCCCCACCTGCGAAACTGCGCCTCATACGAGGCGCGGAACAATGTCACTTGACTCCTCCGGCGCTGGCGTAACTGGATCCGCGGAATGGTTCGCGGGTCAAGGCGTATAAGGTAGCGTCAATTGATGAGCAGTGTCTAGACGATTGACAGGATTAGCCAATACTCTCGGAACAAACAGCGTTAAATATCTTCGCCAAAGGCTATCGCGCACGCTCATGTCGATAGGTTCTGCCACAACTGCTCGCTGGCGAGCAGCCCCTACGATGAACAGGATTCGGACCCGCCGTCCCTTCCTATGTTTATAGAATTTTAAGAGAGAGCAAATCATAGGGTTTATCTATTCCAGCAAGACAGCATAGAGCCGCCGCCTGTTGGCTGTCGTCAACGGCACGATCGTTGCTGATGCGAACATCGCACTGAAAATGTTGCCGTGATAGGCGAGGAAGCGATCACTCAGGTTTCCTGAGATGAGGCCTTCATGTCGGTGCAAACGCACTGCTCCCAATTCCTGCTTTTCAGGTCGGGCGCTAACCTTAAACCTCTCAGAAACTAAAGGAGTAAATCAAAATGAAAACGATCAAGAACTTTCTCAAGGACGAGTCCGGCATGGAAACTCTGGAATATGCAGTTATCGCCGGCCTCATCGCCGCCGTGGCTGTGCTGGTCTACGCGACCGGCGGGCAGTGGAGAACAAACCTTGTCAACAGGCTAGTCGGAGCGACCAATGCCACCTAACTCCCGTTGTCCTAACGGGAGCCATGGGCCGGCGCTGAAAATCAATGCCTAAATCTCGCCAGCCTTTCTAATCGAAGCGATCCTTCGATCTGTCCAAGGAACTCATTTAGAACGAAAGGAGGAGTTGACGAAATGAAAAGAATCAAGGACTTCATCGATGATGAGGCTGGAATGGAAACGCTGGAGTACGCAGTTATCGCCGGGCTTATTGCCGCCGTCGCCGTTATCGTCTACGCGACTGGCGGTCAATGGCAAACAAATCTCTTTAATAGGCTTATTGGCGCCACCAATGCCACCTAGTGACAGTCGTCATTGAAGGGAGGCAGGCGAGCGCAGGAAAAACTCTCCGAACCCCTCCATACTGTTCACGCGGGGACCGATTAGGGAATCCTTCACGAGATTTGATGGCCAGCGATCTAAGCAAGTAAGCAGACTGGCCTGAGAAGATTAGGTTTGTAAATGATGGTGACAGAGAACATTGCCATTGCTCTAATGTTTGTCCCCCTGGCAATCGTGATCACGTATATGGATGTGCGCTATCGACGCATACCCAACAAGCTTGTTCTTCTCATTCTTATTGGTGGCCTGGTTCTAAATTGTGCTTTCGGCGCCTGGCAGGGATTTCTGACGAGCCTGGGCGGATTCGCAATAGCTTTCGGCGTAATGTTCGCGCTCCATGTCTTCGGAACAATGGGCGCGGGCGACGTCAAGTTTTTCGCTGCTATCGGCGCGGTCGTGGGCAGCTCGTTAGTACTGCCGACGTTTTTGATCGTGGCGATCACAGGCGCTGTACTTGCCGTTTGCAAAATGGTTTACGCGAGACGCGTGAGGGCGACCATGTTTGGCGTGGGTCAGTTTTTCTTTGGACTACTACCCGGCCAGACAGTGCCGCGCTTCGAGGTCTCAGCCGACCACAATTACACATTGCCGTACGCCGTACCCATCTGCATTGGCAGCGTGGTCTCGTTTTTCCTTTTTCGCGTGTGAAACAGACCCTGGGTAATTTGCTTTAGTTAGGGAGAATAAATGATGCGAAATAAACGTTTTATCATCGCGCTCACCGGCGCGATCCTCTGCGGACTGATCGCGGTCATGTTAGTGACGCGCTACCTCTCAAATGTGCAGGCCTATGCAAAAGATCTCGGCACGGTGGTTGTCGCTAAGACCGAAATTGCTCTGGGCGAAAAAATCACCAGCGATCAGGTGACATTGACGTCGCTTCCGAACGGCTCAACCCCCGAAGGCGCTTTCCGGAAATTGGATCAGGTCGTGGGCCGGGTAGCGATCATACCGATTGGGATACGCGAAACGATCACGAATCAAAAACTCGCGGCCTCGGGAACGGGAGCGGGACTTTCTGCTGTGATTCCCGAAGGCTATCGCGCTATGACGGTTAAGGTTGACGATGTGGTCGGCGTTTCCGGCTTTGTCATGCCGGGCTCGTTCGTGGATGTCGTGGCCGTGATTGTTCCTTCAGCGCAGCAGGGTTACAGTCAGGAACCGGTCTCGAAGATAGTCCTGCAAAACATTAAAGTGCTGGCCACGGGTGCAAAGCTCGACTCACCGGAAAACCAGCGTGAACCGACGGCCGTGAAAGCGGTGACACTGCTGGTCACACCGCAGCAGGCTGAGAAATTGGCGCTGGCGAGCAACGAAGGCAAGCTGCAACTGGTGATGCGCAGCTATGGTGACCAGGATGATACCGAAACTAAAGGAGCCAGCAAGACAGGACTCCTCACCGGATATTCACCAACCGCGACTAGTGGGCCAAAACCCGAAAAACCCGCGGAGCCGGTAACTGAGCCAAAGAAAAGCCACGTTAGACCGGCTCGTATTGTGGAACAGAAGGAGCCGGCGCCGCTGGTGCAGGCACAGCCAATTCGGCGCAACTCAATCGAGCTTATCGAGGGAGCCAAGCGGCGCGACGTCGATATGCCTAAATAGTCTTGGAGTGCGGCGACTGGTCGCCGCACTCCATAAGAAGATGCGAATCAATCAACTTCGGTTAATTAACTAAGGAGTCAAAACAATGATGCCCCATCCCTCAATCCGATACTCTCTCTTGCTAGTCGGCTCACTCTTGCTGTGCGGCCTGGCACTTCCAACCAGGGCGCAGGACCAAAGCACGAATGCTTCGTTTGCCGCGAACTCAAAGGAAGCAATCCCGGTCAACGTGCTAGTCGGACAATCCAGGGTCATCAGTTTTGATAGCGCGATCGAGCGCTTTTCGGTTTCGAACCCCGAAGTCGCTGAGGCTGTCCTGGTCACGCCAAGTCAGGTAGTGATTAATGGAAAAACCTTTGGCCAGATCAATTTAATTGCCTGGCAGAAAAACACCGGCCGCTTCGTCGTCTTTGATGTGTACGTGCGGACAAATCTGTCACTGATTGATTCGCAGATTCGAGCGCTGTTCCCCAAGGATGACATCCGTCTCAGCCAGGCGAACGGTTCGGTGGTTCTTTCAGGAAGTGTCACCGATCCAAATATTGCTACGCAGGCTGACGCAGTCGTGCAAGCCGCGGGGTTCAAGACCGTCAACATGCTGACATCGCCCGTTAAGGATTTGGTCCAGGTTCAGCTTCAGGTTCGAGTGGCGGAAGTCAATAGGACTCGCATGCGTGAGCTCGGTACCTCGTACGGGTATCAGGGCAGCCCCGGTGTCGGATCTTATGTCAACGGTGGCGGTGGCCCGAGCAGCATCGGGAATGTTGACGGAGGAGTGCTGACCGGTACTCTGGCCAGCTCGCTAAATCTTTTCGTTATGGGCGGTAACACGCTGGCGATGATCCGCGCCTTACAGACGCAAGGCGCTTTGCGCGCGCTCGCTGAGCCGAACCTGATTGCCATGAACGGGCAGCAGGCGAGCTTCCTGGCGGGAGGCGAGTTCCCGGTGCCGATCGTTCAAGGCGGCGGCGGCACCAATGCCTCCACCGTGACTATCGTCTTTAAGGAATATGGCGTGCGCCTGAACTTTAAGCCGACTGTTCTGGATGAGGATCATATTCGCCTCGAGTTGGAACCCGAAGTGTCCACTCTCGATTTCGCCAACGGTGTGAAATTGAATGGCTTCCTGATTCCGGGTCTACGAACGCGGCGCGCCAAGACGAGCGTCGAACTCCGTGACGGCCAAAGCTTCGCGCTCGCGGGATTGCTTGACAATAGCGAGACCAAGACGATGTCGAAGGTGCCGGGACTGGGCGACATTCCCGTCCTGGGTAATCTTTTCCGTTCAACTCAGTTCCAGAAGAACGAAAGTGAGTTGATGTTCATCGTCACCACGCAGATCGTAAAACCGGTCAACCGCGACGATATACCAAAGATGCCGGCGGTCGAGAGTTTGAAGAAGGGCTCTTTGCTGGGAGCGGGGGTCGATCCGAAGAGCGGTATAACCGGACCGACGGGCTTTATTACCCGCCCGAGCGAGACGCCGAAGAGTCAGGCCCCGTCTCAGCCATCGGCTCAAACCAAGCCCGCGAATTCGAGTGGCGCCACAGAAGGGTCGCCGGCGGTGGCAACCTCTTCGCCGAAGTCTCCTAACCAGTAGGCCGTGGGTGAACGATGGTGAGAGAAATGCGAACGAACTATCGCCGCGTGTTTATAAATAGGGAGGAAGACAGCAGGCAGCAGCAATCTCCACCGGCGAGGTCACTCGAGTCGCGCGATTGGCGGCGTGAGCGCGGCTCGGTCACGATTATGGCGGCCATCCTTATGATTGGTCTGGTACTCGCTATTGGGCTGAGCATAGACGTCTCGAGGATCTATATGGTGCGTTCAGGTTTGCAGAACGCGGCGGACGCGGCGGCGCTGGCCGCGGCGCGCGAGTTGAACTCGGGCACGGCTGGTCTTACTGAGGCTGTGACCCAAGCCAACGCAATCGTTAACCAGTACGGCTTCAATCGGACCGGGGTCACCGCTCCCTCGGTTACGATTAGCAAAGTTGAGTTTGCGGCCATCATAAATGGACCCTGGTACGTCGGCGCCGGTGGCGTCCCTGGAGATGCAGCCACTGTCAGCAGCATCAAGTTTGTTCGCGTCACAACGCAAGCCGCCACAGTCGGCATACTGTTCGCTGCCCAGGCGCTAGGCGCGAGCCACGTTGAGCAGCGAACGGCTACTGCCGGAGCGTCGGTCCCTTTGAACACGATCTGTGACTTCTCCCCTGTCGGGGTAGCGATGGCGGTGAATCCGACGAACAACGCCCCTCCGATGACTCTGCATTTCACGGACGATATCGGCAGTCCGAACTGGTCCGTTCCCGACGGAAACTATGTGGTTTTCAACGTGACGGATATAAAGGGAAACGGAAATGCCGAAACCGTAAACTTGGCGGCGGGCATTACTTCACTGTGCACCGCTATAGGCCAGTCGCTAACGATCTCGGCGAGCGCCCAAGCGATGCCCGGTCGCAGGGCCATAACGGATGGAACGAATACACGGTTCGATCCGCCCAATTATAATGGGCACGGCAGCGACTTCAGCGCTACCAATTACCCGCCAGATACAAACATTGCCGAGGGGTTGAGCGTCACGCAATACCTAAATAAATCCCCCCTCACTAGTCCAACTCATTTTCCCCCCGGCCAGGACGATCGGCGCATTCTAGTCATGCCAATTATCGATCCGATTTCTGCGCCAGGTGGCTCCACTTCGGTTCGAATTCGCGCGTTCGGAGCTTTTCTTCTTATTAACAAGGTAACGATTCCGCCCGGGTGCAATACGGCACACCCTTGTGGGGGCGACATCGTCGTGCAGTATTTAGGTAGCAACTTTGATATTGGACGAGGGTTTTACGATCCGAACACTCCTCCAGGGAGTTCCGGCCTGACGATTCCGGTGCTGTACAAGTGAGATGAGCGTTTATGAGGATGCTGAGACTTAGGGGATTTCTGAAATGTGAGCGAGGTACGCAGATGATCGAGTTTGCGTTTCTGCTCCCAGTTCTGGTTCTGCTCTTTGCTGGGACAATCGAGATGGGACGTATGTTCTCTACCTACACTACCTTGCAGAAATCGACTGAGGTGGGAGCGCGCTATCTCTCCGCGATCCTGGTGCAGTCCGACGGAACATATCTGAGTACTGATACCACAAGTGCGAAGAACCTGATTGTTTGCGGCAAGGCGAGCGATTGCACGGGACAAACACCAATCGCCAAAAATTTGACTGCCTCGAACGTTACTATCACTTCTCCAGGCACAGGAATTGGAACGAGGTACGTTACGGTGAATGTGACTTACGCCTATCAACCACTCGTGTTTGATCTGGGGGGCATGACCGGCTCGTCACAGCTTTCGCTCAATTTTACGTTTACGCCGAGCATTACGATGAGGTACATGCCATAGTCGGATCAAGGAGTTGAGAGAACGTTGATTATGGGCAGGCAGACCAACACCAAGTCGGGCGAGCGTGGAGGGACTTTGATCGAGTTCGCCGTAGTCGCGAGCGTCTTCTTCACGATGCTAATCGCAATCTGCGCCGGTTCGGCCCTTTACTTCACGCACAACGCGATGGTTGAAGCGACTCGGCGCGGCGCTCGATTCGCCGCTACGCAGGCGGCCAATTCGACACCTGGAGTCCCTAGGACAACATCTTCATGTGACACGACGGGGCCCAAGCTGACTGATATTAAGAATTACACGATCTATGGTAACACCGCTGGTACTGGACCGAAGCTAATCAGCGTTGACCCAACGAATGTCTGCGTTGAGTATTCAGCGACGCCTACACCATCCGGGTCGATCGGTTTCGGTGTTGGCACAGGCGCGGTCTCCGTGAGCATTACAGGTTACACGTTTAACTTCGTAATTCCAGGTATTAATCAACAGATTAATATGCCCTCGTATCGCACCACGGTAGCCGGCGAGAGCGCTGGCACCTTTCCCAATTAAGGGCATGCAAGGGAAATAATCCACCAAAGATAAGATGATGCAGCCATTAACATTCATTACATTGGGTAGGAAACTTGAAGCCTCGAAAGAGATCAGGGACGCGCTGGTAAGCAGTGCGCGTGCGCGGCTGTTAACAGACTGCCAGGATTCGGATCAGTTATTGGCCGATGCGACACGACTGAGGCCCTCGGCGGCGATCATTGTTTTGGACGGTGAGAATCAGGAAAGAGAGTTCCTGCTGGTTAAAAAGCTTTCGTCGGCATGTCCTGAAACGTTAATAATTTCCGCGGCCTATAACGCCTCGCCCGCATTGATCCTGGGCAGCATGCGTTCCGGGGCGCGCGAGTTTTTGCAGCTTCCGATTAATGGCGACGAGTTTAAGACCGTGCTTGATCGGACTGAGGAGTTTAACGCTACCGTCACGTCGAAGAGAAACGGCCGCACGGTGGCCGTGTTTTCAGGAAAAGGTGGCGCCGGCGTCTCCTTTCTTGCCACCAACCTGGCCGCCGCAATGACCGTGCCCACCGTACTTGTAGATCTCAACTTGCAAACGGGCGATGCCGCCTCTTTTCTCGGATTGGAGCCGAAATATTCACTGGCGGATTTCGTGCGCAATCGCGCGCGGCTGGACGACTCTTTGATCAATAGCTTCATTACTCTGCATTCAGTGCGCTTATCGCTGCTGGCCGCGCCGCTCGAGCCTCATGAGGCTGAGGACGTTAAACCCGAGGACATAACCGAGGTGCTTCATCTTTTGGGCCAAAGATTCCAGTGCTTGATCCTGGACTTGCAGCACACCTTTGATCCGGTAACGGTGGCCGCGCTGGATCTGGCGGACGATATTCTGGTGTTAATGACGTTGGATATTCCCGGCATCCGCAACACCAGGCGCGCATTGAAGGTATTTGAGCGCCTGGGTTATCCGCGCTCCAGAATTCGCGTAGTGGTAAACCGCTGGAGTAAGAATATCGACGTCAAGTTGGAGAAAGTCGAGGCGCACCTGGATGAACAGCTGATCGGCCTGGTGCCGAATGACTATGCCAAGGTGATGAACTCGATTAATCTCGGCCGGCCATTGGTACAGTCTGATCCAGCGTCGAAAATAACTTTGGAGATCAAACGCATCGCTGGCCTGGTTGAGAACAGCCACAATCCGATCTCTGCGCAACCGCGGAAGGGATTACTCGGTGCAATGTTCGGGCGCCACAATTCGACCGAGTCGCTCGATCTTTCGGCGATGCCCGATCCGGTGTGAGAGTTAGTCTGCAATAACGGCAGTTTTTAGCAGGTAACACGATGGCATTAAGAGAAAGATATATAAGAGAACCACTTGGTGAGGGCACGTCCCAGGGCGCCGAGGAGTCGACCTACGGCAACCAAAGCTTTCAGGAAATGAAAGCCCGTCTTCATCGCGCGATTATCGCGCGGCTGGATCTGACCAGGGTTAACATGCTTTCGCCCGATCGGGTGCGCGCGGAAGTATCGCGGCTGGCGGAAGATCTGCTGCTGGCTGAGAATGCGCCGATTTCGGAGGTTGAGCGCGATCGTCTGGTCAACGAGGTCCATCACGAGTTGTTCGGCCTGGGGCCACTGGAGCCTTTGCTTGCCGATTCGACGATTTCTGACATTCTGGTCAACTCCTATTCAAGTATCTATATCGAACGGCGCGGCAAGCTCGAGAAGACGGCAATCAGTTTCAAGGACGACGAACATTTGATGCGGGTGATCGAACGGATCGTTTCGACAGTTGGCCGCCGCATAGACGAGGCTCAGCCGATGGTCGATGCCCGCCTGCCTGATGGATCGCGTGTGAACGCGATCATTCCGCCGCTGGCCATCGACGGCCCGGTGCTGTCTATCCGCCGCTTTGGCACGAACCCTTTGAAGATGCCTACGCTGATCGCGAACGGGGCCCTCACGAAAGAGGTGGCGGTACTCTTTGAGATGTGCGTTCGCGCCCGGCTGAACATCGTGATCTCTGGAGGCACGGGCGCTGGCAAAACCACGCTGCTGAACGCGCTGTCGGCTTACATTCCCCGCGACGAACGGATCGTGACCATAGAGGACTCGGCCGAGTTACAAGTGCAGCAGCCGCATGTGATCAGACTGGAGACGCGGCCTCCGAATATCGAGGGGCGCGGAGAAGTTACGCAGCGCGATCTTGTGCGCAATGCGCTACGCATGCGGCCCGATCGGATCGTAATCGGCGAGGTCCGAAGCGGTGAGGCAATAGACATGTTGCAGGCGATGAATACCGGCCATGACGGAAGCCTTACTACCATCCATGCGAATTCTCCGCGGGACTCACTGGCCCGGCTTGAGACAATGATTCAGATGGCCGGCATGAGACTCTCCGATCGAGCGATGCGACAGCAAATCGCCTCGGCGATTGACGTGATAATTCAGGTCGCGCGGTTGACCGACGGTACGCGTCGCGTCACTTCCATTTCTGAGATCACCGGCATGGAAGTGGATACGATCGCCATGCAGGAAATTTTCCAATTCGAACGGACCGGCGTCGACCCTGCGGGCAAGGTCATGGGCCACTTCCGGGCCAGCGGCGTTCGTCCGCGTTTCGCGGAGCGGCTCAAGCAATATGGCATGGAGCTTCCGGCTTTCTTCTAGGATGGATTGCGCAAGATGTTTATCTCAACAGCCGTATTTCTCTTCTTCCTGTTTCTGGTCTATGCCTTATTCCTGCTGGCATCGCGTAAGTCTGATGCGCGGCAGGAGCGATTGCAGCAACGCGTCGCCGAGGCATTGCAGGGCTTGCGTCCCACTGATAATGAGATACAGATATCTCGCGACGATTCAATCGGCGGCCATCCCATTATTAATCGGCTGCTCTCTTCGCTGGACTTCATAAAGCAATTTGATCGGACCGTCAGGCAGGCGGACTTGCAGATCACGGTCAGCCGCCTGCTGGCTTTTTGCTTTGTTGCTGGTCTAATGGCCTGGCTCGCCGCATATACTTTAGTGAATCCAGTGGTCGCAGTTCTGTTGGCCCTTTTGGCATCCGCCCTCCCCATTTCTTATGTGACCCGAAAGCGCAAAAAGCGGTTGTTAAAATTCAACGCGCAGCTACCCGATACGCTCGATTTACTCAGCCGTTCGCTGGCTGTCGGCCATGCTTTCTCAGAATCCTTGAATCAAGTGGCTTCAGAGATGCCTGATCCGATTTCGGCGGAGTTTCGGATAACTTTTGAAGAACAGAAACTTGGGCTAACGACAAAAGTGGCGCTCGACCGGTTAACCGAACGGGTGCCATTGCCAGACCTGCGTCTCTGCGTAACGGCAATGAATATTCAACGTGAAACTGGCGGCAATCTTGCCGAAATCCTCGAAAAGGTTGGGCATACGATCCGCGAGCGGTTCAAGTTGATGGAAGATTTCCGCACTATGACGACCAGCGCGCGAGGTTCGGCCTGGATTCTCTGCGCCTTGCCCATCGGCATAATTTTGCTCATGACCGCCGTTAATCCGACCTACATGGGCGTGCTGCTGCAGGACCAACGCGGCCATTATCTGCTCGCAGCGGCTGCTGTATTGCAGTTTCTGGGAGTTGTCACTATCAGGAAAATTTTGAACATCAGAGTTTGAGGTAACGTGAGGCCCAAGGTCCGGCCTGAAGAAAGTAAGTGAATCCGATGTTGCTGATAATCATCCTCTTAACTTTCGGTTGTATCGCGCTCGCGGTGATGAGTGTCTATTTGATCCTGGCCCGCCCCAGGGGTGTCGTCAATGCGCGTCTCGAGACCATGGATCCATCACTCTCCTTGGTTGAAAACAATCCGATGACGACCATGGCTGAGCGCGTTGCCGAGCCGCTCAACCGGATTGTGCCGATTTCGGCGGTCGAAGCCGCTAAGCTACAGAAGCAGTTATTGCAGGCCGGGTATCGTTCGCCCGATGCGGCTACCGCCTTCAGGGCTATTCAAATTGGCCTCGTCGTTGCAATGCCGACTCTGGTGGCGACGGTGTGCTTTATGCTGGGGCGTCCGCTGAACAACTTCTTCATCTGGGGGATCATCGGCGCCGCGTTTGGTTTTTATTTGCCTAAGTACGTATTACTCAAGAAGACTACGGCCCGGCAGCGACGTATCACTTGGGCCCTGGCAGATATGATGGATCTGATGGTGGTTGCCGTTGAGGCGGGGCTGGCGCTCAACGCCGCTCTTAATCGCGTGGGCGACGAATTGAAGGGCCTGCATCCGGATATGCATTACGAGATCGATCTGGTTAATCTCGAGATCCGAGTCGGACGCAGCCGCGAGGACGCGCTGCGCAATCTGGCCGAAAGAACCGGAGTAGACGACATTCGCAGCTTTGTTGCTTTGCTGATTCAGGCTGACCGTTTCGGCTCATCAGTTGCCAAGGCCGTGCGCATTTTTGCGGACTCGCTGCGTACTAAGCGGCGTCAGCGAGCAGAGCAAGCTTCGCAAAAAGCGGCCCTCAAGCTAATCTTTCCGCTTACGCTTTTTCTCTTTCCGGTAATTATTCTGGTGATCCTTGGGCCGGCGCTTCTAAATCTGATGGATGTGTTGTTTAAATGAGGAGCCCCGGTCTGGGGCAAGTCAATTGCCCAGTTGAACTTTTGTTACTAAGGAGACTGTTCATGCTAAAAAGTCCCATAAGAATTCTGCTCCTCACGGTGACCTTAATATTCGCGGTGCAGCCCTTACAATCTGTCCACGGAATTCTTTTATCCAAGCTGGACCTGGCGACAATCGATGCACCTGACACGCCGGCATCCAGCAACCGCGAGAACGGACAAGGCAAAGGCTTGCTCAGTGCGCTGAAAGCGCCCTTCAAAGCCATTGGCCGGTTGTTTGGCGGTGGCAAGAAGAACCCGAACAAAATCGAGCGTATCTCGGCGAAGGACATCAAAAAATTCGAGAGCGCGCAAGCGAACCGCGTCGATAATCCCACCCCAGTGACTTCGGCAAGTCAGGCGGAGCCGGCGAACAGCAACGTTCCGTCGAGCGCTGTCGAGCATTTGGAGAAGGGCCGCGCTTTATTAAATGCCGGAAATCTCAACGCAGCTATCTCTGAACTGTCAACTGCGGCGTCGCTGGATTCGAAGCTGAGTGAAGCCCACACGCTCCTCGGTGTCGCCTATGACCGCAAGGGTCTGTCCGACCTGGCACGTCAATCGTTTGAGGTAGCAATGCACGATCCGAGCGATCAGGCAATGCACCTGAATAATCTTGGTTATCTGGAGTATACCCACGGGGAGTATAAAGAGGCAGTAAAATACTTGAAGCGCGCCGCCAAGCTGTCGCCAAACGATTCGCGGATCTGGAACAATCTCGGTCTGGCTCAGGCAGAACTTGAGAAATTCGACGAAGCTTACAAGAGCTTTGCGCGGGCAACCGGAGAATTCAACGGCCGGCTCAACATAGCAGCTCGGCTGGAGAGTAAGGGCGATACCGACAAGGCGATCAAACAGTTACAAAAAGCGCTCGCCTTACAACCGAATTCGAACGAAGTGCTGGGCCGCCTGGCGGCTCTCTATGACCGATCGGGCCGCCCTGAAGACGCGCAGAGAGTTCGTAGCACGCTGGCGACGCAGCCTGTCGTCGCTGATGCCGGTGCGAAAAAGAAGTAAGTCGGATCTGCTGGAGAGTCGAAACTACTATGGGACACCTGGGAATCCTGACGCGCTCGGAAATCGAAAGGCTCGGCCCGCCAATTCCGGAAGAGCTGGCAGAGATGGGAGTCTCGGACGCAGTCTTGTGTGATCTGGCACTCAAGCATGTCGCCGCCCTGGTAAATCCCACTTCGGCTTCGGTGGCGGAAAGGATGCACCTAACATGGGTGATCGCAGAAGACCTGCTGCGCCAACTGTATCGCGAAAAGCTGATCGACATCCTCTCGCAGGGTCTTCCCGGCGTCACCCGCTATGCCATGCTCGATCATGGTTGGGAGCGTTTGACGCAGGTGCAGCGGCAATGTGGCTATGTGGGCCCCGCGCCCGTTGCGCTGGCGGATTACAGCCACATGATGCAACTACAGGCGGTGCCTTTCCGGCCGGCCTCAAACGAAAGCGTGCGGGAAGCTTTTCGTGATCTGGTTTTGCCGGAATCTCTGCTCCAGACACTTGGTTGTGTGATCAACTCTCGTTCGTCACTGTACCTCACGGGCCTTCCGGGAACCGGGAAAACAGCGATCTCGGAACGCATGAATACAGCGCTGTTCGGATTTATCTGGGTTCCGTACGCAATCGAAGTTGATGGTCAGATTATTCGTCTCTTCGACTCGCACTGCCATCGCCAAGTTCCCGAGAAGGCTTCAGCCATTGAACATGATCGACGCTGGGTAGAGATCGAACGGCCCTTGATCATTGTCGGAGGCGAACTGACGCTGGAGAACACTGACCTGGCCTGGTCCGAAACCGCCAGGTCTTATGAAGCTCCGTTTCAAATGAAATCGAATGGCGGCACGCTGGTAATCGATGACTTTGGCCGACAGCGTGTGGCCGCCAGGGATCTACTGAATCGTTGGATCATGCCGCTCGAGCGCAGGGTCGATTTTCTCACCTTGAATAGCGGCAAGAAGATCGAGGTCCCTTTCGAGCAACTGGTGATTTTTTCAACCAATATCGAGGACAGGGAATTAGTCGATGAAGCGTTCCTGCGCCGCATGGGTTATCGGGCGCGCCTCGAGCCGCCGAGTACTGAAGCATATGCCGAGATTTTCAAACGCGCCGCCAACCGGCGCGGGATCGCTCTGGATCAAGTCTGTTTGGACCATGTTCTGGGCAGGTATGTCAGCGAAGCGCGGCTGATGAAATCATGCGAGCCACGTGATCTGATAAATCGCGTCAGTGATATTTGTCTTTTCCAGGGAAGTGAACCAAGATTAACTCCAGAGCTACTTGATCTGGCCTGGGGCAATTACTTCGGCACTTCGCACGGATTTGGCCCGAGCGTCCCTGAAGTAGTGATTCAAGCACGCGCTCTATCGATGTCCAATTGAGTCGTAGTCGACAGGATGATGATGATTAGCATTCTCGAGCGGCCGGTCAGGCAACTGCTGGTAATCTGCCTGGTGCTGGGTTGCTTTGGTGTGATCGTGGCTCAGAACCGATCTCGACTCAAGCATAAGCCTGCCAAAGCAGTGGAAGCTTTACCAGCAGCCACGGGCTCGCCCGCCGCGCCCGAGGGAGAAATTATTGGTAAGCGAATAAGATTCGCTGACGGCTCGGACATGGACGCCGATGAAGTCTGGAAACAGGGAGAAGAGTTTTGGTGTCGTACCGGCGGCTTGACGCAGCGAATCGATCGGCCCATCAACACTATTGATCCCATCCGCGCACAGCCGAAACAAGAGCAGGCCAAGGTCCTCGCAGCCCCGACGGTTACTCCTGACAGTAAGCCACGCGCTGCAGAGGCGTTCTGGATTTACTTGAAAGGGGGCGCGCGCATGAAAGGCGAAGACGTCACCGAGTCGGATGCCGGAGCGTGGTACCGGCGGGACACGCTCTCAATCTTCATCGAGCGCGACCGGATCGAGCGAATCGAACGAGACTCGGGCGTGGCGAAGCAAACCGGCTGGAAGGAGCGCGGCTGGACTACGGGCAATGGCAGAATCGATGAACTGATCCGCAGCAACAGTACGCGCTTCGGTTTGGATCCTTATCTGGTGTTCTGTGTGATCGAGCATGAATCGCATTTTCACGTGCAGGCGTTGAGTCCGAAAGGGGCGCGCGGGCTGATGCAGTTAATGCCTGGCACCGCCAGACGATTCGGCGTACGGCGGCCTTTCGATCCGGCTGAAAATGTTTTCGGTGGGACTCAGTATCTGAAAGAGCTGCTGAAAATGTTCGACGGACGGTTGGATTTGGTTCTGGCCAGCTATAACGCCGGTGAGGGGGCGGTGATAAAGTATGGTGGCAATGTTCCCCCTTATCGAGAAACCCGAGAGTATGTAAAGCGCATCTCAAGGCGTTATGGTGCAAACGCATCAGATCCTGCCGAAAAGATTTCGGCGCCGCCGCAATGAGAAATGGCTGCTCATGAGATCTTTCTTGCATCGTGCTCTAGTCGTACTCGTCCTTTTGGCCAGCGTGGCCGTAGGTCAAGCGCCGGACAATAGCGGGCCGCTGACCAACGCTGCGATTGTCAAACTTGTGCGGAGTGGTTTCAAAGAAAAGACCGTTATCTCAATCGTTGCCGCACGCCCGGCCGCGTATGATCTGTCGCCTGATCGGATGATCGAACTAAAGAAAAGCGGAGTCAGCGAAAAGATTATTCTGGCTATGTTGGCCCGGCAGGAAGGCATGAATGGCCTGGACGATGCCTTTACCGACGATCCTTTTTTCCGAGAGAGCGGTAAAAAGCAAAAAGAGAACCAGAAATCCGGAACGACTGAGAACAGCACCGACATCTTTGGCTCGAGCGGGAGCGGGCAGAGCAACACACGCAGCCGCGGTGGCAACTCTTCCGCGTCGGGCGATACTGAGACCACGGGTACTGCGACGGTGCGCATTATCAGACCTCGCAGCGAAACTGGCGCTTCACCGAAACTTGAAAAAACGCCTCCGCTTACCAACAATTCGATTATTGATTTGGTTGAAGCGGGTTTTACTGAGGGGACGATCGTCAGACGCATCGAACAATCGCCCGTTGACTTTGATCTTTCGCCGGCTAAAATTGCTGATCTGCGCAAGCATCGCGTCGGTGATAAAATCCTCAACGCGATGAAAGCCGCCAGCGGAGAAGATTCCAACGCGAGTAAGACAGGGGCCGCCTCCAATGGCACGCCAAGACCACCAGATTAGAAAGCCGGTTTCGGCGGCGATTAAATTTTCCCTGACCTTTGGTGTAATCGCTGTCACTCTTTGCGGACTTACCTGCTCGCAAAAGTTAAGTGGGCAAACTCGACCTGCTAAGCGCCCCTCTGCCGGCTCTTCTCAGAGCGCTAAGCCCAAACCAACTCCAACCTCGACGCGACTGAAAAACCTGGGCGACCCGCCACCAGTTCCCATCCTTAAGAAAAAGGAAGAAGAGATTAAGCCGGGTGATGTAATCTTAGTCAACACCAGCGAAGTCATGTTGCCGGTTACGGTACGCGACTCAACTGGGCGTCTGGTCAAGGACTTGACCCGCGGAAATTTTCGCGTCTTCGAAGACGGGCGCGAGCAACCCCTCAGTGATCTGGCATTACGCCAGGTGCCGGTCGACATTGTGCTCATGATTGATGCTTCGTCGTCGGTCACCACCAGTCTGGATGACTTTCGCCGTGCAGTTGAAGGATTTGCCACTCAACTGTCGCCACAAGATCGAATTAGTGTGATCAAGTTTGACGATCGGGTTGAATTGTTGCAGGACTGGACCCAGAGCAAATTTCAATTGCACCGGGCATTAAACCGCATCCAGGCCGGAATGTTCACGCGCTTCAACGACGCTTTGCTGCTCGCGGCCAGGGAACAATTCGGTTCCACCAAATCGCGGCGCGCGGTGATCGTCCTAACCGATGGCATCGACAGTGGGCGTGGATCCGCGTTTGAGGCGGCATTACAAGGACTGCTGCAGGCGCAGGTAACTGTGTACGTGGTGAGCAACACTGCGATCGAGCGCGCCGCAAAGAAGGCCGAACTTGCTTCCATGGCTCAGGGAACCGAATCCGAGCTGCGCTTCAACCAGATCAAGATGGACGACCTGCGCGAAGGATTAAGAGTAATTGATCTCAGTGAGGAGCGGTTGGAACAACTGACTATGGCGACCGGAGGCCGGCTTTACAAGCCGAAGAGCTTTGACGCGCTGGACGCGACCTATGCTGAGGTCGCTGATGAACTGCGCCACCAATACTCGCTCTATTACACGCCTTTGAATAGGGAGCGAGATGGTTCGTTCCGGCGGGTTCTCGTCGAAACTGATGTCACTACTTATCATGCCACCACGCGCGTCGGTTACTTCTCGCGGCGTGACTGACCTGGCTTGTAGGGTGAACGGCAGCCTTCGGCTTGAAGTGCAATAATGTTCGCGGACACGTGAATACGATGGATGCTAACTTCGCATCTACGGCTAACTCCTTTGGTTAACAGATGAACGCAATCGAGGTCGAAGGACTTTCCCGCACTTTCAAAACCCTACGAGCAGTGGACCGCATCAGCTTTACGGTAGAAACCGGTGAAATATTCGGTTTCTTGGGCCATAACGCATCTCGATGCAAAATCAGTTAGTTACGTTTACATCACCCGCTTGATTGGGGTGGGTGAGGCCCCGAGTTCGAATCTCGGCGTCCCGACCAAGAAAGAAGGCTTCCTGCTTTTCAGCGGGAAGCCTTTTTTGAATTACGTCCTTACCTAAATGCGAGCCAGGTCTCGATGCGTTCTCACACGATCTTCTTCGCCGGTTTTGATTTACTGGCCGGCGTGATCGTCTTGTCCTGCGGATTGGTTGTGGCCTTTGCCGGTTGAGATTCGGCGAACCCGCCGGCGAGAGTTATTACGCACATCGATTTGAATTCCGGATGAGGCCCGCAGCAAACGCCGGCAACTTTGTAATCAGCACTCATTAGTCTACGACGATGGCCGCGGCCCGGAAAACCGTCATCAATTAGCCAGGTCAGAAGTCGTTCGCGAGCTGACTCGTTACCATAAGTCAGATTTTCACCAATGCCACCCTGCCACGATCCAAAAGGCTTCACCCGCTGTTCGATGAAACTACTATCGTTCCCTTTGTGACCCGTGGCGCCGGTTCCGCTTTGATCTTTAACGTGACTCAAGGCCGCCAGACAAAGACCATGCGACATGCTAAAAGGTCCGAGTGGCTTCGCTGCCCGAAGAAACGCGATCGCATCCTCTACAGCACTCCACCCTTCCTGGGTTGTAAACGAGTCCTCGTTGGACGGCCGGTACTCCTTGCCGTGAAACAAAGGCTTTAGACCTTCGAGGTACGTTGCGTATCGCTGCGGGTTAGCGCGCGCCTGATTAATTTCGCTTAGCAGGTCTCGTTCATCTCGTGAGAGACCGTCGTTGACAGCTTTTGTGGTTTGCGATTGGCCTCTGTCCAAACTTGAAAAAGAAAGAATGACGCCCAAGGCGCAGCACAGCGCCACGAGTCCAAGAAATCTGACCTTCATGGGGGGATTACCTTTCATTGGAAAAACGGTCCGAGCAAATTCGTTGACTAATGCTCCATCGACTCGTCGGGAAGATAGGCCTAAGTTAGCGAAAGTGCCGCAAGCTGTCAATCGATAGTAGACAGCATCCACATAAGCGTTTAGCATCTGAGATGAGAGCGTCCCCCTGGCCGAGAGTGTTATCTGGTTTTCATGGCGATTCGGCATCCACCGGAAGATCAAATTCCCCGCATTGTTCGTGGCAGCCGTGTGCCGCCGTCGCGGGTCGTCCGTTACGCAGAGCCGCAAGTCAGTCTTTTCCGTCGCCTCCTCAGATTTCTACGGCGACCATTCATTGTTATTCCACTGGTCCTTTGTGCGGTGCTGGTGGTAACCGTCTTTTCCTACTATTGGATCATTTTCTCCGCGCGCATAGACAATCTTTTAAAGGGCGACGTCTATACTCGTTCAGCGGGAATCTATGCCGCACCGAAACAGATTCGCGCGGGTCAAAATATTTCACAGGACGATCTGCTCGCTTATTTAAAGCGCGCCGGATACGTCGAACGCGGACAGCAGGGTGATAGTGCGCGCGGACGTTACGTCATCGATGGAACGACAGTCGAGATTGATCCCGGCCAGGATTCGGTTCTGGATAGCGCTACTTTCCAGGCCTTGAAAATCCAATTCGCCCGCGGCGGAAAATCCATCGCCGTAATTTCCGATCGAGACCACTCCGCGCACCTGGACAAAGCCCAGCTTGAACCTGAACTGATCAGCTCGGTTACCGGACGCGAACGCGCCAAGCGCAGGGTGATCGGCTATAACGATCTACCACCTGATCTGGTTAAGGCGATCACTGTTACCGAAGATCGTTCTTTCTTTGAACATCACGGCGTCAACATTCGCGGCATCATTCGCGCGCTGCTGCGGCGTTACGATTCTGATCCCAACTCGCCGATCGCGCGTCAGGGCGGCTCCAGCATCACCCAACAGCTCGTCAAGAATCTGCTCTTATCGCCGGAACGCACACTGAAACGAAAGTTAGCCGAAGCTTACATGTCGGTGATTCTGGAAACGCGACTTTCCAAGGAAGAAATCTTTGCGCTCTATTCCAACCAGGTCTATCTGGGACAGCAGTCAGGTTTTTCAATCAACGGGTTTGGCGAGGCCGCCAGCGCTTACTTCAACAAAGACGTCACGAATCTCACGCTGCCCGAGTCGGCATTTCTCGCAGGATTGATTCGCAGTCCGAATCGCTATAATCCGTACCACGACATCGACACGGCGACCGCCCGGCGTAATCAGGTGCTCGAATCGATGGCTGAGACTTCCGCGATTACGCCGGACCAGGCAAAACAGGCCGAAGGTGTCGAGCTCAAGCTCGCCCCCGCCAAAGGCCGGATAGATATTTCCGACGCGCCTTACTTCGCGGATTACGTACAGAATCAACTCGGTGATCTGATTTCCGGACAAGGCGCCGATCATTTGCGCATCTACACTTCGGTGGATATGGATTTGCAGCGCGCTGCTTACGCCGCAGTTACGAAACAGCTGGCTTCGCTGGATAAAATTGAAGCGAGGCGCGTTCCCGAAGGAACGGTGCAGGCTGCGCTGGTGGCGATGAACGCCCATACCGGCGAAATTGTGGCGATGGTCGGCGGCCGAGATTATGCGAAGAGCCAGCTGAACCGGGCTGAGGCTTTGCGCCAGCCGGGCTCCGCTTTCAAGCCCTTTGTTTATGCGACTGCGCTGAACACTGCTTATGATCCCATCCCGCGCGTGATCACTCCGGCCACGATCTATAAAGACGAGCCGAAAACATTCACTTACGACAACCAGGAATATTCGCCGGGCAACATGGGCGATAAGTATTCAATGCAGCCGGTAACGTTGCGCGACGCAATGGTGCACAGTCTCAACGTGGTTACGGTTGATGTCGCGATGGAGGTGACGATCGGCCGTGTGATGAACCTGGCAGCAAAGGCCGGACTGCCGCGGGTGGCGCACGCCTATCCCGCGATGGCCCTGGGAACTTCTGAAGCAACGCCGCTCCAGGTTGCTTCGGCTTATACGGCGTTTGCCGCGAACGGGACTCGCACAGCTCCGCTGGCGATCGATCGCATCACCACCGGGATCGGCACGACGATAGCTCAACCGACGGCACAGAAGAACGAAGTGCTGCGCCCGGAGATCGCTTACGTCATGACTTCATTCATGAAGGACGTAGTAAACCGCGGGACCGGCGCGCCCATTCGCGCGCGCGGGTTGAAGTTCAACGTCGCCGGCAAGACGGGAACGTCACGCGATGGTTGGTTTGCCGGTTATACGCCTGATCTCGTGTGCGTCGTCTGGGTGGGATTCGATGATGGATCGCAGCTGGGCTTAACCGGGGCCGCCTCGGCGCTTCCCATCTGGGCTGATTTCATGAGCGCTGCGCTCAACGCGCATCCGGAATGGACCGGAGACTGGCAGATGCCCGAAGGGGTCCAACAGGTTGATATCGATCCCACCACCGGGCAATTGGCTAAAGCTGACGCGACAACCAAACGGCCGGAACTTTTTATCGGCGGGACCTTGCCGGGATCAGATAAGACAGATGCTACTGAAGAGGCGGGCCAGGAGCCGCCGGCACAAATTGACGGCGACGAAAATGGAAAGAGCCCTCAGACTGAGCCCGCGACGTTGCCAGAGCCTTTGCCTACTGAGCCGCCGCGGGCAAAGCCTACGCCACGATCCAAAAACGATTCGCGGGACTTTTATGACGGCGATCCGTCGCCGAAATTACAGGGTACGATCACCCTGGACATCGATCCAACGACCGGCTTAATTGCTGTCGACAGTTGTCCGGTGATTCGCACGAAAACATTTATCATCGGCCAGGAACCCAGAAAGTACTGCGGCCCTGAGTATCATAAGAAGGCCCAACCTTCACCTGCGCCTGCCACGCGATCGCGTCTGGCCAATCCTCAATTGAACTGACACTCACTTCTGCCCTCAATCGCCGCGCGCAACGTCTCGATCGCCAATGATGCCGCATGTTGTTTCCGTGATGGCAAACCACCGACGGCTTTAACGACCTCCTGTCGCGTCAGCTTCAAAGCATCTTCAATCGTCATTCCTTCCAGCATCTCTGCCAGCGCAGAGCCGCACGCCAGCGTGGGCGGACAACCGTAGGCGAGGAATCGCGCGGCCTCTATGCGGCCATCATGAATAAGCAGACTGATACGAAGCCGATCTCCGCAGACGGGGTTCGATTGTTCAGTGACCGAGTTCGCGTCGGCAAGTTCGCCCGCGTTGCGCGGGTGCGTGAGATGATCTTTGAAGGTTTCTGAATATGACAAGTTGGTTAAGTTAAGGGATATCGTTTTAATTTCTATCTTTTCGTCCCCACGGAAAAAACGATCCACGAAGTCACACGAAACGACGCGAACAAGACGATTCCGCTGCCGGTGAATTCGGGGACGGTTTTTGTCTATCAGGAATTGTGCACCACTAACTCGCCGCTACCGTTTGGCGAGACAAAGGCGACAGTTTGCGAAGACTCTCGACTGCCCTTTGCAAAGCTTCCAGGGCGTAATCGACGTCAGCGTCGGTGTTGTCTTTGCCAAAGCTGAACCGAATCGCCCCGCGCGCCAATTCATCGTCGCGGCCGAGAGATCGGATCACCGGCGAAGGCTCGAGTGTTCCCGATGAACAAGCCGAGCCGGTGGAAACTGCGACACCCTGCATATCCAGGTGGATCAACAAGCCTTCACCTTCAATAAAACGAAACGAAATATTCGAAAGATGCGGCAGTCGTCGCTCGCGATCGCCGTTGAAGGCGATGTCATCGATGGCGGCCGCCACTGCGCCCTCAAACCGGTCGCGCAAACGCCGACTGTGTCTGTTGCGCTCGTCCATTTCGCCGTGCGCGAGGTCGGCGGCCGTTCCAAAGGCGACGATATTGACGATTGATTCCGTTCCGGCGCGCCGCTCTCGTTCCTGATGACCGCCAACTTGTTGAGGAGTCAAACGCACGCCGCGGCGGAGAAACAGCGCTCCGCTTCCTTTCGGCGCATAGATCTTATGCGCCGAGATCGACAGCAAATCGCAACCTAAGTGGTCAACTTCAATCGGAAGTCGTCCGGCGGCTTGCACCGCATCGGTGTGAAACCACAAATGACGATGGCCACGGCCGCGCTCTCCCGTAACCAGTGCGCCGATCTCCTTGATTGGTTGAATCGTGCCGATCTCGTTATTGGCCATCATGACACTTACCAGAATTGTGTCCGGGCGCAGAGCCGAGCTTACGTCTTCGAGTCTGACGATTCCATCTTGATAGACGGGCAAACGCGTGACGACCCAACCGCGCTTTTCCATTGACTCGATGGCGCCGCTCACTGATGGGTGCTCGATCGAAGAAGTGATGATGTGCCGCCCATGCGACTGGGCGAGTTCGCAAACGCCGCGAATTGCCAGGTTGTTGGCTTCGGTGCCGCCGGAGGTAAAGATAATCTCGTTCGCGCGCGCGCCGAGGAGTCTAGCGACTTGTCGCCGAGCGCGGTCGGTAGCGGCTCGCGCTTCCTGCCCAAATTGGTGAACACTGGAAGCGTTGCCGAACTTTTCAGTCAGGTACGGCATCATCGCCTCGACCACCCGGAAATCTACCGGCGTCGTGGCGCTGTGATCTAGATAGACTCTACGCATCGTTGACTCGAGTTTAGAGGCGGGCTACCGCCTGCTACTGTCGCAACTAAACTTTCCTCGGGCGGCCAGGCTGGCGGTATCCGCCGCTAAACATGAACAACTGAATTGTGACATATCGCATCTGAAATCCGTACGCTCGGCCAATCGAGTCTAGGTTGGGCAATCAAGACGGTCAAGCTGGTGGTTGTTACTGGCTGAACTCAGTGTTAGCATTTTGATGAAGGCTCTCCCTTTCGATGGTGTCGACGCTCTGTAGCTTAATCCTTCGGAAACCAGGAGTGATCGACAGGAAAGGCTGAACTATGAAGAATCTGAGATTTGCTTTGATCCTAATCCTTGCTTTGGCGTTTGTGACCGTGCCGCTGTCAGCGGCTCCCCTGAAATCGCAAGATCCCCAAACGCAAAATCAGGCCAATCCGATCATGCGCGGCTATCGCACCGGGTATTCGGATGGTTATCAGGCCGGGGTCAACGACCTGGCCAACAATGCCGCCCGCGATTTTCGTAACAAGACGGAATACGAGCATGGCGATCGTGCCTACAATCCAAACTATGGCCAACTCGAAGCATATCGCGATGGCTATCAGCAGGGATTTGAAGTGGGCTACGCCGCCGGTTTTGATCGGAAGCCGTTTGATTCGAGCATTCCATCTGACTTGAGGCGCCGCACCGAGGACTCTTCGGTTAGTTATCCGAAGGATCAGAACAAGACCTCCGAGCCTACGTTGCGGCAGTCGCAGCCGTCTCAAACTGTCGTTGTTCCGGATACGATTCCGCGCGACACGATCATGCGGATCGAGTTGCTCAACAATCTATCCACCGACGCTTCACAGAAAGGCGATCAATTCGAAGCGCGCGTGATCGAGCCGAAAGAATATGAAAACGCGACTATCAAAGGCCGGGTCGCCAATGTGAAACGTGCGGGCAAGGCCAGAAGCACCGCGCAGTTGCAGCTGGCGTTTGACGAAATCCGGTTTAGTGACGGCCGCACGTCGAAGATGAGCGCTCAGGTAATTGAAGTTATTCCCGGAGGCGGAAGCCAGGGCACCGGCAAGGTCGATTCGGAAGGTGGCGTGCAGGGAACCAGTTCGACAAAGGGTGACGTGCAGAAAGTCGGCGCCGCGGCCGGAATTGGCGCCCTGATCGGGGCGATCGCCGGTGGTGGAGTCGGCGCCGCAGTGGGCGCGACCATCGGCGCCGGCGTCGGAACCGCCGGAGTCCTGAGTCAACGTGGCAAAGACATCGAGCTCTATCAAGGCCAGCAACTGCGCATTCGCACCGCCGGCGATGTCGCACCTCAGTAAGCAAAGAGGTCCGCGTGGCCTATCAACCACCAAGACACGAAGACACAAAGGAAAGTATTTCTAACTCTCTTTGGGAAAAGTCCGAGGAGCGGGCCTGTGCCGCGTCATGCTTTGCATCCTCCCCTAACCTGTCCCAAAGGGAGGGGAAGAACCAGACACGTTTTTGGGTAACGACCTAAGGTGATGAGGTCAGTACCGAGAGCGGTAGCGACCGGGTAAATATAATTCGCGATCCTGATCTTGCTAATAACTTAGACCCGGTCGCTACCGCTCTCGGTACTGACTCCATGACACCCGACGGAAATAAGGGCACTACCGGTTTTTGAGCTAACCTGATGACTAATTAAACTTGTCTGCGTAATGAACGCCAATGCCGATCATCACTCTCCTGACTGATTTTGGCTCTCAGGATTACTTCGTTAGTGCGATGAAGGGGGTAATACTCTCGATCAATCCTCACGCACGCATTGTTGATATCACACACGAAATTCCACCGCAGGATATTCGCGCTGCCTCGTTCAATCTACTTGCGGTATACAAAAACTTTCCCGCCGGTACGATCCATGTCGCGGTTGTGGATCCGGGCGTAGGCTCCGCACGCCGGGCCGTCATTGTTAATTGCGCCGGGCAGTTTTTTGTCGGGCCCGACAACGGAGTGTTTAGTTGGATCTGTGAACGTGAAGAGGACTCTCTCGCGGTCCATCATCTATCAAACGAGAAGTTTTTTAGGCCTCCGGTGAGCCATACGTTCCACGGCCGGGACATATTTGCTCCAGCAGCGGCAGCGCTCTCAAACGGAGTAGCGCTTGAAGGATTCGGTCCCACGATTGATGACCTGACTCAACTTGAATCGCTTGAGCCAGGGCGAAGCAACGATGGAGATTTAGAAGCGACGATCCTTCATATTGATCGTTTTGGAAACTGCATCACGAATCTTACCCGCGATCATCTTGGCCCGGGAGCGAAGCTCATCGTCAACGGCCGCGAAGTTTCTTCCTTTCGCGAGTTCTTCGCGGATGAAGACGGGAGCAAAGACGAGGTGTTCTGCCTGTTCGGCAGTTCGGGATTCCTCGAGATAGCGGCCCAAAACGCTTCGGCGGCGAAGGTTCTTGGTGCGCGACGCGGCGATTCTGTGCGGCTGCTCGCGGGTCGCGCGGAGTGAAACTCGACTGGCCGCCGCTTGTTACAGAACCGGGAGCGTTAGCGGCCGGATACTAAACTCAACTTAGAATCAGCGCCGAAGACATAAAGGATCTCGTTGAACGTTCGTCACGGTCGCTGCTCGCTCCCGGTTCGGTAACGAACCTTTGTTCTGACATCAACGCTCCGCGAGGGCAGTACCCAAATTTGATGATGAGGTCAGTACCGAGAGCGGCAGCGACCGGGTAATAATAATTCGCGATCCTGATTTTGCTAATAACTTAGACCCGGTGGCTACCGCTCTCGGTACTGACTCCACGACACCCGATGGAAATCAGAGCACTAACCGCACGAGCGCTCGCTTGTCACGTGGAAACCTCTTTGCTATCTTCAATTCATTCAAAACTTCGAGGAACGAAAATAATGGAAAAAGCGAAGGAGAGCGCGGCGGGAACCGCGGTGTCAACCGGGCTCAGAGGCGTAGTCGCCGCCAGCTCTTCAATTGGCGATGTTAACGGGGAAAAGGGCGAACTGATTTATCAGGGTGTGAGTATTCATGACCTGGCCACGAAATCCACGTTTGAGGAAGTGGTATTTCTGCTTTGGAATGGGCGCCTGCCAAAGCAGTCCGAGCTTGATGAGCTGAGGGGACACATCGCCGCGTCCTATGAAATTCCGCAATGGGTTCGCGGACCGATCGAGTATTTTCCAAAAGACGCCGAGCCAATGGACACGCTGCGTACGGCGGTGTCCGCATTGTCATTTTTCGACAAAGAGGCTCGCGACCTCTCGCGCGAAGTAAGCCTCAGGGTTGCGACCCGCCTTACCGCCCAGTTTTCTACTATTGTGGCGGCGATCGACCGCGCACGGAACGGTAAAGCTTCGATTAAACCGCGACCCGATCTGAACATCGCGACTAACTTTCTTTATATGCTGACGGGCGAGATGCCCGATGAGTTCGACGCGCACGTCCTCGATGTGGCGCTGATTCTACAGGCTGATCACGAGCTGAACGCCTCGACTTTCACGGCGCGCGTAGTCGCGGGCACACTGGCTGACATGTATAGCTGCGTGACCGCGGCGCTGGGCGCGCTTTCAGGCCCGCTGCATGGCGGCGCGAATACTGCCGTGATGAAGATGCTGCTGGAGATTGGCAGCGTCGACAACGTCGAAAGCTATATCAAGGACGCTTTGGCGAAAAAGAAAAAGATCATGGGTTTTGGCCACGCGGTCTATCGCACAGAGGATCCGCGCGCTACTCACCTGCGCCGGTTTTCGAAAGAGATGGGAGAGCGAAAGGGCAACACCAAGTGGTACGACATGACCGCGAAGGTCGAAGAAGTGATGAAGCGCGAAAAAGGTCTTTTGCCGAACGTCGATGCCTACTCAGCCTCGACCTACTACATGATGGGAATCCCGCTGGACCTCTACACGCCGATTTTCGCGATCAGCCGCATCAGTGGCTGGACCGCGCATATCCTCGAACAATACGCCGATAACAAACTGATCCGCCCGCGGGCCGAATACGTCGGGCCGCGTGATGTGCCGTACGTGCCCATTGACGAGAGGTGATCGCAATGGCTGCAAACAAAAAGCTTGAAGAGCGAATCGAGTTCATCGTCGAACAGCAAGCGCAATTCACCGTCAGTATTCAGAGGCTGGAAGAAGCGCAAGCAAACGCTGACAAACGGATGACCAGGCTTGAAGGAATCATGGTCAGGTTCTACGAGGATACCGGAACGAAGATCAATGCCCTTATAGATGCTCAACTGCGTACGGACCAAAGGCTCGCCGAGACGAATGATCGATTGAACGTCTTCATTGACGTGGTCGAACGCTTTATCACGAACGGTCGTAAATCCACTTCCAAAACATCAGCAAAGAAACCGCGCGGTCGCAGTTCCAAGAAGTGAGCAAGTCGCAAGTCGAGTAGGTGTGGTACCGTCACCTCCAGCAGACGCGGCCGGCGAACTATTCCGTTTGGCCAGTGTGGCCTTAAGGCATATCTTAGGAAGCACAGCGTCTCTCAAGTAAACTCTCTGCACATAACTTCACGGAATATGTTCAGTGAGAATACTTACTGATCGTCCGTAACCCGAATAAAGTCGCTACCCGGACTGAATTGATCCAATCCGTCATCCGCAGCCTCGATGATCGATCCAATCGATGGGTGAAAGGCGTGAACGTCCGGCGCGGGAATCTCAGGCGGCGCAGCGCATGGCGGCAGCAACGGCGCCGGATCGATGAATGACGCGGGCGGTGGCGGTTGCTGCGAGACGTGCAGATCGCGCTCTTCGTACTTCATGCCGTGCGCAAATTCCTTGCGCACTTTCTCGGCGATCTCGCCCAGATCGATAAAACAATCCGCCACGTCGATCAGTTTGGGCGCAGTATTCGATCGGAACCCCACCACCTCAACGCGGCAGCCTTTGTAAGCTACCGAATTAACCGCATAGACAAAGTCCTCGTCGCCCGAAACCAGCACGGCGGTATCGTAGCGCCCGGCTAAAGAGAGCATGTCAACGGCAATCTCAACGTCGAGGTTGGCTTTGCGTGTTCCGTCATAAAAGGTCTTGAGCTCCTTCTGCACGACGCGAAAACCGTTGCGCCTCATCCACAGAAGGAATCCCTGCTGGCGTTCAGCGCCGGCATCCACACCCGTGTAAAAGAAAGCCCGAAACAAACGACCATCGCCAAGTAGCACACGCAGTAGCTTGTTGTAATCGATGTCTATGTTGTGAAAGCGTGCCGCGTGAAACAGGTTGTTCCCGTCAATAAAAATTGCCACTTTTCCGCGATGGCCGAACTGCAAAGAAATATTGTTCGTCGAATCGAAGTGGTTCAAGTTAGTAGACTCCGTTAAAGTTTTGTAACGATGGCAGATAGAATGCGGCTCAGATGTACTCGCGGTCAAGTTAAGCTATAGTCGGCACATAGTGAAAGGTATAATCGCGGGCACGGAGAAAACGAGGAGAAACGAGTTTGACTGACGGCGATAAGGCCTCTTCAGGTTTCGATCCCGTTTCAGACGCCAGGCCTCAGAGCTTTGCGCCGGCTGAAATGATCACCTGCTACGAGTGTCTGCGGGCGAATCCTCCGACTCGCACAAAGTGTCTCTACTGTGGAGCAATCCTGCCCGCAGGCAGTATCCCAACGACCATTCAGCCGCCGGCGGAGCCGGTACCCGTGAGCCTGGAATCGGCGACCCCCAACTCAGGTTTCTACGTGGTGCTCGCGCCAGGTCAAAGCCCGGCCCTGACTGAATCATCGTTGACAGAGATCGCCGCAGTTCTCGATTTGAAGACTGCGGCTGAGGCGCAAATTGCCGTTGGCTCCGGCCGGCCGATTCCACTCGCGCGCACGAATACGATCGGCCAGGCCACAACGATGGCTGAGCGATTGGCGCCGTTGGGAGTCCGCGTGAACGTTTTCACAGAGGACACATTAAACCTCGACTTGCCCATCACCAGGATTAGCGCGCTTGAATTCACGGACACGGGCTTGGCCGCGACGTTCCCGAAAGGAGAAGCAATCTCGAGCGAGTGGGACGATCTAATCCTAATCGTAACCGGGCGGTTGGTGGTCAAGCGAATAGAAATCGAAGAGCGCCAACGTCGCGGCAAAGCCAAGCCGCTCGACTCTCGCGAGTTGTTCTCAGACGAACTGCTATTGGATCTGTATACAAAGTCCGATGAGGCTGGTTTCCGTATCCTTTCCAGCAGCTTCGATTTTTCGTGTCTGGGAACTGACAAGTCGGTGACGGCCTTTGAAAACTTTACGAAGCTCCTTAGTCTCCTCGGCCGGCGTGCGCCGAAAGTCGAAGTAGACGACACGTATAGCAGCCTTCGAGCAGTGCTGGGAAATATTTGGCCGCTTGAGCCACTGACAGGAAAAGGTGAATTGCGGCATATCGGTGCGGGAAAGGTAAACGTAACGACCGTCACGACCATCGGTAACGAAATTCAATTCAACAGCTACTCCCGTTTGCGTCAATACGTGAAATTGGTGGAGCTGGAAAAGGACAGATGAAGAAAAAAACGTCAGCTCGCTTGAGCTCGGCAAGTCAGGAATTGCTTTACGGTGTGAATCCGTTATTGGAAGCGCTGCGAGCAGGCGATCGGGTTCCGACCGAGATCGTGTTGGCCGAAGGCGCGCGCGACGATCGTCTGCGCGAGTTGATCGAGTTGGCGCGCTCGAGAAACGTCGTCATTAAGCGCGCTCAGCGAAGTACTATCGATCGCGCAGTCGGGAATACTCACCACCAGGGCGTCATGGCCCGAGTCGCAGCGGCCCGTTACGCCGACACAGGTGATCTGCTCTCTGCCATCGCCCTGGGCGTTGGCGGCAAAACGGAACCGTTGGTGGTCGTCCTTGATGGAGTGGAAGATCCGCGCAATCTGGGCGCCATCCTCCGGACTGCGGAATGCGCCGGCGTGAATGGTGTTTTTGTTCCCGAGCGCCGGGCAGCCGGATTGACTGATGCAGTGGCCAAGGCCGCCGCCGGCGCGGTTGAGCACGTGCCCGTCGCACGCGCAACAAATCTTTCTCGTTTGATCGAACAGTTGAAAGAGCGTAACGTTTGGGTCGTTGGCACGGTCGCGGATGCTTCGATGAATTACATCGATTGGGATTGGACGCGTCCATCGGCGGTGGTTCTGGGCGGAGAAGGCGCGGGACTTCACCGGCTGGTCCGCGAGAACTGCGATGTTCTGGTGCGGATTCCCTTGTGCGGTAAGATTCAATCGTTGAATGTTTCAGTCGCGGCCGGCATCATCCTTTACGAAGCGTTGCGGCAACGAAGCATTGCTCCGTGACTTAAGCTGTGCGGAGCTAAACTCTGAACACTGTGCGCCGTTTCGTTAAGACAGGGTAGTGCCACCACGGGGGTCTCGCCCGCGGATCACGCGCAACGAGGCGCGTGCCACAACCAGGCATTCGCGTCACCCTACGAATTGACTTGTTCAAATGTCCCGGAGGGTTTTGAGATGTTCTGTCCGAAATGTGCCACGCAAAACGTCGACGGCGCCAGCTTCTGCCGCTCATGCGGCGCGAATATTAGTTTGATACCTCAGGCGTTGAACGGCGAATTGCAGACTGCGCCCGCGAATGACCGGCTGGATCGTGCATTCAAGCTCAGGCGGCGTCGGGAACCAAGTCTCGATGATGGCATAAGACATCTCATGATGGGCCTCGCGTTTATCGTCGTCTCGGTGCTGGTCGGTAAGTACAGTCCCGGGGGTTGGACTTGGTGGTACTGGCTTTTGATCCCGGCCTCAACGCTGATCGGAAAAGGTATTTCCGAAATCATCCGCTCGCGGCAGGTTAAGAGCGCAGCGCCAGAGGCGGGACAACCTCAGATGATGACCGGCGCGCGAGGGCAAAGTTTACCTTCACCTAAGACCGGACAGCTGATGACTCCCGTCCCCAGCGTGACGGAAGGAACCACCAGGCACCTCGGCGCTGAGGCGCCGACGCGACACTTCGATCCCATGAGCGGCGAAGAGAAGGGGCCTTAGGTTTTGAACAGAGAGTGAGTCGGTAGTCGAGGCGATGACGCGCTTCCTGATGAAGCAGACGCACATCGCCTCGCATTGTGTTCGATGAAAAGCAGCCCCATGAGAATTTGTGTTCCCGTGCGAGTGCAACGCGAGGCTGAGTTGGAGCCGGCCATTCGAAGCGCGGCTGAAGTCGCGGATATTGTTGAGCTTCGTCTGGATTACTTAGCCAAGGTTGAACACGAAAGGGCGTTTCAATTCCTCCGTGACCATTTAAGCGGCGAACACACTCCGATGATCTTAACTTTCCGCCCGGCTGAAGAAGGAGGACAGGCCCAGGCCGATTACGAAGCTCGCCATGGTTTCTGGATCACGCTTAACAAACTGTCCGTTAGCGCATTAATGGATCTAGAGCTTGATCTGGCGGAGGGTTTTGCGGCCGAGAAGGCGGCGATCGACTGGAACAGGGTAATCTGCTCGCATCATGATTTCCGAGGTATCCCTCCCGATCTTGATCAAATCTACGAACGCATGGCCGCGACGCCCGCGCGAGTCCTGAAAATAGCGGTCCAGGCCAACGACGCGACGGACTGCCTTCCAATCTTTCATTTGTTGGACCGCGCTCAGCGTGAGGGCCGCAAGATGATAACGATAGCGATGGGTCAGGCGGGAATCATGACCCGAATCCTCGGTCCATCACGCGGGTCGTTTCTTACCTATGGCGCATTCGTCAGTGAGAGCTCCACCGCGCCCGGACAAATAACCGCGAGAGAGCTGCGCGAAGTTTATCGAATCGATAAGATCAATCAGCAGACGGAAGTAATTGGACTGATGGGCAGGCCCGTGAGTCATTCGTTGTCTCCGCAGATTCACAACGCGGGATTCGAGGCCTCAGGCGTGAACGCAGTCTACATTCCTTTCGAAGTACGAGACGCGGGTCAATTCATGCACGGTCTGGTCCACCCTCGCTCTCGCGAACTCAACTGGAAGCTCGGCGGCTTAAGCGTTACGGCGCCACACAAATCAGTGGTGATCGAGTTTCTCGATTGGATCGATCCGCCGGCGAAGGAAATAGGCGCGGTCAACACGATTATCGCGCGAGGAGATGAACTGCATGGCTATAACACAGACGCCGCGGGCTTTATCGGACCGCTAAAGCTCAAGTTTGGAACCTTGCAAGGAGCTCGATGCGCGATCGTCGGCGCGGGCGGAGGAGCGCGGGCCGCACTGTGGGCTTTGCGTAGCGAAGGTGTTAGTGCTTCTGTCTTCGCCCGTGATCCTGACAAAGCTCGACTGCTAGCAAAAGAATTTTCAGCAGAGACCCAACTGGTTTCAGATGCGTCGTTCGCGGGCTTCGATCTTGTTGTGAACGCGACACCCTTGGGGACTCGCGGCGTTTACGAACACGAGACAGTTGCAACCGTCGATCAGCTTCGCGGCGTGCGGTTGGCTTATGATCTCGTTTACAATCCGGTGGAGACGCGTTTCCTGCGCGAGGGGCGCGCGGCCGGCTGTGAAACGCTGAGCGGAATCGAAATGCTCCTGGCCCAGGCGATCGAGCAATTCAAGATCTGGATAGGAGAGGAGCCCGATGTCGACGCCATGCGGGCCGCAGCTCTTCGCTCACTCGGGTAATAGTTTTAGAGTTCAGGTTTTGAATCATGATTTGTTTGCTTTCGTGATTTTTCCCTGGTCCGATAGGATGATCCACGAAGTCACACGAACCGAACGAACAAAAGCATTCTTGCTCACTGTAATTTCGTGGATCGTTTTAACTGGAGATGGCAATCTCTCAAAATAATAGACTGGCAACTTTTGCTGTTGTTCGGCAATCGGCACTATAGGGTGAACCTCGGAACTAGTCTCTGGATGAGCTGAATTTGAAATCTCAAAACGATCGTTATAGCAGGCAGATTCTTTTCGACGGCATAGGAAAGGAAGGACAGAGCCGCCTACTCGAATCCCGTGCCTTGATCGTCGGCTGCGGGGCATTGGGTTCGGCGCAGGCTGAGGCACTGGCCCGCGCCGGTGTTGGCAAACTGCGCATCGCCGACCGTGACTTCGTTGAATCGTCCAACTTGCAACGGCAAACGATGTTCACCGAGCGCGATGCCCGTGAACGTTTACCAAAAGCCATTGCCTGTGCCAATCATGTGCGCCAGATCAATTCAGAAGTCACGGTCGAAGCCGAGATTATCGACGTTAATCATTCCAACATCGAGAGACTGATCTCTGGCTGCGATGTGGTTTTGGATGGCACCGATAATTTTTCGACGCGTTACTTGATTAATGATGCCTGCGTCAAGAATGACGTAAAGTGGATATATGGAGCAGCAGTAGGATCGTACGGTGTGACCATGACGATTCGGCCACATCAAGGCCCCTGTTTGCGTTGTATCTTTCCCGAGGCGCCCCCGGCCGCGAGTGCTCCCACCTGCGACACCGCCGGCGTAATTATGCCGATCATCAGCGTGGTAGCCGCGGTGCAGGTGACCGAAGCATTAAAACTTCTGACAGGACACCCTGAAAGCTTACACAAGTCACTAATGCAGTTTGACGTCTGGCGCAATGAATGGCGCCACATCGGCGCCGATCAGCGCGCCCCGGGCTGTCTCAGCTGCGGACTGGGTTGTTTTGAAAGTCTGGAAGAAGAGGGCCGGGAATTTGCAGCGGTTCTTTGCGGCAGACATGCAGTGCAAGTTTTGCCGTCTCATCCTGTGCGTGTAGATCTGCTTGCACTGAGTCAGAGACTTGAATCAGCGGGCGAGGTGAAATGGAACGATTACCTGCTTCGCTTTCGGACCGGTATTTACGAATTGACCGTTTTTCAGGACGCGCGTTCGATCATTCAGGGAACGGATGACATTGCGACCGCACGTTCGCTCTACGCAAAATACGTCGGTAACTAAATTCCAAAATCCTATAGGGTCCCTGCCAAATGTTCAAACACAAATTAATCTCAGTTTTCATTTCGCTTTTGTTTCTGGTGGGCACTGGCTTCTCTGCAAGTGCATTAGCCGGCGAGCCGGTGGTCTGGGTCATTAAGTCCCGCGCGGACCTTTTGAAAGGCGAAGCGCGCGGAATCTCTGTCACCGACAATGGAATCCTGACGCTCGCTCCTAATCTCAGCCAGCTCTTTAATACCGATCAGGCTTATATCTGGTCGACGGCTATGGATGCTGCCGGCAATGTATATCTGGGGACGGGCCATGATGGGAAGCTCTTCAGGATCAGTGCGGATGGGAAGGGAAGCCTGCTTTATAAAGCACCTGAGCTGGATGTGACCGCGATCGCAATCGCCGGTGATGGCTCCCTCTTCGCAGCTACATCACCTGACGGCAAAGTCTACCGGGTGACTGCTGATGGAAAGGCCGAGGTCTATTTCGATCCTGCGGATAAGTACATCTGGTCGCTGGCTATTTTGGGTGATGGCTCGTTGGCGGTAGGCACGGGCGACAATGGAAAGCTGTATCGGATACGAGCGGCGGGATCGAAACCCGAGAGTTCTTTGCTAATCAATACGAACCAAACTCATGTGATGTCGCTGGCGGTAACGAAACAGGGAGATCTGATTGCTGGAACTGATCCAGGCGGATTGTTGTTGCGCATTTCTCCGGACGGCAAGGCGTTTGGACTATATGACGCATCGCTGCGGGAAATTCATGCACTGGCATCGGCACCCGATGGTTCGATTTATGCGCTGGCTTTGAGCGATGCGGCCTCAACAGCTCGGAGCAGTGGCCAATCCGCCAACGCTGCCCAACCTACCGATGCCGCGGCTGCAGTCGCATCAGTAACCGCGGTCGCCAGCACTACTGAGGAAGCCACCGCGGCCCAGGCGGCGCAGCCCGCTCGAAGTCGAAACGATCTTTCCACCGTCCGCAGTGCAGTCTTCCATATTATGGCAGACGGCAGCAGTGACGTCGTCTGGAGTTCAACATCAGTCACCGCTTTTGCTATCGCGGCGGCTCGAGATGGCGTATTGATTGGCACATCTGATAAAGGCCGAATCTATTTCGTTACGAACGACGGCCGAGATACTCTTTTGCTGCAATCCAGTGAAGGGCAAATCTCGTCGCTAATCGCTCGGGGTCCCAGTGTATATGCAGCCTCGAGTAATCAGGGGAAACTCTTTCGCTTTGGCGAGCCAACCGTGAACGAAGGTAGCTATGAGTCACCGGTACGTGACGCAAAGTTGGTGGCCTCGTGGGGACGAATCTGGTGGAGAGGAACTGGGCCAATTGAATTACAAACGCGAACCGGCAATAGCGAACGTCCGGACACTACCTGGAGTGACTGGAGCGCAAATTACGCTGATGCTAAGGGCTCCCAAATAACCAGTCCAAAAGCCCGATTCATTCAATGGCGCGCCCTATTGCGCGGAGGCGGTGCGCGTAGAAATGAACCTCAACTCGATGACGTGAGTGTCGCCTATCTGCCGCGCAATGTGGCGCCGGAGGTTCTGGCTATCACAGTCTTGCCTCCGGGCGTCGCTCTTTTGCAACAGCTGCAAATCCAAATCGACCCAAACATCGAATCGTCAGGTCTGGATCCAGCGATCTTCGGAATGATCGCACAAGCACCGCCGCGACGTGTCTATCAACGCGGGGCGCGCGCGTTGCAATGGCAGGGAGAAGATCGAAACTCTGACACACTGGAGTATTCGGTGTACTACCGTTCGTTGAACGAAACCAATTTTCGCGCGCTTAAAGAACATATCCGGGAGAACTTTTACACCGTGGACGGCGCAAGCCTTGCGGATGGCCGTTACGTTTTCAAAGTGGTGGCGTCGGACTCTTTGGACAATCCTCAGGGTTACGCTCTGTCTGGAGAAAGAATCAGCGAGCCGGTAGATATCGACAACACCCCGCCTGTCGTCCATATTTTATCGACGCCCCAGATCACCGCCGACCGCATACGAATAAATTTTGATGTCGAAGACGCCACGGGTCGCATCAAAAGAGCCGATGTTAGTATCGACGGCGGCGCCTGGCACGAGGTGTTTCCGGACGATGGGATCGCGGACGGCCAACGCGAGCGTTATTCTCTGGACCTGGCAGTCGCCGGCGCCGGTGAACATACGATTTCGCTGCGGGCTTTTGACAACAGTAACAACGTGGGTAACGTCAGCGTTGCGGTGCGCCGCTAGGCCTTAATCAGTGCCGCAAATGCACGATACGGTGCTGAAATAGTCGAAAACGGAGCGCGAACGGTCAATGCGGCTGTGCAGGAAACATGGAATTATTGGCCAAACACGGGAATGGCAGCCTGAACGATTGCGTTCATTGCCTAAACAGACCGATAAGTTTGGCAGCGCGGCTTTCTTGGCATCCATATTGCTGACAGAAGAGCGCGTAACTCCCCGCCTCTCCCTCTAGCGTGAATAAATGGGACGCAAGGAGGCGGCAAACGGATATGAAAAAGCTGAGACAAATTTTGGTGGCGGTTTTGCTGGGCATGATACTCTCGGTCGGCGCGTTGGCGCAAAAGGGCAATGATAATCGTCCCCCCAAAGACCCGCCGACGAAAGTGATCGATAAGGACAAAGAGAAACCACCACCGAGTAACAGCAATCAAAACAGTAATCGGAGGAAGCCTTAACAGTTCTGACTGAGTTTACCAGGAGAATTGCAGGGCAGCATTACGAAACCCGTGCATGACACGGGTTTCGTCGTCTTAAGAATTATGAAGTTAAGCAGATTCAATAATATTGCCAGGGCCTTAGTGCTCTTGCTGACTGCGGTTGCTCTCTCAGTCCAGGCAGCGGCTCGATACTCTCGTCCAACAAATCCAGCTTTAGTAGCTCGAGCGGAGCAAGTTACCGGTGACAGTTTTCCGGTAGTCACGACCACGCCAGGCGGCGTTACGGTGTTCGCGCGGACAATGCCGCGCGCTGATTTTCTTAATGCTATTGATCGTGGATTTGCGGATCTCTTTACCGTCGCCGAGCGTCACGGTTATCACAACCGAATACGATTTGCCGACTACACAGTTTTCATAGGGCGCGCCGATCGCATAAAGGATCGGGAGGGCCAGTACTCTCCGGACATCGCCGTGCCTGCACAACAATATGCCGGCACCGATTATGACCAGGGTGGTTTCATCTATGCGGCGGGCATGGTGCTCGCATTCAATCCTTGTGCTCTCGTAATTGCTGAACACGATCGAGACCTCGGACGCGTCTCGAATGTGGTTCGCTTCGAGGGTGAGCATCTCATTCTCTACTACAATGATCGGCGGCTTTACGAAAGAACCGCCGACCACAGTCGTGGTGGCGGCCATCCAATCCTGCAATAAGATCCAAAACGGGAGTTTTCCCACAATAGTGCCGCGCAGTCTCGCCCCGCTTAAGGCATCTGGCCCGTGGTATTCGTCGTGGCAGTCGGTCAGAAAGTAGTGAGATTCAGTTTGGGGAACAAAAATTAATGGTGCCCGCTAATGGATTCGAACCATTGACCCCTCGCGTGTGAAGCGAGTGCTCTACCACTGAGCCAAGCGGGCGCGCCTAATAAAATCGCGGGTTTCAAAAAGGCGGTGCCGACTTTACCCCTATCTATACCCCTCAGTCAACATACATAGAAGCTGGAAGAAAATGAGTTGGTGTGTGTGGGACCCGTCCGCTATTTTTCTGCTTCTGGTTGGGTTCCTGCAGTGAGCGTGGCCAGACTTCTTTTGCCGTAGCTAGGATCCAGCTTGTGTTGGTCAGTCAAAGCCACGATTCGGTCTCGAATGTGATTTGGATGAGGCGGTCGTAAGCCAGCGTCAATTAACAGCCGGTGAATGGTGTCACACGTTTCCTGCATGGTTCCTTTTTTATTGTTTATGTAAGAGACCTGAATCGCAGAGGCGATGTCCCCATCGCCATCGAAGTACGAACCATCAGAAAAGTATGGTGCCACAGAATATTTATACGTACCCGTAACAGATGATCTTGCCGCGCCGCTGATGCAACTTCATGACGCTGTAAATTTGCCAACAAACGCTAAGGCTCTCGACGATCCCACTGATGTGTTTTGTTACTTCGCTCGACTTGCTGATGCGAAGAGTCGGCACGTCACGGCAGTCCGAAGGGCTAGTCAATTTAAGGGGGTGCTCAAGAGCCGGCTTATTCAACTAACGACGAACGCACTGAAGCTTGTTAAAGACAAGACGTTCAAACTCGATTCGGATTTTGACCTGCTTATCGACTCGAAGAACTTGCATATTTTCCGACCTGCGGCATTCGAGTTCGCGGGGAAGCTTCAAGCAGCAATCCTTGATGCGGTACCAACCAATGTAACCGCAATCCAGAAGGAACTGAACTTTGTTGAGTTCTCCACGATCCAAACTTACGCCGAGAAACATCCCCGCGCTGCGCGCTATCTTGCTTCGATCAAAGCTCAGGGAGAGATGAAGAGCATTGATAAAGCCGCGCTGAAAAGACTCTGCAAGCGAACAGAGGTCGATATAACAATAAGCAACGGAAAGATAGTCGTCGATGACCACAACGTGATGGGTTTTCTTGAAGTACTGGACCGTCGTCGCTACGAGCTCGAACTTGTAAAGGGGAAACCAGAGCGATTCAGAGCCGCGAGCCGTTCAAGATTGTGACGGAGGGTCGACCCGCTGCATTCAGTTAAGAACGAGATGCTTGGCCTTATCAACGAGCAGAAGCGCGCAGTAAACGAGAGGATGTCCAAAATACGATCCAAGTGCCGCAATGTGGCGAAAACTTTCAAGTCTGGTTCGAATGAAGTCAACAGCAGCCGGTACAGTTATTTGAGACAATACTTGTCCGGATAGCGAAGGACGGCGTCTCTCAATTGCGGCGTCAGTTCAACCGTCGTCGTTTTCCATCCGGTTGCATGATCGTTTGCGTAGTAGCCAAACGAGTATTGGGCGGCGATTTCAGCATTGATAGTTGAAAGCACCTGCTCAATTGTGTCGGCTGTCGGAAAAAAGCTTAAGCCGCCAGTTTCGCGCGCCAAAGTCTCGAGCAATTGACGATCGCGCCATTGAGTGCTTGGCCCATCTTTTTTGCGCAAGAGAATGCCGACTGCGTAGATAGTCGTGTGGGTTTTGAAAACCTGCTGTTCTATCGTAGCGAGTGAATTACGGCTCTGATTATCTTCTCCGTCTGACAAAAGAACTACAGCTTTCCGATGGCGCGCCAGGCAGCCGATTTGATCAAGGCCGAGAGCGAAGCCGTCGTAGAGTGCTGTCTCTCCGTCCGGCTTGATGCCCGTAAAAGCTTTCCAAAAGTTCGCTGCGTCGAGCGATTGCGCAGTAAGGTGGGGCGTATCGCTGAAAACTACCAAAGTGTAATCAGTGTCGTGAGCCTGTTTGCGAAGGAACTCTTTCAATCCTTCGCGCAGATTATGCCACTTCTCCCCTCGCATAGAGGTCGAGGTGTCAATCACGAAGACGATGCTCGCGAGTACGGCGAGCCGCTGGTCTCGCTTTCCTACGACGACGAAGGCATGTCGGTGAAAGCCGAAGTGGGCACGTCGCTAGTCGACCTCACTGTGACGAGTAATTTGTCCGGAGTGCCTCCCGGTGCGTCACTGTTGTCGGCGATTGAGGCTGGCGTCGAACGAGCGCAGGAGAGCAGAAGATAGTAGGTAGAACAGCGACATAAAACTTCAGACTCTATCATGAGGCCGAACAACCATGGCGCTTTGCTATCCCTCACGCCTGATTTAACTGCGTTGTTTATCTCCTGCCGTCACCAGATAATCGCTTACTTGTTGGTATTCAAGGGAGGAGCTATTGAAAGTCAAGCGGCTAAAGGCTCCTTGTTAAGATCATTCGCCCCTAGCAGCGAAAAAAAGTTGTTGACAATGATTCGGGCTTGCGCTACGGTGCGGGCGTTAAGGGTTAATACGCGCGCTAGTCAAGTCTCACTGTTAACAAATTTTTCTGGTGACTCGCGCAAAGTTGGAGACCGAAGAAGTCCTCGCAACCAAGCGCGACATAATCCATCGTCGAGCCAACCATAGGGCAGGTCATTCGAGCGAGCGTCTTAACTCGCTTGAGAGTGATAACTCGCATAACCATCTGAAAGCGAATCCGGGGGGCACGCGGTTTTATTGAGCGCCTGTTCAATCTGTTCGTCTTAGCCACAGAGGAGGCACGTCAATGGCGACCCGCATCTTGGAGGCGCAGGCTTCCCGTTCATGGTGTCAACCCCTGCATAGGCCCGGGCGGCCGAGCTGTTGCGTCACAACTAAGACGCCGCCTGATCGTCCCGACCCGGCCACCTATAGTCAGGACGAGCAACTCTCGCTGGGGTTGGTGCCGACGTGGAACAGCCCGGACATTACGACCAATTTCTATTCGCCGTTCACGCTCTTTAAGGAGCCGGAGTTTAAGGTGCGTAACCTTTCCGCGACGGCGAGCGCCGTGAATGTCCTCGCCCACGTCGCCACTTCGCCTTTCGGCATCGGGCTGCCAAGAACGCCGCTCTCGACGCAAGTTATCAGTCTCGCGCCGTTGCAGGAGGTCACGCTGCTCTTTCCTCTGACGCAAGCGTTGCTGGCCGGAGATCAACGGATTGGCGTGCACATCCAGCTTGAGCATCCGAATGACAAAAACCTACTCAACAGTCACGCCTCGCAGATTATCTTCGCCGTGCATACGACCGACTTCGGCCGCAACTTTCAGGTGCAATTTCCGGTGCTGAACAACTCGGCCGCCGCGCGCCCGTTGACCTTGAGCGTGCTGCCGAATGAGTTGATCGCGTCTGTGTCTCCGGGCACGCGTAATTTCGCGCCCTTCGAGCAGATTCAGGCGACTTTAAGCATTGAGGTGCCGAACACTCTGCACGGCACGGCGAGCGCGGTCATTGAAAAAGAGGTCACGGTTGTCGGGCGTGCGCCTGACGGCAGCATCATTGACGGGCTGACGCACGTTGTGAGGATTAACAACTAATGAAAGCACTTTTCGCCCTTGCCAAAGCCATCTTCGGGAAGTTGCCGATCTGCTCCTTGGTGGGTGCAATCATCGGCAGCATCGCCGGCTTCTTCTTCGGCATGCTTCAGTCGCAACTCACGCTGCCGGTCTTGCCCATGATCGACGTGCTGAGGATCGGCCTTCTGCTGGCGCTCCTCGGCTGGTTGATTGCGCTGCTCGTGGTCGGCGTCTGGCTGCACTACGGGGTCGCGGCCATCGCGCTGCAGGCCTTCATCAATGCGATTCTGACGGCCATCCTGACGGTTTACGCCAATAACTTAATCCAGCAACCGATCATCGCGACCTTCATCGGTTTAGTGATCGGCATTCTGATTGGCTACATCCTTTGTTGGTATTGCCGAAAACGCGGCTAGCGAGAGGAGACACATCAATGTCTAACGGAAAACCCGCATGCGGCCCTCAGGGCAAGCCGACCGACGATGTGCTCACCTTCATTCTCGCTGTGCTTGGCGCGATAGGCGGCATCATTGGCGCTATTAAGGCGGTGACATCAACCACCATCGTGACCATCCTCGGCATCAGCGCGCCGGCGGGCGTTTGGCTTGCTGCCGTCGCCGCCGCGCTCGTCACGGAATTGGTCGTCTTCGGTTTTTACTACAAACGCTGTCTGGAAAAACCCGAAGGCTTAGCGGCCTGTTCGGCCGGCGTGGTCAACGGCATCGAAGAGAGTTTCAATTCGGCCTCGGACGAGCTTTTCCCGTTCACCGCGATGCACGACCGGGTTGATGTCGTCATCAAGTCCATGTACTGGTTTCTGGCGCAGAACGGCGCGTTCTTCATCAAGTGCGCGGGCGACGCGCTCGGCTCACCGATGATCCTAAGCTTTTATGAGTCGGATGAAGTTTGCGGCGCAGGTCTCGGCGCAACGATTGGCGGTGGTGTCGGCGTGATTGGCGGGATTCTCCTCGGCGTGCTGGCCGGCGCGGCCATCGGCTGCGCGACCATTATTCTATGTCTGCTGGCCCTCCTCATCGCCGCCATTATCGCAGCAGTGGTCGTTATCGTCGGAGCCTTTATCGGAGGTCAGATCGGGAAAGCGGCGGCCGGCGATTCAACGCCCTCGGCCTCCGACACGGGCAATGCCGTGCAGGTCGGCAATTACATCACTACGAAGGGCAATCTGATCACGAGCGGCGACGTGGATGGCGCGCGCGTCTATTGGTTCGTCACAAACACAACCCTGCACGGGCGTTCCACCGGCACGCCCGAATTCAGCTTCACCGACCCGGACACGAATCTGACGCCCCCCGGGGCCGGTGACGCCTGCCCGCCACCCATCATCGGGTAGTCCGGCCTCACGTCCGACCAGGCGCGCCCTAGTGCAATGGCGGCGCTGGTGCCGGCATCGCTGGGCCGCACGGTATGTTGCCCCCGTTACATTTAGCGGAGGTTCCGGCAGTATCCATTGCCGCAATGAACACTGGTAGGGTGTGCCGACGTTCGGCAGTATCGAGCGCCTTGATTACTCGCACTGCTTCCTCGTCGGTAAGTTCGCGAGTCTTGATTGGATCCGGAGTTTCATTGCCGTCGTGAATTAGATTTCTTGACACTGCTCTAGTGAACGGAGATCTAAGCCAGCCTTCATCCACCGCAATGTTGAAGAGCCTGCGGTGCGCGCCTCGCCAAGATTCTAAACAATGAGCTGCGCTAGACAACACCCGATCAGAGGATATCTCACACCCCGGTCTTCTGAAGTCCGGGCTTTAAAAGCCGCGCAACGGCACTTAGGTTTACTGATTTGAGTTCACGAATTCTCTTGTTCCTGGTCCAACGAAACCCGCGGATGGAGCGATCCCAGGGCGGCTTGAAGACGTTCGACCGCTTGTTTGGTAAAGGTTTTCGAAATAGGTCATCTCGTGGCCATCCAGACCTTGAACTTCCGACTATTCCATAACCATTCCATAATTGCTGCGTGGATTTACTAAGAAAACAGATAGATTTCCCTGGGCGAAATACCGACTGTTCCGTAACCGACCCCTAACCTCTACGTAGAGGAACTCCCATCGTTGATTTGATCAAAGCCTTAGGCCGTTCGAAGTTGCTCGCCGCGAAACCTGACGGCGGCGACGATAGTGAGCAGGATGAACAGTGCCAGCACGGCAAGTTGCGTAACGGCGAATGGTGGTTCTGATTGCGTCGGGGCCAAAGCTTTGAGGGCCGGCACTTTCTGAAAGAGCTGCACGATCAAAACGAAGACATTCAGATACAGCGAGATCATTGCGGCGACCACGTAGATCCAGCGCCAGGCACCGGCAAGATGGCGGGCATAACGTGCAACGATCGCGATCGCCAACAGAACCAAAGAAATGATTCCGACGACGATCGCGGGCGTCACACCGTGAAACGGAAAGAAGAAACCCGTCAGGCTTGTCAACACGGTGCTGATCAGAAACAACGCGCTCCATCCGTTGAGTCTTCGACCAACGAGTAACCCGAACATAACCACCACGCCTGAGACGATCCCAATCAGGCTGATAACCACGTGTAACCTGGTGAACGGAGAGAAATTGGAAAACATGATTGTTCCTCAAGCGGACTATTACCGCAAGGTTTCTGTCCCACGGTGATTCTTAAACTGCTGCAGCTTGTTCGCCCTTGATGAAGGCAAGCAGGTCCGCGTTGATTTGATCTGCGTGCGTGGTTGGCATGCCATGTGGCAGACCGGGATAGAACTTTGTCGTCGCATTTTTGAGCAGGTTGGCTGAGAGAGGCCCAGAATCCGCGAAAGGTACGATCTGATCATCCTCTCCATGCATTACCAACGTCGGCACTTCGATCTGCTTAAGATCCTCAGTGAAGTCGGTTTCAGAGAATGCCTTGATGCAGTCGTACTGGGCCTTGATTCCGCCCATCATGCCCTGCCGCCACCAGTTATCTCTTATACCTTGCTTGATGTCTGCTCCCGGCCGGTTGTAACCGTAGAAGGGAAGCGTAATGTCCTGATAAAACTGGGGCCGGTTCTTAGCTGTGCCTTCGCGAATCTGATCGAAAACTTCGATCGGTAGTCCGCCGGGATTCTTTTCGGACTTCAACATGATCGGCGGGACAGAGCTGATCAGCACTGCCTTCGCAACTCGTCCTTTGCCGGACCGAGCCACATAGCGCGCAACCTCTCCGCCGCCCGTCGAGTGGCCGATGTGAATAGCATCGCGAAGGTCAAGCTTTTCCACCAACTCGTTAACGTCACCAGCGTAGGTGTCCATCTCGTTGCCCGTGACCGTTTGGGTCGAACGCCCATGTCCCCGCCGGTCATGAGCGATTACGCGATATCCCCTTTCGAGAAAGAACATCATCTGGGCATCCCAGTCGTCGGCCGATAATGGCCAGCCATGGTGAAAGAACAGAGGCCGGCCAGTGCCCCAGTCCTTGTAATAGATCTGCGTTCCGTCTTTGGTGGTAATGGTACTCATAAAAATGAACCTCCTTACGTTGACAGTTAGTGAATCGATCCGGCGCTCAAAATCCTCCACTTACTTCGGAAGGATTGACGGCGATCGTTGACTCAGATTCGAAGGAACGGTGAGCAGTGACCGCTAAACTCATTGGGGGACGCGTGATAATACCACCGAATCAGGTGCCGGGCGATCCAGTGAGCGATTGATTCAGAGGCGTGAAGACAAGAGCGCGATCTGACTGGATGGAAGCGTGGCCCAGTGACATTCATAATCAATAGGAGCAATCATGAGCACGAAGCCCGGCGGGGATGCGGAGTTGAGAGATCGCGATATACCTGAGCCAAATCCTTGGGCAAGTGCGTGTGAAAGTTGAGGCGTTCGGCATTTGCCATAGCGATGCTCTGGTCCCACGATCCAGAACCCTAAATTCCGTAATCAGTAGTCGGGCGGTCAGCTCTAAAAATAATGCTTGACACTGGAATCGGTTCCAGCGTTTACAATTCTCTAAATGATGACCCTCAATAAGAACGAAGACCTTACTTCAGGCGAGCTCGCTGGACTTGCGGGCGTTAGCAGCGACACGCTCCGTCACTATGAACGGAAAGGCGTGCTAGCCCGCCCCCGTCGCTCACCCAACGGGTATCGCCAATATCCACCAGAAGCTGTGCACAGAGTGCAGCTCGTCCGTCGCGCACTTGGAGTAGGATTTACGCTCGATGAACTCTCAAGGATTCTCAAGGTTCGCGATCAAGGAGGCGCGCCTTGCCAAGAGGTGCGAACTCTAGCGGCCAAGAAATTGTCGAACGTTGAATCTCAACTGCTTGACCTGACCAAGTTGCGCGACGAATTGCGCTCTACTTTGCGGGATTGGGACATGCGACTCGCTCGCCGGACCAAAGGTGAACGCGTCAGTCTCCTGGAGTCGCTCGCGGTCAGCCGAAATCGAACGAATTCGCCGAGATATGTTTCGTCTCCCCTAAAACGAAAACACACCAAGGAGAAGAAATAGATGAAGAAACAAAGATACCAATTACTCAGCTCTTTGATCGTGGTCTCAATGGCGACACTTATGATCGCCTACGCCCAGCAGCCGAAGAAAGAGAGCGGCATGGGAAACATGAGTATGGACGAAATGAACAAACGTGGCGACCATGTGATGGGTTTTGATCACCTGAAAACAACGCATCACTTTCGCTTGCTTCCAAACGGCGGCGCAATCAAAATAACCGCCAACAGCGCGGACGATGTTGAGAGTCGCGACCAAATCCGAACGCACCTTGGACACATTGCGAAGATGTTCGCGGAGGGAAATTTCAACGCGCCGATGCTGATTCATGACCAGACTCCGCCTGGGGTGCCGGTAATGCAATCGCTCAAGGGGGAAATCACTTCTGAGTTCGAGGAACTTGAGCGCGGAGCCACCGTTCGACTTTCGACAAATAATCCTGACGCCTTGCAGGCGATTTATGCTTTTCTGCGGTTTCAGATTAAGGAACACAAGACAGGGGATACCCTCGATATCAGCCAGTGAGGGGTTGGCTCAAATCTGGAAAAAGTATGTTAATTGGAAAATTGCCCCGCTCCAGTCGTTAATGGATCGGTGTTCGGTGGTATAGTCTGAAATCTGTTCACGAAAGAGACAAGATTGATCTTGAGTGCGAATAGACAAAGTAGGTTGGTGCGCGCCGCGCTAAGTGCATTGATTATCCTAAGCATGTGGGGCAGCGCGATGGCGGCGGTATTTTGCCCGCACGTGAGCGGCAGCTCCGATTGCTGCTTGATGCAGAAGTCGCATTCTCACTTTGACGATCGGCTCAGTGAGCCGAGCCCATTGATAGCTCATGGTCACTTGGACCACATGCACATGTCCGATATGAACAGGTCGGACATCACCATGGACGTGACCGACATGCAGATGGATGATGCGACTGCTTCGCAGCGGGAAGCAGGTCGCGAGTTGTTGAGTGCGCTGGAAGTCACGCCAAACAATCAGCTGCTGGCTGAAGTGTTAAAGCAGCCAAACGACCCATGTTCGCACTGCATGATGCACTCACAATCCGGTGCGAGTTTTCCGATTAGTATTGGCGGGCAAAGCGCTTCGTCCTATCAAGTCGTTGCGGCTAACGCAACGGCGAGCTCGTTGAAGAGCGTTGTCCCATCTCTTGCGTTCCTGGAATTGCACGATCACAGCCCGCCAGGCTCCAGCCTCCCCCTGTACGTTCTCGTTAGCTCCTTCCGCATTTAGATCCAACTCTGATCACACAGCGAATAACTGTGCGGGCGCAGGTCTGCGCAGCCGTCGGCTTGAAGTCTGAGGCGCTAGTCTCAACCTGTTAACGATCTAGAGGGGGAAGTATGCAATTCAAGGGTATTTCGTTATTGATAGTCATTACCGTCATTGTCGGCCGATCCATCGTTGTCCCGGCTCAACAAGATATGCAAAACATGCCGGGCATGAAGATGGGTAGTAAGGGAACGCAAAAGAAAAAGACCACGACAAGAACGAAGCCAAGCGCCAAGAAAGCCAACACGGCGAATATGCCGGGAATGAAGATGTCGGGAATGCACAAGCACACTCGGCGAAAGAAGCGGTCCACGCGACGCAGAACGTCAGCGACAAAACTTCAAATGGGCAATCCGCCGGGCATGAAGACGGCCAGAATGAAAATGCCGGCAAGAAAGACGTCACCGACGCCTAAGCCTTCAACCCAAATGAACATGCCGGGAATGAATATGCCTCGGACAAGTCCGTCGCCCTCGGCCTCGCCGGGGAAGATGGAAATGAATATGCCCGGCATGCAGATGTCCGCAGCATCTCCAAATCCGCAAGCTTCTCCGCAACAGAAGGCGGAAATGAACATGCCGGGAATGCAAATGCCGCAAGCTTCGCCTTCAGTTGGCGCTCAACCAGGCGCATCTCCGCAGTCACAAATGAATATGCCGATGCCCGGAGCTCGTCCATCGCCGGGTGCGATGGAGCGTATGAAGGGAATGGAGAACATGCCCGGCGGTTCGATGAACATGGGACCTTTGGTCGTCATGTCAGGCGACGTGATGAGCATTCGAGTGGGAGCCAGCGAGACCAACCTTATGGATTTGGGCCAGATGGGTTCCGGCACGTCATGGCAACCGGACACCTCGCCGACATATATGATGGACAAGCAGGCTGGCAACTGGCTTCTGATGTTTCACTACAATGCGGTCGTCGGAGTAAACGCACAGGGTGGGCCACGGGGCGTCACGAAATTTGAAGCGGCTAATTGGTTCATGCCGATGGCTTTTCACAAGCTCGGCAAAGGGACCTTACAACTGCGCGGCATGTTCAGCTTTGAACCGTTTACATTTGCGCGTGGCGGTTCACCGCTGCTCTTTCAAACGGGCGAGACATTCAAGAGCCAGCCTCTCGTCGATCGACAGCACCCACACGATCTTTGGATGGAGTTGTCGGCGCAGTACACGTTGGCTCTGGGAGAGCGAGGCACATGGTTCACCTACTTCGGTTATCCGGGTGAACCTGCGCTTGGACCGCCGGCATTCATGCATCGTGCATCGGCGTCAGAGAATCCATCGGCTACGCTGTCTCATCACCTTCAAGATTCCACCCACATTAGTTTTGGTGTCTTCACAACTGGTTTCACGTATAGATGGTTCAAGCTGGAGGGTTCGATTTTCAATGGTCGCGAGCCGGACGAAAATCGCTACAACTTCGAAGCGCATCCCTGGAATTCTCGTTCCTTACGATTGTCGTTTGCGCCTAACAGGAATTGGTCGATGCAAATAAGCCACGGATTTCTCAGACATGTCGAAGCGTTAGAACCTGGCGATGTCCGACGGACCACCGCGTCGATTAGTTACAACCGGCCATTCAATCGTGGCAATTGGGCCACGAGCATAGTCTGGGGTCGCAATCACCTGAACGGTCCAAACAAAGTCGGCAACTTGAATGGCTACACGGCGGAATCTACCGTCACCTTTCTGGACAAAGACTATCTCTACACGCGACTGGAACTGGTAGACAAGGACGATCTACTGCGAGCGGCTGAGCGTGCTCGTTTGGGGATCACGCAAGAGCATCCCAGCTTTCGCATCGGCGCCTATACCTTTGGCGGCGCCCGCGACATCTGGAATACAGATAAGATCTCGATGGCTATCGGCAGTGACATGACGCTCTATTCGAAGCCATCCCTGCTCGATCAGTTTTATGGCACCCATCCTGTCTCGTGGCGGCTGTTTCTGCGAATCCGACCGGCCAAGATGCAGATGGGTAGCGTGCACGGCACGCATGGCAATATGGGAACGCCGCAACCCCCCCCATCAAATCCGTAACGCCAATAACCTGAAAGGAGTTGACAGTGCAAGCATCATTAACGGGCTTCGGTTTCCTGGTTGGCTATATAGTGTTGGTAGGCACGGCATCGTTCCTCGAGAAATTCAGCATGAAACAGTTGAATCCGTATCAAGTGAATTTCCTGATGGCGATCGGGATGGCGGTAACCGCAGTGCCTGCGCTGTGGATCAAACAAGGCAGTCTTAACGTTCCGACAAAAGCATTACCTTTAGGCGCCCCTATCGGCCTACTGATGGCGCTGGGCTCGATCTGCTTTGTGCTGGCATTGGCTGAACTTCCCGTGGGCATGGCCACAGGCATTTCAGTTAGCTATGTATTGCTTGTTCTGTTCCTGTCATGGCTCTTCTTAAATGAAAGTATGAGCTGGGTGAAGATTCTCGGCGCCCTGTTAACATTAAGTGGAGTGGCTCTGATCTCGTGGGAGCAAAAATAACAACAAGTTCAGAGGAGGACGGGTGACGCAGTATTGTCAGCCCTGGAGAAGATAGCGAAATGTCGCCTGACACGGACACGAATCATATACCAGCGCCTGCCTCGCCTCGCGATAGCGCCAGCGCGGTTGTAATAGATCCTGTTTGTAGCATGACTGTTAATCCAGAAACAGCGGCAGGCTCTTACGACTACGAAGGGCAAACTTACTATTTTTGCAGCACCCGCTGCTTGAACAAATTTCGGGAGAATCCCGCACGCTTCCTCGACAAAGCGAAAGAGCCGATGCCTTCGGAGCCTGTCGGAGTTCGTCATGAATCATCGACCAGTAGAACAAAGGTGGGTCAGACTTATACCTGCCCGATGCATCCGCAGATTGTGCGTAATGCTCCGGGTAACTGTCCGATCTGCGGAATGGCTTTGGAGCCGCTCACAGTTTCGCTGAGCGAAGCAGAGAATCCAGAACTCGTGGACATGACGCGGCGATTTTGGGTGGGCGTGGTTCTCACTTCGCCCCTCCTCTTAATCACGATGGGCGAAATCATTCCGGTAAACCCACTTGAACAAATTGTCTCGATGCATACGCTTGGCTGGGTTCAATTCGCGTTGGCAACACCAGCTGTGATTTGGGGCGGCTGGCCGTTTTTCGTTCGCGCTTGGCAGTCGATCGTGAATCGGAGCTTGAACATGTTCACGCTGATTGGTCTGGGTGTGGCCGTCGCGTATGTCTTTAGTGTGATTGCGAAACTATTTTCTCAAGTCTTTCCCCCTTCATTTCGCACTCCGTCCGGCGAAGTGCCGGTTTACTTTGAAGCGGCAGCGGCAATCACGACGCTTGTCCTGTTGGGACAGGTTCTCGAACTCCGCGCGCGCAGTCAGACTGGCGCTGCGATCAAAGCGCTTTTAGGCCTCGCACCAAAAGCGGCGCGTCGCATCCGTGAAAACGGCAACGAGGAAGACGTTCCTCTGGATCAGGTCCAGGCAGGCGATCTCTTGCGAGTGCGTCCCGGCGAAAAGGTCCCTGTCGACGGTGTGATAGTTGAAGGTTCGAGCGCCGTTGATGAATCCATGGTGACCGGAGAACCAATCCCGGTTGAAAAGCATGCGGGTGACCGAGTGATCGGTGCGACGGTGAACGCCAGGGGCTCCTTCCTGATGCGGGCGGAGCGTGTTGGTTCAGAAACGCTGTTGGCGCAAATCGTCCAGATGGTTGCGGACGCGCAACGGAGTCGTGCGCCGATTCAAAAACTCGCAGACCTGGTGTCTGGTTATTTCGTACCGGGGGTTGTCGCCATTGCGGTAATTACCTTTATCGTTTGGAGTGTCTGGGGACCGGAACCGCGTATGGCGCACGGGTTGGTAAATGCAGTGGCTGTACTAATCATCGCCTGTCCCTGCGCGCTTGGACTGGCGACGCCGATGTCGGTCATGGTGGCAACTGGAAAAGCAGCCCAGAGTGGAGTGCTTTTTAAGAATGCCGAAGCCATCGAGATCATGCGCAAGATGGATACGCTCGTCGTCGACAAGACCGGAACCCTCACCGAAGGTAAACCGAAACTCGTGAGCATCGTTACGGCTGGAACTTTGGACGAAGGAACGTTGTTGAGAATGGCGGCCAGCCTTGAGCTAGGTAGCGAACATCCACTCGCGTCTGCGATTGTTTTCGGAGCTCAGGAGCGTGGCGTCGAACTGGCCAAGTCGACCGCGTTTGATTCTCTAACCGGTAAGGGAGTGAGAGGCGAGATCGACGGTCATCAGGTTGCCCTGGGAAATCGTGCGCTGCTTCATGATTTGAAGATTGACGCCGGGGCACTTGCCACAAAAGCCGAAAGCTTTCGGTCCGATGGACAGACAGTGATGTTCGTGATCGTGGACGGTGAAGCCGCCGGTTTGCTTGGTGTCGCCGATCCAATCAAGGAAAGCACTCCTGAAGCGATTAGGCAGCTACGCGAAGAAGGCATTCGCATCGTTATGCTCACTGGTGACAGCCGGACGACCGCGGAGTCAGTAGCGAAAAAGCTCAACATTGATGAAGTCGTCGCTGAGGTGCTTCCAAATCAGAAAGTGGAGGTAGTGAAGAGGCTTCAAGCTAAGGGCAAATTTGTAGCGATGGCTGGTGACGGCATAAACGACGCGCCTGCTCTTGCTCAAGCGCACGTTGGTATCGCGATGGGGACTGGAACCGACGTGGCATTGAAAAGCGCCGGCGTTACTTTGGTCAAAGGTGATCTGCGCGGTATCGTTCGCGCTCGTGTCCTGAGTCGGCTGACCATGAGGAATATCAAGCAGAATCTCTTCTTCGCGTTTATTTACAATTCGCTGGGAGTCCCAATTGCCGCAGGCGTTCTCTATCCGTTCTTCGGCATTCTTCTCAGCCCCATGATTGCGGCGGCAGCGATGAGCTTTAGTTCCGTTTCGGTGATTGGGAATGCATTACGCTTGCGCCGGGTGTCGCTTTGAGATCGACGACGGTCGCGGAATTCTCCTCGCTGGCCGCGTGAATTTGCGCATTTTGCCCAGACTGTCTGGCCCAAACGGGCCCGCAAATCGTTTGGTGTGAGCGTTGCCCAATGGTTGGTGAATACTTACCTCTGGACTTGCTCCAGGCGCCGAGCAATTGAAAGATTGACTTGAATTACCACTTTCCCATAGAGTGACCCATAGCATGAAGAAGCGGCTCGCATCCTTATTCCTTTTGCTCTTGCTCGTTGGCAGCGCGTTCGCTGGCGTGCCTCTGCCCAATGGCGAAAGCGATTGCGACATGAGCATGATGGACATGGATTGCTGTAAGGCCGCGCTGCTGCAACAGCAAACGCCCGAGGTTGCTGACGCCAAGTTATGTTGCGCGCTTAATTGCGCTCAGAACGGTACGACCTCACCGCCGAGCAGTCTACGCATGACACCGCCTTCGCCGGTGCGAATGTCATCCTCTCCGGCACTTGCGCAAGCTCTGCCGATTTTTTCGTTTCGATTTCAAAGCATCGACAGTTTGCATGGTCCACCAGTTCCCGAGCCTGCTTATCTTCGCAATCTCGCCCTTCTGATCTGATTACAACAAGGCCGTAGTGTGTCCGCCTGTACGTGTGATCTTCATCGATCGCGGGGTAGGTGTGGGCAAACGTGTATCCAGCGTTAGTCATTTTGAATTTGGGAGGAAGCATGAAGAAATCGCTGTTTATTGTCACGTTGGTTGTTGTCGTACTCGTCATCGCCGGTTGCGGCTCGAAGTCAGACAGTACCGTATCGACTGGCACGCCTATCAAAAGTGTCGCTGTCGAGAACCTTACAGCCACTCTATCCAGCAGCACCGGACAACTAAAGCGGGGCGAGCAGGAGATTACGCTCGCTTTCTCTGATTCATCCGGCAAGCCGATCGATGTTGGGGCTGTGTTGCTCAATTTTCACATGCAGCAGATGGGCAGCATGGCCGCCATGACTGACACTGTGACATTCACTGCCACCAACACGCCGGGCGTCTATCGCGGCAAAGTCAATATCGAAGTCGGTGGTGAATGGCAGGCCCAGCTTGCTTACGAAGGACCGGCGGGCAAAGGGAAGACCACGTTTAGCGTAACGGCGCGATGATTCATCGACTAATTGAACTGAGCCTGCGAAATCGTGGTTTGGTGATCGCGCTCTATCTCGGCCTCGCCGCTTGGGGCTATTGGGCACTGCTGCGCACACCAATTGACGCGATTCCCGATCTGTCCGAGAACCAGGTAATCGTGTTTACTGACTGGATCGGACGCTCGCCGCAGGAAGTCGAGGACCAGGTCACATATCCGCTCGTGACCAATCTCCAGGGCCTCCCCAGCGTGCGCGTGGTGCGCGCGAGTTCTGCGTTTGGCTTTTCAATGATCAATGTGATCTTTGAAGACAACGTAGATCTGTACTGGGCGCGCACGCGAGTTTTAGAGCGGCTTAACCTGGTCACAGCGCAACTGCCGCAGGGCGTCACTCCCACACTTGGCCCTGACGCGACGGGCGTGGGGCAAATTTTCTGGTACACACTCGAAAGCGATCAGATGAACCTGCGCGATTTGCGTACCTTGCAGGATTGGTTCGTCCGTTATCAATTGAATTCAGTGCCGGGAGTGGCCGAAGTCGCGAGCGTCGGCGGCTACGTGCAGCAATATCAGGTCGATGTCGATCCCAACAAGCTGCGATCATATGCGCTCCCGCTGTCAATGGTCGTCGAAGCAGTCGAGCATTCCAACAATAACGTCGGCGGCAATGTTGTCGAGCAAGCAGGCCAATGGTCGGTGGTGCGCGGCGTTGGATTGATTCAATCCGTCACGGACATTGAGAACATTGTCCTAACCGCGCCGAATGGCATTCCGATTTTTGTGAAAAACGTCGCCAATGTGAAACTCGGCAATGCCTTCCGGGTAGGTGCGCTTGATAAGAATGGCAAAGAAGCTGTCGGAGGTGTAGTCATCGCGCGTTACGGCGTGAACACGCTGGAAGTCATCGACACGATCAAGCAAAAGATCGCTGCGATTCAAAGTGGCTTGCCCGCCGGAGTGCGCGTCGTTCCTTTCTATGATCGCACCCAACTGATCAACCGAGCGACACACACGCTCAAGCGCGCGCTCATTGAAGAATTAATCCTGGTTACGCTGGCCCATATCCTTTTCCTGGCGCACTTCCGCTCGATTCTGATTGTCACTCTGCCACTGCCCCTCGCGGTGCTGTTGGCGTTTCTCTTCATGTACTACATGGGCATTAGCTCAAACCTGATGTCGCTTTCGGGCATTGCCATTGCAATCGGAGTGCTGGTCGATGCGGGGATAGTCGTCACGGAGAACGCATTCCGCTTCCTCGAACAGCGCAAGGTGGATCCGAAAGACAGAAAGCTGGTCTGGCAGACGGTTTTGGAGTCGACACGTTTGGTTGGACGGCCGATCTTCTTTTCGATGGCAATCATAATCCTCGCCTTCATTCCGGTATTCTCCCTCACTGGCGAAGAAGGGAAACTCTTTCACCCGCTGGCTTTCACCAAGACGTTCGCGATGGTGGGCGCGACGATAATCGCGGTCACGCTGGTGCCGGTTCTCTGCACGTTGCTGCTGCGGGGTAAGTTTCACGCTGAGCTGGCAAACCCTGTGATGCGAGCGCTGCACTTCATCTATCGTCCCGTGCTGCGATTCGCTTTGACTCACCGGGTACTAACGGTCGCTTTTGCCGTCCTGCTCTTCAGCGGTGCGATCTTTCTGGCTACTGGAATCGGCAGAGAGTTCATGCCAGCGTTGAACGAGGGCGACTTGATGTTCATGCCGGTGACCGACCCGGCAATTTCCATCGATGAGGCGATCAAGATCACGAGCCGGCAGGACGAAATTCTGAAGAGCATGCCGGAGGTGGAATGGGCCGTGGGCAAAGCGGGGCGCGCGGAGACCTCAACCGATCCGTCGCCAACGAATATGACTGAAACCGTGGTTCACCTGAAACCGACTGAGCAATGGCGAAAGGGCCTGACTCGAGAATCGCTGATAGCCGAACTCGACGAGAAGCTACGCATGCCGGGCGTGACGAATATCTGGACGCAGCCGATCAAGAACCGCATCGATATGCTTTCAACCGGAATTCGCTCGCAAGTCGGCGTCAAGGTCTTCGGCAATGATTTGAAGACGCTGGAGCAGATCTCGCAGCGAATAGCGGAGACATTAGTGAACATTCCGGGCGTGAACGATGTCTACGCGGAGAGAATTAGTGGCGCTCCGTATATCGATATTCATCTTAACCGCGTTGCCGCCGCGCGTTACGGCATCGACGAGAGAGTGATTAACGACGCCATCGAAAAAGGTATCGGCGAAACAAGTCTTTCGATGACCATCGAAGGCCGACGACGCTTTCCCGTTCGGGTTCGCTATGCACCGGAGTTTCGCGCCAGTGTGCAAGCTATCGGACAGATTCCCATCACCTCCTCCACCGGCGCGCCCATTCCCCTCTCGCAGTTGACCGACATCGCACAGGTGCAGGGGCCGACGATGATCTCCAGTGAGAATGGTCTGCTCCGCGGCACGGTCCTGCTGAACGTGCGTGGGCGCGACGTAGGCAGCTTCGTTGACGAGGCGAAGAGCACGATCGCGCGTCAGGTACAAATGCCTGCCGGCTATTACATCGAATGGAGCGGCGAGTACGAAAACCAGCAGCGCGCTCGTAACCGTCTGCTGCTGGTCGTGCCGGTGGTGCTGATTGTGATTTTTGCTTTGCTCTACATCACCTATCACTCCGCGCTCGAAGCCGCGCACGTGCTGATGGCAGTGCCGTTTGCTCTGACCGGCGGCATCTATTTGCTTTGGTTCCTGGGCTACAACTTCTCGGTCGCGGTTTGGGTGGGATTCATCGCCTTATTTGGAACTGCCGTGCAGACGGCGGTAGTGATGGTTATTTATTTGGAAGAAGCGGTCGTGCGAAAGCGCCGTGAGGTTGGTCAATTAACTCGCGCTTCGTTGCTGGAAGCCGTGACGGAAGGCGCGTTGTTGCGTCTGCGGCCAAAGGTGATGACAGTCTCAACGGTGGTCGCATCGCTCTTGCCGATCATGTGGAGCACGAGCGCAGGTGCGGAAGTTATGAAACCGCTCGCGACTCCAGTGCTTGGCGGCATGCTTTCGAGCCTGCTGCACGTCCTGATCGTGACGCCGGTAATCTTCTTCTGGTTGCGTGAACGAGAACTGAAGAAGGACAGTGCGAAAGTTGGGAATTGAACACAAGATGAGCAGCACCTCTCAACGAGCCTCCGAAGCAGGCGGGAGAATAATAGGCCCGGACGTAAGCTCGGCGATCCGCGTTCCCACCCGGAATGCGCTCGCGAAGCGGGCGGCAGACGATCGGCGTCGTGGAGCTGAGGCTGAAAAAATTCTCTGTCGCCCCTTCGGGGCTCGGATTCCTTTTTGTGTACGATGCCCCGGCTTGCGCCCGGAGCTACACTCTGTCGCCGACTACGTCGGCTCGTTGTCGCGATTCTGGTAACTGGTCTGTTGCTCACTGTTGTCGATATCTCGGCATCGATTGCATCTGCTCAATCGAATTCGAATGCCCTGTCCGATACGGCTCGTGCCCCGCAGACTCCGGACGTTTCACGTTATCTCGATCAGGCGAACGGCATGACCGTCGATGAAGCGGTCACGTATGCGCTGGCGCATAATGGTGAGCTCGAAGCAGCTCGTAAAGAGATTGATGCAGCCAAAGCCAGGTCCCGACAGGCCCGACTGCGCGCGAACCCAAAGGTTGACCTTGAAGGGACGCGTCAGATTCCACCAGGCAAAGACAACAGCGTGATGGCAACTGCGATGTTGCCTTTAGAACTGGGCGGACGCCGTTCCACGCGCATCGCGGTTGCTGAAAGGGAAGTCGAAGTTCGTGAGCGCGAAGTTGCTAATCGCGAACGGCTACTTGCCGGTGAAGTGCGAATGAAGTTTGGCGAGGCTCTGGCGCAAGCGATGAAGCTTTCATTCACTGATGAACTGGTGGAGGCAAATCAACAAAGCTTTAATCTAATTGCCGCGAAAGTAATGGAGGGCGCCACGCCGCCCCTGGAACAAAATATGGCGCTGGTCGAACTCAATCGGCTGAGATCGATGCGCGAGAGCCTGGCCGGCAAAATCGAAGTATTGTTATTCGAATTACGCAATCTGATCGGCATACCGCCCGAACAACCGCTGCGTTTAAAAGGCGATTTCGAGCATCTCATCGATCAACTGCCGTCTGTATCCGAAGCTACTGAGCAGGCCTTGCGCGAGCGTCCGGATGTGCAATCATTTAAAGCGAACGAGACTCTCGCCGCAGCGCGAATCGACCAGGCTCGCGCGGAGGGGCGTTTGGATGCCAGCCTTACTGCCGGCTATCAACGAATGAATTCCAGCTTTCCCGTTTTCGGTGTGAACGAGCACGGCCAGTTACAGCCCGTTCAGGATGTCTTTCACTTTTTGAAGTTCGGCGTCTCGCTGGATCTGCCGGTTAGAAACAAGAATCAAGGCGCGATCGAAGCGGCTCTCGCAGACGCAGCAGCGGCCAAATCTCGGCGTGAATTCTCGGAGTTAACTGTACGCCGTGAAGTGGCGGCGGCTTATGCGCAATATGATCGCGCGGTCCGAGCAGAAGAGATCTTTCGTCTTGGCGCACGCGAACCGGCCAAGGCCAACCTTGATGTGGTGAGGCAAACTTATGAGCTTGGATCAAAGACTCTGCTGGACTTTATTTCCGAGCAGCGCCGTTTCATTGAGTTGGAAAATGACTTCATTGATGCGCAACTTGCTGTTTATAGCGCGCGAGTCGAGATCGCACGCGCCACGGCTTCACCGGAGTTGATGAAACGATGAACGAAGAACTCGAAAAACAAACTGATAGTGAGACCTCCGAAGTCAAAGTGCTACCGAAGATTTCTAATCGTCGAACTGTACAGGTTGGGACGTTGGCGGCGATTGCCATAGTCGTCGTCGCGTTTACCGCATGGCTCTTATGGCCGAAGCAAACCGGCAAGCCTGTGCCTGCACCGCGCTCGGTTTCATTCGGAGAAGCGCAACAGCCGGCAACAGCCGGAGGCGAGAAATTAATGCTGACTCCTGAGCAATTGCGGACTGCGCAGTTGAAGATCGAAACCGTAGGCGAGCGACCGTCATCCGAGGCGGCAGGACAAATGGCAACCGGCGTCGTCCAGGCAAATACATACAAGGAAACGCCAGTGGTCTCTCTTGTAGGCGGTATTGTGCGCAGTGTCGGACCCGAGCTGGGCCAGAACGTGAAGAGAGGACAACGAGTCGCGGTCGTGTTCAGCAATGAACTGGCTGATGCACAGTCGCACTATCTCACCGCGGTTGCAGCGCTGGACGAGCATCACCGCCATCATATGCGCACGATTAAGCTGGTTGAGATTGGGGCGGCGAGTCGTCAGGACCTGGAAATGACTACTGCCCAATACCGCGAAGCGGAATCCAATGTCGCGAACATAAGACAGAAGTTGTTGCTGCTGGGAATGACAGCTCAGCGCATAGACTCTCTGAATTCAACGTCGCAAATCAGTTCTGAGGTCACAGTGCCGTCGCCATCGTCGGGTACCGTGACCAGTCGCACAGTGAATCCGGGCGAAGTGATCGAAGCAAATAAGGAACTCATGCGCGTAACTGATCTCTCAACTGTTTGGGTAGTCGGGCAAGTCTATGAAAAGGATCTCGCGACGGTCCGCGTCGGCAGCGGCGCGAACATAACTTCTGACGTTTACCCACGCCGGGTCTTTCGCGGGCGCGTCTCATACGTCGATCCAAAAATCGATTCGGCGACGCGTACAGCCCAGGTACGAATCGAACTAAACAATCCTGGCCAGATTTTCAAGATCGGGATGTACGTTAATGTGGCGTTTGGAGCGCTAGGCATTGCTGAAAAGACAACACCTGTACTTCCTAAGAGTGCCGTGCAAAGCATCGGCAACCAGCAAGTCGTATTTCTCACAACGGACAGAGCAAACGAATTCGTCATGCGCCCGGTTCGACTTGGGGTAGAGAGCAATGGCTTCTATCCAGTGCTTGAAGGTCTGAACACTGGCGATCGTATTGTCACCGACGGAAGTTTTCTGCTGCGCGCGGAGTGGCTGAAACTGCATCCCAATCAATGAAACCGATGAAATCCTCTTAACATTTTGCTGGTTTGCGTAATGAGTTTGTGTCATTGGTGCTCTTTTACGTCACAGCGGCAGATTGCCAAAAACAAACGCGCGGCCGTTGCCCTCATGAAGAGTATTGAAAGTCGCTAATGAACCGATCGGGATTCGTCCCGGTGAAGAGCCCACTGGCGATGCCACCGTTTTGCCTGAACTGTTTAAGAATCCAGGAAGCTTTAAGAGGCGCCAGACTGAGGCGCATTTGTTGAGAAATCTGAACCGCCTGACCGTCCAAATCCGGCAACTTCACATCCCGATGTCTTTAAGATGATAGCGCTCAGTATCGTAATAGCGTTGAACGTCGACTATGTTTATTTTTCCCAGAACTTCCGAGATATCCACTAAAGATAAATCGCAGGCAGGTGCGATTCCGCGCGACGAGACCATCTTGCCGAATTGCCCGGCAGCTACGGCGTCGGCGGCGCGCGCTCCAAACAGTAGACCCATGATGCGATCCACCGGGCTCGGAGAGCCGCCACGTTGCGGATGACCCAACATGACGGCGCGTGACTCGTAAGGAGTTTCAGTGGCGATCCGGCGCGCCAGCACTTCGCCGATGCCACCCAGGCGCACATGTCCGAAAGCATCGTGACGATCATCAAGGGTAATCATCTCGCCATCCTCGGCCCGCGCTCCTTCGCTGACAACTATCACGGCATAGCGCGGTTGATGGGACAAACGCCGGTGCAGGCCCGGGTTGCCAATCCTCTCGGTCAGCAGCTTGAAGACCCTCTCGTAATGAAACGGATGTTCGGGTATGAGAATGATGTGGGCCTGGCCGGCGACGCCGGACCATAACGCCAGATGTCCCGCGTGGCGTCCCATCACTTCGACAATCTGGACCCAGCCATGCGAGCCGGCTGGTGTCCGCGAACGTTCAATCACTTCCGAGACATTGCGCAGCGCTGTATCAAAGCCGAGTGTGTAATCAGTGCCCGCCAGATCTTTGTCGATCGTCTTGGGAATACCCACTACCCGAACTCCCATCGCCGCCAGCCGCGCAGCCACGCCGAGAGTGTCTTCGCCGCCACAAGCTACGATGGCATCGAGTTCCAGTCTTTCAATGTTCTCGAGGACTTCCGCGGATCGATCGTACAGCTCTCCTGTTTCAGACAACTGCTTAAAAGGATTTGTGCGAGAGGATCCGAGATTGGTACCACCATCGCGATCCCAGCGACGCACGGTTTGACGGTGCAAAGGCTGCACGTCGGGCCGGGGATTAAGCAGACTCCGCCAGCCGTCGAATAGACCGATTACCTTAAGGTTGAGTTGTGAGCTGCGATAAACCAGGCCCTTGATGGCTGGATTCAGACCGGGAGCATCGCCGCCCCCGGTGAGCACCCCAACCTTTATTGCTTTAGACATATGATTGCCTCGCTACCGGCGGTCGGAAAAAACGAAAAACATATTCTCATTGATGGGCGGGCGTGTCTAATGCCGTGTTGAGATTTAGATCTGAGATCTCAAATCCGAGATGATCCGAGATCTCAATCTGAAGTCTTAAAATTGGCCTTCAGAGTGTTTGACAGTATGATGATTTCCCATCGGTAAATTCGAGAAGGCAGTGAACCCTTAATGGTAACTGACAAAAGCAAACTCTTTCCTGGTCGCAGAGCAGCTTGGGTCGCTCTCTTGTTGCTCGCATTAATTGCGCTGGCAATCGTCATGATTCCTGTCTGGATTGTGCAACCGTTTAGACCTCAAACCGAGTCAGGCCTGAAACTCTCTTACGCTCTGCGCAGTTGGTCGCCGCTCGTGACCCTGCTGGCGGCGACAGTGGGTTTAGTGCTGGCGATATGGCTTTTCCCCGGTGCGCGTCGTTGGTGGCGCAAAGCGGCTTTGGTCGTATTCGCTCTGCCACTGCTCGGGGCGACGTGGTTCGCCCGGCAAAATCATTTCGAATGGATGTTTCATCCGCTGGCCCGGACGGCTTACGCTAAGACAAGCGAGGCAGGGTTTGTCGCAGACACGGATATGGTGCTGGCGGTGGAAAATAAGGGAGAAGAGGTTGCGTATCCGGTCCGCCAGATGGCTTACCACCATCTGGTGCATGATGTGGTCGGCGGCACTCCGATCGTGGCTACTTATTGAACGCTCTGTCACACCGGTCTGGTGTGGGAGACGACAGTTAACGGGCGGCCGCTTCACTTTCATCTGGCGGGAATCAATAACCAGAACTTCATCATGCGCGATGACGAGACTGGCTCGTGGTGGCAACAGGTAACCGGTGAGGCAATCTTTGGCCCGCTCAAGGGACAGAAACTCGTACTGGTCGTTCACGATGAATTGACGTTTGGATTATGGAAGCGGGAAAAACCTGACGGGCGAGTCCTGCGGCCGGATGAAGCGGCCTTACGGAACGGATCGTACGCGCCCGCAAACTGGGAAGAGCGCATGAACAGCGTGCGCGTCGCGACGTCCCAGCCTCCGGATAACGCCCTGGAACCACGTGCACTGGTGGTCGGAATTACTCTCAACGGCAAGTCAAAAGCTTATCCGTTTGAAGCACTGCTCAAACAGAGCCCGATCATTGATAATCCTGGTGAAGTCCCAATCCTCATTGTAGTCGGCGATGACAAGAAATCGGTCCGTGTCTATGAAAGATTGATCGACGGCCGCAAATTGGAGTTTTTCATGAAGCCTCAGACTTCGCCTTTGCTGCTGGTTGACGCCGAGACTGGGAGCGAATGGGACTTTACCGGCAAGGCCACGAGCGGGCCGATGATGGGACATCAGTTAAAGAAGGTGCCGTTGCTCGACGACTATTGGTTCGACTGGAAGGCTTATCATCCGAGTACGACGATTTATCAGTTGGGCACACGCTGAATACTTCTTTCTGCTGAGCCGTGAGCAGGTTTCTTTCACGGATTCGTTCTTTGAGCTTCTATCTCTGCAGGGCGATCCACGGATCACCCTAAGCGGCGGAACGCGGAGCGCTCTAATTGGCACCGCGACTTCAGCCCGGTGGTCAAGTTCACCAAAATGATTTCTTGAACCGTTTTCAACGGTTTCTCTGATCATTCCGCCAACAAAAACTGTTAGAAACGGTTGCTTGTCAATTCTGACCTGCGAATCACCGGGCTGAAGCCGCGGTGCTAATGAGATCGCTCTCGCGGATGCGAACTGGTCCAAATCGAAAGCACGTCAGTCGCGGGATTGGTTGAGGTCAGACCGTGGGTCTGCCTTTGCTTTAGCCTCACGCGCGTGCTGAAGCCATTTGTATGCTTTACGTCTGGCGGTTATGCTGTGCCTCTGATGAAATTCCCCGGACGAATCATTCGACACGGCGTGATCAACCTCGGGGTGATCGTAGCATTCCTGGTAATCGGCACGGCCGTTGCGCAGCAGCCGCACACGCTCACGGGCGACATACGCTTTCACAAAGGCTTTCACTCAAACATCCTGAATAATGATCGAGACGTCGTCGTTTACTTGCCGCCGGGTTACGAAGCGCACAAAGAGAAGCACTATCCGGTTTTCTACCTGCACGATGGACAGAATCTATTCGACGGCGCTACCTCATTCATTCCCGGGCAGGAATGGCGCGTCGACGAAACCGCCCAATCACTAATTACCGCGGGGAAAGTCGAGCCGCTGATCATCGTCGGCATCTACAACACCGGCAAAGACCGCATCGATGAATACACGCCGTCCGTTGACGCCAAGTACAAGATCGGCGGCAAAGCCGATCTTTACGGTCGCTTGCTGGTCGAGGAACTGAAGCCCTTCATTGATAAAAACTATCGCACGCTTAACGACGCCAGACACACCGGCTTGGGTGGCTCTTCACTCGGTGGGCTCGTTTCCCTTTACCTGGGGTTGAAATACCCGGAAGTATTTGGCTGCCTTGCCATAGTCTCGCCGTCTGTTTGGTGGGGAAACAATTTCATCGTCGAATATGTCGAGACGGCAAAGAAGAGACCGCCATTACGCATTTGGCTGGATATTGGTACCAGCGAAGGCGGCAATGCGGAAGAAGCACGGAAGAGCTTAGAAGGGTGCCGGCTCTTGAAAGTGACCCTGGTAAGAAAGGGTTGGGTTCCGGAAAAAGATCTCAAGTATGTTGAAGCCCAGGGCTCCGAACATAACGAACGAGCCTGGGCAGCGAGGTTTGAATCAATACTGCAATTCCTTTTTCCGCTCAAAGCATAGACATTGATCGCGGGAATATTAATGGTGAAAAAGAGGAGAGAAATCATGACCAACTGGATGCAAAGGCCAATCACAACGGCCATCGTATTGGCAGTACTCTTTCTGGTTTTCTCAGTGCCCGGATCGGTTGGGGCTCAGGATGCGGGGACCGTGCTGACGGGCGCGGAACTCACGCGAGTGGTGCCGCCGGGGTTTTATTTTCAAGCTCAGAGTGCGCCTACGCAGATGCGCAACTCGGCCGCAGCGCGCTTCGGGACCAATCGTTATGTGATTGCCGGATTCGTTGATACTTCCGGATATGCCGCTGACGTGAGAGAGAAGTATCAGGGATTTTTGATCACTGATTCACCGATCAGGATTGGTGGATCAAAGCTGGGAACTGGCGCCTATGGCTTTGGCTTTACCAACGACGGCAAGTTTGCGGTGCTGGATCTAAGCGGCAAAGAGATTATGTCCATGGCGGCGCCGCAGGACAAAGAATTGAAACGACCGCGCCCACTGATGATGTCGAAGGCCGCGGATGGCATTCGACTATACGCTGGCCGCAACTATGTATTGATTGCCGCGCACTGAATTCTGTGCTGGCAAGGACGCCGGGGTGGTGCGCAAGTTAGAGTGTTGACTGCTTCTTATTAGCACCGCGACTTCAGCCCGGTGACGAGACAATGGCTTTAAAAAGGGAAACCGTTTTAAAGCGGTTTCTCTCTAGCAGGCTGCTGAAAAGGGTTTCTATTCCCAGGAAGCAGCAGGACAATCCACGAAAGCATACGAAATAACTCGAACCAGGAGTTTTTCTTCGTGCTGCTTCGTGTGATTTCGTGGATCGTTCTTAGTATTTCAGCAGCCTGCTGGAACTCAATCACTGATCATCAAGATTGCCGAGATTCGACATGAAATCTTCGCGCTCGTTCGTTGCCTTACTGGCCACGCTTCTTTTTGTTTCCTTTGCCGCACTGTTTGGACGACAATCCCACGCAGTCAATTCAGCTCAGCGCAAAACCTCTGCCAGAAACGCGGCGATAATCGAGCAACGCGAAGCTGCCTACCGTGCGAACAACCTCGGCGTAGCACTCCTGGAACAATTCAAAGCTAAAGAGGCGTCCGAGTCTTTCAGGCAAGCGCTCCAAATCAAGCCTGACCTTCCGATTGCGCGCATCAACCTCAGCATCGCCCTTTATTACCTGCCTGACAGCGCGAGCGCGAAGGGTGAAGCGCAAAAGGCGCTGGCCCAGAACCCGAACGCGCCGCAACCGCATTACATTCTGGGCCTGATTGCGCGTTCGGAGAATCGATTCGATGAAGCCATAGCTGAATTCACAAAGGTTCTGAAGATCGATCCGGACGATGCCGGCGCGAATGTGAACGCCGGACAAATCTACACGCAGCAAAAGAAATACGCTGAGGCGATTGCCGCCTTTCGCAGAGCGCTCGGGTCTGAGCCGTACAATGAAACCGCGCTTTACAATCTCGGATTGCTGCTAACACGAACCGGGAAAAAAGAAGAAGGCCAGCTGCTAATCCAAAAGTTTCAGCAGTTCAGGCAGAGCGGCGCCGGCACGGCAATCGGCACAAACTATCTCGAAGGCGGACACTACGCTGAAGCTGTAGTCTCAACCGGAGCCGAAGCGGAGTTAGTTGATAAGCGAACTCCCGATGTGGTCTTCACTGACATCACCGATTCGGCGCTGCCGCCGTTTCGCGACTTGAAGCTGCCAAAGAGCCAGATTCTTGGACAATCAGGCGGCGACGTAGCACTGTTTGATTTCGATGGCGATGGAGATCTTGATCTAGTCGAAGTTGCGGGCGGTTCGCAACGCCTACTGCGAAATGACGCTGGTAAGTTCTCAGATGTAACGGAGCAGTCAGGCGACCTGGCCAGGGATGTGAGCGGCGTGGCAATGGCCGTGATAGCAGGCGACTTTGATAATGATGGCCGGCCGGATCTGTTCGTTTTGCGATACGGCAAGAGCAGTCTGTATCACAATGATGGCGGCGGTCGCTTCTCGGATGTGACAGCGGCGGCAAAGATTCCAGAATACAAATATCTCTCGCGATCAGTCGCCTTTGTCGATTACGACCACGACGGCGACCTCGATATTTTCATTGCGGGCGGCAATGATCCGACTGAAGCTTTGAAGGCGGAGAAGGTACAGGACAAACATCCTCCAAACTTTCTTTACGAAATCGCCCTCATGATGCCGCCCGCGCCGGGCATGCTCTTGCGTAACAATGGCAACGGCACCTTCACCGATCAAACAGTAGCGGCGAAGCTCTCGCTACCCATCGCGGCTCAAGCAGTCGTTCCAACCGACTATGACAACCGGCGCGACGTTGATCTATTGGTCGTAGCTGATCATCAAGTGGAGCTGTGGAGTAACCAGCGCGACGGCACCTTCAAAAATGTTGCTTCAGAAGTTGGCTTGGGTTCGAGTGAACTCAATATGCTATCCAGTGCCGCTGTTGGTGATGTTAACAAAGACGGCTATCCGGATTTCTATTTTGCCAGGGGTGAGTGGGCGGGTTACTTCGCGCTCAGCGACGGCAAAAATCATTTCCAACTAAAGCGCGGTCCCGGTGAACTCAGAATAGAGCCCTCAGAACCTTCTGCGAAATACAACAATGCGTCCCAGTTGGTTGATTATGACAACGATGGACTGCTCGATCTGGTGATGGTTGTCACCACTGGTGGCAACCCGGATATGCAACTGCGCATCTGGCGCAACACTGGGAATAGTTGGATCGATGTAAGCCAAAAGTCAGCGACAAGTGTTAAGGCTCGCGTGCCATTTATTACCGACGGCCCGGGGCGACGATTGCTGGTTTCGGGCGACCTGGATGGCGATGGCGACATTGATCTGATCTTTGGCACAATTGCCGGCGGTCTGAAGCTGTTGCGCAACGACGGCGGCAATCGAAATCACTCCGTCGCGGTAAATCTTCACGGACGCATCAGCAACAAGAGCGCGGTGGAAGCGAAAGTGGAAATGCGCGCGGGCAGTCTCTATCAAAAGCTCGAGACTTATGCGGCTTCGCCGGCGCCGGCGCCGGCTGACTTGATCTTTGGTTTAGGCAAACGCGACCAGCCTGACGCGGTGCGGGTGCTTTGGCCCGCGGGAATTGTTCAGGCCGAAACCGAATTTCCGCCGGGAAAGGCCGGCTTTGTTTCGCTCAACATTACCGAACTCGATCGCAAGCCTTCGTCGTGTCCTTATTTATATACGTGGAACGGCGAACGCTTTGAATTCGTCACGGACTTCATGGGCGGCGGCGAGATGGGCTATCTCGAAGAACCCGGCCATTACAACCAGCCGGATCCGGAAGAGTATGTGCGCATCCGCGCTGATCAGTTAAAGGAAAAGGACGGACGCTTTGAACTGCGCGTCACCAACGAACTCGAGGAAGCGATGTTCGTCGATCGTTTGCAACTACTCGCCGTCGCGCATCCTTCCGGTACCGAGGTGTATCCAAACGAAGGCATGAGTGACCCGCCCAAGCCGTATCACTTATTCGTGACGCAAGGTGCGCGGCCGCCTTTGAGTGCCGTCGACGATCACGGTCATGATGCGCTTGATCTTATTTCAAGAATGGATCGACGATGGCCCGATGACTTCAAACTGGATCGGATTCGGGGTTATGGGGACGAACACACGTTGACGATGAAATTGGCTGAGCCTGCAACAGCGAGGCGCGGCTTCGTAAAAGAAAAGAAGTTGGGATCGGAAAGGCAGAGCCTCTCCGCACATCGAAGCGGCAAGGCCGCAAATACAAGGATGCACGCGCGTACCAAAACAAGAATCGACGCCCGCGCAAAGAACCCATCCGCGGCACGAGTCGTGTTGTTGTTAACCGGTTGGACTGATTACGCCTGGTCCAGCGACAACGTGGCCGCGACGCAGGCGGGAAAAGCAATGAAGCCGCCAGCGTTACAGGTGAAGGACGCCAGAGGGAATTGGCGCACAGTCATCGAAGATATCGGAATCCCGGTAGGACGTCCGCAGACGGTGACGATTGATCTGACGGGCAAGTTCTTGAGTGCTAATCGTGAAGTTCGCATCGTGACAAACATGCGTGTCTACTGGGACCAGATTCTGGTGGATACCTCGAACGGAACAAATCCAACTCAGATCACACGTCTCGATCCGGTGCGGGCCAATCTGCACTGGCGCGGCTTTTCTGCCGAGGTAACTCCCGACGGTCGTGAGCCGTTCGGCTACAATTACGAGCGCGTGTCGTTTGCCTCGCCGTGGAAGGTGATGACCGGCCACTACACACGCGAGGGTGATGTACGCGAACTGCTCAAGAAGAGCGACGACATCTTTGCGATTTGCCGTACAGGTGACGAGATTAGTTTGTCGTTTGATGCGAGCCGCTTGGAACCTTTGCCAAAGGGTTGGACCCGAACGTTTCTCTTGTATGCCGACGGCTTCAGCAAAGAGATGGACATTAACTCAGCGAGTCCGGATCAGATTTTTCCGCTGCCGTTCCATGGTATGAGCCGCTATCCGTACAAGTGGCCGGAACACTATCCGCTAACCGCGGCGCGGCTGCGATATCTCGAGCAGTACAATACCCGGGTCGTCACCTCGGCGCTGCCGCTGATCGATTTGACGATGCTGGGAAGGTAATCCGCAGATTACACAAACCAGGAAAAATCCGGCAGAGACCCCGATGGTTGAGCCAGCGCTATTTGCCTTCTTTCTCTGCGTAATCTGCGAAATCTGCGGATGACTCGAAACTTCTTTATGGAACACATCAGATACTCAGTTGCCTGTTGCCAGACGGATCTGCCGAATCCGATCGAGCGCAGCGGTATGCGTGCCAATACCGATCGGATGCTTTCAATGATCGAATCCGCGGTCGCCGGCGCAGCTCCGTTTCTGCCTGTGCGGCTGGTGGTTTTTCCCGAGTTTGCTCATTCGGCGCCGGTCTTTGAAACGGCCTCGGAGTTGATCGACAAACTTGCGATCGAAATCCCGAATGAACATACAGATCGACTCCAGCAAAAGGCCCGCACACTCGATATCTATATTCAAAGCGGGTCAATGCTGGAACTCGATCCAAAATGGCCGGGTCATGTATTCAACACGACCTGCTTGATCGGACCTGAGGGTATCCTTTACAAGTATCGAAAAGTAAACACGTGGATTCCTTACGAAGTTCACACTAGTCCTCACGATCTCGAAGACTATGACGAACCTCTTTTCCCGGTCGCCGATACACCAATCGGACGCCTTGGCTGTGCGATTTGTTATGACTGGCTCTTTCCCGAAGCGATGCGCCAGCTGGCCGCAAACGGCGCCGAAATCCTGGTGCGGGTTTCGGCGTACATGGATCCGTGGGGCGCGACTGAGCCAATGGATTGGTGGACAGTGATCAATCGCGCGCGCGCGATCGAAAACATGGCTTACGTGGTGGCGGCGAACCAGGGCGCGAGTCTGAAACACTATCCACCCTATTCATGGCCTGGCGGCAGCCAGGTCGTCGATTATGATGGACGTCTGTTGGCCCAGGCATCGCCCGGCCCCGGCGAGCGAATCGTCGTTGCACCGGTCGACATTTCGGCGTTACGCCACGAACGCGCGTCCCGGCGCGGGCATCACATGCTCGCGCATTTGCGGACCGAAGCTTACTCGGTCTATCAGGGACACCAGTATCCACCACGAATGGAAAATGAGGAAAAGATCTCGTACGAACGAAATAATCAGTTGATTGACGAAGCGAAGCGGAGTTCAAAACCATCGACATAGTATTAGTCGTGGGGTCTCCATGTTTGTTAGTCTTGGGCCTTGCTTTTCACGATTGAAGGAGACGCGGGATGGCCTCGAAGAGATGTTTTCTCTTTTCGCTCTTGATGGCTTTGGCCACTATCGGCCTAATCGTTGTTACAAGCGGGGCCAACTCGGCCACTTCGCACAAGGACGAAGTCACATTCAACAAAGATGTAGCCCCAATTTTCTATCAGCATTGCGCGGAGTGTCATCGCCCTCACGACATCGCGCCGTTTTCAGTGCTGACGTACAGAGAGGTTCTGCCGTGGGCAGAATCCATTCGCGAAAGAGTTTCGGCGAGAGAAATGCCACCGTGGCATGCCGATTCACGCTACGGCGTGTTCTCAAACGATAGACGCCTGAGCAAGGGAGACATCGAGACGATAGTGACTTGGGTGGCGCAGGGAGCAAAAGAAGGCAATCCGGAAGATCTGCCAACGCCGCCCAGGTATTTTCCGGGCTGGAAGATGGGTAAGCCAGACTACGTGCTGGCGATGTCCGAAGAATACGTCATAGAAGCGCACGCGCCCGACAGTTACGTCTACGTGACCTTCCCCACAAAGTTTAAAGAGGACAGGTGGGTGCAAGCGGCGGAGATTCTGCCAGGCAACCGTGGAATCGTCCATCACGTCATTGCTCACGTGGTGACGGCTGAGGCACTTTCGGGCGGAGCCAAACGCGTAAGTGCCGAGTTTCCACAGGCTGACGCCGAGCCTTCGATCTTCTACAAGGAAGGCTCGCTCTCACGCGTCAAGATGGACGCTCCGGTCATTGACGATGGCGCCAATGCGCCTAACGGCGGTTCGCTCTTCAAGGGTCGCACTGGTGACGATCTCGCGCAATACAGCGTTCTGTTGGCATCATATGCGCCCGGCAAAGGTCCTGACGTTTATCCTCCGGGAACAGCCAAGCTGATTCCGGCGGGTTCGACAATCATTCTCCAGATTCACTATTCAAGCTTTCATGGCAGAATCGAAACACCGCAGCGGGATCGGACTATCGTGGGGCTAATCTTCGCCAAAGCGCCGCCTGACAAACGAGCCGTGACATTCACCGTGCCGAATCATTTCTTCAAGATTCCGCCGGGCGCCCCGAATCACAAAGTTACGGCAGCCTATACTTTCGATCGGGAAGTCCAGTTGATCTCCTACATGCCCCACATGCATCTTCGGGGCAAGGACATGAAATACGAAGTTGTTTTTCCGGATGGCCGGCGGGAGACGTTGCTGTGGGTGCCTGGATTTGATTTCAACTGGCAGACCGTGTATCGACTAAAGAATCCCATGACCATTCCGAAAGGTTCCAGGATAATCGTGACGGCCCATTTTGATAACTCTGCGACGAACAAGCACAACCCTGATCCGACCAAAGCGGTACGTTGGGGTGATCCCAGTTACGACGAGATGATGATCGGATGGCTCGAGTACTTGGTGACCAACGACAATAAGAGCCTTCCCAGTCAGCGTAACCCGAGTCTCGCACCTTGATCGCCGCTGGGTTGACCATCTCAAACTTGATCATGGGCAGATCTTGATTGGATTGAACGAGAGACGCATTGAGAAGCACGTCTGCGAAAAAAAACCTGGGCCATTACCTTCGGCGTCATTGTTGGTCGTTGCTGTTAGTCTCTCTCATTATTTTCTCTGCGAGTGCGGTCGGCGCACAACAGCAGCCATCTCCAACCCCCACGCCACGTGCCGGACGGGCTTACAGTTCCGGCGATCTGCCTAAGACTCCACCGCCGCCAGGACCACAGGCGCCCTCACCCGTGACATTCACGGACATCACCGCGCCGGCAAAGATCAACTTCAAACATGACGGATCTCCGACCGCAGTCAAATACTTGTTGGAGACGATGGGTGGCGGAGTCGCAATCTTTGATTACGACAACGATGGCCGGATGGATCTGTTTTTCACCAATGGCGCCCAGCTAAAGGATCCGATGCCGAAGACCGCGATGCCGGACAAGCACGATCCGCGGTTCTGGAACCGCCTTTATCATCAAAAACCGGACGGCGCCTTCGAAGATGTAACCGAACGAGCGGGTCTGAAAGGCGAAGGCTTCAGCCTGGGTGTTGCTGCCGCCGACTTCGATAACGATGGCTTTACCGATCTATATGTGACTGGTTACGGAGAAAATCGTCTTTATCACAATAACGGCGACGGTACGTTTACGGATGTGACAAAGAAGCTCGGTGTCGCTGCCGGCGGGTGGTCGACCAGCGCCGGTTGGATCGATTATGACCGCGACGGCCGACTGGATCTTTTTGTCGCCCGCTATCTCGACTGGGATTTTGAAAAGGGTTCAATTCTCTGCGGCGACGCACGGGGCACGCGCGCCTATTGCCATCCGGATAATTTCAAAGGCGCCACGAACATCTTGTTTCATCAAAAGCATGACGGCTCCTTTGAAGATGTCAGCGCAGCAGCTGGGATCGCCGATCCAAACGGCAAGGCTCTCGGGGTGGCGTTCGCGGATTTCGATAACGACGGTTATCCAGATATTTTCGTGGCGAATGACAGCGTGCGCCAATCGCTCTATCACAACAAAGGCGATGGCACGTTTGAAGATATCGCCGTCAATGCCGGGGCCGGATACGACGAAGACGGCAAGACCTATGCCGGCATGGGCGTCGATGCGGCCGACTATGACAACGATGGTTATCCGGACGTCGTGGTGACGACGCTGTCATATCAAACGTATCCGCTCTATCACAACAACGGCGACTTGAGTTTTAACTATATGACGAAGGCCTCGAGCGTGGGCCAAATCACTTTGCCTAACTCTGGTTGGGGTATTCGATTCATCGACGCGGACAACGACGGATGGCGCGACATCTTCGTGGCGCAAAGTCACGTGCTCGATACCATTGAACTGTCAACCGGCTATTTGAAATACAAACAAACTCCGCTTTTGATGCGTAACACGGGCAAAGGTTTCGTCAACGTCTCAGCGTCTGCCGGACCCGCCTTTCAAATCCCGATTGTCGCGCGCGGGGCGGCGTTTGGAGATCTAAACAATGACGGGCAGATCGATGTGGTCTTGGGAGTGCTGAATGGCGCACCGGTGGTTTTACGGAATGGAGGAACGAAAAACCACTGGCTCGGAATCCATCTGGCGGGTTTGAAATCAAACCGCGAAGCTCTCGGGGCCCGGGTAATTGTTACTGACGCCGCTGACCGCAAACAGATTTTCGACGTCTCGACAGCGGGCAGTTATCTTTCCGCGAACGATCCACGAATCATTGCCGGGGTGGGAGCTGCAGCGGGAGTCCGCACTATCGAAGTTCACTGGCCCAGCGGCCGCACACAGATAGTTTCGCATCCTGACATTGACCGGTACCTCACCATCAACGAGCGAGATGCCACGGATAGGAAGTGACGGCTCGGGAGATCCGGGTGCGCTCAAAATGAAAACGCATCGATTTCAGGTGTCAGAAAAGTTTAGCGGCGTTTTTCTGCTCGTAGGGTCTCGTGCTATTTAGTGGATCGCCTACTGCGAGCGGAAACTCGATCCACGAAAGCACACGAAACCTCACGAAGCGAGCTGGAATAAGTTGAAGCATTGCGTCTGGCGACCTCACCGAGCGACCTCGTTTGACACCTTCGAAGGCGATGCGTATTTTCAGAGGGTCTCCGGTAATTCACTCCGCAGAGTGTTTCGGCGTAAGCAGAGAGTCCACGGGCCTCGATTAAATTTAGTTCAGGACAATTCTGGTTGGAATGACTAAGAGAAACTCACTTCGTGTTCATCGTAGCGGTATTGCGGTTCTGCTCCTGCTCGTTTTAGGGTCGGGCTCGCTCTGGGTCCTCGGACAGACGCCCCCAAAGAAAGATGAGCCAAAGCAGGAGATGGGCGGTGTTTCCACGGGCACACCCCTGAATTATGCGTCTCGTCGCACCGCCGGGATTTCCGACGCGAAAGCTCCGGTGATCTTCGAAGACTTTGTCGACAAAACTGCCCTGGCCAACTTCAAGCATCATGCGGGAACAGCGGCAAAGGACTACATTTTCGACGTCCCCTCAGGTGGCGTCGCCATATTTGATTATGACGGCGACGGCTTGCCGGATATTTATCTGCTGAATGGATCGACGATTCCCGCGCTGTTGGGAAAAGAGAAGTCGCCGCGCGCAGCCCTATATCGCAACCTGGGCAATTGGAAGTTTGAGGACGTCACCGATAAGGCCGGTGTGGGGAACGAACGCTGGGGAATGGGTGTGGCGATCGGTGATTTTGATAATGATGGCCGCCCCGACATCTTCGTCGGAAATTTCGGAGTCTCTCGTCTCTATCACAACAATGGCGACGGAACGTTTACGGACGTGGCCGAGAAAGTTGGTGTCGCACGCAAAGGCTGGAGCACCGGCGCCACCTGGGGCGACTATGATGGCGACGGTCGGCTGGATCTTTTCGTACCCGGCTATCTGGAAATTGATTTGAACAATTTGCCGCGCAATCCGAGCGAAGCAAACAAGCCCGGCGGCGTCGGTCAAAACTTCTGTCAGTTTCGCGGCACACCGGTGATGTGCGGTCCGCGCAGTCTGGTCGGTGAGAGCGATACCCTCTATCACCAAAAAGCGGACGGCACTTTCGAAGACGTCAGTGTTAAGGCCGGCGTGAACGATCCGCAGAAGTATTATGGATTCTCTTCAGCCTTCGTTCATGTCAACGAAGACAATCTGCTGGATTTGATCGTAGTTAACGATTCGACCCCCAAGCAGCTCTATATGAACAAGGGTGACGGAACTTTTGAAGAAGTAGGCTATCCGTCGGGAGTGGCGTTGAATGAAAATGGCCGCGAACAGGCCGGCATGGGTGTGGCAGCCGGCGATTACGACAACGATGGAAGACTGGACTTTCACATCACAAACTTCTCAGACGATTCCAACGTTCTTTATCATAATGACGGCGACGGCAATTTTACCGACATTACTTTTCTGGCGGGGCTGGGCGAAATCACTCTGCCGTTTCTGGGTTGGGGCACCAGCTTTATCGACTATGACAACGATGGCTGGCTCGATCTGATTGTGGCCAACGGTCACGTTTACCCGGCGGTGGACGATCATCAGTGGGGTACCAGCTATGCTCAGCAACCATTACTCTTTCGCAATCTGAAGAACGGCAAGTTTGAGCGCGTGGGCGCCGCACCGGGAAGCGGCCTCGCTTCCGCCTGGGTCTCGCGGGGTTTGGCGGTAGGGGATCTGGATGGGGATGGCCGCGTGGACGTGGTGATTAATAATGCGGACTCAAAACCTACCATTCTGAGAAATGTCTCGGCCTCTTCAGGTCATTGGTTGAACCTGCATCTCGTAGGTGATGTTTCAAAGAAGAGCCCGCGAGACGCCATCGGGGCCAGTGCATATGTAACAACCGGCAAGGTTCGTCAACGCCAGGACGTTATCAGTGGGGGCAGCTTTGGCTCACAAAACGATATGACGTTGCACTTTGGACTCGGGGGCGCGACCAACGTGGACAAGGTTGAGATCAAATGGCCGGATGGCGCAACCGAAACCGTGGCGATTTCGGGAGTGGACCGCAAGCTGACGATAGTTGAGGGCAAGGGAGTGGCCAAGTAAGAATCGGCAGCCTTTCGTTCCGGGCCTAACCACCGGTTTGCGGTCAACGATCACGACACTAAGGATCAGAGGCATTCTTAATATACAGGTCTCACTTGGGATGAGGATCTTTCCCTGATCCTGATTGTTGGCCTCAGCGCCGGAAGCGGCCCTTCCCAACAGGAGCCGGGGAATGCGACGAATCGACCTCAAGACCGTTCAGGCGGCCCGCCTAAATACCATCCGTGACATCAATCGTCAGATCGTCTTGAACTATGTTCGGGAAAGAGAGCCAATCTCTCGAGCTGAGATCGCGCGCGAGACGGCTTTGCAGCGCTCTACCATTTCTACCATCGTTGAGGCGTTGAAAATTGAAGGGCTGATCGAGGAGATCGGCGAAGGTGAATCAACCGGTGGACGCCGGCCAACGATGCTGCGCTTGCGGATGGCCGGACCAATTGCCATTGGCGTAGCGATCAGGCCGACCCGCACAGTGATAGCTACAAGTAATCTAGCTGGCCGCGTGATTGAGCAGGAGGAATTTGCCACTGATCCCGATCCCGAGAAAACTCTGCTGTGCGTAATCTCTTCGGTCCGAAAGTTCTCTGAACGAAACCGCGCCTCGATCGAGGCGGTCGGCGTTAGTATTCCAGGCCTGGTGGATCCAGCGACGGGTCAGGCGATTTACGTCCCGCACTTCAAATGGCGTGACCTCGCCATCGAGCAAACAATCGCCAGAGCAACTGGTTTGCCGGTCACGATCGACAACGACGCGAATTCCGTTGCTTTGGCTGAACTCTGGTTTGGCCGGCCGGAAGTAACTGATGCTCGCGATTTCATTCTGATTTTAGTAGGACAAGGTGTAGGCACTGGAATAATCATCGATGGCCAGGTTTATCGTGGCGAGCGAGGCGCGGCCGGAGAATTCGGTCACATGATTGTGGGAGCCGAAGCGCCCGTTGCCTGTTCCTGTGGAAATTACGATTGCTGGGAAGCCTTTTCGTCTGAACGCGCCGCGCTCGCCCGCTATGCAAAGCTGTGCGGACAAGAAATGCTTGAGCCGATAACTTTTGCCGTCCTGGTGGATCGAGCACTCGAAGGCGAGGAAAACGCCCGGGCTGCTCTGATTGAGACGGCGCATTACCTCGGCATAGGCATTTCGAATCTTGTCGTTGGGTTCAGTCCCGAGGTGGTTGTGGTTGGCGGCGAAATCTCGCGCGCCTGGCCGCTGATTGAAGCAGCCTTGAGCGAAACCATCGAGCGAAGCGTGCGCAGAGGCCTGCCATCCGCAAGAATAATGCCTTCCACTCTGGGTGCGAATCCCAGCTTGATGGGTTCCCTGAGTTTGGTCCTGGCCCGCAAATTTGCTGCAGCCTTTGCAGCATAATCAGCCAGTGATGCTAAATGACCTGACGCTACTCGGATTTTCCGCTGACAGGGCTCATCCTCAGCCTAAACGTCTGATGTTTTGAAAAAAGCTGTTGACAGGAGCGAAAAACTGTAATAAAAACTTAGTTCGCTAAGGCAACAAACTAATACGGCAGTTCCACAAGCACAAACAAGCAGGGAAACGAAGTAGCGTAAGCGGGCACCAACACTCGGTGTTGGGGTGCCATTCTTAAACCATTTCGCACGCGGGGGTTCAGTGATGACGACCTATAGGGTTCTTCTGCACCTACTTAGACCAGTGGGTATTTTCGCTTGTCTGTTGGCTATTCTCTCAGTCAGCGCAATGGCCCAAACAAACAAGGCAACCATCGTAGGAACTGTGACGGATGCCAGTGGCGCTGTGGTTCCAGGCGCGACAGTGAAGGTAACCAAGGTCGATACGAACGCGACGCGCGAAGTGACGACCAGCGATTCTGGAACGTACGAGGCGCCGGCATTGGACATTGGCACTTATAAGGTGAGCGCAACCAAGCAGGGTTTCAAAACGGTCGCGCAAGAAAACATCGCGCTGCAAACTGACGACCGCTTGCGAATCGATCTGGCCATGTCGCCCGGAGATATAAGCGGAGAAGTGACTATCACCGCCGCCGTTCCTCTGGTTGAGACAGAGACGAGCAACCGCGGAAACGTCGTGACCGGTCGCGAAGTAACTGAACTCCCGCTGTCAGGCCGCAACTTTACCCAACTGGCCACGCTCATGCCCGGTGTGGCGGCGTCGAGTAATGCAGGCTTTGGCGGCACCGGGCCGGACGCTCGACAATTCAATAATGGCGATCCCAGAGCGGGAGACGGCGGCCCGGGCAGCAGCAATGCGCAGGGTTCGACGGAAAACTCACGGTTCGCGCGTTCGGGATCCGGTGCTTTGACGGTGAATGGACAGCGGTCGACTAACAATAACTTCTCGCTGGACGGAGTCGATAATAACGAGCCGCAGTTTGGGACGATTGGAGTATTTCCCAACCCCGACGCGATTGCCGAGTTCAAAGTCACCACCAGCGTTCCGCCGGCCGAGGTCGGACGCGCAGCTGGAGCGGTCGTCAACACCTCAATCAAGTCCGGCACTAATGCTTTCCACGGGTCGGGTTACTACTACGGACAGAATTCCGCTCTGAATGCCTATCATCCTAAACTAAAAATCGACCGCGCCGCGGCGATCGCGCGCGGCGTTACGAACCTGGCGCCTTTTACCAAAGCGGTGCAGCAGATTCATGAATTTGGCGGAACCATCGGCGGTCCCATCATCAGGAACAAGACCTTTTTCTTCTTTGACTATTTGGGACAGCGAAATAACCTCCCGTTCCCGGCGTCGTCGACCGTGCCCACGGCCGGGTCGCGCAACGGGGACTTTACCGGATTTGCCAATCATGATTGTGATGGTATTTCGGCGACGACCGCAGATGACGGACCGGTGTGCAACCCTTTCACCGGCCAGGCCTTTGCTGGCGCAATAATACCTTCAAGTCTAATAAGCCCGATCACGCGGAAGATCTTCAACCTTTACCCGCTGCCCACAATCAATGTTTTCAATCCCGACCAGGGTAACAACAACTTTTTCACCCAGCGCGCCAACAAGGAAATAATCAACAACTACGAAATCAAAATCGATCACAAACTGACCGCGAACAATTCGCTGGGTGGTCGCTACAATGATCAGAAATTGAAAACGAATCGCGCGAACCTGCTGCCAGGTCTCCCGACCGCCGGATTCGGCGCCGGTGACGAACTCGGAAATACGCGTCAGGTGAGTGTCACCGACACGCACACTTTTAGCCCGACCATTCTCAACGAGTTCCGCTTTGGTTTGACGCAGATCAACATCAGTATTCTGAACTGCGGTGTCGGCGGCGCATGCGGCACCAGCGCCACATTCGCCCAGGATGTTGGCTACCCAAATGCCAACGATGGATCGCTGGCCGCATCTGGTGGTCCCGGCCTCGGTAACTTCGGCTCTGGGTTCACCGAATATCTTGGAGACGGCGGTTTATTTCAAGTGAAGAGCAAGAACCCGTATTTTGCCGACTCACTGACAATCGTCCATGGCACTCATGCAATTAAGGCTGGCGGCGAGATGCGCCTGCGTTACCTGAACACAATCGACGGCGGTCGTTCAGGTTTCCTTAAAGGCAACATGCAGTATGCCGACGATGCGCCGGCTTTCAATCCGTTGCTGCCAGGCCAGGTTTGTCCTGCTGTTTCAGTGGCCCCGGGTGGCAACTGTTATGTAGACGCCAATGGCGTCCCCTATGGCGGTACGGGCAACGCGCAGGCAAACGAACTTATGAGTCTGCCGGCGTTTCAGGTAGACAAGGGCAAGGTTTTCGGCGGCCCCTTTAATTTGCGCACGCAGGAGTACGGATTCTTTGTGCAGGACGATTGGAAGGTTAATAGTTCCCTGACCTTGAATCTCGGTCTTCGTTACGATCTGTTTACTCCGCCAACCGAAACATCGGGGAGAACGAGTTACTACTTCGCCAACCTGTCGCGAGTGGTAGTAGCCGCCGGCTCCAGTGATCGGATCGTGTCAATTGACAAGAATAATTTTGGACCGCGCGCCGGCTTTGCCTACTCACTCAATAAATCGAAGACCATGGTGATTCGTGGTGGCTATGGCTTGCTCTATACGCTGGACGGCACGGACTATCCGCCCTCGATCCGCAATCCGCCCTTTACGAACACCATCCACTTTTCACAGTTCAACAGTCAGCAGCCGACGAACGCCAGGACCTACTTCAGCGTGAATACCGGTCCACCTTCGATAACCACACAAATCGATCCCGCAAACCTTCCGACTTCGGTTGCCTTGTTCAGCGTTGACCAGAAACAGAAGATAGGTTCCGTTCACCAGTTCCAGGTGAGTTATCAATGGCAGTTCTCTCGCGACTGGTCGTTGGACGTCGGTTACGTCGGCAACAGATCGCGAAATCTTCTGACGACTGTAAACATTGGTAGTGGCGGCACCGCCGCCTCCAGGAATGCAGCTGGCGCTTTCTTAGGGAATGTCCTGTTGTATACCAATGCAGCCCGCTCCAAATACGACGGATTGCAGACGCAGTTGCAAAAGCGCCTCTCTCGAAATATTCAGGGGCAGATCTCCTACACGTTCAGTCACACGACCGATAATGGCGTCGGCCTGATCGGGTCGCTGGGAGACAGTCGCAGTGGCGGCCGCAGCGGCTATGTCAATCCGTTTGACCTTAATGCAGACAATGGAAGATCGTCACTGGATATTCGACATCTCCTTTCGGCAGATGCGATCATCGATCTACCGTTCGGCAAGGGACAGAAGTACTGGAGTAGCGGCGGATCCATGGACAGGTTTGTGTCTGGTTGGCAAATCAACGTCATTCAAAGCGCCCGGTCGGGCTTCCCATTCTCGGTGCTTTGTAACTGCGACCTCGGACGCCCGTCCGTGATTGGCAATCCCTTCGCTAATGTACCCGCCGGCCGGTACATGAACGCGGCTGCATTCTCTACCACGGTTGGAATAACGACTCTACCGGCGAATGCCGCAGGGACTGTGATTCGTTTTGGCAACGAGAAACGAAATGCGTTTACGGGCCCGGCGATTTGGAATACCGACGTATCGCTATTTAAGAATACGGCCATCAGAGAGAACCTGAAGCTTCAGATTGGGATGGAGTTTTTCAACTTCTGGAACCACGCCAAACGAACTGTGCCCGTTATCAACATGACTGATAGTGCTTTCGGGAGATTCGATTCGTTCTTTCCCGGTCGCGTGATTCAATACCGGGCGAAGCTGATCTTCTAAGCACGTTTGCGGGACATTATTGGACGAGTGGCGCCGTTTGCGGGCCACTCTTAGACTCTTAAGGTGACGGCCGAGCGCTCGCGCGCGCGGTCGTCTTTTGTTAAACTTTGGCCGTTTCCTCCCCAGGCTTCCTGCTTTAAGTCTATGAGCATCCGAAACGTTTCAATTCTGCTGCTGGCGCTTGGCTTCGGCAATGTAATCGTCGCGCAGACTCCTCCTCCTGCAAAGGAGAGGTCACACGTCGAGCGATTCAGCACTCCCGAAGTTCGGGCTGAACGATCCGAAGCGGACGCCGGCGCCAGGTTGGCCGCCAATCCAAATGACGATCAGGCACTTAACGCGCGCGCAGTCGCGCGCATGCGCCTGGGCCGGTATGAGGAGGCCCAGGCGGATTTGCGCCGCGCCATCTCACTAAAGCCGGCGAATGCCGAGTATCAGGCGAACCTCGGTTATGTTCTTTGGAAACTGGGCCGCGCGGATGAAGCCGTAGCAGCGGAACGCGAAGCGCTCAAACTCGATCCCCAGAACACAACGGCGCATTATCAGTTGGGCCGTTTCCTCCTCCGTCTGGGAGAGCATAAGGACTTGAAGGAGGCGATCTCAGAGTTGCGCCGGGCACTGGAGCTGGATCCGCGACAATACGAAGTTCGCTTTGAGCTGATTGCCGCCTATCGCGAGCTCGGGGATCTTGCGCAGGCGGCTGCTCAATTGGATGTGCTTCAGGAATCGAGACCGACGGATCCACGCGTCTTCTATGTTACCGGACTGCTGGACGCGGATCGTCAGGATCTAGACTCCGCGGTGCGGAATTTCAATGAAGCGATCAAGCGTGACCCAACCTTGTACGGCGCCTGGCAGGATCTCGGCGTTGCCTACGTGAAAGCCGGCCATTGGGATGATGCGGTAAGAGTGTTCGGGGATTTGGCCCAGAAACAGCCCAACTCTGTCGAGACGGCTTACTTCTATGCATTGGCGCTTTACAACTCCGGCAATATCGCGCTCGCGGAGACTGAGGCGCGCCGAGCTTTGCGGATTGACGCGGGCGCGGTGGAAGCGCATACGCTGCTGGGAATAATCCTGGCCTCTCGGGGAAATGCCAATGCCGAAGCCGCGGATGCGTTGTCGCAGGCAATCGCTCTCAGCCCGGCGAATTTCGATGCGAACTTTTATTTGGGACGGGTCTTGTATGTGATGAAGGATTATGCCGGCGCTGTCAAAGCATTGCGGGCGGCCACCAGATTGAATCCTCGCCAACCCGAGGCGCGCTTCTTTCTGGGGACGGCTTTGGAATCGGCGGGAGATTCTGAGGCAGCGATGGCCGAGTATCAGGGATTGGTGGCATCTGATCCAAAGTCGGCAATCGGTTTGCTCGGATTAGGAGCGTTGCTCGTCAAGCAGGGTAAGGTCGACGAAGCCATAGATGCGTTGCGCCGAGCAGTGACTCTCGATCCCCAGGAGTTTGAAGCGCATTGGGCCCTTGGAAGAGCCCTGGCCTTGCGAGAAAAGTATCAGGACGCCGTGGCATCTTTTCAAAAGGCGATTGTGATCGCGCCCAATCGTTCGGATGCGCACTATCAACTTGGCCTGGCTTTGAAACGGCTCGGCCGCAGCGAGGACGCGAATCGTGAATTTGCCATCGTGGAGCGGCTCAACACCGAGTTTCGTACGGGTACGGCCCCAAAAATGGAAAACTGAGTGAAGAGAAAGCTGCGGCGGAAATCGTCGATGATTAGACTGGGACGAAAGGTACGAGCCAAGCCGTTAGAGGTGCAGCGAACCTTTTCGGCTGGAGTGCTCTGCCTGGTTTTGGTGCTGACTGCGGTATCGGCAGCGATGGCCCAGGCTGCCTCTGATCGTCGACAGAATTCTGCAGCACAGACCGCTTCTGGTTCGAACGGCCTTAGCCCGGCAGCGCGGAGCTCGCTCGATCTGGCCCTGGCGGCTTTGCAGGCGAATGATCTTAAATCGGCCGAGCGCGAAGCCAGGGTTGCCATAGCCGCATCGCCGCACTCTCCGGTTACCCATAATGTCCTGGGAGTTGTGCTTGATCGTTTAGGTCGTGGCGAAGAGGCCTTCAGGGAGTTTAGCTCCGCGATCAGGATCGACCCAAAGTTTGTCAGTGCGCGCAATAATCTTGGCCGCATGCTGGCCGAACACGGCAAGACCGCGGAGGCCATTGCCGAGTTTGAGCAAGTGCTGAAAAGCGATCCGTTGCACGTACAGGCGCACTACAATCTTGGCGCTTTGTACGCCGACGCCGGAGATTTCGCCAGGGCTGCGGACCACTTTGCGCGAGCCCGCGAAGCCGATCAAACCGATCCGCAATTGGCGCTGGCATTTCTCAATGTGGCTTACCGGGCCAATCGGATCGCTGAAGCGAACACTGCCGCCGATCTGGTTGAACAGGCGGCTGCCGCAGACCCCAAGTCGCTTTTCACGTTGGCGACTGTGCTGGCCGAAAGCAAGCAGTATGAACGGGCGGCTCGGCTTTTCGGGCGCGTCAACGAGCTGACTCCAAATACGTTTGAGGCGCTTTATAATTTGGGCATTGCGCTCTACAACCTCGATCGTAATGCAGAGGCCGGACGCTATCTGGCCGCGGCCGCGGATCTGAATCCAGCGCCTGCTGAGACACATTTTCGCCTGGCCTTAATCGCCAGCGCGCAAAACGATCATGCTAATTCGGTGCTCGAGTTCAGGCATGCGATCGAACGTGATCCCAGGAATGCGAACTTTCATTTCCTGCTGGCGCGGGAATACGCTCGGATCGGTTATTGGGACGGGGCGATCCAGGAGAATACAAAGTCGATCGAGATCAATCCTAAGGAGGCAGCTTACATTTACGCTCGCGCCAACGCCAACTATCGCAAAGGCGAGTGGACCGCCGCGGCCGGGGACTTTGATCGTGCTGCCGAGCTTGATCCGAAGATTGAGAACATCGATTACCTTCGTGGGTATGCGCATAGGGCAGGCGGCGATTTTGAAAAAGCTCGGGAGATTCTGGAAAAGTTTGTGGCCACGCATCCCGATCATGTCGATGCGTTATCGAGTCTGGGCTATGTGGCGATAGAACAAGGCCGGTTGGATGATGCCGAGCCGCCACTCAAACATGCGTTGGCGTTATCGCCTAACGAGGTGCCGGTGCTTTACGATTACGCTCGACTCGCGTTGAAGCGTCGTGACTATCCCGAGGCGGTGGCCCGTCTGGAAAAGGTGATTAGCAAGCTGCCCACACTGACGCAAGCTCACTATCAACTGTTCCTGGCCTATTCGCGCTTGAAGGAAACAGAAAAGGCGCAGCTCGAACTGGCGGAATTCAAACGTTTGGAAGGCCTCGAGAAACAGGTTGAGCGCGAGCGCATCGTGGACGAAAAGCTGCGAACTCAGCAAATTTTGGGAGCGTCTCCACCCTAGGGTGGTTGAAAGTTTGGATCTTAGTCGAATAATAGAGCAGGCTATATGAAACACGGTTTACGAATTGGGACACTTCTGATTTTTGGTGTTTGCACCGCTGTGATCGCCGGTTATGGTCAGTCCGTCTGGACCGTTAAGCCGTTCACCCAATGGTCCAGAAGCGATGCTGAAAATGTTTTGAATGACTCACCGTGGAGCAGCCATCAGGAAGTGCGAATGCGATTTGATAAGGAAAAGCAGACGGCTGCGGGTTCATATTCGGGGGTATCTTCGGCTTCCGCGGCCTCCTCGCAGACTGAAGTAATGTCAGATCTCCCGGTTGATTTCATTTTTACCTTGCGATTGCGGTCGGCTTTGCCGGTGCGCCAGGCCCTGGTGCGTTTGAAGCAATTGGAGTCGGATTCAAAAAAACTGAGCCAGAAGGACCTCGAAACCTTCGACGCCCAGGTCAAAGGATTATTAGAGTGTCCCGCCTGCGCCGGGAACTACGTCGTAACTCTGAGTTCGAAATCTCTTAATCAGCCAGGGGCTGACGCCGTCTACGCAACCTTCAAAGGCGGCAGGCTCTCAGATCTTCAGCGGTTCGTTTTTATTGCCAATGAACGCGGCGAGCGCCGGGAGTTGGTTCATTTTGTGGCGCCAAAAGTCCCGGGGGATGAAGCGATCTTTTTCTTTCCCAGGCTGGATGAGAAAAGCGCGCCACTCCTGACCCCGGGGAACAGACAACTGTTGATTAATCTAAGTGACAAACAGGTCAACTCGGTTGCGAATTTTAAGATCGATGTGTCGAAGTTGCTGATGAATGGAAAGGTAGAGTTCTAAGGCTGGGCGACGTAGCTTAGTTGCACCGAGATCGGAAAGGAACGTCAACTTTTGTTTTCCCCGTTATCTAAAGTCTCTAACCCCTCAGCGGCGAAGCGCGGCACCGTCGTTCGGGTTGTTCTCGTCCTCTTGCTGATCGCGTTCGCAGGTTTGGTCGTAAGGAATGCCCGCGTCACCGCCAACCTCGATACGCCAAAGACGGCCAGCGTTTACGCGAGCGAAATCGCCCGCACCTACGACTTCAAGTTTGGGCCCAACCCGTTCGCTCCCGGTAATGCGACCACTACGACCGGCACTTTTATTCCCGGCGATATGTTCGTGGCCGCCAAGCGTTGCGGCACGTGTCACACGGATGCGCACGCGCAATGGCGTCAGTCGGCGCACGGCAATGCGTTCCGCGAACCCTTCTACCAAAAGAACGTAAAGGATCTGCAATCACAAAAAGGGATTGAATTCACCCGCCACTGCGAGTCCTGTCATAACCCGGCGGCACTGTTCACGGGGGCGCTGACCAAGAACTCGAAAGTGAAACGGCCCTTCGATGACGACGGCGTCTCGTGCATTTCCTGTCATTCGATCCAATCAGTAAACGGCCACGGCATCGGCGGCTATGTAATGGGCGAGCCGGCGTTGCTGGTGAAAGAAGATGGCACGCGGATGCTCGAGGGAGTGACCGATCAGCAAATCCTCAATGATGTTCCCTCTCACCGGCGGGCCATGATGCGGCCTTTGCTGAAGTCTCCCGAGTTTTGCGGCGCATGTCACAAGTCACAGGTCCCGCGTGAATTGAACGACTACAAATTCCTGCGTGCTTTTATGGTCGCCGACGAGCTCCAGCAATCGTCCTTCTCGAAAGAGTCGCCGCACCCCTATTACACGCGCGACAAAGAGACCTGCAATACCTGTCACATGAAGCGAGAGCCGGCGCCTCTTTTTGACGTATCCGCTAAGCAGGGGCAGCTCGCATCGCACCGTTGGGCCTCGGCCAACACGGCGATTCCGTTCTTCTACAAGTGGCCGGAGCAGCTGAGCGCGGTCAACAGGTTTCTCGAGGACGACAAACTGGGGATTGATATTTTTGCGATTCATCGAAGGTCTCCTGCTGGAAGCGCCGAGGAATTCATTGCGCCTCTCAATCGTGGAAGTTTCATCATGAAGGCCGGAGATGAAATCAGCGCGGACGTGGTGATCACCAACAAGAACATCGGCCATTCGTTCCCGCCTGAGTTGCGTGACTTTTACGAAGCGTACGTCGAATTCGTGGTCAGCAATGAACAGGGTAAAGAGCTTTACCACTCCGGATTTCTACATCCCAACGGATACCTGGACGAGTCAGCGCATAACTACAAAACTTATCTCGTTAAGGCCGACGGAACATATAACGACAAACACCACATCTGGCGCACTCGAGTGTTCGCGCAAAATAACCAGATTCAATCGGGCCGGTCGGATCTTGCTCGCTATCGGTTCCGCGTCCCTCCTGATATTTCCGGTGCGTTGCGTCTGACGGTCCGCTTGCGTTATCGCCGGTTCACTCGCGTCTTCAGCGATTACGCGCTTGGCAAGTCGGTCGATTATCCGATTGTGACGATGGCTACGGCCGAGTATCTGATGCGCGTCGGCAAGAACGATCCGGTTCCGGCCGCGGAGATTCCCAAGACCGCGATGCCGGATTGGCGTCGCTGGAATAATTATGGTATCGCGCTGTTCGATCAGCGGCAGTACCCGCTGGCGATTGAGGCTTTTGCCCGGGCCGCCGAGCTGGACCAGAAATACCGGCCCTTCGCTTTGACCAATCGGGCCATGGCGTACCTGGAACTTGAACAATATGACGAAGCCGCAGCCATTCTGGACGAAGTAGTGAAAGCGAACCCCGATAACCTGCGCGCGGTTTTTCAACAAGCGCGCATCTTCGTCAAGCGTGGGCAATTGGATCAGGCCGAGAACAATATTCGCCGGGTGCTCGCAGCTTACCCGCGGGATCGGATTTCACTGCAGCAGCTGGGCGAACTCTGTAAGATCAAGCGCGACTATCCGGAGGCGCTCGATTGCTTCGAAAAGATTTTGCAGATCGATCCGGAGGATCAGGGCGCGCACTACAACCTGATGTTGGTTTATCGCAAGCTGGGGCGGAACGATGACGCGCGGCGCGAAGCTAAAATCTTCGCCGATCTCAAGGACGATCCGGGCGCACTGTCCCTGGCGAATCAGTTTTTACGCAAGCACCCCGAGATGAGCAACGAAAGCGTGTATTGGCATATACATGATCTCAGTTCCGGACCGGGCGAATAAGAAGAGGAATGGTAACGGCCGGATCATGATCGTCAAGCGGGTGCCTCTTATCGTCTCAGTGGTGTTTTCATGCTTGCTGGCGCCGGCGGGATCGGGACTTTCGTCGGCGCCGCAAAAGCGCAAAGCCCGGAATGGCACTGCAGTACATAAGATCGAAGACCTTTACCGGAGTAATTGCGCTCGCTGTCACGGAGCCGAGGGGAGATCGGACACGCCCCTCGGACGGACGTTCAACGCCCCGGATTTTACCGATCAGAAGTGGTGGCAGGAGCATGCGGCGATCGCCAATACTCGCAGCCTGGTTGCGATTGTCACCAACGGCAAAGGCAGCATGCCGGGCTTCAGCAAAAAGTTGAATCGTTCTGAGATCAACAACCTGGTCACTTACGTGCGACGGTTTCGTAATCAATCGGGTCCGGCGAATTCCCAATAAAATGCAGCTTCCAAACTTTGGGTTACGGGCGGTTTGCTTACTCTTATTCGCCTGCGCAAGCGTAATTCCAGCGTTGGCGGACCCGAAGATAGAAACGCCATCGGTAAGCAAAGTCGAGCCGCCATTTTGGTGGGCGGGACATTCGATCAATCCGGTCCGTCTACTGGTGCGTGGCGAGAATTTGTCTGGCGCACGTGTCCAGACATCCGATCCTCAGTTGCGTGTCTCGGATGTGCGCATCAATGCTCGGGGAACTTACCTGTTCGTCACGGTCGGCATTGGCGCCTCGGCCAGACCCGGCGATCACTCTTTAGAACTCAAGACGGCGGGAGGCACAGCCAGAATTCCATTTCGGACTGATGCGCCGCTCGCCGCCGCCGACCACTTCAAAGGCATTACCACCGACGATGTGATCTACTTGATCATGCCGGATCGTTTTTCTGACGGAGACAACCGGAACAATTCGCCTGGCGAATCTTCATCGGCTGCTTACGATCGGAACAACCCGCGCGCTTATCACGGTGGTGATTTTCGCGGCATCATCAACCACCTTTCTTATTTGAAGGAACTGGGAGTGACGGCTCTGTGGCTGACACCGTGGTACGACAACTGGAACGGCATTAATACCTGCGACAAGCCGTGGTGTCCTAATACCTATTATCACGGCTATCACACAATCGATTACTACGCCGTCGAAGATCATTTTGGTGACATGGCGACCCTGCGTGAGCTAATCGAAAAGGCGCACGCGTTGGGTATCAAGGTAATTCAGGACCAGGTGGCGAATCACGTGGGCTCTCGCCACCCATGGGTGAAAGATCCGCCGCTGGATGATTGGTTTCATGGCACTCCTCAGAACCATCTGATTGAAAGGTTTCAGAACAGCGTTCTGCTGTCTCCTCATGCCAATCGTGATCAAGTGCGCAATACCCTGGATGGCTGGTTCAGCGAAGACCTCCCCGACATGAATCAGGATGAGCCCGAAGTCGCTCGCTACGAAATTCAGAACGCTTTGTGGTGGATCGGGGCCACCGGTGTCGATGGTATTCGCCAGGACACGATTCAATACATGCCGCGCAGCTTCGTTCGCGATATTTGTGATGCACTGCACCGGCAATATCCCAGGATGTGGATGGTGGGGGAAGTCTTCGAGCGTGACTCAGCCCAAACCGCATTCTTCATTGGCGGCCACACTGGTTGGGATGGGATCGACACTAAGCTTGATTCCGACTTCGATTTCCCTCTCTGGCAGGTTTCTCTTGATGTCTTTACCGGCAAGAAGCCAATGAGCGCGTTACGCGATCAGCTCAAGTACGATTCGCTTTATCCGGATCCGCTGAAGATCACTACCTTGACGAATAATCATGACACGCCAAGATTCATGTCGCTCGCAGGCGCAAGTTTGGAAGGCGCAATGTTGCACACAGCGTTCATACTCGCGATGCGTGGTACTCCGCAGCTTTACTATGGGGAAGAGATTGCGATGAAGGGCAAAGAGGATCCGGACAATCGCCGCGATTTTCCTGGTGGATTTCCCGGCGCTTCACAAAGTGCCTTTCACCCAGATACCAGGTCCGCCAAAGAGCAGCGAATGTGGCAGTGGACACACGACTGGATCAATTTGCGACATGATCATTCGGCGCTCAGCCGTGGCCGGCTGACTGATCTGTTTTACGACGACGATAGCTATGCCTTCGCGCGGCAGGATAGGAAAGAGACGCTGATCATTCTCTTTAATCGAGCCAATGCGCAGAAAAACATAACGATACCGGCTGCCGCGATCGATCTGCGGAATGGTTCCGAACTGATACCGCTATACGGCGCAAAACATAGCGGCAGAGTATCGAACGGCTCTGCGACGCTGGCGGTACCGGCTCGAATGGCCGTGGCTTATCGAAGTGAGTAAATGAGAATGTTGGAATAGCGAGTCATGCTTCAGGGAATTTGAGAACCGCGTAGATGAACTTCTCCAGATCCAGCGGCATCCTTCTTCATCCGTCATCGCTGCCCGGTCGTTTCGGTGTCGGCGATCTTGGGCCGCAAGCTTATGCCTTCGCCGACTTCCTGTCGGCGTCGGGGCAGGGCCTTTGGCAAATGTTGCCGCTCGGGCCGACGGGTTACGGCGATTCGCCTTATGCGTGCTATTCGGCTTTCGCCGGCAACACCCTGCTTATTAGTCCGGATCGACTTGTTGCGGACGGGCTGCTTCAGAAAGAGGATCTGGTGGGGCCGCCGGAGTCAGCGAATGGCCGAGTCGATTTTGCCGCTGTTCACAAATTCAAAGAGCTGATTCTGCGCAATGCATTTGCGGCTTTCAAGCGAGAAAGCAATCCAGATCTGCGCGCGGCTTTCCAGGAATTCAGCGGGCGCAATACTGGTTGGCTCGATGACTATGCTCTGTTCAGAGCTTTGAAGGATGCGCATGGCGGCATCGCCTGGAACGAATGGGAACCGTCACTGGTGCGCAGAGAACCCGATGCGATTCAGGCTGCGCAGGACGAGCTCAGCGAACAGATCGAAGCGCAGAAGTTCTATCAGTTTCTATTCTTCAGACAATGGTTCGATCTGAAGAGCTATTGCAATGACCTGGGTATAAAGATAATTGGGGACATTCCAATTTTTGTGGCCCATGACTCGGCCGATGTCTGGACGAATCCTGATCAGTTCAAGCTTCATCCGGACGGACGCCCGGTGGTTGTGGCCGGGGTGCCGCCTGACTATTTCAGCAAGACGGGTCAGTTGTGGGGGAATCCCCTTTACGATTGGGAGCGCATGCTGGCCGATGGCTTTGCGTGGTGGATCGAACGAGTGCAAGCAACTCTGCAGACGGTCGACATAGTCCGCATCGATCACTTTCGCGGTTTTGTCGCGTGCTGGGAGATTCCCGGCGGCGATCAGACTGCGGAGCGTGGGCGTTGGGTCGAAGCTCCGGGCCGGGAGTTGTTCGTTGCGATCCGTAAAGCTCTGGGCGAACTACCAATCATCGCCGAAGATCTGGGTGTCATAACTCCTGAAGTTGAAAAGCTGCGGGATGATTTCGGCTTTCCCGGAATGCGCATTTTGCAGTTTGCTTTCAGCAGCGATCCAACGAACCGGGATTTGCCGCACAACTATCATTCGAATGTAGTGGTCTATACGGGCACGCACGACAACGACACTACGGTTGGGTGGTTCCAAAGCGTGGCCGGCGAAGGTTCAACCCGCGATAGCGCCCAGATCGAAATTGAGCGCGAATTTTGTCTCAGATACCTCAATACCGGCGGCCAGGAGATCGGTTGGGATTTCATTCGCGCGGTCCTTCAGTCTGTCGCCGATACGGCGATTGTGCCGCTGCAGGATCTGCTGGGGCTGGGGACCGATGCGCGCATGAATCTGCCGAACAGCACCACGGGAAATTGGTCTTGGCGATTCAAGGCCAGTGAGTTGAATAATGAACTTGCTAAGCGATTGAGAGATTTGACCGCATTGTACGGCAGGGTTGCGGAGGTGGTGGAGAGCTAATGGGTCAACTCGAACGAGCGCACTCGCGGAGATGCAGAGAGGAAAATGCCTTCACGTCCTCGGCCTTCAAGATCATGTTCGCATCTCTGGCTCTCCTCTTAACGACGCAAGTCTGCTTCTCTCAAAACGCTCCTCAAGTGCTCAAGGTGGATCCGCCCAGCTGGTGGGCGGGCCACTCAATCAATCCGGTTGGTGTGTTGATACGCGGAGTCAATCTGCTTGCTGCCCGGGTCACCGGCGGTGAGGGATTGCGCATCGTCGCGACCAACATTAACACCGCGGGTACATATCTATTCGTTGATGTGCAGATCGATCCGCAGACAAAGCCGGGACTGCGTCACCTGAACATCGCCACGCCAGGAGGATCGATTGAAGTTCCGTTTGAAATCTTGCAGCCTTTGGCGCGAGTTGGCCGCTTTCAGGGTTTCTCAGCCGATGATGTGATCTATCTGATTATGATCGATCGTTTTAGTGACGGTGATCCGGCAAACAATGATCCGACCCAATCCCGCGGGCTCTATGACCGGGCGAATAAGTTCTACTATCACGGCGGGGATCTTCAGGGCGTCATCAATCACCTGCCTTACCTCAAAGACCTGGGTGTGACCGCTTTGTGGCTGACGCCCTGGTACGACAACTACGACCGGCTTAACGAAATTGAGCTCAAAGAAGGGAAGCCGTGTACCGGATTTCACGGCTACAATCCTCAGGACTTTTACGCGGTCGAAGAACACTTTGGTGATCTGGCAAAGCTGCGTGAGCTGGTCGCAGCCGCGCATAAGCTCGGGCTCAAGATCATTCAGGATGAAGTCGTTAATCATACCGGCCCGTATCATCCCTGGGTTAACGATCCCCCGACGCCGACCTGGTTTAACGGCACCCGGCAGCGTCATTTGAAGAATGTCTTTCAGACCTGGACGCTTCACGATCCGCGCGCGGTAGAGAGCTTAAAAAAAGAGACGATGGAGGGCTGGTTCCTCGATTTCCTTCCCGATCTGAACCAGCGCGATCCTGAAGTCGCGCGGTATTTGATTCAGAACACGCTTTGGTGGATTGGCGTAACCGGGCTCGATGGCATTCGCATGGACACCTGGCAATATGTGCCGAATACTTTTTGGCATCAGTGGACTGGCGCAATCAAGCGCCAGTATCCAAAGTTCACGGTGGTTGGAGAAGTAAAGGACGGCGACGTGGTCCATACGTCTTACTTTCAGGGTGGCCTGGTGCGTGAGGGTGCGGATTCTGGTCTCGACTCGCTGCTGGATTTTCCGCTCTTCTATCCAATTCGGCACGCCTTCGCCGAAGGCAAGAACCTCGATGACGTCCCGAGGACTTTAGCGAAGGATTTTCTCTACTCAAACCCGAACATTCTGGTGACACTGCTGGGCGGCCACGATGATGGGCGCTTCATGAGCGAGCCGGGCGCGACGATTGCGGGCCTTAAACTGGCGAATGCATTTGTGCTGACGACTCGCGGTGTGCCACAGCTCTACTATGGTGATGAGTTGGGGATGACCGGACCGGACGAGCCAACTGCGCGCGCGGATTTTCCCGGCGGTTTTCCGAGCGATAAAAGGAATGCTTTCACGAGAGCCGGACGATCAGCGGAAGAGCAGGGTTTGTTTGATTACATTCGCAAGGTGGCGCGTTTGCACGCCGATCTCGCTCCGCTAAAGCGCGGTGACCTGGTCAATCTTCAGGTTTCCGATCAGCAGTATGCCTATGCGCGGAAGGCCATGGGCGCCGTGGTAGTCGTACTAATCAACAACGATACGAAGGTGGCCAACTTTGAGTTCGAAGTTGGTCCGGTGGGTCTGATTGATGGCATGACGCTCGTTGACCGGCTAGGCTCAGTGGGTGATGCACGAATCAGCAGCGGCACATTGAAAGCGAGCTTGCCCGCGCGTTCGGCTGCAGTCTTGATACCGCGCTAGACGGTCAACCAGTTGGCGAAGCCAACGAAATATCGGTAGCCCACAGCGCAAGCTGTGGGTTAGATGCAACCATTCGAAAGAAAGCCCCGGAGGGGCGACATAGATAATCCCGAGGTGAGCACCCAGGTGCGATTATGCCGCTCGCGGCGCGAGCTCGATTTCAATTCGCGACATGAACCCACAGCTTGCGATGTGGGCCACTAATATGCCGCCCACAATGCGGGCTTCGGAAAACTTCTGTTAGCGATCGAGCAGGTTTTACTAGTGCTGTTTATAACAGTGGAACGGGCGATTTACGTATAGATGACATTCAAGACGAAACCAATCTCAGATCAGGTGGCGCTGGTAACGGGCGGTGGCACAGGCATCGGCCGCGCCTTAACCGAAGCCCTGGCGGCGGCGGGCGCCCGCGTGGTCATTGCCTCGCGCAGAGAAGATGTACTGCTGCGTACGGCCGAAGAGATTAATCTGAAGCTCGGCGCCGAGAGAGCCTTCCCCTGCGTATTCGACATTCGCGAACGCCGACTAATAGATGCGCTGGTCAGCCAGGTAATTGAACAACATGGAGCGCTGGACATCCTGATCAATAATTCCGGCCTGGCCGTTCCCGAGACGGTGGATCAAATCACGGAAGAAGGCTGGGACAAAGTGATGGATACCAACCTGCGCGGCGTGATGCAACTGGTGCGAGCAACATTGCCTTTTATGATCGCCAACGAATTTGGCGACATCGTCAACATCTCTTCACAGGCAGGAAAACATGGCTACGCCGACGTGCCGTCTTATTGCGCGTCGAAGTTTGGTTTGCTGGGCTATGCCGAAGCGTTGCGCGATCACGTGCGCAAGGCAGATGCGAACATTCGTGTCTTTAATTTCTGCCCCGGCCTGGTCGATGTTGAAAACAGTGCGGCGGATGCTAAGCCGAAGCCGGGTTTCATTCACGTATCGAACATGGCGCGCAGCTTAATGTATGCACTATCGCTCGATCGGGACGTGGTGCTCGAAGACCTTAATTTATACGCGAGGTAAGACGGTCGAATGCAGCTCTGCCGCCTGATGTGCCGAAAGCCTGCGGGCTTCTGAAGTTTGGATGGCGGGTATCGGGCTACGCCCGATGGTTGATAGTAGGAGATGGGCTTGGCCCATACGGAAATTATTTCTGGCAGCAGAAGGTCAGAGACCTTCCGCACATCAAGCGGCAGAGCCGCCACTGCAGAAGCGGCTGCAGCCGCGAGGACTAGCAATGCAAAGACCACGTTTGAGCTTCTGGCAGATCTTCAACATGAGTTTCGGGTTTCTGGGAATTCAATTCGGTTGGGGCCTGCAACTCGCAAACATGAGCGGCATTTACACCTACCTGGGCGCCAAGCCTGAGCAGGTGCCGATTCTCTGGCTGGCTGGCCCGGTAACGGGCTTGCTGGTGCAGCCGATAATCGGATCGATGAGTGACCGGACCTGGAATCGGCTGGGCCGCCGGCGTCCGTACTTCCTGACTGGCGCAATCCTCGCCAGCATAGCGCTTTTCTTCATGCCTGATTCGTCGGTCTTATGGATGGCTGCCGGGCTGCTCTGGATTCTGGACGCGAACATCAATGTCAGCATGGAGCCATTTCGCGCGTTTGTGGCCGACAAGCTGAGCGTCGATCAGCGAACGGCCGGATTCGCAATGCAAAGTTTTTTCATTGGCATCGGCGCAACATTGGCGAATGCTCTCCCTTACATTTTTCGGCGGCTGCACGTCGATGACCGCAGCGTCGCGAACGCTAATGAAGCTGTGCGTTTGATTCCTGCAAGTGTCAGTTATTCATTCAAAATTGGCGCCGTGGCATTCCTGGTTTGTGTGCTCTGGACCGTAATCACCACTAAAGAGTTTCCTCCCGAGAACATGGCGGAGTTCGAACGCAAGCGGAAGGAGCGTAAGGGGATCAGTGCGACAGTTGCGGAAGTTGCTTCCGCCCTCAGGGAAATGCCAACCACGATGAAACAGCTCGCAGTGGTGCAGTTCTTCACTTGGCTGGGCCTGTTTTGTATGTGGATGTTTTTTGGCTTGATGACTTCATATCACGTGTTTGGCGCCACTAATGAACGCGATCCACGTTTCACCGATGGCCAGGCTTGGGGTGGTAACGCTTTTGCCGTGTACTCAATCACCTGCTTAGCCGTGGCCTTTCTGCTGCCGCCCCTGGCCCGGGCTACCAGCCGAAAGAAAGTGCACGCTTTGGCTCTTGTTTGTGGAGCGCTCGGACTTCTTTCGGTGTATTTCATTCACGACAAGAGCATCTTGTTGCTTACGATGATCGGCGTCGGGATCGCCTGGGCGTCAATTCTAGCCATGCCCTATGCCATTCTTTCGGGGGCGATACCCGGAGCGCGCATGGGTGTTTATATGGGTATCTTTAACTTCTTCATTGTAATCCCCGAGATCATTGCTTCATTTGCTTTTGGTCCCGTCATTCGAGCCATCTTCGGATCCGACAATCCAAATTCGCCGATGTATGTAGTAATGGCTGGAGGGGTGTTTCTGGCGCTTGCGGCTATCAGCGTCTTGCTGGTTAAAGACGTCGCGGACAAGAATGTGCCGGAAGACGCCGTACTTGAGGCAGACGAACATAGTTTGTTTACGCTGCCGGAGTCCGTGCAGCCGGTACCGAGCACGGGGTTGATCGATGAGAAGTAGTTTTCCCAACGACCTTTCGGTCACCCGGGAACTCTGCACACCCAGGTAATGGTGAACTGAAGCGGAAGGAACGTAATGAGCTTTGAAGTGAAGACAGACGGAGAGAAGCGTGGCCGTCTGCGTCTACTGCTCGCGGTCGTTCTGGCGGCGACGACATTCAGCGCCGTCCTGGCACAGCAGCCGGCGACAAACTTCTCCAAACCCTCAGCGCGGCTCGCGCGCGATTGGGTGCGTGATGGGGTCATCTATGAGATCTATCCGCGGGCTTTCTCTCCTGAAGGAAGCTTCAACGGCATTACTGCGCAACTTGATCGGCTCAAGAACCTCGGTGTGACGATCCTTTGGCTGATGCCGATTCATCCGATTGGCCAGGAAAAGAAGAAGGGAACTATCGGCAGCCCGTACGCGGTGCGCGATTACTATGGCATCAATCCCGACTACGGCGCCAAAGATGATCTCAAACGGTTGATCAGTGAAGCGCACAAACGCCGCATGAAAGTGATCATCGACATCGTGGCCAATCACACTTCCTGGGACAGCGTGATGATGAAGTGGCCGGAGTTTTACCGTCACGATGCCGCCGGCAAGATTACTTACCCGCACGACTGGTTCGACGTAGCCCAGTTGAACTATGAGAACCCAAAATTGCGCGAGTACATGACCGAGATGCTCGAGTTCTGGATTCGCGAATTTGATCTCGACGGTTTTCGCTGCGACGTGGCGGGTGACGTACCGACCGACTTCTGGGAAAAGGCGCGCAGCGAATTAGATAAGATTAAACCCGACATTTTCATGCTGGCCGAAGCACACAAGCCGGAGCTCGAGGTGAAAGCGTTCGAGCTCGACTACGCATGGCCTTTGCACAGCGCGCTGACTGACGTCTTGCAGGGACGCGGCCGCGCCTCTGATTTGCGCGCGGCCTGGGAAGATGAAGTCAAAGAGTGGCCGCGGGGAGCGCTGCACATGCGCTTCTCAGACAATCATGACGAGCGACGGGCCATCGCGCGCTTCGGCGAACCGGCCGCGCTCGCTGCTTCCGCCTTTGTCCTCACGCTGGATGGAGTGCCCCTCTTGTATAACGGAATGGAAGTAGGCGACACGACTGAGTCGGGCGCTCCGGCTCTCTTTGAAAGACTTCCGGTGTTCTGGCCCATCGCTGAACGGAGGCCCGAATTCCCTCGCTTCTATCAAAGAATGATTGCTCTGCGCCAAAGCAGCAGCGCGTTGCGGCGAGGGTCACTTGAATGGCTGCACAATTCTGAAGAGTCGCGAGTGTTGACTTACGTTCGCCGCAGCGCCACGGAAGAAGTGCTGGTGGCGATTAACTTTTCGAATCAGCCTTTCCTGGGAGTTGTCGAAGCCGGCAATGCGTCGGCCTATTGCGAGATTACTCCCGAGGTGGGCGTGCCGCTGCCGCCCGACGCACCAGTCGTTGAGCATTCTGCGCGGAAACGTTCGGTCGGTTTGCCGGCGATTTCACTTCCGGCATGGGGTTATCGGATCTTTGAACGGAAGTTGAGGTAAACCCGTATCATGCTGCTTTGCGCAGTCCTTTCCTGGCGGCAGGCGTAACTCCATATTTCACCAGACCTGCGCTCTGCAGCGCGCGCGGAATCTCAGCGTTGCGCATAAACCAGCGCCAGACGTTTTCGTTGCGAGCATTCTCAGCACTCAGCAAAATGATTCCCACGTTAATGCCAATCACATCCGTGTCAGTCCATCCGGTTTTAGGATTGAAGGCGTCGACGAATCCATAACGGCCATATGCGCGATCACCAAACTCCTGACGCATCTCACGCAACGCGGCCAGGCTCAGCTCAGGCGTAAACATCAAAGATCCACCTGCAGCTGCCGGCACCACCGTGCCGTCAATGGCCGGATCGAGCGGAGGTCCGCCCCAGGCCAGATACCCTTTCGCGCTGTCTGAAGCAGTGATTCCCCAGATGTTTGCGCCGTAGGCGGGGAACTCATGAGACAGGTTCATGCAGAACGCCCGATGTGCGAGTGTGGCTTCGATCGAGTTCTTAAAATAATCGATGTGGTCGCCGGCGTTCTCTCGGCGGTCGCGGTAATCAATCCAGGCGTGTGCATACTGATGCATGAACAGGGGCACGCCGATGGTGGTGAAGTATGCGTGGCCTTCATAGCGATAGCGATCGCGCCACAATGCATACCAAGACCGCGCCGAAATGCCATGCGTGGGCGATCCGATGGCCAGGAGATAGAGGATGGTGTCTTCGCTGAAGGTGTCCCAGCGCGGTTTAAGAAAGCCCTTTTCGGGTTTCCAGCCGTGCGAAAGAAGCAGAGTATGGCCGTTCAGCATCCAGCGAAAGTCGATCCGTTCGTAGATTAGGGTGGCCAGCTCATTGATTTCCCGATCGTCGCGAAAATATTGCCGCGCTGTAAGCACGCCCCCTAAGAGGAGCGCCGTATCTATCGAAGAAACCTCGCTGTTCCATCGGCGCTCTCCGGTTCTGATGTCGAGCCAGTGATAGAACCAGCCATGCTTCTGGAAAGCCTGGCGCGCAAAGAATCGCAAAGTGTTACGCGCGCGTTCGCGCGCCTGGTTTGGCGTGATCCAATGACGCTCAGACGCTATGCACAGGGCCGTTAAGCCAAAGCCGGTCGCCGCGATGCTGCCCACGTTTTGATGATTCTGATCGAGAGATGAACCATCAGTTCGCGCGCGATCAGGCACCAGGCCCGTGGCCGGATCGGCCTGGTCCCAGAAATAACGAAACGAGCGCTGTTCGAGATCCTCAAGGAACTGCTCGTCGGTCGGCGAGAATCTGGTCGGTGCCTGAACAACTTGAAGGTGCGTCCTCGACGCGAAAGAGCTGGGTGCGACTGACAGGCAAACGCTCAGCAAAAGGACAAGCGCGAGAGACGAGCGCGAGGCAGAGACCGAATGACCGCTGATTGAGCACATGAGTTGCTGGGCAGACCGGCGCTACTCGACCACGAACTTTGACTCGATGAGATCTTCCGAGCTCGAGCCCAACATGACCTTGAACTCGCCAGGTTCAACTACAAACTTCATGTCGCGATTGTAAAAGCCCAGAGACTCGGGGCCCAGAGTGAATTCAACGCGTCGCTTTTCGCCCGGCCGCAACGTTACACGTTGAAAACCCTTCAGCGCTTTTACGGGGCGGGTCATGCTGGCCACCACATCGCGAATGTATAGTTGGACCACTTCATCGCCGGCACGCCGGCCCACATTTTCCACGTCGACAGTCACGGTTAATTTGCCGTTCCGTCGAATGTGTTGAGCGCTAAGTTGCAGGTTGCTTATTTTGAATTGGGTGTAACTAAGGCCAAAACCAAAAGGGAACTGTGGCGTCCAGGGCGCGTCCAAATATTTTGAAGTGTATCTGTTGCTGGCCTCAGGCGGGCGTCCAGTGTTCATGTGGTTGTAATAGATCGGCACCTGCCCCACTACGCGGGGGAAGGTGACTGGTAACTTGCCACCGGGATTTACGTCGCCAAAAAGGACGTCAGCGATCGCATTGCCCGCCTCTGTGCCGCCCATCCAGGCCTCCAGGATCGCTGGAGAGTTATCGGCGATCCACCCGATGGTCAAAGGACGTCCGTTGATCAGCACAACGATTGTCGGCTTGCCGCTGGCTTGCACAGCCTTGACCAGATCCATCTGACGGCCGGGCAAATCAAGTGAACTTTTGGCAGCGGCTTCGCCAACTGTCTCATACGTCTCGCCCACAAATACAACCGTCACGTCGCTGGCGCGTGCCAGCGCAACTGCATCGGCAAAGCCGGCCGTCGAATCACCCTGCGTGTCGCAGCCTTTCGCATAGCCGACTCTGGTCTTTGGCGACACTTTCGCTTTAATGCCGGCCAAAGGAGTGATCGTGTCTTCGGCACGGCCGTCGCCGGCCCACCAGCCCAGCGGAGTGCGCCGGTCGTCGGCCAGCGGCCCAATGACTGCGACCGAGCCAAGGTTACGGCTGAGCGGTAGAACGTCATTATGATTTTTTAAGAGGACCATCGAGCGTCCCGCAATCTCGCGCGCGGCGACCCGGTTTGGGCCAGTAAGCAGGTTCTCGCTCTCCGGCGCTACCGCGGAGTAAGGATGTTCGAACAGGCCCAGACGAAATTTAATGCGCAGAATGCGGCGCACCGCTTCGTCAATCGTGGCCTGCGATACTTTGCCCTCAGTTAGTAATCCAGGGCCTTGCTCATTGAATAGACGGCTGACCATTTCCATGTCGACGCCGGCATTTAACGCGGCCTGGGCGGCTTCCTTTTCATTCGCGGCGATCCCGTGGTTGATAAGCTCCTTTACCGATGTGTAGTCGCTGACGACGAAGCCATCAAACTTCCATTCACCACGCAGAACTTTGGTCAGCGTGAAGGGATTCGCAGATGTTGGCACTCCGTTAAGGTCGTTAAAGGCGCTCATAACCGTGCCCGCGCCGGCGTCAATTGCCGCTTTAAAGGGAGGGAAGTAAATCTCACGCAACGTCTGTTCAGACATGTCCGTAGTGTTGTAATCGCGTCCGCCTTCAGCCGCGCCGTACGCTACCCAGTGTTTGGCGCAGGCGAGTATTTTGCCTGGCGCGCTGTAGTCAGGGCCTTGAAAGCCGCGCACGCGCGCGCGCGCAAAGGCCGAACCGAGATATGGATCTTCCCCGGCGCCTTCCGTGATGCGTCCCCAGCGCGGGTCGCGCGCGATATCCAACATGGGCGCAAACGTCCAGCGCACGCCTGAGGCGTATGTTTCTTTTGCGGCGATGCTCGTAGATCTTTCAGCCAGAGCCGGGTCCCAACTGCTTGCCTCTGCCAAAGGAATGGGAAAGATTGTGCGGTAACCATGAATGACGTCAAACCCGAAGAGAAGCGGAATCTTCAAACGTGATTCATCCATCGCGATGCGCTGGAGTTCATTGGTTCGCTGCGTGCCGCGCACATTAAGCGTTGACCCCAACAGCCCTTTGCGAACAAGTTCACGATGCTCAGGGCGGAAATTTCCGTTACTCTCGCCGTCGAGTTGTTGCAGTTGCCCGAGTTTCTCTGCCAGAGTCATTTGTGCCAGGAGCGCGTTGATTCTTATTTCATTGTCCGGTTGGCGCCGTTGCGCGGAATTAGGTACGACGGAAAAGATCAGCGCGAGAGCCAGGAGCAGAATACTGATTTTGATGAGCCTCAATTTGTCTATCCTCGATTTAAGGTGTGAGCCATCTGCCGAATTGTTATCCCAAGCACGGTTGAATTGAATTCCCCCGGCCTTCGCATTAAGCCTTTAGCCGTGAGCGACCTTCGCCTTCGAAATCAAAACCCCGAGGTTGTCATTCCCCCCGATCAGGAGTGATCCACGAAATCACACGAAATGGGCACGAAAAACCTTTCGTGTGGTTTCGTGGATCGTCTTACTTGGCAAGCGGATCTCAAAACTGGGTACCGCCCGACTGACAATTGTTTCAATTTGCCGCAAGATTGTGGGCTCAGTATACTACAGCGTCTTCCTCCAACGCCTGAACATCCGCTCGCACGTTGGGAAAGCTTCTCGCTGAAATGAACGATGAGAGCATATGGCAGTGCCTGGTTCGCTTTTTTCTACTAAGCGGTCTTAGCTCTTTGGCATTGGGTATCGGAGTTCAGCCTATTCTCGCGCAGCGACAGTCGGCGAACAAAACCCGGCCCGCCATGCTTGAAGACGTTCCCTCGCTCCTGCGCGAAGCAGCGTTACTCCTTCAGGCAGGGAAGCTCGACGATGCAGAACCTTTGGTGCGACGGGTGGTTGCCGCTGCACCGTCCAATGCCGATGCGCACAATTTGTTCGGTGCGATCCTGGATCAGCGCGGTCAGACACAGGCGGCCGAACACGAATACCTCGCGGCGCTCCGCCTAAATCCGAGGATCACTTCAGCCCGCGCGAATCTCGGTATTTTGCTGGCTCGAACTGGACGGACGGAAGCGGCAGTCGAAGCATTCGAGGCCGTCCTGAGGGACTCTCCCGATCATCCTCAAGCGACGCTCAACCTGGCTCTGCTTTATTCCGCGCGCGGCGATTACAGTCGCGCCGTGCCCTTGTTGGAACGTGCGCGGGCGGAACAACCTGACAATCTAACAGTTTTATCGCAGCTTGGTTTCGCTCTCTACCAGCTCAAACGGGTTAACGAGGCGGCGGAAGTTCTCGCCTCGGCCGGTTCGCTGGCGCCGACGGATCCGGATCTTCTCTACCTCTCGGGGCTGGTTGCGACGTTGCGCGGCGACCATGAAGCAGCCGTCGATTTTTGGCAGCGGACACTCGCGCAGCGCCCGGATTTTGCGGCGGCGAATTTCATGATCGGCGAAGAACTGCGCAAGCAAAGACGCTACGAAGGTGCAGCCGAGTTTTACCAGCGCGCCCTGACGCAGGACGCGGCGCAACTGGTCTATTACGTTCGGCTGGGCGGGACGTACATGCTGCTGGTGCGCTATGACCGCGCGTTGGAAATCTTTCAGCGCGCGGTCCAAGGATTTCCCGGATCGGCGGAAGCGCAATACTTTGTCGGCATCGCGGCCCGAGGCTTAGGAAATCTGGATGTTGCCGAGGCTGCGTTGCGCAAGTCTCTTGGTCTGCGAGAGGACAATGTGGACGCATTGGCTCAGCTTGGTTTTGTGTTGGGTGATCGCGGCCGCGACGCCGAAGGCGAAAAATTCTTGCGGCGTGCAGTTGCGCGGGATCCGCGTCACTTCTTCGCTAACTATGACCTGGGCCGTCTGCTCGTGCGCACACGGCGCTACGATGAGGCGATCGCTGCGCTGGTGATCGCCTCCCAGATTAGGGCGCGCGATCCTGGTGTCCATTATCAGCTCTTCTTGGTTTATACCCGGCTCAAGCGGAAAGATGATGCAGACCGCGAACTGGTGATCTTTAAGCAGTATGACGCAGAGAACAAGGCCCGGCGCGCACAGGAAGATGAGCAACTTGAAGATAGCCTGCCGCGGTCGGCGAGTGACCGCAAACCATAGCGAAAGCGCCTTCGAGATCTGCTCTGGGCCGACCAAGAGGAACGATCCACGAATCATACGAAGGTAAGGCGAGCAGAACGTCTTCGCGCCTTGTTTCGTGTGGGTTCGTGGATCGTTTTAGCTTTTCAGCAGTCTCCTAAAAACTAAATCGACCCTGAAACTCGATCACTCGTCCCGCCAAACCGCGTTCAGCTTTTCCAAAGAGCGCGTTCTGGACTTGCGTGCTCGGGCTGTTGAAATTGAATGGCTGCAGATTCAGGAGATTGAAGACATTGAAAAGGTTCGCCTTGATCTCCAGGAATCTTCCTTCGCCCATGAGGCGACTTAGTCCGAACTTTTTGCTGACAGACGCATCAACATCAAAGTAGCGCGGACCGCGGAACGAGTTTCGGCCGATGCCGGGCAGTTGGAATCCTACCGGCGCCGCGGTACTGAAGAACTTCGAGCCACCGCCCGGGAAGTTGCTGCCGGTGATGAACGCGTCGTTCGAGGTAGCGGTGCCCGCACCACCAAAATATGCGACCGGCCGCACCGGACAGATACTGGGACCGCGCGTGCTGATGCACTGACCAACCACTGGAGTCCAGGGAAATCCTGTGTGCGCGGTGAGAATACCGCTGACCTGCCAACCGCCCAGGATGTCGCCCACCGCATCATGACGGCTCCGGAAAATGGGCAATTCCCAAAGTCCCGAGGCGACAAAATTGTGACGCACATCATAGTCAGAAGGACCAACTTCCTGACGCACGTCGAGCGGATAGGTAGGATTAGTGTTTGCCGTGGGCCCATCGTACGAGACCACATCGGTGCTCTTGGCAAAGCGATAGATCGCATCGAATTGAAAACCACCTGAAAAGCGGCGTGTCAGCCTTGCGATTAAGGCGTCGTAGCTGGCGTTCGTGTCAGGAGTGGGAAACAAAATGTTCGAGAAGGTTCCTGAACCCGAGAAGAAAAAGTTCTCGTTAACAAGTCTGATCAATTTGCGACTGCGGCTGCCCTGATAACCAACCTCCGCAGTTAGCTTGGCCGGCAAGCTGTATTGCCCTTCCAGCGAATAGGTGTAGACGTACGGCGTTGGCACCTTGGCCGGAGCGCCCCAAATCTCTACCGCTGCTCCCGGAGGCAGGATCGGGATACCGTTGGCATTGAAAGTAGCCCGCAAAGCCGGGTTGGTTGGGAAGCTAAACGGGGAATTGTTCGCGCCGAGCGCATAAAGAATCTGACCACCATTGAAAGGAGTACTGAAGTCAGAGGCTGATGTGCCGCAGCAGATCGCATAACGCGCAAAGAACGGTGGATTGCCCCGTGTGTTGGCGAATTCAAGCAGCGGGATACGGTTGTAGGCAATGCCGAAACCACCGCGCACCACCAATTTGCTTTCATTCAACAGGCCGTGAAACTTCTCACCAAAGTTCGGGCTGTAGGCAAAGCCGAGGCGAGGCGCGAAGTTGTTTCGATCCGGAGGATAGAGCGATTTGACGATGGCCAATCTTGCGCCGGTCAATTCCTGGCCGGCGGGGCCGAGAATCAGGTTGCTGAGTATTCCGTTTTTCTCGGTCAGCGGAGCGAAGTATTCCCAGCGCAAGCCAAGATTAACGGTCAGGTTGGGTCGCAGCTTCCAGTCATCTTGCGCAAAGAACGCGTCAGTCGACGAGCGGAAGTTGCGTTTTGACTGCGCCGGACCACCCGTGCGTGGGTCCGCATTGATTTGATAAAAGAGGGGTGCATCGTTGGCAAAGTTGAATAGTCCCGCAAACGTGTACAGTGGACGCGAGCCCCCCGACAGGTCGTTATTGTCCTGCTCCCAGCGGCGCTCTCCACCAAAGCTCCACGCCTGATTTCCACGCACCCACCGAAACGTATCGCGGAACTCGAAAGTGTTTTCGGAAAAAATTCCGGGCGTCGTTTCGGCCCACGGCGCGCCAAAGCGGATGCGGTCAAACGGCAGAGTTTCGATCTCGATTCGTGGAATGCCGAAGTTCGTACTACTGGACGAAGCGATTTCGTCGAACGCGAAGCGAGTCGCATTGAACCGCGCCTCGTTAGTCTTGTTGGAAGAAATGGTCCGCGCCCAGGTAAGCATCCCAAAGAGATTCTGTGGCGCGGTGGTGATATCGCCCATGGGGCGGCTGCGGCCGGCCGCATCGGCGCCCACACCTTTGAAACGCGAAACGTAAGAACTAAAGGTGAGCGTGTCTTTTTTCGTAAGATTCAGGTCGATGCGCGGATTAAACTGGTTGCCGCGACTGATAGTGGGAACTGCGAGTTGCGCGAACTGGACGTCAGGGATGCCATCAAGCGGGCCATTGAGGTTGCCGAAGGAAATGTACTGACCCTGAGCCCCAGTGAGGCTACCGAAGTCGAGGCCGCCCGCGACTACCTGGCACGGGCTTAGGCCTGCGAACGCGCAAGTGACAGGTATCGCGGAGACGACTCTGGGAGCTATGCCCGGGGCGCTTAAGATGCGCGCCGCAATACTGCCCGGCCGGGATGCTATTACTAACTGTCTGAACTGCGACGTCTCAACGAAGGCATTCACCGTGTCGGTATTGGTGCTGCGCAACCCTTCATACGAAAAGAAAAAGAACGCCCGATCCTTGTTGCCATAGGTAGAGCGGCCACCTTCGCCAAAGCTCGGTAAATAAATCGGACCACCAATACTACCGCCGAATTGGTTGAGGTGCTGATTCACTCGGATTGCCGGCGCACCGTTGGGGCCGCCGTATTTATTGAAGGCGTTTAGTCCTGGACTGTTGTTCTTGAGAAACAGGCTTCCGTGAAAGTTATTGGTGCCGTTCTGTGAAACTGTAAGCACCTGCGCGCCTGAGTTGCGTCCGTACTCGGCTGAGTAGACATTCGCGATTACCCGCACCTCTTTGACGGATTCCTGATTCGGGGTAATCACCGCGGCGCCGCCGTTGGTCAAACTATTAACGCTGGTGCCGTCGATCTGGAAATTATTGGAAGTTATCCGCTGGCCATTGGCTGAGATTTGCGGTTGATTCTCAGTTTGGAAAATTGATCGGCTGGATCCGCCGGGGCCGGCGGTGTTAGGCAAGTTGACCGCGCCGCCGGTCCCGCCACGCGCGGCATCGCCAAATACGCCCGGAGTCAGTCTCGCTAACTCGTAAGGGTCGCGTCCAAACTGAGGCAGAGCGCGCACCTCCTGGGTGGTGATTGCCTTATCGACATTAGCGTTCTCAGTCTCTAAAGTCTGCGCCGTTTCCTGTGTCACCGTAACGGTGGCGCTCACGTCCCCAACCTCAAGCTGGACGTCAATACCCTGTACCGCCTCAGCATTGATTGAGACGTTCTCAAAAACTTTCTGCTTGTACCCGGCTTTCTCGACGGTTAGCTTGTACTTGGCGGGCGCCAAGCCTGACAACCGGTAGAAGCCTTCGTTGCTCGTCGTAGTCTCCTGCGCTTTTCCGGTTTCCGTGTTAACCAGAGTGATCTTCGCCTCGGGTATAAGTCCTCCGGTTGTGTCGGTGACCGTCCCCTGGATGCCGGCCTTGAATTGAGCGCTTGCAGTTATGACTGCGAACAAGAGTAAAAGGCCGCACACCGATGTGCGGGTCATAATAGATAAGATGCGACGCATAGCCAATCTCCTTAGTCCAGCTTGATTCTTAATGACGAAAACCTGCCGCTCGAACGCGCGGGTAGATAGATCACTCTACCGGGGGGCGGAACTTCCGCAGCACTCCATTCGAGGCGCTATGGGCAGCCTGCGGAAGCCAGGGATTCCAGCTCGAGGGTTGACGATAAGCAAACCTCTGCTAATCCAGCACTAACAGAAAATTAGGACAGGATAGCCGGGAATGCGGCGAATGTATCTGCGTTGCCATACTATCCTGAAAACACTGGGGATTGATTCGCACATATAATGCTATGAAACCGCTAAAACTTCAATGAATTTTTACGGGGACTCTGGTAAGCTGACGGCCCTCGATTGGAAAATGTTCGGTGGTATGGAGGTTGGTTGGACAATTGACCGAGCAGACCATCGCAGCAAACGATGGCTGCTCAGGAGCGAATGAGACGGGTGTTAGATCGACTGTCTCATTTCGATCTCGTAATTGAACGACGAGGATGATCCCGTCACTGGACATGATCTCAGTTTTTTAGGAGACTCGAACTCAAGTCGAAATCGGTAGATGGATGCGGGGAATTCTATTCATCCTGCTCGTCATCCTTAACTGTTCCATCTTGTTGGCACAGGCAACGAACCGTCTGGCGCCGGGAAGTCCGGGTGATGATGCTCACTGGATGAGCGCAGCCAAAGAGGGATTTGGCAGCGCGAACAACGTCGCTTCCAAGGTCTGGTTCACGCTCAACGACGGCGTCATGTCCGAGGTTTATTACCCGACGCTCGATGTGCCGAATGTGCAGATGCTGCAGTTGATTGTGGTTACGCCAGAGGGGAAGGTAGAAACCGAGAGCGAGAACACTACCCACTCGATCGAGGTGACAGACAACGCCCGCTCGCTTAGCTTCCAGCAGGAGAACAGAGCGAAGAGTGGAGCATACGTCATACTCAAGTCTTACATTACCGATCCTGACCGGGATACCGTGTTGGTTTCAGTTTCGTTTCGGGCGTGGAAAACTGACTCTAGCGCATACCAGCTTTACGTCTACTACGACCCTTCACTCAATAACAGCGGGATGCATGATTCAGCGTGGACTGAGGGAAACGCGCTGATCGCTCAGGACGGCGATAAAGTTTCGGCGCTGATCGCGGACCCGGCGTTTGCCGAAACTACTAATGGATATCTGGGGACGAGCGACGGCCTCGAGCAACTGCGGGCGGGAAAACCAATCATCGATTATCAGCGAGCGGCCGATGGCAATGTAGTCCAGGTTGGTCGGCCTGGTCGTGCCCGAATAGTTTTTGGGAACTGGATCAACTTCACTCTCTCGCTGGGCTTCGGACAGAAACCATCCGAGGCGTTAGCTAACGCACAAGCTTCCCTGCGAATGGGATTCGAGAAGATAAGCAATCAGTATCGAGCCGACTGGCATTCGGATCTCCAAGGGATGCCCGCCGTCGAAGCAAAATACCAGCGCCAATTCAACCTTGCCGCCATGGTTTTGAAAGCGTTGGAAGACAAGACCTATCGCGGCGCGATTATCGCTTCACCGTCGATTCCATGGGGCGGCGGGCCGAACGCCAACGAGCCCACGATCAGTGGATATCACGCTGTCTGGTCGCGGGATCTTTATGAAGTCGCGACTGCTTTCTATGCAATGGGGGACACGGCTGCCGCAAACCGCGCGCTCGACTATCTCTTCAACGTGCAACAGAAGCAGGATGGCAGCTTTCCCCAAAATTCCTGGGTGGATGGCCGGCCAATTGGTGGCGGCGTGCAGATGGATCAAGTCGCGTTCCCCCTGATCCTGGCTTCTCAATTTGGCCGAACAGATCGCATTACATGGTCGAAACACATCAGGCCCGCCGCGGATTTCATCATTCATCACGGACCAGCAACGGTCCAGGATCGTTGGGAAGAGAAGTCCGGCTATTCGCCCGCGACGATTGCCGCTGAAATTGCCGGCCTGGTTTGCGCAGCCCGCATCGCGCGTCTTAATGGCGACCTGAAATCAACCCAAGAGTATTTAAAGACGGCCGACGACTGGGCCAGGAATGTTGAGCATTGGACGGCGACGACGACGGGACCGTATGGCGATGGCAACTACTTTCTACGCATCACGCAAAACGGCAACCCTGGTGATGGTGCTAAGATCGAGATCAACAGCGGCGGGGGCTCCTATGACGAGCGCGAGATTGTGGACCAGGGATTCCTGGAGTTGGTCCGGCTCGGAATCAAGGCGGCGAATGATCCTCTCGTGCAGAAGTCACTTACCGTCGCGGACAGACTGATTGACGTTGAGACGCGCGTGGGCGCCGGGTGGTATCGCTACAACCACGATGCCTATGGTGAACGGCCGGATGGTGGCTCCTATGACGGACAGAGAGGCATCGGCCGTCTATGGACCTTACTCACCGGTGAACGAGGCGAATATGAGTTGGCGTTAGGAGCCGTGGCCCTGGCACACAGGCGGCTCGATACGATGATGTCATTTGCCAACGATGGTGCGATGATTCCTGAGCAGGTATGGGATCGGCAGGAAAGTCTCGCTGGAAAATTCCGATTCGGTGCGGGGACCGGTTCAGCGACGCCGCTCGCCTGGTCGATGGCGCAGTTTATTCGGCTGGCAATTAGCCTCGATCGTGGTAGAAATGTCGAAACGCCGGAAATTGTTGCCGCGAGGTACGTAAAGAAACCGGTACAGAACCGGATGCGGTAGCGACCGGTTCAAAGATTCAACCTGAGCGGCGATGAAAGGTTCTTTTGACGATCGACGGAATTTAGCTTGTTCGACCCGCTGGGTCGGGGCTGGATCCCGTCGCTGCGTACCGCTCCGGATTTTGTAGCCTGAATCCATATGAAGAGATTCTTACTAATACTGATTTGTTTGGCTGGTTCCGGTCTCACGACTCGTGCGCAGGACATTACGAGCTTGGAAAAAATAGGCGCGGTTGCTGGCTTCACCAGGACCGATCAGGCAGTCACGTTTACTTGCCGGGATAACTCCCAGGTTCAACTGACAGTTCTGGCGCCGGATCTGATCCGTGTCCGGGCATCTTTCACCAAAGGAATTCCTGCGAGAGATCACTCCTGGGCGATTGCCCGGGAGCGTTGGGAGACACCGCATTGGCGTCTAAGCGAAACCACAGAATTCGTAACGGTCTCAACTGATGAAATAGAGGCGGTCGTGCGCCGCTCG
>WNFS01000016.1_pt1 | contig 120681 bp, 90 predicted proteins | sample 5400141 | NCBI WGS metagenome assembly WNFS01 (sample SAMN13153358, study PRJNA577476) | soil metagenome | isolation source: 60 cm saprolite under Madrone tree | place: USA:California | collected 2016-06-14 | reverse complement strand
CCGCCCGGCGCCGCTGGACCAGTTGGCCAGTGCTTATTACCGGGCGTGGCGCTGGCTGCGGCATGACTACAATGACAAGGCCCACGTGCTTTCCGTTTTCGCGTTCGGCCGCGGCAACTATGCCTACATTACTCGCGACCGCGAGTGGCAACAAACAATAAATTATTTTGGCAAAGGCGCACTGGCCCATGCGCGTTTCATGGAAGCACTCAGACGCGAACAGGTATCAAGCTTTCCGGCTGAGATTGTGCGGCCGGACGTAGCGCGCTTTGTTTTCTTTCGCAAAGGCGAGCGGCCCGCGGGAGTCTGGCTGGTGCGACAGGGTCAGATGTATTTTACCCTTCCGATCACGACCGGGACCAAGCCGGGCGTCGCCGATTATTTACCTGCACCGCACGGTCTTACTGGATTTGCCAATCCGGTCGAGCAAGTTTATGCGTCAATGGTTCCGTTCCTGCAACTTACCGATGGCCGGACTCTGGTAACAACCGATGGCGCGGATGAAATCGAACCTGGGATTGACGGCAAGTCTTTGCGAGTAGTCTGGCGACGCTGGGCGGTGCTCGATAAGAAGGCGGGTGAATTGATCGATCCGCACATCACCAGCGAGGTGGTTTGGCGCATCGATGGATTGACCCTGACACGTGACGAAACCATCAGATCAGAAGAAGATATCACGTTGTACCGCTGGTGGGTGGCCGTGCCCAGTACCTTTAATCGCAACCTGCCGATGATGGATCCAGAGCGGCGGGACCTGCTGATGGACGAGCATGCGGGCCTCTTGGTGAGCGTCAAGGCCGACTGGCCGATGGGCATTTCAGCCTGGACGCCAGGAGACAGCGCCCGAGGCCGCGGCGCACGCGGTGCGGTGCCGCTTCATTTGATTTACGAATCACCGCATTTGCATCTGCCGGCGCAGCAGGACCTGCATTGGCGGATGACCATTAAGTTACAGAAAGTCCTCTAACCGTAGTTCGATCGCGTTTGGTATTCGAAATGATCAACTGAAAGAAACTACTATGTCAGCTATCGAACAAATAAAAGCACAACACACTAACTGGGACAGCGTGCCCGTCGAGCAACTGGACGAAGGCATTCAGAGACAAATGATCGTTGGAGAGAACCTGATGATCTGCCGTCTCCGCATTGCCCCAAACATAGTGACGCCGGCGCATGACCACCCTCACGAGCAAATGACTTTGGTAGAGCGAGGCCGCGCGCTCTTTACCATTGGGGAAGAAGCACGCATCGTCCAGGCGGGCGACGTGCTTCACTTTCCTGCGGGCACCTGGCACGGCGCCACAATGCTCGACGAGGAAGTGATTTTGGTGGACATCTTCTCACCGATTCGCGAAGATTTCCTGACTTAGAGAGGGCTCGCCGGAGGATGACATCAGTACCACCTGCGTTAGCAGGTGGGTCGGAGAATCAACTCAAACATTAAGTCTTTGATCGACCCGCTTACGCAGCTGGTACTGACTTTCGTTATGAAGTAGATCGGCAGACTCAAGAACAGATGAGCCTAACCATAAAGTCCAAGAATAACTGCTGCTGGGATCTGGTGAGTTTGGGTGAGGTCATGCTCCGTCTCGATCCCGGCGCGGGGCGCATCCATACGACGCGCAGCTTCGACGTCTGGGAAGGGGGCGGCGAGTACAACGTCGCGCGTGGGTTGCGCCGTTGCTTCGAAATGGATACGAGCCTGGTCACCGCACTGGCCGACAATCCCGTCGGCCGTCTGGTGCAGGACCTGATCTATCAGGGCGGCGTCGATCAGTCACACATTAAGTGGGTCAAGTACGATGGCGTCGGCCGCGGCGTGCGCAACGGCTTGAACTTTACTGAGCGCGGTTTCGGCGTACGCGCGGCCCTGGGCTGTTCAGATCGCGGCCATACGGCGGTATCACAACTGAAGCCCGGCGAGATCGATTGGGAAAAGATCTTCGGCGAAGAAGGCGCGCGCTGGTTTCACACTGGCGGCATCTTCTGCGCGTTGTCCGAAACAACTCCGCGGGTGGCCCACGAAGCGATGACAGCCGCACGCCGGCACGGCACGATCGTTTCTTATGATCTGAATTATCGCGCCTCGCTTTGGAAAGACATCGGTGGGCCGGAGAGAGCTTGCGCAGTCAATCGCGAACTCGCGCCTTTAATAGACGTCATGCTGGGCAATGAAGAAGATTTCACCGCGGCCCTGGGTTTCGAAGTGGAAGGTCTGGATCAGCAACACTCAAAACTCGAGACGGCTAACTTTCAGAAAATGATTGAGCGGGCCACTCAGGAGTTTCCCAATTTCCAGATCGTCGCCACCACGTTGCGGCATGCTCGAACGGCAACGGTGAACGATTGGGGCGCGGTCTGTTTTGCCGGTGACAAATTCTATCAAGCGCCCACTCGCGAGAACCTGGAGATACTGGACCGGATTGGTGGCGGCGACTCTTTCGCTTCGGGATTGATCTACGGTTTGCTCAGCAGCAGGGGACCGCAATGGGCCGTCGATTGCGGCGCGGCGCATGGGGCGCTGGCGATGACGACCCCGGGTGATACAACTATGGCGACGCTGAGCGAAGTTGAGAAAGTGATGAAAGGCGGCACGGCGCGGGTGGACCGATAGTCTTTCTGACTGCTGAAGAATTCATGAGGCATCATTAAGACCATTGAGCGGTCCATGAAGTCACGCGAAATCAGTTGTGCCGAACTCAGGGTTCGTGGTTGTTTCGTGTGGATTCGTGGATCGTATTGGTTCTTTATGAGCAGGGAAGTGGAGTACGCCTGAGCCACCTGAGCGCCGCATTCCAGAGCGCTGACTAGTCAGCGCAGTCCAAATCATGAACAAGACTGAAGTTCTAAGACGCATCCGTGACATGGGCTTAATACCGGTGGTGCGCGCCGAGTCGGCGGACCAGGCGATGCACGCGGTGGCAGCGCTGATGGCCGGTGGCCTCGATGTCCTCGAAGTAACTATGACCGTCCCCGGCGCAGTTGAAGTGATCCAGGCCTTAGCCGAAGAATCTGGGGACAAAACGTTGATTGGAGCTGGCACTGTCCTCGATCCGGAAACCGCTCAAGCGTGTATTGAAGCGGGAGCGCGGTTCATCGTGAGCCCGGCCCTTAACGAAGAGACGATTAAGCTTTGCCGCGATCAAGACGTGGCGATTTTTCCCGGTGCTCTGACCCCGACTGAGGTCGTGCGAGCGTGGCAGGCCGGCGCCGACGCCGTGAAAGTGTTTCCCGCGGGCGCAGTCGGCGGCGCGAGTTATCTGAAGGCTCTAAAAGCTCCTCTGCCGCAGATAGAATTGATTCCAACCGGCGGGGTCTCGCTGAAAACAGCGGCGGACTTTATCAAGGCCGGAGCGATGGCCCTTGGCGTGGGCGCGGATCTCGTCGATCCCCAGGCCTTGCGCGATCGCAACAGCGTCTTAATCACCGAACGCGCGCGTCAGTTTATGGAGATCGTGCGACTTACTCGGGCGGGTTCGGATTCTCAACCTGCGCCTGTTTCCCCAGGCAGGTAGCTAGTCAGCCGCGGCTGCAACTCCGTTGAGCAACACACCTTTCTCGAGATGCCGCTCGTGCGTGGCATAGCTGGCAGCATGCGGATCGTGAGTCACCATCACGATGGTTTTCTTCAATTCGCGATTGAGCGTGGAAAGAATATTGAGAATCTCTTCACCGGAACGCGCGTCCAGATTTCCGGTCGGTTCGTCCGCCAGCAGCAGATCCGGATCAGTCACAATCGCCCGGGCAATCGCCACGCGCTGTTCCTGTCCGCCGGATAACTGGCGCGGTTGATGGTGCATACGATCGCTAAGGCCGACTAACTCCAGGGCAGTCTCAACATTCTTGCGCCGCTCTGATTTGGAAAGCTTAGTCAACAGCAATGGCAGTTCGACATTTTCAAAAGCAGTCAGCACCGGAACGAGATTGAATGTTTGAAAGATGTAGCCGATGTGGCTGTTCCGCCAACCCGCCAACTGGCTCTCGCTCAATTTCGCCAGGTCTGTTCCCAATACATCTACTTCGCCTTCGGTGCAGCGGTCGATGCCGGCCAGCAGATTCAGCAAAGTCGACTTGCCCGAACCGCTGGGCCCCATGAGAGCCAAAAAATCGCCCTGCTCGATATCAAGGTCGACTTTGTCGAGCGCCACAACTTCAAAACCGTCGCGCGCGAAACGCTTGCTAACATTGCGAACTTGTACCATGGGTGCTGACATTAGTTCTCCAGATTTGTTCGTGGTTAGTTGTTAGTGATCAGTTGTTAGGTCAGCCCGCGGAGCAGCTTCAGCATAAAGCCTGGGGCGCAAGCCCCAGGAACAAATCAGGCAACCATAGCAGCCCGCGTAAGCGGGCGACAGCGGCAATGCTAACGTTCAGCGTCGTGTGTATGAATTGTCGATTCAAAACGATCACTCTGCCGCCCGCTTTCGCGGGCTCATCATTGTTGGTGACTCGAACCTGGGGTTCCGCTGCGCTTCACCTCAGGCTTTATGCTGTCGCCTGCTCCGCAGGCAGTCGCGTTCACTTCAGCGGACTATGGATTCAACACACTAGCAACTGATTACCGGCCACTAATTACTGACTACCGACCTTGACTCGATCCCCATCCCGCAACTTATCAACTCCAACCGTTGCGGTAGATTCGCCACCGCTCAATCCTTCCAGGACATAATAAAATTCTCCTGACTCTTCACCCAGCCGCACTGAACGCTGTTCCACCCTGTTGCCCTTAACCACGAAGACAAAAGCATTGCCGTCCTTGCGCACGACCGCGGCTTTCGGAACCAGGACGCGCGGAGCTGATTTGGTCTGCGTAGTCTTCTCTTCGCCGAGAAAGTTGACGCGGGCATTCATCTCTGGCCGCAACTGCTCGTCGGGATTCTCTACTTTGATCTTGATCTGTACGGTAGCCTTTGCTCGATTCGCTTCCGGCGCAATTTCTGCAATAAAGCCGCTGTACTTTAGGTTGGGAAACGCTTCGGGAATGATCTCCGCGCGCTGATTCATCTTCAAGCGTGCAAAATCCGCCTGGCTGATATCCAGTTCGATCTGCAAGTCGTTAAGGTCCGCAAGAGCGACCACGGAGGTGCGCGCGCCTGATTCGCCGAAGGCTGAAGGGCTCACCATCTCGCCGCGTTCGACGATCCTCTGCAGAACGGTCCCGGAAACCGGCGCCTTGATCTCTGTGTCGGCGAGTTGTGTGTCCGCATAGTCGAGCGCCGCTTTCATCTGCCGCACCTGCGCCTCGGCGGCGCGAATTTCTTCAGCCCGCGGTCCGATGTCGGTCATCGCGCTTGATTGACGCGCGGCTTCGACCAGCGCTCGGGCGTTGTCGCGTTGAGCAGTGGCGCGATCCAGATCCGCTTTCGACGAAACTCCCTCGCCATAAAGCTTTGCAGTTCGCTCGTATTCACTTTCGGCATTTGTCAGTGTCGCTTGCGCCTGCAGTACTCCGGCTCGGTCTTTCATCTTTTCCTGCGGCCGGGAACCGGCGCGCAATTGGTCCAGCCGCGCCTGGGCTGCCGCCAGATTGGCTCGCGCCTGATTTGACTGAGCGCGAAAATCATTGTCTTCGAGCCGCACCAGCACCTGGCCCTGCTGTACCTTGTCGCCCTTTTCCACACCGATCCAGGCGACGCGTCCCATCACCTTCGCTCCCACAGCGATCTTGTGGTGGGCCACGACGTATCCTGAGACTGTGAGCACGGTATTGAGCCCTGAGCTGCCACCACTTTCAAGTTTGACCTCAGCCACGGATATGTTTTTCGGCGAGGAGAGGAAAAGGAAATATCCCATGGCTGCCAGAACGATGAGCACGGCGATCGCGATCAATAGAAGTTTCGGCGGACGGATCCGTGGTGAAAGCGACGGAGCAGTAGTCCGATCAATCTTCAGACTTCTGAGACGCTGGTTCAGATCTTCCTGATCCGCCGGTGTTTTGGGGTTTGTGGACATGCAATTCTGAACGGCAAAAACTCAGTGCTCTAAGACGCGCGCAAGGCATCGACTATCCTGAATCGCGCTGCCCGGATCGAAGGCAGGAGCGAGCCGATAAAGCCTATGGCTACGCCGAAAATCAAAGCCGACAACATTAGATCCGGCGTCACGCGAAAATTGAAAGCAATCTCACTGAAATTCTGAAAGTTAGCGGTTCCGGTTGAGACAAAATTCAACGGCAACGTGAGTAAGATTCCGATACCGACGCCGATGACGGCGATGGCCACTGACTCCAGGACGAAAGCCACCAGGATGCTGCGACGCTTGAAACCCAGCACTCGCAAAGTGCCAATCTCTTTAGTTCGCCGGGCGACCGCGGCATACATCGTGTTCATTCCCGCAAAGCCGGCGCCGACTGCCATGATGAACGAGATAAAGACCGCAACTCCTTTGAGGAACCCGGACGCAGCGCCCTGTTGATCCTCATAGAAGGTTCGCTCCGGCATGGCCTTCAAGTGCAAGCGCTGATCGTCGGTGATGCGTTTCGACAAAGACGCCAGGGCTGTTTGATCTTTCGCGCGCAGGAGCACGGTCGAGAACGAGTCGCGCTTGGTCGTGCTGGCCAGCGAGTTCCCGTCCACCCAAATCTCCGATTCAAAGGCCTTGCCTCCGGCATCAAACAAACCTACTACTGTGTAGTCAGTAGTCTGTATGCGGAATTTATCGCCGATGTCCAGCCCTTGAAAGCGTTCGGCGATGCGTCGTGAAACGATCGCTTCAGTCATCCCCGGCTGGAACATGCGGCCCGCTACCGTCTTGTACCCCGAACGTAGTTTATTCGACATCGGAGAGATGCCTCGAATAGTGACATTCGATCCCTGGCTCATCCCTTTGCGCGGCTTATAGATCAGAGTCATGATTTCGGCCGCAGCCAGCGGCTGGTCACCTTCACGCTCTACCCCATCAAGATAGATCAGGTCGTTTAGCTGCTCGCCGGTCACGCTGCTGTTCAACTCGGCGTTACTTCCTTCGCGCAAGACAATCACATTTAATGGTTCGCCGCTGCTGGTCAAAGTGAGATCGATCCCGCGAGCCAGCGCCATTACCATCAGGAAGACGCCTACTGTCAGCCCAATAGTGAATGCCGTAGCCAGGGTGCTGGATTTGCGCACAGTGATGTTGCGAAGGTTGTATTTCAGCGGTAGTGCCATGATTCAGTGTTGTTGGTCTGCGGAATCGTCAGAGTCAGGTAATAGGTTGCCGAAAACTTTCGTCCTCTCCCGATAATCAAAGTTTGTTACGATGGGACACTGCGCGAACCCGATCCACGAATTCACACGAACGCTGACCGATGGTGGATTCAAGTTTGAAGCGCAACCCATATAAGAGGTGCCGCTGTATCGCGAAGCGATTACGTCACGAAGCCCGGGGTTGCTTCAACCCTGGGTAAGTAAGTGCAATTATTACCAACCCGGAACGGGTTGTGCCAGCGGACGCAACCGCGTTGCGGTTGAATCGTCCGTCTAATTCTGTAACCCAAGGTAGCCGAAGCAGCAACCCTGGGCTCTGAGACTTAACCGCGTTGCGGTTAAGAACAGTCTAAACCGGAAACTCAAAAGCCGTTATTCCGTGCGGCGCAGCGCCTCAGCAATCGTCATCCCTGAGACCCGATAAGCCGAATAGACGACACTCAATAAACCGACGCCGATCGAGATTACAAACGAGGTCAGCAGGGTTTGTGCAGTGGGCACAAACGACTGAAAGTTTGGAATATAGAGGCTCAAGTCAATCGACTTGAAAATCAACATGGCCCCGCCAATACCGATCAAAGCGCCGATGGTGGTGACGAGCAGAGACTCACCGACGAACAATCCGGCAATCGTTCCGCGCTGGAAACCCAGCGCTTTGAGCAGTCCCACTTCCCTGGTCCGTTCCCGCACGGTCATCGCCATAGTATTGGCCATGACCAGCAAGAGAGAGAAAGTAATCGCCGCGATAATGCCATACATGAATTGCTTGACGCCGCCCATCATCGTTTCGAAGCTGATAGCAAAGTCGCGTTCGGTCTCTGTCTTGGTCGGCGCGTCGGTATTGATGAACATCGAGTCGACCGTCTGGGCGATGCGCGGCACATCGGCCGCTGAGTTCGCCAGAATGCTGAACGTGCTCACCTGGTCCTTGGCCCAGGCCGGCACTAATTCATTGATGTAGTCGTGGTGAAAGAAAAGAGTCTTCTCATCGCCGCCGGTGGAGACCCCGCGAATGATGAACTCGACGCTCCGGTCATAGATCGGGCTTCGCAGGGTGATCCTCTGGCCTGATTGAAAACCGTATAGTTTTACCAGCTTTTGTCCCACGATGGCGCCTTGTCTGTCATTGATGAAAGCCTGCCACTCTGGCTCAGACATCTTTAGTTCGGGCATCACTTCGCGGAACTTGGCGGCGTCGACCGCGAAGTTGGCGAAAAAGTTTTTCTCATCCTTGTAAATTCCACCGAACCAGCTGAAAGGGATTACGGCCTTAACACCCGGTACCGTGGCGATTCGCTGTTGTTGGGCCACGGGCAAAGTGAAACCCAGTGAAACAGCGTGCCTGGTTACCAACCGCAGAGGGTTTGAGCTGTCGCTGCCGCGCGAAAACTCAGTCAATATCGTCGCCAGCGTGATGATTAGAAATAGCGAGACAACCAGGCTCGAGATGGTAAGCAACGTACGCCGCTTGTTGCGCAGGATGTTCTTTAGGATAAGTTTGCCATATTTCATAGCTGCTACTTGAAACTCCCTTACGTCTGCGCCCTCGTTTCGGTTCGGCTGAAGCGCTGTACCAATATATCGAACGAGGAGCCTTTGAATCGACAGGCTGCGTAATCTTTTTGAAAAAATCCCAGGTCATTAATGCCTGGACTTAGCCCAGGCCGATGCCTCAGAACACAAGCGTCTGAATCGAGTGCGGCAAGCTGCTGGCTGCGGCGGCCTGGCCGTCAACCCAAAGATAATAGGGAATCTGCTTGTCGCTCTGGTTCATCACCACCACAGACATTTTTCCATCAGGATTGATAAAAGCAGTGGAGAGCAGTTGGCTCCTGCTTGGCGAGCTGGCGATCCGTTTCGCGCCGGGGCGAATGAACTTGGAAAAGTGTCCTATGTAGTAATACGAGTTCGTATAGATCAGTTCGCCCGTTTTCGTATCGGCGTGAACCGGGGCGAAGCAGAAATTCTTCACGTGATTTGGCCCACCCATTTCATCAAGCAGAATGTTCCAATCTGTCCAGCCGACGGCGCCGCCGTTAAAATCGTTAATCATTGAACGTCCATACAGCTCGCCCAGTTTCCAGTCTTTAAGCCTTTCGGCTTTGAAGGAGTCCGAGCAGCCTTCAGTGAAGATCAGGTTCTTGTCAGGAAAAGCTTCATGGACGAGTCTGACGTTGTCGAACATCGGGTCGCCACCGCTCCATGGTTCGTACCAGTGAAAACCAATGCCCCAAACATAGCGCGCGGCTTTGGGGTCCGTCAGGATCGTGCTGGCTCTTTGATAAATAAGATCACGGTTGTGATCCCAGGCAATAATCTTCTTATCGCCCAACCCATGCCTAATCATCGTCGGGCCGAGATAGTTCTTCAAAAAGTCTCTCTCATCCTCGGCTGAGTAAATACATGACTCCCATGTTTGTGTCGCCATGGGCTCGTTTTGAATAGTGATGCCCCAGATGGGTATGCCTTCTTGTTGATATGCCTTGATGAACTTCGCGTAATAGTTGGCCCAGGATTGATAGAACTCTCTCTTCAGCTTTCCTCCATGGAGCATGTTGTTGTTGTCCTTCATGAATGCCGGAGGACTCCACGGGCTGCCGAAGATGTTGAGTTTCCCTCCGGCCGTAGCCAGCGCTTGTTTGATAAAGGGAATCCGAAATTGTTTATCGTGATTGACGCTGAACGAGTTCAACTCCTTGTCGCCCTCATTTACATAGGTGTAACTGGCGCTGGAGAAGTCGCAACTATGAATGTTGGTTCTGGCGAGCGTGTAACCGATCCCCTTCTGGACATCAAAATAGGCAGTTAGAATTTCCTGTTGTTTAGCTTTGGGCAATTTTGCAAATGTCTCGGCCGAGGCATCGGTAAGAGCGCCGCCGACACCCATGAATGTTTGGAATCTCTTAGCGGGATCAACAAATACGCATATCTGAGTTTCCAGCGGCTGGCCCAGATGTTTGAAGACCAGAGTATCGGTAGCAGACAGGCGGTAATCGGTGTTGTCAGCGGTGGTGTACACTTTCACCGCTGTCCCTTCGATTCTTCCTCCGATTGCCAGCGGCTCGGTATAGTCGGAAGGTTGAACAGGTTCCGCCGCCGAAATTCCGGCTTTCGTTAACACCAGGGCGGAAGAGGATGCTACCAGGAAACCACGACGATTTATTTTCATAAGGAATGACTCTAACACAACTAAATGCGCGGAGGGATAGCGACTTGAATCTGAAATCAGAGAAGATCAAACGCCGGACGGTGATTAAGAGTTTAGGTTACGCGGCAGTTGGAGTCGCGTTAGGCGGCGACCCATCTCTCAGCCGTGCGCTTTCATCAGCACCCGATGAATTTGTTAGTAAGCGTCCCTCAGCTCGCCAGCGGAAATTCATGAGTGAGGCGGTCGAAGCAAAAATCGTCCAGGTAAAAAGTGCTATTGCAGATCCCGAACTGGCCTGGCTGTTTGAGAACTGCTTCCCCAACACCCTCGATACGACAGTCACTTTCGGCACGCACAAGGGCCGGCCAGACACCTACGTGATCACCGGAGATATAAACGCAATGTGGCTGCGCGACTCGACCGCTCAAGTCACACCCTATCTGCCTTTCGCGCGCGAAGACAAGAAACTGCAAGAAATGATTGCCGGCGTCATTAACCGCCAGACGCGCTGTATTCTCATTGACCCTTACGCAAACTCCTTCGACTTTGGCGCGAACGCCTGCCCGTGGGGCGAGCGAGACAAGCCACCAATGCGGCCAGAGCTATGCGAGCGCAAGTGGGAGATCGACTCGCTCTGCTATCCGGTGCGACTCGCATACGCTTACTGGAAAACAACGGGCGACGCTTCCTGTTTTGATGCCGGCTGGGTGCAAGCGAGCAAGCTAATTGTGCGGACCTTTCGCGAGCAGCAGCGAAAAAGGGACGCGGGTCTCTACACTTTTCAAAGAACTACAGACAACCCAATTGACACGCCGCCGTTTGCAGGCCGTGGCAATCCAACCAGGAGTGTGGGGTTGATACACTCGGCCTTTCGACCGTCGGATGATGCGTGCATCTACCCGTTTCTAATCCCCTCGAACTTCTTTGCGGTGGTTGCGTTAAGTCAGCTGGCGGATATCTTTTCGCTGGAACTGTCGGATCGGTCCTTCGCGGCACAGTGTCGGGATCTGGAGCACGAAGTGAGAGCTGCGCTCGAAGTCTATGGCAAAGCGCGTCACGGAAAGCACAATTCAATTTACGCTTATGAAGTTGACGGCTTCGGAAATCAGCTTTTCATGGACGATGCCAACGCGCCGAGCCTGCTGTCGCTCCCTTACTTGGGCTGTTGCGCCTCTGACGACGCCACCTACTTGAATACGCGGGCATTCGTGTTGAGCAACGACAATCCGTACTTCTTTCGCGGGAGCGCGGGCGAAGGCATCGGCGGGCCGCACGTCGGACTGAACATGATCTGGCCCCTGGGAATCATTATGCGCGCATTAACCAGCCGCGACGATCGAGAGATTCTTTCCTGCTTCAGGACGTTGAAGACCTCGCACGCTGAAACGGGCTTTATGCATGAATCATTTGAACGGGATAACCCGAAGAAATTCACGCGCTCCTGGTTCGCCTGGGCGAACACGCTCTTCGGCGAGCTGGTGTTGAAGGTGTATTCGGAACGCCCGCATCTATTGCGCCAGGTGGTTTGATGGCGGACGCTGAGCCGCGGGCTTTTGCGAGCACTGTTTAGTCACAGGTCGCAAGTTGCGAGATCGACAGCAAATGCCACTTGGCCTTTGCGACCCGACATGTCAATTGGTTCTATCGTTTCCGGCTGTGACTGCTAAGGTGTTTGGTCGTTCCCTCCGTTACACCAAAGCTGGGGGGAGTGAACTCGTTGGTGTCGGCGGACCCGAGCAGAGGACTCTCGCGGTCACCCATCAGGACGCCCTGTCCGGTCTCTGCTCCTTGTCTGGCAAGTTCGAGGTGTCGTTTGCTCACGAACAGGCCATTAATAATTAAAGCAACACCCACGAAGAATGGAATTACTCCAGCAACCCAAATGCGGCTGAGGATTGCCGCATCACCCGGCGCGACGTGGCCACTCGAGATTACTCCCTGCATCAATACATTGAGGAAGATCATCAATCCCACGCCGACTGAGCTGGTAATGACGCCGGCCTTGATTTCGGTTTGGCGTTTTATTTCCGGTGTGATGCCGCGCTTGCGGTCAATCTCCTCCCTGCGCCTCTTTCGCTCGCCCTCAGACAGAAACATCTCAGCGACCCAGGTTCTGCTCCAGTCGAATTTATCGTCGACGAGCCGCATGGCTGCCGCCTCTCGCACTGCGACAAGATTCACGCCACACGATTTGCAGAATTTCAATTCATCATTTTGAGCAGAGCCGCATTGCGGACAGAACATAAGTTCGCTCCTTCAAGGGATTTGTGCTTTGATACGACGATTATGGGCTGCATGTTCAATGTCGGCCAATCCAAACCGAATCAATTAGACGGCTTGGGAGGAGCGGATAGCTTTGTCGTCTCCTAATCGGAGCTGAGAACTCGTTGACTTAAGGCCGTCGTTGTAATATTAAATTCCTGCTCGCTTGTACAAAACCGCAATCACACGCACGGGTCCTTAAGCCCGCGTACCAGTCACAACCAGACCTGAGGTCAAGCTAGTGCGACGAATCGATCTGAAAAACGTTCAAGCTGCGAACCTCCAAACGATTCGCGATATTAATCGCCGGATAGTGCTGAACTTCGTTCGCGAAAGGGAGCCCATCTCTCGGGCCACGATCGCCCGGGAAACAGCTTTGCAGCGATCTACTATTTCCGACATCATTGAAGGGCTGACGGGCGAGGGCCTGGTCGAGGAAATCGGCGAAGGTAAATCAACCGGCGGGCGGCGACCCACGTTGTTGCGATTGCGCACGGGCGGCGCTATCGCGATTGGCGTCAACATAACCCCGACCCGCACCACTGTGGCAAGCAGTGATCTCGCCGGACTGGTAGTGCAACAAGAGTCCTTCCAAACGGATCCTGATCCCAAACTCACGTTGCGTCGCATCCTGGAAGTCATTCGCAGGTTCTCTGAACATAATTCGATTGAAGGGATCGGTGTCAGTATCCCGGGATTGGTCACACCAGCGACCGGCAACGTGATCTTCGTGCCGTATTTTAAGTGGCGTGACTTACCAATCGGTGAAGAGATCGCCTCGGCCACCGGCCTGACTGTGACCATAGACAACGATGCCAATGCAGTGGCTCTGGCTGAGTTGTGGTTTGGCAGGCCGGAAGTCAGGGATGCTCGTGACTTCATCTTTGTGTTGGTTGCCGACGGAGTGGGTACCGGGATCATTTTTGACGGGCAGGTTTATCGAGGAGTACGCGGAGCGGCAGGTGAATTTGGTCACATGATCGTGGGCAGTAACGCACCGGTACTCTGCTCCTGCGGAAACGACGACTGCTGGGAAGCCTTTGCCTCGGAGCGCGCCGCCACTGCGCGATACAACGCCTTAGACGGAGGGACTCGCTTGCCCGACTTTGACACCCTGGTTGAGCGCGCCCTGGCAGGAGAAAAAAAGGCAAAGGCCGCTCTCACGGAAACCGCACGCTATCTCGGTATTGGCATCTCCAACCTGGTGGTCGGGTTTAGCCCCGAAGCGGTGGTGGTCGGAGGGGCGATCACGAGAGCATGGCCGTTAATAGAAAACGCTCTGACCGAGAAGATAGAGCGCAGCGTTCGCCGAGGAGTGCCGTCGGCGCGGATCTTGCGCTCTACCCTGGACGGAGACCCGACGCTATTGGGCGCCTTGAGCCTGGTGTTGGCCAGCAAATTCGCGGGGGCCGCTGCAGCGTGAGATACAAGCGGCGGATCGATCGTTCGTATCTGAGTGTGAACTTACCGCGTGTCGTCGGACGGGCGCAAGAGCGTCTCAGGACGCGTCAGATTAAGGTTTCTGTTTATCGACTTGTTTCCTTATTTCCTCACTGAGTTCCACGACGCTCTGAAGATCACGGCGGGCCTTTCCCAACTGTTCAGCATCAACCGTCCCCGGCTTTTCGATTATCGGATTTCTTACGAAGCTCTCGATCTGCTTACAGAGGAGGAGAAGTTTATCATTCGTCTGCGTTACGTTCAGAACAGTCGCCCTTTGAGTCGCTGTCGCGGATTCAGGCGGCTTTTGTAACTTTAGAGAAGACTGCAACCGCGCTGAACGCTTCCGAATCTCGCCGGTGGCATCGGAAATGAATCGAACACTAAGGGAGCGGTTTGCGGTAAGGGCGCGAACGATTTCGTTGTGAAGGGTGAGGATTCTCTGAAAGTCTTCACGCACCTGGTCCATCATGGCTTGAGAGCGTTTCGGATCTTTGGGGGGCTCGTTGTCGGCGCCAAGCGAGTTTAGCTGGATCTCGCGCCGACTCATCTCCTGCATTTGAGCCTTCGCCGGGTCGCCGCTACTCTGAGCGGCAATTGGCTCCGAAAAAAAGATCGCGCAGGCGATTGCAGTAAGGAGCATCAAGCGGGCGCGAACATTAGTTTTCAACCGCACTTTTTTCGTTACCCCCATAATCAGGCTGGACTGGCCGACAGTATAAGCCTTTGGAACCTTGGAACCAAGGATCCCTAACCCGTCTACCTTCCACCCATTAACCGCCTGATCTCTTTACCCGGTCGAACTGATCCTTTCCGAGGCGGCAATTGTCTATCCGTGCGCGAAAGGCAACTCGGCGAGAGTTTTGTTTTTCTCTTTTAGTCGAAAAGAGTTGACTCGAAGAGTCACTTATAATACTTAATAGCACTTGTGTACAAAAGTTATTTTTAAACCCCGCATCGAAGTCGACTAGACCCGACAATGCTTAAGATAATAGTTGGCCCAGTGCGACGAATAGATCTCAAAAAAGCGAGTGCGGCACGTTCGAATACGATCCGGGACATAAACCGTCAGATCGTCTTGAATTATGTGCGCGAATTGGGTCCCCTCTCGCGGGCCGATATCGCGCGCGAAACTGCATTACAACGCTCGACTATCTCGCTCATCGTCGAGGAGCTTCGAGTAGATAACCTGATAGAGGAAGTAAGCGGAGAGTCCACTGGCGGACGTCCGCCAACCCTGCTGTCGTTGCGTGCAGCAAACGCGGTAGCCATCGGCGTGGATCTGGGGACAGTCAAGACGGTGATGGCTACCGGTGACCTGGCCGGCAGAGTGCTGGAGCAGGAGGAGTTTCCCACCGACCGTGATATTAAGAAGACCCTGAAGAAGATTATTCAGTTTGCGCACCGACTCATCGAAAAGAACGAGAACACGATTGAAGGCATCGGCATTAGTTTGCCCGGTGTCGTTGATCCGGAAACTAAAAAGTTGTTTGTGCCGCATTTCAACTGGCGCAACGTACCCATCGCTGAAACCCTAACGCGCGCCACTTCGCTGCCCGTCAGCATCGACAACGATGCCAACGCCGCGGCTCTTGCAGAGCTATGGTTCGGACGGCCCGAAATCCGTGAAGTGCGCGATTTCATTTTGGTTCTGGTCGAGGAGGGCGTGGGTACGGGTATCGTCTTTGATGGGCAGACCTATCGCGGCGAAGCCGGGACGGCAGGTGAGTTTGGTCACATGACAATTGGCAGCGGGGCGCCGGTCGCGTGCGCCGTAGGCAGCAGAGAGTGTTGGGAAGCATTTGCCTCAGAGCGAGCAGCGCTGGCGCGTTACCAAAAACTGACGCGAGCCAATGGTGGGCGCGATATTAGTTTTGCAGAACTAATGGATCTAGCTTTGAGGGGTGATCGCAACGCGAGAGCTGCTCTGAAAGAGACGGCACGCTACCTTGGCATAGGCATAGCAAATCTGATTCAGGGGCTTGCTCCTGAAGCGGTAATCGTTGGTGGCCCGATTGTTCGGGTATGGTCGGTGATCGCGGAAGATCTCAAAGCATCGGTCGACTCGAGCATTTGTCGAGGGTTTCCTTCAACACCAATCATGGATTCAACATTGGGATCTCAACCCACACTAATGGGCGCTTTAAGCCTGGTATTGGCGAGCAAGTTCGCCTCTGCTCCGGTTGGTTAGAATGTCGCATAGAAGCCGTCGAGTGACTTCGTTTACATAAACAACAAACTTTGGAACTTAAGAAAAGTTCTTGACAACTTTTCTTAATAGGAGTAAATGCTTTTGCTTGGTAGTGCAACAAAGTCCCAAAAAGTAAGTTTGGCGAACGATCAAGGGGTCCGGTTCGGAATAATTCTGAAAGTCCTATCTACTTCTCTAATTCGACAGGCGTTTCCCTGGAGGTTTTTCGTATGTTGAAGAAGCTTGGCTTGCAAGTTGTGTTGGTAATTATCGGCGCTCTATTTTTTGGCGCCCATGCACAGACGACGACAGTAGGAACAATCAGCGGTACTGTTCGCGATGAAAAAGGCGCCGTGGTACCCAAGGCCGAGGTCACCATCGAGGGCCAGGGCACGGGGATATCGCGAAAGGTGAATTCCGACGACAACGGATTCTTCATAGCGAATAGTTTACCCGCCGGGCACTACTCAGTCAGTAGTGCGCCCAGCGGCTTCAAGAAGACGGTCGCTGCGGACGTCGATCTGCACGTGGCGGAAAATAAAGTCGTCAACCTGGATTTGCAAGTGGGCCAGGTGAGCGAAACAGTTACCGTCTCATCCGATGCCGCGCCGGTCGAGACGCGCAGCGGAGAGATTAGCAGTCTGATCACAGAGAAGCAGGTAACTGAGTTGCCGCTCAACGGGCGCAACTATGCGCAACTAGCACTTATGGTCCCAGGTGTTTCACCGGTGACCCAGGCCGGCGCGGGAGGCGCTTTCGGTACTCAAGGTACCGGTCTTGACTCGCACGTTGATATGTCCGTCAACGGCAACCAGTCAAATGCCAATATGTGGACGGTTGACGGTGTTAACAATATGGACGTGGGTTCGAACGCGACCCTGCTGGTCTTTCCGTCTATCGATTCAATTCTGGAGTTCCGTGTAGAACGTAACAGCTTCAGCGCGGAATACGGTCAGGCGCAGGGAGCCGTGATCAACCTCATTACCAAAGGCGGCACTAACCAATTTCACGGCGCCGGCTTTGAGTTTTTTCGCAGTGACAAATTGAATGCCACTGATTTCTTTCTTAATCGGGCCGGCCAGCCTAAGGCGAAGCTGAAATATAATAACTACGGCTTCAACTTCAGCGGCCCAATTAAGAAGAATAAGATCTTCTTCTTCTGGAATGAAGAGTGGCGTCGCGAGCAGCGTGGTGTCGTGCTTTCCAATAAGGTTCCGACCGCGGCTGAGAGGGTGGGAGATTTCAGCGGAGCGCTGACAGATCCATTGCCACACGATCCTATCACCAAGCTGCCTTTCCCTGGCAACAAGATCCCGGCGGCCAACCTAAGTCCGGCCGGTTTGGCAATATTACAGTTTTTTCCCCTTCCCAATACGAGTGGCTCGACCAACTGGGTCTCTTCGTTGCTGGAACCGATCAGGACCCGTCAGGACAGTGTTCGGGGTGACATCAACATCAGCAAGAAGATGAATTTGCTGGTCAAATATACAAACGAGACTTGGACGCACGGGAGTGCCGCGGGAAACTTCTGGGGCGACACCGGTTTCCCAACCATATCCTCGGATTGGAATCAGCCCAGTCACAGTTTCGCCGTCAAGCTGGCGACGACTTTGAGTTCGACCGCGGTTAACGAGTTTCAGTTCTCGCGTGCCGGCAACGATATTAAGATTACGACCAATGCTGCCGGCGTCGCGCTTAACAATGACATTGCTTCAAAGTTTCCTACGGTCTTCCCGAAGGCGCCGGGCGTGGGCCTGCCGACCAACTGGGGCGCGGATGGATATCCTGCTCTTTGGCACCAGGCGCCGTGGCAAAATCATGAAGACCTCTTTATTTGGAAGGACGACTTTTCCAAAGTTTCTGGTTCGCACGATCTAAAATTCGGCGCTCTGGCCAGCCATAATATCAAGAATGAATTGGCCCAGGGAGCTAACGGCATTGCTCAGTATTGTGGCACGTCCACCCACACGGGCAATTTCATCGCAGAGATCCTTTTCAAAGATATACCGCTGGGATGTTACACCGAGATCGACCATGACGAACCGTCCCTGGGTCGCTGGCATGACTTTGAAGGATACGGCAACGATACTTACAAAGTGCGTCCGCGAGTAACGCTCACTTTGGGCATGCGCTGGTCCAGATATTCGCCGGCCTACTCAAATAACGATCGCATCAGTAACTACATTCCTCGTTTGTACGACGGCGTGCATCCGCTTAGCGGTTTGGTGAAGCCTGGCGAGGCTGGATTCGGCCGCTCACTGTGGCATCCATATAACAAGGGCTTCCAACCACGAGTAGGTGTGGCCTGGGACGTCAAGGGCGACGGCAAGACTGCGGTGCGCGCAGGATTTGGTCGTTTCATGAGCCGCTCGAATGTGATCGAGGATGTCTTACGCTTGTCCGGTAACCCGCCTTGGACAACGGTCGTTAATTCCAACTGGGGCGGCGATGGAAATTCGAAGCTCAGCGACGATCCGACCTTCCGTAGTCTCGATACCATCAATCCCGGCTTGAAAAATGCGGTCGCTGGAGTAAGTAATAGCACCGGCTTTGCCGCTGTAGATGAGAACTTCAGGCCGCCCGAGAGCTGGCAGTGGAACGTAACCGTCTCTCGGGAAATTATTAGAAATACGGTGGCTGAAGTCTCCTATATCGGAAACCATGGTACGCACATCTGGCGTCGTGGGGTGAACGTCAACGAGGTTCCTCTCGAAAAGAGGGCTGTAGTGGTCCAGGCATTCCTCAACAATAATGCGGGTGCCCAAGCCATCGCGAATGCTAATCGGATCTTCCCAAATCTTGGGGGGATTACCATGAGTGAATCGAACGGGATATCGGACTACAAGGCGCTTCAAGTCTGGATTAACCGGCGCTTTACGAACCGACTGTCGTGGCAGATTGCTTACACCTTATCGCACGCTACCTCCAACGTTCCTTTAACGTCATTTACGAGTGGTACCACCGATCCTTTCAACTTTGATCTGGATAAGGGTGATTCCGATTTGGACCGCCGGCATATGTTCGTTTCTAATGCGGTTTATGTCTTGCCCACTTTCAAGAGTCGGGGCTCGTTGGTGAGTCATATCCTGGGTGATTGGCAACTTAATGGGATTGTCACCTTCTTGAGTGGGATACCTCTCGACATTAACGCAGGCGTCCCTAGCCTGTATTTTGGTCTTGCTGCCAACGCCCCTGCGGGCTTCCGTCCTGATTTGGTGCCGGGGCAACCCATCTATCTGCATGGCGCGGACAAGACGAAATATCTGAATCCAGCCGCCTTCGCGTTACCAGCTCCCGGGAAGTTCGGTAATCTTCGGCGTGGTACTGTGCGGCAACCGGGCCTGGCCAACGTTGACTTTTCGGTGGCCAAGAATTGGAAGCTGAAGGAAAAATACGGCATTCAGTTCCGCGCGGAAATGTTCAATCTGTTCAACCATACGGAATTCAACGGATTCAATAATGGTTTGGGCGCCAACTTCAGCGGGGCAACGTTTACTGCATTTAATAACACGCTGGGCACTGGAACTTTTGGCCAGCTGAGTAGTGACCGGGGACCGCGTAACATTCAGTTCGGGATCAAGTTCAACTTCTGATATAGTACGCGCGGCTGAAACAAAGACGGAGGGCTCGAAGATTTACCTCAGCCCTCCGTCTAATTTTTATAGGGTGCAGAAAAGCTCCATTGAAGTACCTTCCTTCGACTTTTTTCCCGCTTCTCTTACTGCTCTTCGTTCCCCAGTCACCTCAGGATGCGCTGCGACAACATTCTGACGCAGCCGAAGCTCAAAGACGTGCCGGAAATTTCGTCGTCGCTGAAAAGGAATATACGGCTGTTCTGACTGAAGGATACGGCAAACTGGGAAAAGTCTACGCAGCTGAGAAAAACTACCAGCAGGCCATTACAACTCTTGAATCGGCCCTGCGGTACCAACCCGATTCACAGGAGGTTTTGATCGATCTCGCCATTGCTCGCTTCGACTCAGAGCAATATGAAAAGGCGATAGAGCCGCTGGCGAAAGTCCTGGGTCTCAATCCGCAAAGTACCGGCGCCCATCACATGCTGGGCAAGAGTTATTTCATGCTCGGAGACTTTCCGAAGTCTGCCGCCGAACTCGAAACTGCGCTCAGAATCTCACCCGGTAATTATGATATTTCATATACTTTGGGTCTTGCGTATCTCAAGCAGCATCAAATTGCTCCCACGCAACAAATTTTTGACCGCATGGTCAAGCAACTCGGAGACCGGCCCCAGTTGCGCATTATCTTTGGGCGCGCATATCGCGAAACCGGGTTTTTGGCCGAAGCCATAGAAGAATTTAAAAAGGCTGTCGCCCTCGATCTTCATTTTCCTCGCGCCCATTACTATCTCGGACTGACCTATCTACTGAAGGACGGCGCCGCCAGGCTTCCTGACGCAGAACAGGAATTCAAGATTGAGCTGGCCTCAAATCCGGATGAATTCTTCGCGAACTATTATCTGGGCATCGTTTATTTGATGGATAGGGAGTGGGACCAGGCCATTACTTTCTTACAGAAGACTGTTCTCATTCAACCGAATAACCCTGATCCTTACTTTCATTTGGGCCAGGCCTACCAGGCTACCGAGAGATATGCTGAAGCAATTGAGGCCCTCAGGAAATCGATCGCTCTTAACCCTTCGCTGAGCCACAATGAGTACCAGGTAGCTACGGCCCATTACCGTCTGGGACAGTCTCTCTTGAAAGCCGGTCAGAAGGAAGACGCTCAAAAAGAGTTACAACTTTCGGGCGAACTCAAGTCCAAATCGCTTCAACGCGACAAAGAGAGAAACGAACTCTACCTCAACGCCGCGGGTCTTCACGATCAAAACAACAAATTTCCTGAAATGGTGGTGGAAGGAGTGATTGCGGAATCGAAGTCCACGGACGCCCGCACGGCGGAGGAGTTAAAGGACGGCGAGGCTTACTATTCGAAAGTCATCGCCACGGCGCACAACGAGATCGGTCTGCTGCGAGCCGATCGCGCAGATTTCAAAACGGCGGCTGAGCAATTCGCGTTGGCCGCCAGGTGGAACTCACAACTCGAAGGCCTCAACTTCAACTGGGGTCTCGCTGCTTTCAAGGCTGAGCTTTACAAAGAAGCAATTAGCCCGCTGGAAAAAGAATTGAGCGCCAATCCCGCGAATGTGCAAGCGAAGCAGTTGTTGGGTCTGAGCTATTTCATGTTGGAGAATTACTCCCGCACATCTGCACTGCTCTCGGATGTCATCGTAGCGAAGCCGTCGAATGTCGGAGTCTATTACACTCTGGCGCTCTCTCTGATCAAAGAGGGACAGAAAGAAAAGGCTGAGCAAGTGATTCAGCAGATGGTCGCGATTGGTGGTAACACTCCGCAACTTCATATTTTGCTGGCGCAGGCCTATGACGAACAGGGTGACGCTGACAAAGCGCTGGAAGAATTGCGATCGGCGTTGTCTCTCGATAGTAAGACGCCGCTGGTCCACTATTACTGCGGTGTGATTTATGTTAAGGCTGGTAAATTTGACGAAGCCGCAAAGGAATTTGAAAGTGAATTTACGTTGAATCCAAATGATCTCCAGGCCAGGTATCATCTCGGTTTTGTGCTGCTGGCGCAGCAAAAGACCGCGGCCGGGATCAAGTTAATGCGCGAAGTTATTCAACTCAAGCCTGAGTTTGCCGATGCACATTACGAACTGGGCAAGGCCCTCTTGCAACAGGGCGAGGTTAAGGATGCAGTTGGTAATCTGGAGCTCGCGGCGAAGCTGGCTCCCGACAAAGCGTATATTCATTACCAGCTGGGCAGAGCTTACCTGGCGGCCGGCCGAAAAGCAGAGGGTGAGAATCATCTGGAGATCTCACGCCAACTGAAAGAGAAAGAGCGCCGAGAAACGAAACCATAATATCGCAGAGAGGTTGCTGTCTCTTGTTCTTAAGAATCGCTCCGGCCCTCATCACGCCCCTACTAATACTACTTTTGTCATCGCCCGCATGGATGATTCCCAGCCCCGCGATTGATGTGCATTTTACTGACATCACCGAAAAGGCGGGCATTAAGTTCTCGCACGTCTCCTCACCTGAGAAAAAGTACATCGTCGAATCAATGAGTGGCGGCGTGGCGCTCCTTGATTATGACAATGACGGCTACCTCGATATTTATCTCGTTAACTCACTCACCGTAGATATGGTGAAATCAAAGCAGAAGACCAGGAGCGTCCTCTATCACAATAACGGCGACGGAACCTTTACCGATGTGACTGACAAAGCCGGGGTCGGTGATATTGGATGGGGCATGGGAGCAGCGATTGGCGATTATGATAATGACGGCTGGGACGATATCTACGTGACTTGCCTGGGGCCGAACCATCTGCTTAAAAACAATGGCAACGGCACTTTCACGGACGTCACCCGAAAGGCCGGCGTGGGCGATCCACGTTGGTCCGCCGGCGCGGCATTTGTCGACTATGATAACGACGGCAAGCTGGATCTGTTCGTCTCGAACTATGTTGATTTCGATGTAGACAACCTGCCGGAGTTTGGCAAGGGACGTACCTGTCAGTTCAAAGGGATACCGGTTCAGTGTGGGCCGAGAGGGTTGAAAGGCGCGGGCGACGCACTCTATCACAACAACGGCGATGGAACGTTCACCGACGTATCAAAGAAAGCGGGCGTCTCTGATCCGGATGGCTACTATGGACTGGGGGTGATTGCCAGCGATTTTGACGGCGACGGCCTGGTGGATATCTTTGTGGCGAATGACTCAACGCCGAATTTCCTGTATCACAACAACGGGGATGGAACTTTTAAAGATATCGGATTCCAGTCAGGAACCGCAGTCAATGAAAACGGCAGTGAACAGGGAAGCATGGGGGTGACGCTCGGCGACTATGATCACGACGGCAGACTCGACCTGTTCATTACCAACTTTGACGATGACTATAACACTCTCTATCACAACGATGGCAAAGGTTCCTTTACGGATGTGTCTTATGCGGCGAAAGTCGCGGCGGTGAGTCTGCCCTACGTGGGTTGGGGCACCTGGTTCTTTGATTATGACAATGACGGCTGGGCCGATCTGTTAGTGATCAACGGTCACGTTTACCCGCAACTTCCCAGCTACCGCCAGCGAAATTTTGTGCATCACAACAACCACGATGGCACCTTTACGGAAGTTGGAGCGCAACTCGGAGCGCCGTTCACTGAGAAGCGCACCGGCCGGGGCGCGGCGTTTGGCGATTTAGACAACGATGGCGACACTGACCTGGTGATCAACAACCTGGACGGACCGCCACAAGTTTTGCGAAACGACGGAGGCAACGGAAACAATTCCATTTTGATTAAGGCGGTTGGCGTGAAAAGCAATCGTGATGGCATCGGTGCTCGAATCAAGGTTGTTTCCGGCGAACTAACACAGAGTGACGAAATTCACAGTGGTGGTAGTTATCTTTCTCAGAGTGATCTCAGACTGCATTTTGGACTTGAGAAACGAACCAAAATAGATTTGATCGAGGTCCACTGGCCGAGCGGCACAGTCGACAAAATTGAGGGTGCTAAGGTGAATACGATTGTTACCATCAAGGAAGGCCAGGGCATCGTTGAGCAGAAAGACTACAACATGCGCGCACCACGATAGAAGAGTACGTGCCATCGCGTTAGTTTCATGATCTTGTATTAGTCATGACCACCAGATCACAACGTACAATCGAGCTGTGTCAGATCGTCCCTTCAGATAACGGCGATCTTCTTTGCGTGAGACGCAGGCCGATCGCCGCCTTCCTTTTGATTTTACTGTGCGTCTCATTCGCCGATGCTCAGACAAACAACATTCAGGAACGTCTCGATCGGGCTTCAAGTCTGATCCGAGAAAACCGAATGGCCGAGGCGGAACAGCAATTGAGCAATATCCTGAAAGCGGCGCCTGACCAGGTAGTAGCTCTGAATCTGCTGGGCACTATCCGCGCCCAACAGGGAAGGCTCAATGACGCAGAGAGCCTTATGACCCGGGCGGAAAAGATTGATCGTTCGTTTGTGGCCGTGCACATGAACCTCGCCTTTCTTTATGTGCTCAAAAATACGCCCGAGAAAGCAATCTCAGAATTGAAAGAGGTGGTTAGGCTCGAGCCAAATAACGTTGAGGCCAATTACAAACTGGGCCGTCTGTTACTTGCGCGAGCTCAAATAGACGAGGCTATCGACGTTATTGAAAGAGCGATGTCCACCACTCCGGGCAATGTCATATTTCTGCCCTTGCTTGGCGATGCGTATCTGAGAAAAGGCAATTCCGACAAAGCCGAGGAGAATTATCTTTTGGCGATTGCGGCGCAGAAGGATAATCCGGACGCGCTTCTGGGTCTGGCAAAAGTGGCAAACAGCCGGGGAGACACGGGCGTGGTGCTGAAGTATCTGGCTCAGGCCAGGGAACTTGCTGGTAATTCTCCCGAGCTGCGTTACAAAGTCGGCGTGACTGCTCTGGGGCTCGGAGTCTTTGACGACGCTCAGTCGGACTTAGAGCAGGCAGTGAAGCTAAAGCCCAACGATCCGTCTTACCTGATCGCACTCGGCGCAGCGTTGTTAAAGAAGGCCGATTTGATTTTAGCCGAGCCACTCTTCCGGCGGGCCCTCGAACTACAGCCCGACAACTCTCAAGCCGAGATGTATCTTGGTTATGTCTTATACAAACAAAAAAAATTCGGCGAAGCCAGGGTTTATCTCGAAAAGGCCATCAAAGCCGACGCAAGCGTACCCGAGCCCTTCTACTATCTGGGGTTGATTGTTCAGGAAGAGAATGAGGATGAGCGGGCCGTTGCTCTATTGGAAAAAGCGATTCAGGTTTCCCCCTCTTTTGCTCATGCTCATGTGGCGCTCGGCGCCAGTTACCTGAAGCTGAAAGACTATGCGGGCGCCCGGAAGGAACTGGAGCTGGGGGCTAAATTGAATCCTGACGATTCGAAGGCCCACTATCAGTTGGCCGTCTTGTATGCGCGGCTCAAAGATCCGAAACGTGCGCAGGCGGAGATGGCAATCGTAGAGAGGCTGAAAACGGTGGAGCAGTCGCAAAAGAGGGAAGGCGACACATTTGTAATTTCTCCGACAGTACCGAATCCGCGGTGAAACTTTTCCCCCGTCCCTTTGAGAGGAGGTAGGGGAAGGTGCGAAGCATGACGCAGACAGGCCCTATTCCCAAGTTTCTCCCAGAAGGAGAGGGAGCAAAAGGCGGTGACGACTGAAGTTTATTGGACAACATGTGTTTTATTCGGTTGCGGCAATGCGTAAGTACGATCACCATAATCTTAAACTCGCGTGGGCGCTTCTGTCGCTAATTCTGAATTCTCCTTTCATCGCGTTCGCGCAGGCTCCGCAACCCGGTGTCAGCTTCGTGGAGGTGCCGGCTCAAAAAAGCGGTATTACCTGGGCTCATAACAACGCGCACTCAAACGATCGCTATTTGCCGGAGACGGTAGGGGCCGGCTGTGCTTTTTTCGATTATGACAATGATGGCTGGATGGATATATATCTGGTCAACAGCGGCCCTTCAGATTTCTACACGCCCGCCAAGCCGCTCCGAAATGCGCTTTATCACAACAACCACGATGGCACTTTCACTGACGTGACTGACAAGGCTGGCGTTGGCGGCGGGACCTTCGGCATGGGCGTCGCCGCCGGTGATTACGATGGCGATGGCTGGCTCGATCTCTACGTAACCAGTTATGGACGTAACATTCTTTATCACAACAACGGCAATGGCACCTTCACCGACGCGACTGAGAAAGCCGGCCTCGCCGCGCCCGGCTGGTCCACCTGTGCGGTATGGTTCGATTATGACAACGACGGCAGGCTGGATCTGTTCGTATCGAGTTTTGTGGTTTATGAAAAGTCTCTAAACATTCTCTGCACCGATGAAACTTTGAGCCGGCGTTACTATTGCGTCCCGCGCCTTTTCAAACCCCGGCCCAGCCACCTCTTTCACAACGATGGCAACGGTAAATTCACCGATGTGAGCAAGGAATCGGGCATAGCTGATTCGCCGGGCAAGTCATTCGGCGCGGTTGCCACAGATGTCAATAACGATGGGCTCATGGATCTGTTTGTGGCTAACGACACCATGCCGAATTTCCTGTTCATAAATAAAGGCGGCGGAAAATTCGAAGAGGTCGGGCTCGCGGCCGGGGTGGCATTCAGCGATGCGGGCAAACCCCGCTCGGGCATGGGCGTTGACGCGGCGGACTTTGACGGTGATGGTTGGCAGGATCTTTTTGTGGCCAACATCGATCGAGAATTCTTCAGTCTCTATCACAACCAGAAGGAACTGATTTTTACTGACGAGCCGGGAGAAATCGGGACCGCAACTCAGATGTTGAGCGGCTGGGGCCTAAGGTTTTTTGACTATGACAATGATGGCGATCCTGATTTGTTATTGGTCAACGGTCATCCGGACGACTTTATCGAAATGCGGACCAGCCGCGTGAAATACAAAGAACCTCTGTTGCTGTTTGAGAACACGGGGCGGGCTTTCAAAAATGTCAGCGCGCGATCGGGGACGATTTTCAACCAGGAGTTTTCCGGGCGCGGCATGGCCACCGGTGACTTTGATAACGACGGGGATCTCGATGTGCTGATCTCGAACAACGGCGAACCGCCAGTGCTACTGCGGAACGAAGGAGGGAACAAAAACAATTGGCTCGGGCTGCAACTCGTTGCGACCAGGAGCAATCCATCCGCGGTGGGCGCCATAATCACCTGGCAGGCCGGTGGCGTGAAACGAAGTCGCCTGAAGACGGCAGGCGGCAGCTATCTTTCTTCGCACGATCCGCGCGAAGTACTGGGGCTGGGCAGCGGCAAAAAAATCGATAGCCTTGAGATTCGCTGGCCCAGCGGCAAGGTGGACAGGCTTTCAAATCTCCCAATTAACATCTATCTGAAAGTGATCGAGGGCGAAGGCATTGCCAAAGGCAGCCCGGGCTCGGCGAAATGAAATGGCGGCACTCGTTAAGAAGGCTCTGATGTTGTCGGGACTTGCCTGTATCGCCAGCGGTCTTTCGCTCTCACTCGCTCAGAATGCGCGCGACCCTTTCTCAAGATGGCGGCCAACTCATGAGCTCGCCGGTGTTCGCTACGCAGGCAGCGGCGCATGCGCTCAGTGCCACGCTCCGCAATCGGCGAAGCGCCTCGCGAATCCAATGAGCCGAGCGCTGGAACCCGTCGAAAACTGTGACGTTTTGAAAGCGCAGCCCCGCCTGAGTTTTCGTAACGACAGTTATACCTATCAGATCATTCGAGAAGGGAATCGAAGCACCTACACGATCAGCGATGGCCGCAGCTCGATTTCCGAACCGATTCTGTTTTGCTTTGGACAGGGCAAGGCCGGTCAGACTTACCTGTTTCGACATAAGGGAGTCTTCTACGAAAGCCGCGTTAGCTATTATCAGGCAATTCAGAATCTGGACTTCACTATTCTCCATCCACGTTCCCTGCCGGAATCGCTGGAAGATGGATTGGGACGCCCGATGACAATGGAAGCAGCACAGGGATGTTTCGCTTGTCACTCAACGGCGGCGGTTGGCAGCGGCCAGCTTCAAATCGATCATCTCATGCCAGGCGTTACTTGTGAGGGTTGCCATGGCCCTGGCGCAAAGCACATTGCGGCCATTAAGGCCGGCAGCAGCAATCTGGAGATTTTTAGTCCGGCCAGAATGGAAGCGGACGAGCTTTCACAGGAGTTCTGCGGCGCCTGTCACGTCAGTTTTGAAAAGGCCTTGCTGATGCCCCGACAGGGAGGCACGAATAATCTTCGTTACCAGCCTTACCGGATCCTTAATAGCAAGGGCCACGGCGGCGATGCGCGGATCAGTTGCGTCGCTTGTCACGATCCTCACGATAAGTTATCGACAGACGCGGCCTTCTACGACACAAAATGTCTGGCTTGTCATCTGACAACTCGTGGCGAGACAAAGACTGAAAGTCGTTCGGCCCCAGCCTGTCCCGTAAGCAAGCAACAGTGCACGACTTGTCATATGCCGAAGACCGAATTGCCCGGGGCGCACGGTAAATTCACCGATCACTGGATACGCATCGTCAAACCGGGCGAATCGACACCCAACTGAATTCAATCAAAGACCGCGACCCGAGTCCAGTGGCCGCGTTGCGCGGCAACCCTGGGCTTGATGCTCAACCGCTTCTCGGTAGTGGCGCGTGTTCTGCTCGATAGAGCTTCTTTACAAGAGAAATCTATGGCTTAGAAGACGCCGCTGGATCGGCCATCGCTGTGACTCGCTTGTTCCATTCCGCCGGAGTCGTCGATCTAAGCTCTGGTAGCTCAGCCGCGGCGATTACCAGTTTGCGTACGCTCTTGATGACGACGAACTCGAGCGCTGCTTTTGGTTTTGCTGTTTCATTGAGCTTTGCCAACTGTGCTTCGCGCCACTCCACCGAGGCTGGATCGTTTGTCGAGAGACGCGATATCGCTTCCAGTGCTACGTCCGAGATGACTGACAGATCACCTGCCAGCGGCCGGGCCTCCTGGAGGGCGGGTGATTGATCGATCACAGGAACCAAAGCGCGACTGGCGCTTTGCCACTCGAGGAGTATTTGATCGATCTCGTTTCGATAGAGCGCAAAACGCGGCGCATCGGAAAGGAAGGCATCGACGTTCGCCGCGAATTGACGAGCCGCTTCGCTGTCAGGACGCGCCGCATCGACCAGGCCCGTTAGCGGGCTGAGCATGGTCTGCGGCCGCATTCGATAGCGGCGATATTCTTTGACGGGTTCGACGATCGACGCCAGCGTGCGCAACGGGCCGGTATGGTCGCTTCCAGAAAGGCGGCGGAGCAACATTTCGTAGTTCCTTTCATGCGTCAGTCCTAACTCTTCCAATTGGCGGCTGACTATCGCCAGGCGGCGGTACATGTCGTCAATGTCGGTCACGTTTTGCGGCGACCAAAGCCGCTCGGCGATCGCGGCCGTACGTGGCCATATGCGCGAGTCAATCGTTTCCGGGCTGACCCACTCGCCCCACATCGTTGCTTCACCGCCGAGAATGTGTTTCGCTTCTTCGGCCGTTAACGTAGAGTCCGCGGGGATTGGATCGGCCAGATAGTGCTGGGACGCAGGCAAGATTAGATCTATGTAATAGCCCGCCGAAAGAATTCCTTCATAGCCTTTCTTGGCGGCCTCTGCCAGAGATGCCGGGCCACGCCACGAATGAATGACAGCGTCTTTTGGCAGATCCGGATGCAGTATCTCCTCCCAACCAATCATTTTCTTGCCGTGCTTCTGCAAGATCTTTAGGACGCGTTGGTTAAAGTAAGCCTGCAGCGCGTGATTGTCCTTTATCCCTTTAGCCTTCATGAACGCCTGGATTTGGGGATTGCGGTCCCACTGCTTGCCTTCGTTTTCGTCGCCGCCGATGTGCATGTATGCGTCAGGAAAGAGCGCGGCCATCTCTCCCAGAAAAGTATCAAGGAATTTGTAGGTCTGTTCGCGCGTGGGATCTAGAGCCGGTTCAAAAATTCCCGCGCCGCGTTCGATCTTATACGGGCCAGGGGCGCTGCCCATTTCGGGATAACCAACCAGCCAACTGGTGCTGTGACCGGGTATATCAAACTCAGGCATTACGCGAATGCCGCGCTCGCGAGCATAAGCGATGATCTCGCGTACCTGATCCTGAGTGTAGAAAAGACCTTCGGAACCGAGGGTATGAAGTTTGGGAAGCTTCTTACTCTCGACGCGGAAGCCCTGGTCTTCAGTCAGGTGCCAGTGAAAGACATTCAGCTTGACAGCCGCCATGGCATCGAGATTCCGCTTGAGGACTTCCATCGGTTCGTAGTGTCGACCGACGTCGATGAGCAGGCCGCGCCAGGGGAACCGAGGTTGGTCCTGAATCCTGATGCCCGGCAGATAAAAGCCAACCCGATCACCCTGAACCAGCTGCAAGAAAGTCTCCAGCCCACGCAATGCGCCGACCACTGTCGGCGCTGACAGCCGTGCCTGCTTGTCGGTAACTTCCAAACTGTAACTTTCGTTTTCGCTCAGAGAGGGAACTGCTTCGCCGGCCCGTTCGCACTGAATGACGAGCGCCGCGCTTTCGTCGGTCGCGAGCTCAGCCGGAAAGCTCAAAACGGTCCTTCCCGCAAGCCGCGTCATCATGCGACGAATGCCGGCTCGCAAACGTTCGTCTGTATAGTTCTTGACCATCACGCTGAAGTTGCTCGCAATGGGCAAACGGCCTGCCTGCATCCGCGCCGACGCCGGCACCGGCATCAAATTGAGTTGGCCGACTGCGGTCATTTCGCTTGATGCGCGTGACGGTTGTGCAAGGCCAGGCAGGTTAAAAGCATAGGTTAGAATCAACACAAGGGTGGTGTATTTGGCAGCCTTCATGGTTAGCAGGTTTCACTTTTATGGTTCGGGCGGTTGAGTTGCTGTAAACGGTTCTAATCGATCCGGAATCGTGACATAATCGCTGTCGCTTATTTGTCGCATTGTAGCTGATTCACGGCGTTCCTACGATCAAAAAAATGACCACGAGAAAGATCTCTGTGATGAGCCTAAAGAAAGCCCCCGGCCTCGGCCGCAAGATCAGCTCGTTTGGCTCGCGTGCGATTGGTAGCGCTCTCTTAACCGTGCTATTTGTGGGCGTTGCTGGATTATTCTTAAACGGGCGCCCAACCGCTTACGCAAGTAATCCTGCAGTATGGAGCCTGGTGTGGAGTGACGAGTTCGATGGTCCCACCGGCGCGGCGGTGGATGCGAGCAAGTGGTCCTTTGATGTGGGCGGTAACGGTTGGGGCAACAACGAGCTCGAGACCTATACGAGCCGAACTTCGAATGCGCATCTTGAAGCTGGGTCGCTGGTCATCAAAGCTCTAAAGGAGACATTCACCGGGTCTGACAACATTACTCGCAACTATACTTCGGCAAGACTGCTCACCAGGAATAAGTTCAGCCAGGCCTATGGCCGGTTCGAAACGCGAATTAAGATTCCCTATGGCCAGGGTCTCTGGCCGGCCTTTTGGATGTTGGGTGACAACATCGATACCGCGCACTGGCCGAACTGCGGCGAGATCGACATCATGGAAAATATCGGTAAGGAACCGTCGATCGTTCACGGCACTTTTCACGGACCAGGTTACTCGGGCGGGAGCGGCATAAGCGCGGCGTACTCATTGCCCAGCGGTCAGAAGTTTTCCGATGATTTTCACACCTTTGCCGTCGAGTGGGAACCAAACGTCGTCCGATTTTACGTGGATGGCCTGCTCTACAAGACGCGCACACCTGCGGACTTGCCCACTGGCACATCATGGGTTTTTGACCACCCTTTCTTTATTATTCTAAATGTGGCCGTCGGCGGTGGCTGGCCCGGAAATCCCGATGCTTCGACGGTTTTTCCACAACAGATGCTGGTAGAGTACGTTCGTGTTTACCAACGCGCTACGCCATCAAACGTGCCGGTGCTATTTGCCGACGAAGGCACCGGCCGAGCAATGGCGCTCGACTCAGTGACCTTTCGACACGATCCCTTTCCTGTCCGGACGTCTTATAATTTCAGTCCAGACCAAACCACGAGGCTGATGCTCCTGTCTGCCAACCTGGACCTGCAGCCGGGAGATGGTCCGTCGATCGTGACAGCGCAGGCCGACGATGGGAAAGGCCATACAGTTCCGCTGAACGTCGAATGGGTTGGCCGGCTGCCGAATTTTGACTGGATCACAGTAGTGGTTGCCAAATTGCCGGATGACTTGTTGAGTGCCGATCAGGCGCTGGTTACTTTGACCGCGCATGGTCAATCCAGTAATCAGGTTTCGGTTTCGTTATCGCCTTGATGCCGGGCGGTCGCCGAATGACGAGCCAGAGGAGAATCTAAATGAATTGCCGAATCGTCAGTTGCACGAACCTCGCGGGGCCGATGGCGGCTGCGGTGTTTTCTGTTTTCGTAGCCGTCACAACCCTGGCCCAGAGACCTGCCGGAGCCGGACCACCGCCCAACAATAATCCGAATATCGACGATCGTGTTCGACAGATTGATGAGGGCAGACTACGGGGCGCGGAAACAAACGTCAGCTTAGAAGAGGAGAATCAAAAACGTCTGCAGGCGGCGATCGCAAATATGAAGGAGGATTACAAGCGCATGCAGGTCCTGCGTAATGACATCGCCCGCAACCTCGTCGCGCGGAAGCCGCTCGAATACAAATTAGTGGCCGAACAGACGGCCGAAATCAATAAGCGGGCCAGCCGGCTAAATATTTACATGCAAGCGCGCCTCCCGGATGAACAGAAGCCAAGTACTCTGGATGAATTAAAGAACGATGAGATGGTTGGCGCTCTGGTGAGGCTATGCAAGTTGATTGACAGTTTTATTGAAAATCCGGCGTTGAAGAACGCGGCCACTGTAGATTCAAAAGATGCAGCCAAGTCGAAGCAAGACAAAGCCGACGCCGATCGCGACCTGTTCGGTATTATCAAACTGAGCGCGGGCATTCAGAAAAAGTCAGTTAGCCTGATTGGCTCCCCGTAAGTCGCAGCTCAAAATTTCCAAACAAGCCTCCTGACAGAGAGCCCAGGCCCTGCACCGTTCTTGTTTGCGATCGCTACCGGCGGGTGCGTTCGTTCAACGAATGCTCAAGGTACAATGATGAACCAGGCTTCTTGCTTCACTACCTGCTGTTGTGCGATGTCTCTGCTTTCAATCACGGCTGAGTACTTGCCGGTAGTCAGACCGGTGAGCTTGATATATTTGGCAAACGTCAAACCGACCACCGGTTCCGTTGCCGGCTCGGTAAGCTGATAATCCACCGGTCGCGCGACCCGTTGGCCGTCTTTCATCAAGGTCACAGTAACCCTCACCAAGGGCTTTCCTGTTTCACGGGCAACGGCCGCGTTGTATATCTTGAAAAAAATTATCAAGTTGTCCGTAGAGTGAAATTCGCGACTTGGCGACGGACGAAGTTGCACCTTGCCGTCGCTTAGCACGTCCATGGTTCCTGGCTTGAGCGCCTCTGCGTGCCGGCTCAATATTGCGTCCGAGGCAGAGAAGTCCGAAGCCTCAGCGGGCAGTGCAAGTTTCTCTCGCCTGGCTGCCACCTTTCCTGACAACCGATCGCGAACAATTAGATCAACCGTATAGTTGCCGGCATACAACTGCATGTCCTGTCGATAAAAGATCTTGTCGTTCAGGATTGATTTATGTTGTTCGGCAGTAAGCCCAACATCAAAGCTTCCCCCCAGGCGGGAAAGAATCTTGTCTTCACTTTCACCCCGAATCACGCCGAGAACTTCCAGCTGCAAACGTTGCTTATCACCCTTAGGCTCAAACTGAACGGCGGACGGAGGTATCTCGAAAGACAGCGGCACGATGTAGATGCCGTCTCGGGATCGGAATGAGTTCAACTGTAAGGATAGAGGCAGGGTCGGATGGGCCTGCATACTTGCAAAGTTCGCCAGAAGTTTCCTGTCGTCGGGCGAGAAAGGCACGATTTGAGTTGGTGGAATCGCGTAGTAACCAGGTCGCGCCGATAGGATGGCATCGGGCCGGTGGACTTCGATCTTCACTTTGCGGAAGCTGCCGTCGAAATTAGGATCCGTGCTGCGATACGCCAGGGTGTAGCGCGAACGGATTTCGGTATCTATCCGCCCCAGGCCGCCGGCGATGTCATTGGTGTTTTTAATGAAGTGTCCGCCGGTGTCTTCTGAGATTCGATATAAGAGGTCCTGTTGCCGGTTCAACCCTTCCTGTCGGCTGATATCAAAGACGCTCTCACCGGCCGCAGCCCTACGGCGTTGTTCCATCTCGAGTCCACCCGATATTCCTCCCAGCGGAGAACCAGATACCAGCGCCCCGGATGTGGGGGCGCCGCCGGTGAGGCCGCCTGAATCGATGATGTAGATGGCCACGTTCGCGCGATTGGCGATATCAATCGTGCTTTGCACCTGCCAATCGAGAGTTTCCGGTGCGACAAATCCTTGCGAGAACATTACGAGAGTCTTCTTGCCTGGTACCGGTCGCAGACCTTCAGAGATGGCAGCGAGCGCCGCGAGCACAGGCCTGGTCTGTTGGGAGCTCAGCGACGAGCGAAACTGAAGATATTGTGCCAGAACATGGCGCGCGATTAGGGCCTCGGCCGCCGCTGAGTTAGAAGCCTCAGGCGGCGGCACGGTCTCGTCAGCGAGTTCGGGGCCAATCGCAATTTTTTCCCGCTTGGCGCTTATGTCCCCCGAGCCTCCGCCAACCTCGGAAGTCTTTGAACCAGTCGAGCTGTCGTATGCCTTCTCGACTGCCGCGATCAGTCTTGCTTTGTCCCGGGTAAACGTTTGCAATAATTGCAATCCCGAGGAAATCGAAAATAGGGCAACCGAGTCGCTGTCGGATATACGCTCGTGAATGTACTTCATCATGCCGTCGCGAACATGTTTTAAGTTCGGACCTTCGGTACTCTGCCCGTCCAATACCAGTGCAATAATGTTTCGCGGAAAGCCGGTTGAGGTCTGTGTTTTTGGCTGAGTGGAAGTGATTGCATTAGTCGGTTCACTACCACCGGTGAGGGTCGAGTCGAAGAATTCAATCTTCTGCGGGACACCATTTTCCAAAATCGTAAAGTCTTCCGGTTTGAGATCTGTGATGACCTTGCCCTTCTTGTCTTTGACGATCACGTCAAGATTTACGAGGCTGGTGGTAACTTTGATAAGATCGTCACCGGCGGTTTTCTTTGGTTCCTTCTTTTCCTGGGATTGCGCGGACACTGCCAGTACAAAAAGCATTATCGAAACCATTATGGATTGTCGAATCTTCATCTATCTTTCCCCTGAAAACAATACTGAGGTTGAACCGGATGTACTTTATGGCACCAGGCACTGAATAAAAGATTTAGCCTTCAGATTGATTATGCGCTATTGAAGCCGGCCGAAACAGTTCGCGTAGAAGAGAGCTTCTTCCGGCCTGCTCGAATCAGCTCGAGAGAGCTTCATTTTACGCGTGGCTGGTATATTCCGTTTCGGATTTCCAGGAAGCTGTTTTAAAAAACTAGTGAGCGGTTTCCTAAAGTTTGCCGACAAAATAGGGAATCCAGCATTCTTTTAGGCGGACTTGAAGGTTGTTTTTTCCCGGATGGTCATTGATGGAAGTCTAGTCATCGCGCATGTTCGCAATGGCTGGACGCGCTGGCCTTCGTTCAGTCGCAGCTTAGGGTACGATTACGAACCAAGCCTCCTGCTTCGATACCTTCTGCTGCGCGATGTCTCTGATTTCAATCACGGCTGAGTACCTGCCCGGAGCCAGGCCCGTGAGTTTTACGTATTTGGCAAACGTCAAAGTCGGCACGGTGCCGGTTGAGGCGTCGGTGAGCTGATAATCCATCGGCCGGCTCACCCGCTGGCCGTCTTTCATTAAGGTAACGGTAACTCTGACCAATGATTTGCCGGTTTCGCGGACAACGGCTGCGTTGTACAGCTTGAAGAAAATGATCAGGTTATCAGTAGCATGAAATTCGCGACTTGGGCTGGGTCGGATCTGCACGTTGCCTTCGCTGAACACATCGATATTGCCGGCCTTTTGCTTTAGCGGCTCTGCGTGGCGACTCAATACTGCGTCCGTGGCATAGAAGTCCGGGCCGGCGCTGGGCAAAGAAAGCTGCTGCCGTTTGGCGGCGCTCCTGCCTGAGACCCGATCTCGGACCATCAAATCAATCGTGTAGTTGCCTGCTTCCAATTGCGCGTCCTGCCGGTAGAAGATCTTGTCATTCACGATCGATTCATATTGTTCCTTCGTCAGGGCGACGTCAAAATTTCCCCCGAGGCGAGAGAGGACCTTGTCCTGGCCTTCAGCTCGGATCACGGCGAGCACTTCCAGTTGTAAACGCTGCTGATCGCCTTTGCGCTCGAATCGTAAGGCCGACGGAGGTATCTCGAAGGAGAGGGGTACGACGTAGTTGTCTTCGGTGGATCTAAACCAGTTTAGCTCCATCGACAAAGGCAACCCGGGATGGGCCTGCATATTTGCAAAGTTTGCCAGGAGTTTCTGGTCCTCAGGCGAAAAGGGCACAACCTGACTTGGTGGAATCGCATAATAGCCGGGACGCGCCGAGACATTCGTGTCGCGTCTACTGACCTCGATCTTTACTTTGCGAAAACTGCCGTCATAGTTCTGGTCGGTACTGCGGTAGGACAGAGTGTAGCGGGAGCGGATCTCGGCGTCGATTCGCTCGAGGCCGCCGGCGATGTCATTGGTATTTTTGAGAAATCGTCCGCCAGTGTCCTCTGAGATTCGATACAACAGATCCTGTTGTCGGTTCAAACCTTCTTGTCGGCTGATATCAAAGACGCTTTCGCCGGCTCCCGCCCTGCGCCGGTGTTCCATATCAGTAGCGGCTGAAATCGCCCCGAGCGGAGAGCCAGCTACCAGCGCCCCTGAGGTCGGGGCACCGCCCGTCAGACCACCCGAATCGATAATATAGATGGCCACGTTCGCCCGATTAGCGATATCAATCGTGCTTTGCACCTGCCAATCGAGCGTCTCCGTCGCGACAAATCCTTCCGAGAACATTACCAGCGTCTTCTTACCCGGTATCGTTCGCAAGCCTTCGCAGATCGCCGCCAACGCAGCCAGAACAGGCCGCGTCTGTTGGGTGCTCAGCGCCGATCTCAGTTGTATATATTCCTCAAGCATCCGCTGTGCGATCATCGTCTGCGCTGCCGCCGACCCAGCAGCTCCGGCCCCCGGTGTTGCGGCGATGGGCCCTGTGGCTCCGCCCGCGATTTGATCGCGCAACGCGCTGATATTCTGCGAAATCTCGCGGGCCTCGGAAGTCTTCGAGACAGTCGAGCTGTCGTAAGCCCTCTCAACTGCCGCGATGAGTTTTGCTTTGTCCTGGGTGAAGGGCTGGCGCAATTGCAGTCCGCCGGAGATCGAGAAAAGAGCGACCGAGTCGTTATCCGAAATGCGCTCGCGAATATATTTAACTATGCCTTCGCGCACGTGTCTTAGATTTGCTAACTCGGTAGATTGGCCGTCCAGGACCAGAGCAATGATGTTTCGGGGGAGACCGTTTGGATTCCGTGGCGTTGGTGGAGCGGAAACACTGGTGGCCGTCGTCTGAGTAACTTCATTCCTATTGATGAGGGTCGAATCAAAGAACTCAATTTTCTGCGGCACTCCGTTTTCAGAAACCGTGAAGTCTTCCGGTTTGAGATCAGTAACGGCCTTGCCCTTCTTGTCTTTAACGATTACGTCGAGACTTACGAGGTTTGAAGTAACTCTAATTACATCGTCGTCATCGGTACCTTTGGCTTGCTTCTTGTCTTGTGATTGAACCGTAATGGCGAAAAAGACGACAGACGTTACGAGCAAGCTGAGACACGGGACCGTCCAGCGCTTCGTCAGAAGAGAATTATAGTGACGCATCATTATCTCAGTTCTTTTTCGGCAGGTGGTGTCTCAGGGACCGAACCCGTTTCTTTCTTATCCTGTCCGTTCGTGTGACTTCGTGGATCGTTCTTCTTTTTTAGCCAAGCGAACGATTCACGAAATCAGAGGTAGGACACTACTAAATCACACCAGGCAAGGCTAAAGGAAGCCCAACTGTTCCGGCTGAGAGATTCCGTGCTCACTTTAGTTCGAATCTTTCCCTCAGTCCGGCCACGAGCACCTCGAACTCGCCTGGCTCAACTACGGGCTTGTTATTGGCGCCGATGAATGAAAGATCTTCAGGCCGCAACTGGAAGGTCAGGGTGCGACTCTGTCCGGGAGTCAGGAACACCTTCGCAAAACGTCTCAGCCTTTTTCCGGCAGGCGAAAGAGATGCGACCAGATCGCTGACATAGAGTTGGACCACTTCCTTGCCGGCTCGTCGACCGCTGTTGGTGACGGTGATGCTGACCGACAACGGATCACCTGTCCTAATTGTTTTTCGATCGAGCCGCAGATCTTTGTAGCTGAAAGTCGTATAACCCAGGCCTTCGCCGAATTCAAACTGCGGTCTGATGCCGGCATTGTCGAATCCTTCAGTTTCGAAGACCTTATGATCGTAAGTCATCAGGGCATTCGGAAAACGTGGATAGGTGAAGGGCAGCTTGCCACAGGGGTTAAAGTCGCCAAACAGAACGTCGGCTACTGCCTGTCCTCCTTCATTGCCCGGGTTGTAAGCCATCAGCACCGCGCCGGCTTTATCGACTATGCGGTTGATAATTCTGGGGCGACCTTCGACCAGCACCAGCACCACCGGTTTGCCGGTGGCTTCGATCGCCTCGGCGAGTTTCAATTGCGGTTCACTCAGGGTTAGATCCGCGATGTCGCCGGGAGTTTCAGCATACGATCCTTCGCCCAGGCAAAGCACCACCACATCTGCTTCTTTAGCGGCGCGCACGGCTGCGGGGATATCGACCTCAGCTTCGGTATTCGTAGGCGTGCCGTTTGATGGGCCCGCGCGCCGCGTGATCTGTGTGCCGGGAACGTAAGTTACGTTTGCCCCGCCCGCTTTGGCTTCGATCGCGCGTCGAATGGTCGGCCGATCTTTTGGATAGAGTGATTCTTCCGAACCTTGCCAAACATATGTCCAACCGTTGTTGAGAGAGAGCAACGAATCCGCCGTGGGCCCGGTCACGAGCACCTTGCGATTCTTAGCCAGTGGTAAAAGATCATTTGTGTTCTTTAGCAGTGTCATCGATTCACGAGCAGCTTCCAGGTTGGCTTGGCGTGATGCCGCCAGTCCAATCTTTGACTTGAGCGCCGCCTGGGGCCCGGGATTTTCAAAAAGCCCAAGCTCAAATTTCACTCTCAAGATTCGACGCACGGCTTCATCGATTCGCGACTGTGGCACCGCGCCTTCCTTGACCAGCGCAATCAGATAATCGGCGAAGCTGTAGTCGAGCGGCACCATGCTCATGTCGATGCCGGCCATCACGGCCATCCGCGTGGCTTCCTTCTCGTTTGCTGCGACATGCCAGACGTTCACCAATTTCTTGATGTCTTCCCAGTCAGAAACCACGAATCCTTTGAAGCCGAGTTCGTCACGCAGGATGTCGGTCAGGATGTGATGATTGATGTGGCCGGGAACGCCATTGATTTCCGCGGAGTTGACCATCACGGTGTGAGCGCCGGCTTTGACCGCGGCATCGAACGTCGGCAGGAAATATTCGCGCAGATAATTCTCCGGGATCCAGGCCGGCGTTCTATCTCTCCCGTTAAAAGAAAAACTGTAGCCCATGTAGTGTTTCAAGCTGGTGGCCACATGGTCCTGCGATCCGACATCCGAACCTTCCATGCCGCGCACAAATGCCACGCCCATTACTTTGGCGAGATAGGGATCTTCGCCGAAGGTTTCGTAGAAACGCGGCCACACCGGTTGGCGGCCGATATCAAGTACGGGTGAAAAGCTCCAGGGGATTCCAGCCGCGCGCGTTTCCATCGCTGAGATTTCCGAGCCCCGTTTCATCAACTCCGGATTCCAGGTTGCGGCCATGCCAATTTCCTGGGGGAAAAGCGTGGAACCCTGTAAATAGTTCGCGCCGTGAATAGAATCGATCCCGTAGATCACCGGGATGCCGAGCCGGGTCTTTTTGGTGGCGCTGTCTTGAATCTGCCCGATGATCTCGTGCCACCTGTCGGCTGTCAGCGCTTGTTCCGAGACGTTAAGAATTGATCCAACTCCGTACCGCACGATCGCCTTATCCAGCTTAGCGGGATCGATCTGAATGGTTTGATCCCGGCCGTTTGAAATCATGCCGATTGCCAGCTGAGTCATCTGGCCGACTTTTTCCTCGAGCGTCATCCGCTTGAGCAAAGCGTCGATCTTTTGCGAGTCGTTACGTAGTGGCCCGGCCACGTGAGTTGCGCTTTGGAGGAACAAATCGCTATCGTCGATGTCCGCGGTTACTGGTCCGCTTTCGACTGATTGAACTGGTAAGGCGGCGCCGATTTTCGCCTGGTGGACGGGAAGGCCGAGCCAGAGTGAAAGGGCAGCAATCGCAAACACGAGGGCCACTATTCTCATCGAATTATTGTTTCCTTTTTTAGGAAGGGATCAAAGAAACTGCGCCGCTATTTTCGTCGATTGGCATCGGATATACAAGCGAGAAAAGAGAGGTCCCGGGAATTATCCGATTTGCAAGACGGCGATACTGTTCTAATTTAAAGATCTCTGCGCGATCTCTGCGTTCTCTGCGTTCTCTGCGGTGAGTTTTTCAAACGTTATTCACCGCAGAGACGCACAGGTCGCAGAGACTGCGCAGAGAAAAACTGAAGCCAGGAGACTACTAAACCGACTGTGCTTTAGGAGTTAGGTTTTTGAGTTAGCTGGCTTCCTCACGCGCGGCACGGCTTCGAGCAACTCAGTCGTATTCTCAGTCACAAGTGGCGCGTCAACGAACTCTGTTGTCTTTCGACTGCCTAAGGCAGCAGGACGCTCACCGGCTTCCAATTCAATCGCCCGTCGAGCATCTCTGTGACTTCGTTTAAGCCTTAACTTCAATTCAAGAGCGAAAGCCATGCTGATCATCTGATGGATGGCAATCACAGAACAGCAAGCGCCGGCGACGTATACCGACCATTTCGCTTCGGGAGTGTTCAGGTAGGTTGCGTACAGAGCAATGGCGGAGAAAAGAGCGAGCAGGGCGCTCAAGCCATTGAAGACAATCATAGAGGTTATGCGTTGTTCAGGCTTAGAGGCGCCGCGTCCGCTGAAAGACCCCTTATCAGCCAACCACGCACCGCAACGCTTGCAGTAAGCGTTAGAGCTTTGGTCGGCTGCGCCGCAGGATGGACAAAACATTTTGTTGTTTCCCCTTATTTACCAGCTTAAAGACTCGGGTTACTTGTCGCTTCGCCCCAGCGGGGCGAGATATTTATAGCTTGGGCGGTCCTTTCATTACACCAAAGCTCTGTAGGAGCGCAATCGCTGTTGCCCTATCCCGCGAAGGCTCCCAGCCGGGTTCTTCTAACGGAGCGAGAACCTTGGGTGTGCGCTCGAATCTATAAACATCTCGCTCCTCTGGAGCGAAAGCGAATTCAACTGTTGCACGTGTAAGTTGAATTCTATCAAACAGAATTTCCTTAACAAGGTGAGGTTTACCGTTCGAATTGTTCAGCGCTCCGGCTTCCCGATCAACTTACCGATTTCGCGCCAGGTAATCAACTTAACGTTATTTTCCGCGAGTAGTTTACGAAAAGCATCGCTGGTCACAAACTCGAAGTCGCGCTGCCGCCATTCAGCGCCCCAATTCGGATGGCCGGAAGTTATTCCCTTCATTTCCTCGTCTGCAAACGCCAAATGAACGATCATGTCCGTGACGCCGGGTCGCAGACTTTTTATTTCGTTCGTGTAAAACCTGGCCCACTCTTCGGGAGCGACAGAGGGTTCAATGCTTATCGTTCTATCGAGCACCACATCATCGGGCCCCAGCAGGGCAGGCATGAATGGCGCCCTGGCAAACCAATCCCGAGAAACTCTGAATGGCAATTTGTTTTCGCGCGCTACACGCAGCAGCACCTCGAACAGGGCCTTGCTCTGGTAAAGCGTGCCCATATGAGAATCGAGATGCGTGGGTTGTATGCCAAGCGCCCTGGCCCGCGCGATCTGAGCGCGAATCTCCGCTTCTACTTCCTTGATATCCGCATGCGCGGCCGCTTCGTTTTCCATGGAATATAGATAGCCGCTGCTATCGAGCAGTGATGGCACGCGCTCTCTCCCCAGAACGGGAGCCCACCGGTATGGACTCCACTCGCTGGTAAGGGTCAGATGCACACCGAGATCGGCCTCCGGATGGGCACGGGCATACGCCGCTATCTCTGGGAGCCACGGACAGGGAATCAGGATGCTGGCCGAACTGACCAGCCCACTCTCGAGTGCTTTGATCGAGGCTCGATTAATCGAGTAAGCCGCTCCCAAATCATCGGCATGCACAATGAGAAGTTTTGCGTCGCGAGGGTAGCCGAGCCGTTCGACTAAAGTCTTCGTCATGGTCTGTGACCTCTGTTCTCCTCGATGAAGAGCTGGCGCCAAAGAAGCCGTCAACATCAACATCATCACGGCGACCGAAAGTTTTCGTCTCATGCTGTTACCTACAACTGAACCGAAGTTTGGATTCCGGGTTAATTCGCGCGAAAGGTACTTTTCGCCGAAAGAATTGTCAAACAGAATTTCTCTGCGAAAGTGGCATGCGCCTCTTGCGGGCGGGACGTAGCCCTTGCACACCGGCGCCTCGTCCGCTGACGCGGACTGGTTGAAATACTCTTTGTGCAAAGCTGCTGGACGTCGGTGTCACTTTTGCAAGCCGGCCCAAGACGAAAATAAGTCTCCCCACCGAATGTCATGTTCGGATATGATGAGAACCTCAAACGACCTTTCGATAATCCACATGGCATCTGACTCCCGGAAAGTTGGAACAGAAGGCGAGCCCCTGCTGCGACGCTTTGGGCTGGTGCAGGCGACTGCCCTGAACATGTCGAACATGATCGGCGTGGGCCCTTTCATCACGATCCCACTTCTGATGTCGGCGCTTGGCGGTCCCCAGGCAATGTTAGGTTGGATTGTCGCTGTGCTCATTGCGATTCCTGACGGGATGGTCTGGAGTGAGCTCGGCGCGGCCATGCCCGGATCGGGAGGTTCGTACCTTTACCTGCGAGAGGGTTACGGCCGGGAAACCTTTGGCAGGCTCATGGCATTTCTTTTTATCTGGCAATTCATCCTCAGCGGCCCGCTGGAGATAGCCTCGGGTTATATCGGCTTCGCCAAATATACCGGCTACATCTGGCGGGGAATCACGGGATCTCAGACACTGATGGTGGCCGCCGCGGTAGGCATTGTTAACGTCGTGCTCCTCTATCGGCGCATCACTTCCATCGGCAAGATAACGATCAGCCTGTGGATCGGCACTTTACTCACCACTCTGGCAGTCGTGGTCGCTGGAGCAACTCATTTCAAAGCCAGCCGCGCTTTTGATTTTCCGCCCGGGGCTTTTACTTTCTCGCTCGGCTTTCTCTTCGGATTGGGCGCGGCCTCGCGCGTTGGCGTTTATGACTACCTGGGCTATTACGATATCTGTTACATCGGTGACGAGGTCCGCGACCCCGGCCGCACCATTCCGCGTTCAATCATCATTAGCGTAGTCGCAGTAGCGATTATTTACTTTGCCATTAACCTCTCGGTTATCGGCGTTGTGCCCTGGCGAGAGTTTGTGCCGTATGAGGCGCATCCCGAATCGGGTTTCGTGGTCTCACTGATGATGGAAAAGATCTATGGACCAAAGATCGCGACTGCCTTTACAGCGATGGTGCTGTGGACGGCCTTCGGTTCGGTCTTCGCGTTGCTGCTGGGCTATTCACGTATCCCTTACGCAGCGGCGCTGGACGGATACTTCTTTAAGATCTTCGGCCGGCTGCACCCTACCAAGAGGTTTCCTTACGTGGCGCTGATCGTGCTTGGCGTTATTTCCATTATCTGCAGCTTCTTCTCGCTCGATGCCGTGATTGACGCGCTCATTTCAACTCGCATCCTGGTCCAATTCATCGGCCAGATCTTCGCACTCATACTTTTAAGAAGGCGAGCGCCGGACATGCCGCGTCCTTACCGGATGTGGCTGTACCCGTTGCCGAGCATTGTGGCGCTGATTGGCTGGCTTTTTATCTTTGCGACCACACCGTGGCCTGTAGTGGTTCTTGGTCTCAGCACCCTGATGCTGGGAGTCGTCTTTTTTCTAGTCTGGTCCTGGTATACCGAGCGTTGGCCTTTCGCTTCGGCTATCCCCGGCGCGACTGATTGATGATTGAGAGAGCACAATGTTCAAACAATTAACCCAAGGTGCGGTCCTTCTATTCTTAGGTCTCAGTGGATCGGCGATCGCACAGGGCCAACGGCCCCAACCTCAGCCGGCAAAGATTTTCTTGCGCGAACACTGGACCATTCGGTCTTCAGCCCAGGTCAAAGAAAAGGGCGACTTGCTGTCGTTGCCCAGATTTCAAACGCGTGACTGGTATCCCGCCAAAGTCCCTGCAACGGTTGCCGGCACCCTGGTTGATGACAAGGTCTACCCCGATCCTTTCGTCGGGATGAATCTAAGAATGATGCCGGGTTGCAACTATCCAATCGGCGCAAACTTCTCGTTGCGGCCTATGCCGGAAGACAGTCCTTTCCGCGTTTCCTGGTGGTATCGAACTGAATTTCGTCTGCCGGCTGACTATCGCGGTCGCAACATTTGGCTGCATTTCGATGGCATCAATTTTCGCGCCAACATCTGGCTCAACGGCAAACAGATTGCCACCTCGGATCAGATCGCCGGGACGTTCCGGGTGCATGAGCTGAATGTCAGTGACACCGCTCGGGCGGGCGAACTCAATACGTTGGCAGTCGAGGTATTCCCAGCTTTGCCCGATGATCTTGGTTGGACCTGGGTCGATTGGAACCCGATGCCGCCGGATAAAAACATGGGCATCTTCCGTGATGTTTACCTTACCAGCAGCGGGCAAGTCACCCTCCGTTATCCGCAAGTCGTCACGCATTTCGATCTGCCGTCACTGGACACCGCGCATCTCACGGTCAATACCGAGGCGCGCAACGCAACCGATCACGAAGTCGAAGGTGTGTTGAGTGGACGCATCGAGGGAATTCGCTTTACCCAGCGAGTTAAACTCGGCCCTCAGGAAACCAGGTCGGTTTCCTTCACCCCTGATCAGTTTTCCCAACTCAACCTTCTTCATCCACGCCTATGGTGGCCGGTGCATCAGGGGGCGCAGAATCTTTATGATCTTGAGATGGAGTTCACTGCTGACGGCAAAGTCTCAGATCGCCAGGGTACGCGCTTTGGTATTCGAGAGATCACCTCGGAAATCGATAGCCAGAATCACCGCGTCTTTAGAGTCAACGGCCGGAATGTGCTGATCCGCGGCGGCGGTTGGGCCTCAGACATGTTTCTTCGGTTCATGCCTGACCGGTTGAAGACAGAGTTTCAATATGTCAAAGACATGAACTTGAATGCGATTCGTTTGGAGGGTCAACTTCAGCCAGATTATTTTTTCGATCTCGCGGACCAGGATGGAATTCTGATCATCGCCGGTTGGTGTTGTTGCTCGCATTGGGAACACTGGCAACACCGCGACGATTACAAAGAAGGTCCGGTTTGGGACAAGGAGGACTATGACATCGCCGCCAAATCACAAGCAGATCAGATCAGACGTTTGCGAAATCACCCCAGCGTGTTGGTTTGGTTGAATGGCAGCGACAATCCGCCGCCAGCCGACGTCGAAAAGATGTATGTAGACATCATTAAGAAATATCAATGGCCGAATCCCTTCATCTCGTCGGCGACGGCGAAGAAGGCAGAGTTGAGCGGCGCTTCCGGAGTCAAAATGGAAGGACCATACGAATGGGTGCCCGCTTCCTACTGGCTGCTGGACAAGGATGCTGGTGGCGCCCATGGGTTCGCGACTGAGATCAGTCCGGGCCCCGCCATCCCTCCGATCGAGAGCCTGCAGCGGATGATACCCAAAGAGCATCTCTGGCCCATTGATGAGTATTGGAACTATCACTCCGGCGGCGGGCAATTCAAAAACGTTAATGTGTTTACTGCCGCTTTGAACGGCCGTTACGGCGTAGCCAGGGATGTGCGCGATTATGCGATCAAGTCACAGTTGATGACCTACGAAGGCCAGCGAGCGATGTTCGAGGCCTATGCCCGCAACCGCTACAACTCGACGGGAGTGATTCAATGGATGCTGAACAATGCCTGGCCTTCCTTGATCTGGCACCTCTATGACTATTACCTGATGCCGGCCGGCGGCTACTTTGGCACTAAGAAGGCCTGCGAGCCAATCCATGTGCAGTATTCCTATGACGATAAGAGTGTGGTCGCCGTGAACACTACCTATCAACCGCAGCCGAAATTGAAGTTGACGGCGCAGATCTATGACCTCAACCTGGCAGAAAAGTTTTCCAAAGTAACTGAGATAGACCTGGCCGCGGACAGTAACTTTAAAGCCTTCTCAATTCCCGAAATAAAAGATTTGTCGGCGACCTATTTTCTCAACCTCACGCTGCAGAACGCCACTGGTCAGATTGTCAGTTCTAATTTTTACTGGCTCTCGACCACAGATGATGTGCTCGATAAGACGAAAACCAAGTGGTACTACACGCCGGTGAGTTCGTATGCCGACATGACTCAGCTCGAACAACTGCCTGCGGTGAAGTTGGCTGTATCCGGCAGAACCAGCCGTCGCGGCGGCGAAGAGACAGCGCGAGTGGCGATATCAAATCCCTCACAAAGTCTCGCCTTCTTTGTTCACCTCCAGATAAAACAGGGGAGCAGTGAGCGCGACGTCCTGCCCGTAATTTGGCAAGACAACTATATTTCATTGCTGCCCGGTGAGCGCAGAGAGCTTACGGCAAGTTATAAGGTTAGGGATTTAGGTAACGCGGCTGCGTTTCTGAAGGTCGAAGCCTGGAATAGTGCGCCGGTTAAGATTTCTCTGGCGTCTGACAAGCGACGGTGATGCTATGATGTCAGTACCGGGAGCGGTAGCGACCGGGTTACGTCCTTACAAACTCGACGGTGGCGTGGATTGATACCCGGTCGCTACCACCACCCCACGCGGGCTGCCCGCGCGGGGACCCCGGTCCGCTCCCGGTACTGACTGCGTCACCTGCGCCTGTCGTTCCCGATCGTGAACTGGGTAGCCAGGGTCAGCATACCCCGTAACTCGATCTGCTCCGCCGACCGGCCGACGAGCACGTCAAAATCGCCTGCGTCTGCACGCCACTGTTTTCCGTTTGCGTCATAGTAAGAGAGCGCGCGGCCATCAAGAGTCACTGTTACACGTTTTGTCTCGCCGGCTCGCAAGCTCACTTTCGTAAAGCCTTTCAACTCCTTAATCGGCCGCGGCACCTTCGCCTTTGGGTCTCCCAGATAAACCTGGGCGACGTCCGCGCCTTCGTTACTACCGGTGTTCTTGATGTTGAAGGAGACCTTGTAGTGCGGATTTGCCGGGTCGCTGCTAACGCTTCTCTGGATGTCTAAATTGCTGTACTTGAAGGTCGTATAGGAAAGCCCGTAGCCGAATGGAAAGAGAGGTTTCGTTCCGTTCTTTTCGTAGCCTCGATAACCAACGAAGACGCCTTCTTTGTAAACGACGCAGTTCGTGCCGGCTGCCTGGTAGTAACTGTCGTTCACCGGATTGTCTTCCCAGCGGCGCTCGAAAGTAACCGGCAGGCGGCCCGAAGGGTTCACGTCGCCGAAGAGAATTTCGGCCAAAGCCTGGCCGCCCTCCTGACCCGGATACCACATCTCAATCAGCGCCGGAACGCGATCAAGCCAGGCGTTCATCGCCACGTTCCCGCCTGAGGTAAGCGCCACAATCGTATTCTTGTTGACGGCTGCGATCTCCTGGATTAATTGGTCCTGACCCGGTGGGAGGCTAAATGTCCTATCGGCGCCTTCACTCTCAGAGCCGGGATCGAAACCTGCCGCGAGCACCACGACATCAGCGCGGGCGGCAAGTTTCTTCGTCTCAGGATCGACCAGGGTCCCGGTGCGATTGATCGCGAATTGAAAACGACCCCCGATCCAACGAGAGCGGCCGTGCTGCTCTAAGACTATCTTATGCGCCCCAGTGTCGAGGGCTAGCCTGGCCTGGCCCACGGCGGCGCGCGCAGTGGACCAGCTATCGAACACGAGTTTGTCATCGAGGTAGAGCCGATAATATCCGCCATCTTCTCCGCTGGAGGCGACGAAGAAGTCATAGTTGCCGGGCTCCTGGACGACGTAGTAGCCGGTCCAGCGCGCCGAAAGACTGCCCGCCGGAAGTTCCGCACGGGTCCCCGCCCGGAAATTGATGTGTTGTTCGATGCGGGCCGTCAACGGCGTGCCCTGGAGATCGTTACTCTTGAAATACTCCGTCCGCAGACCCGGCTGACCATTAACCGGCTCGGTGGTGAAACTGGTCGCATCGGCCATCTCAGCCGGGGAGGGCAGACCGCGCGAGTAATAGACGGGAACAGTAGCGCCAAGATAGTTACTCAAACCTTCAAGGATGCTGGTTGCGACAAAGGGTTCCACGCGCGCACTGCCGCCGCCTACAGGCACGGCGGGATATGCGTTCGGTCCAATAACGGCAATCGATTTGATCTTTCGCTTATTGAGCGGCAACAACCCGCCTTCGTTCTTCAGCAGCACCTCACCCTCGCGCGCGGCCGCAAGCGCGACACTGCGGCCCTGCTGATTGTAGCGTGGTATGGATAGGTCGGTCTGGTCGCGGTCCAGCCAGCCAAATCGAATCGCGGTGCGAAGGATGCGCCGCACCTTATCGTCGATTGTGGCTACGGAAACTTTGCCCTGCTGAATAGCCGGGAGGAGCGTCTTCCGGTTCATAAAAGCGCCGGCAGGCATTTCGAGATCGAGACCGCCGTTCGCCGCCGCTATGCCGTCGTAAGTAGAGGTCCAATCAGACATTATGACGCCGCGAAAGCCCCATTCATTCTTGACTACATCTGTGTTCAAGTAACCGTTTTGGGTGAGGTGCGCGCCATTGGTGAGGTTATAGGAATCCATGATCGCGCCGACGTTAGCCTCCTTTACGGCTGCTTCGAATACCGGCAGATAGATCTCGCGCATCGTGCGCTCATCAATAATCGCGTCGGTGTTGTGCCGGTCAAACTCCGAGTTGTTTCCCATGAAATGCTTGACGGTGGCGCTGACCCCCTGGGCCTGCACGCCCTTGATATATCCGACTGCGATGCGCGAAGCGAGAAAAGGATCTTCACCAAAGTATTCGAAGTTGCGTCCGTTCATAGGGGCGCGATAAATGTTTACCCCCGGCGCCAGAAGGAAATGCACGCCTTTGGCCCGCGCATCTCTGCCGATTTCATTTCCGACGCGCTCGGCCAGCGCGGCGTTCCAGGTCGCGGCCAAATTGATCCCGGCGGCCATGGCGGTGGCTGGTCCATAGTTGCGAACGCCGATTGGTCCATCCGCCATCTTCAATCGCGGCCAACCGATTCGTGGGATGCCGCGGATGTAAAAACCGTCGACTCCTCCGAGCAGGTCGATCTTCTCTTCGAGCGTCATTTGGCCGAGGAGTGTATCGACGCGGCGCTCAACGCCGGCCGGATCAGACGTGGTCGTCCGAGCGGGCGACTGCGCAAGCGCGGGAATGACATTAATGCTCATAAGTGTTAGAACGGCGAAGACCGAGAAATGTTTTCGCATGGTGCTCCGAGTTCAGATCTGCAGTTCCAGCGCCTCGCTCTGGATTGCGGCCCGTGCAGATCGGCTCCTTATCTTGTGCGTTAATCGAGCTGTTGCGGGTGCAGAAATTGTATGATGGGTCTTGAGGCCCGTCAATGATTTTAGTGCTTGTGAGGGTAAGTGCCGGAGCGGAGCGACCGGGTCATAATCCACGCCACGGTCGGGTTTGTCAGGCCGTGACCCGGTCGCTACCGCTCCCGGTACTGACTGTGTAATCGTTGTTGATGAACCGGCCAAGGTCTTGACTGTTGAGGTGGCCGGATCTAATTATGAAACCCCTAAAAATCGGCATCACTGGCGTGCGTGGGATTGTTGGCCAGACGTTCACGCCAGAAATGGCCGTCGGATTCGCTCAGGCGTTCGGTACCTATGTTGACAGCGGTCGAATTCTTGTTGGTCGTGATACCAGACTATCAGGACCTATGGTCCGCTCCGCTGTTGTGGCCGGACTGCTCGCAGCTGGTTGCGAGGTAATTGATCTTGGCGTTTGTCCTACACCCAGCCTGCAGTTGGCGGTCGGGTGGCTGAAAGCAGATGGAGGGATCGCCGTCACTGCCGGTCACAATCCTGCGCAATGGAACGCGCTAAAGTTTGTGCGAGCTGATGGCCTTTACCTGAATCCCTTACAAGCGGAGGAGCTTTTAGACATTTTCCACCAGGGAGAGTTTGCCAAGGCCGAGTGGGATCAAATTCAGCCCACCATTCAGTATCAGGATCCAATCGAGCACCATATTGAGCTGCTGAAGCAGGTCTTTGATACTGATGCCATCAGAGCGCTTGGCCTGAAGGTTGCGGTTGATTGTTGTAACGGCGCCTGTTCACGACTTATTCCGCGTTGGCTAACGGAACTTGGGTGCGAAGTGTTGGCGATTAATGACGATCCCAACGGCACCTTTCCGCACCGGCCGGAACCGACACCGGAGACCATGGCCCAGCTCAGCGCGGTGGTTAAAGCCGGTCAGGCCGACATTGGTTTCGCTCATGATGCCGATGGTGAGCGACTGGGGATCGTGACTGAACTGGGCGACACACTTTCAGAAGAATCGACACTCGCTCTCGCCACGCGCATTCGGCTTGAACAAAGCACCGGCGCGATTGTGACTAATGTTTCGACCACCGGCGCCATAGAACAAATTGCCGCGCGCTATGGAGGTTCCGTCGTGCGTACTCAGGTTGGACAGACTTACATCTCTGAAGCCATGCGTGAACACGACGCCATCCTCGGGGGCGAAGGCAGTGGAGGCGTCACTGTTCCGCAAGTACATTTGACCCATGACAGCGCGGCCGCAGTTGGCTTAATTCTCGAAGGTCTGGCGCGCTCCGGCGAAAGGGTCTCGGACATCGTTCAGCAACTTCCCCGACTGTTTATGTTGAAGCACAATCTTGCGGTGGAACCGAATCGCCTGTATTCGGTGCTGCAGGACTTCCGCGTCAGAGTTGAGCGTGAGCAGTTGCCCTATGATCTCAGCGACGGAATTAAGATGGATTTACCGCTGGGTTGGATACACGTGCGAGCTTCCAACACGGAATCGATGATTCGCATTATCGTCGAAGCTGATGACCTGTCGAAGGCGCGGTGTCTGGTTGATTGGGTGCGCGACAGATTGAATAAATGAGTCAGGCAGTTGCTTTACCGCAAAGCGGTTGTGCCACAAAGTAGATTTGCTTTCCCAAGGTTGCGGCAACCTTGGGCTTTGGGACTTAACCGCTTCGCGGTATTACCCTCGGCAAGTTTGAACAAAAACCATGCGACCGATACCAACGCTTAAGATCAGCATCTCGGGTGTCCGCGGAGTTATAGGCGAGTCCCTGACCCCTACTCTGTTGACGCGTTTCGCGCAGGCCTTCGGCACCTATGTCGGCGGGGGGACGATCGTGATTGGCCGCGATCCTCGTACTTCAGGCGAAATGGTCAAACAGGCAGTCATAGCGGGCCTGCTCTCGAGTGGTTGCCGCATTCTCGATATCGGTATGTGTCCCGTGCCCACCATTCAACTCCTGGTCCGTCATCATCGCGCCCACGGCGGCATAGCTATTACTGCAAGTCATAATCCCGCCGAATGGAATGCGCTTAAGTTCATTGGTCAGGGCGGGTTTTTTCTAAACACCGGCCAGGCCCGTGAACTGCTGGACATCTATCACCAGGGAGAATACACGCGAGTCAGCGGCGCCGACATGAGGCAAGTTTCCGAAGCCTCCGGAGCGACTGATCTTCATATTCAAACGATCCTGGAGGCGCTGGGACCTCTGCCGTTGCGCCAGGAGAAGCTTCGTGTGGTCCTTGATGCCTGCAATGGGGCTGGTTCGCTGGTTGGTCCAAAGTTGCTTGAAGCGCTGGGCGCCGAAGTCTTTATGATTAACGTAACGCCCAATGGATTATTCCCTCGTCCGGCAGAACCTCTGGCGGAAAACCTCGGTGACCTGTGCGCTGCAGTCAAAACACATCAGGCCGATGTGGGCTTTGCCCAGGACATGGATGCTGATCGTTTGGCGATAGTGTCAGAAGCAGGCGTGGCGATTGGCGAGGAGTACACGCTGCTCTTGGCGACTCTACAGGTCCTCGACCGCAATCCCGGTCCGGTCGTGGCAAATCTATCAACCACGTCCACGCTTGAGAAGGTCGTCAGCCGATTTGGCCGCCCACTCTTTCTGTCGAAGATTGGCGAGGTCAACGTCACTGAGGAGATGCAGAAACAAAGCGCCGTAATTGGCGGCGAAGGCAACGGCGGCGTCATTTATCCGCAGGTCAACTTTGCACGCGATAGCCTGGTTGGCATGGGCCTCATTCTGCACCTGCTGGCGGAAACTGATCAGACAATTACTGAATTAGTAAATACCCTGCCGCGGTTCGCCATGATCAAAGAAAAATTGGTTTGCCCGTCAGATAAAATCTCAGTAGTGCTCAGAATGCTGCGCAATGAGTATGCCGCGTATCCGATGGATCTGCGCGATGGGGTGAAAGTAAGCTTGCCCAACGGATGGTTTCTGGTAAGAGGTTCAAATACAGAGCCAATCATCCGCGTGATCGCGGAGGCCGAGCGTGAAGCGGATGCAAAAGCGATCATCGACCGCGTGTATTCACAGGTTCAGTTGTGTATTAGCTGACAAGCCATGCCAACCGATCCAAATAAGAGCTCCGCGCTTTTGAAATTGAAGTTTCTGGAAGCGCATTGGTACCGCGAAGCGGTTACATCTCAAAGCCCAGGGTTGCCGCTTCGGCTACCCTGGGTTACAGAAATAAACGGCTCAACCGCAACGCGGTTGGGTCCGCTGGCGCAACCCGTTCCGGGTTGATAATGATGGGCTCACTTACCCAGGGTTGAAGCAACCCTGGGCTGTGAGGCGTAACCGCTTTGCGGTAAGCCAGTCTTAGCCCGAAGTTAACGAGATATTTCAACAACGATAAGTTGCGCTTCAAACATTAAATCCTTGACCCCGGGCGCGACTTCGGAAAGAATCCTAGTCGTTCGGCGCTGAGCAAACATCATCAAGCAGAATCAAGTGCGAGGACCTTCTGTGATATTTCAGACCCGGCTATACATCGGCCTTCTTTTGGCAATAGGAAGCGGGAGTCTCGCTTCGCTCAGCATATTAACCCCGCCCTCATTTGCAGAACGGTTGACCGGCGAGCAGGCAAATGTTTCCCCGGCTGGTCACCGAAAGAAGGCGTCTTCGCAAACACTCTTTGACGACTTTAACTACTCGACTTATAAGCAACTGGCCAGACACGGCTGGATCATTCGGACTGCGGCGGGGTGGCCAGGAGTGGCGGGCGCCATCTGGGGAAACAAGGGCGTGTCATTTCCTGCTGATCAAGATCAGAGAGGCAATCAACTGCTGCGCATGATCTCTTCTACCGATGGGACCGGATCTAATACTTACCAAACCCAGATCTGCCACCAACGCAAATACCTGGAAGGCACGTATGCGGCTCGTGTTCGCTTTGTGGATATGCCGACCGACGGTCCCAGCGGAGATCAACTTGTTGAAAGCTTCTACACCATTAGCCCTCTGAAGGCGCCAATGGATCCTGACTACAGCGAGCTGGACTTCGAGTATCTGCCGAATGGAGGCTGGGGCCTCGCCGGGCCTACCCTGTACACGACTTCCTGGAGGACGTTCAGCCCGGAACCGAATTGGAAAAAGGACAACGTCTTTAACACCAGCATTGGGAGTATTGCTGGTTGGCATACGCTCGTAACCCAAGTTTTTTTTGCGAAGGTGAAGTATTTCATCGACGGCCAGCCGCTCGCAGAGCATAGTGGACAATATTATCCGCGGTCGCTGATGTCGATTAATTTCAATCTCTGGTTTATTAGAGATGCCATGGTGAAATCCACCGCCACGCGCCACTATCAGGAGGACATCGATTGGGTGTTTCATGAGGCAAAGAAAGTATTGGCGCCGGAAGAGGTTGAAGCGAAGGTGGCGTCCCTGCGACGAAGGTCGGTAAAATTTCAGGATACAGTGCCGGCGCAAGTGCCTGCGTTGATATCACCTTGTGATTATTAGGTAGTCCCGCAACGGCATTCAATCTATTCTCGAAGCCCGTTAAGCTGGGAGCGCGGACGTCCCGTCCGCTCTGAGCGCGCAGCGCGAAAAAGAAGTGTGTTTAAAAAAAACGTTGCGCTTGCAGCGCGCTGTGGACGGAACCGTCCGCGCTCCGGCTCGTTCGCGACTACTCCACATCCCATCGGGCCTTAGTAGCAGGGCGTCACGTAACCGTTTCCTGGGCAAAGCTTATCGGCCGCAGGTCGGCTCTTATGACTTACTTCTGAAGTTTGAGTTCTGGAGGAACGCGCATGAAGAGAATGATTTGTTCCCGCTCCGGGATCTTAACGGTATTAATGTTTTTAGCTGCCAGTCTGGTTGTCGGCCAGAATGCCTCGAAGCCTTCGGAGTCCACCGCCTCCAAACTCATCTACGCTGATTTTCAAAACAGAGAAAACGGGCGGCCGGCAAGCAAGCAGGGCGGGATGACTCGCTTGAATCACTATTCGCAGAACGAAGCAAACCCTCCGCAATTCCGTGGCTTGGAAAATGCGAATCCGCCCGCCCCGGCCTTTGCGCGAGTTACGGCGGACGATGTTGCGGCCGCTTTCGATTACGAACTGCGCATTCCCAACGAGTGGGCGGGAGTTAATATGGAAGTTTTCGGTGAGCCCGAGAAAGATGGCAAACTCGTGCCCGACGATGTCAGCGGTTATAAATTCATTAGCCTGCGGGTGTTTGCCAAAGGCGCCCAGTACATCCGACTCGAGCTCATCACGCGCGGCCAGGGGACAAATCTTGAGTCCGGTTATCCCATGGCAAGCTTTCGCGTGTCTCCTGGCTTCAATTCGTACAAGCTCAAACTCGACTCGTTTAGCCAACCAGCTTGGGCGATGCAACTTGATCTCAAGCGCGATGTCCTCCAGAAGTTAACCTCTGTGACCATCGGAGTGCACTGCGATAAATGCCTCATGGAGAAGGGAACCGTGGTGGTCGACAACATAGCTTTCGAGAAATAGGGCAACCTCAGGGTGCTCGCTGTCTCTGAGGTGATTCCTTCTGAACGTGATTCACCGCAGAGACGCAGAGGAACGCAGAGGTTACGCAGAGAAAAAGACCGAACCACCCTACTACTCCGAGGAGAAAATAAACCTGTGATTCCCGAATCTGACAAGGCTCCTGCACGGCGCGAGTTCTTACGATTTGCCGGTCTTGGTGTGCTGGGTCTGACACTGCGAGGGCATTCCACTAACCGCGTGGGTTCAAAGAGCGCGGGGGAGTTGCTGGTGTATGTGGGCACTTACACCGCGGGCAAGAGTGAGGGAATATATTTGTACCGGTTGAACCTCTCTTCGGGAGAGTTAATGCATGTTGCGAACACAAAGGGCGTGGTGAATCCTTCGTTTCTCGCTCTCGCACCCAACCGCCGTTACCTATATTCCGTCAACGAAGTCCAGGAGTTCGCAGGGAAAAAAAGCGGGGCCGTCAGCGCCTTTGCCCTCGATCAAAGGACGGGAGAATTGCGGCAATTGAATCAACAACCATCGTTGGGCGCCGATCCCTGTTATGTGGAAATGGATGCCGCAGGCAGGTTTGTTTTGGTAGCGAATTACACCGGCGGAAACGTCGCGGTCTTCCCGGTTCAGCGCGACGGCAGTTTAGGGGAGGCCACCGATATGAAACAATATCGAGGTTCAAGCGTGAACCACGATCGCCAGGAAGGCCCTCACGCTCACTGCATTGTGCTCGATCCAGCCAAGCGGTTCGCGTATTCATGCGATCTTGGATCAGACAAGATCATGATTTACCGCTTCGACGGACGCAACGGAAAGTTATTGCCAGCCGCACCGCCATGGGCGCAGGCCAAGCTTGGAGCGGGACCGCGCCATCTGGCTTTTCATCCCAGCGCCAAATACGTCTTTGTACTTAACGAACTGCATTCGACGGTAACCGCGTTCGCGCGCGACCCGGAGAAGGGAAGTTTGAAAGAGTTGCAGACCTTAACGACCCTGCCGAAGGATTTCACTGGGACGAACACTGGTGCCGACATCCACGTTTCTCCGGATGGCCGATTTCTTTATTGTTCGAATCGTGGTCACGACAGCATTGCCATTTTCGCGATTGATCCGCGCAACGCTACCCTTACCTCGGTTGGCAATGAGTCGACTCGAGGCATGACGCCGCGCAACTTTGCCATCGACCCCGGTGGTGCGTTTCTGCTGGTGGCGAATCAGAAGTCCGATAGCATAGTTTCGTTTAGGATCGAGTCCTTAACCGGAAGACTCAGCCCGACTGGGCACACTGTGGAGGTGCCATCGCCGGTCTGTCTTAAGTTCACCGGTCCGTTTTCGTAAGTGTGGTGCAATTGGTCATAGGACTGCGTGGCCGAAACCTGAGAACTGAAGCCCGTTAAAACGGCCTTACATTAGCTGCGGCACGTTGAACCCAGCCGTAAAACGGCTGGTCTAGCAACCCTTCGGGAAAGCCGCCTGAAGACGGCCATGATCAATGTTGCTCTGAGAGTGGAAGTCGCATACCATCTGCGGCCAGCGAACTATCAGAAAATTGCGAAATGGACAGTCGATGACTTGGTGGAGAAAAAAACAAGCGCTCTGGTGTGTCGTCCTTCTGGTGACCGTGTTTGCCTGCACCTCGAGCAACGGCCAGTCGAGATTTATTACGACGCGAGGAAAGGATCTCGTTTCGCCCAACGGCAAACCGCTGCTCTTGAAAGGGATTAATCTGGGCAATTGGCTATTGCCTGAAGGTTACATGTTCAAGTTCAAGCAGACCAATTCGCCAAGGTTGATTCAGACCGCGATCAGCGAACTGGTGGGCGAAGACGAGGCGCGGCGCTTCTGGAAAACCTACCGCGACAATTACATTACTCGAGAAGACATCGCCTTCATTAAGCAGGCCGGGTTCAACTCTGTTCGCGTCCCTTTTAGTTATCGATTGTTCGTATCCGAAGGCCCGGGGCCAAAACTTGAGGGCCCTGGCTATGAACTCTTGGACAAAGTAGTCGATTGGTGCCGCAAAGAAGGGCTGTACGTGATTTTGGATATGCACGCCGCGCCCGGCGGCCAGACCGGCGACAACATCGACGATAGCTTTGGGTACCCGTTCCTGTTTGAAAGCAGCGAGAGTCAGGAGTTAACTGCTAACCTTTGGCGAAAGATTGCCGCGCGTTATCGAGCCGATCCGACGATCATCGGATACGACCTCCTCAATGAGCCAATCGCACCTTACTTCGATACCGCGTCGCTAAACCAAAAGCTCGAACCGCTCTACCGTAAGATGACCTCAGCGATCCGAGAGGTGGACGCGAACCACCTGCTCTTTTTGGGAGGCGCCCAGTGGGATTCCAACTTCAAAGTTTTTGGGCCACCCTTTGATCGCAAGCTCGTCTATACTTTTCATAAGTACTGGGTACCGGTGAAGCAGGAGGCGATTCAGCCTTACCTTGATTTCCGGACCAGGTATGATGTTCCAGTCTGGATGGGAGAATCCGGCGAGAATACTGATGAGTGGATCGATTCGTTTAGAAAGTTGCTGGAAGCTAGTGACGTCGGCTGGTGTTTCTGGCCATACAAGAAACTTGATGCGACTTCATGCATTGTGTCAATAAAGAGGCCGGAGGATTGGGACGCGATCATCGCCTTTGCCGATGGGCCGCGCACAACTTTTGAAGAAGTGAGGAAACACCGCCCGCCGAAAGACAAGGTGGAAACGGCCCTGAGCGATTATCTCGAGCGAATCAAATTTTTAAATTGCAGGATCAATCAGGGTTATTTGAAAGCGTTGGGATTAAGATGAGTAGCGAACGGTGATTTAGCTCTTTGCTCTACCAGGAACAAAGCGACCGGTACAGAACCCGGAGCGGTAGCGACGTGGTGCAGCCACTTATTGCGTGAGTCGGAATAAGGTCTGGCTTTGAAATCTTCTAAGCACTCATGTGTGATTTACGCGTGACGAACCTTGAGTGTTTGACCCGGTCGCTACCGCTCCCGGTTCTGTGCCAGGATCAACCTGACTTCTTAACAGCGAGTCCTAAAGCCTTGACGATCTCGACATCGGGCGTTGCGTGGCCATTCTGCTTATTGACCACACCAAACCCGCCCGCGTAATCCCACATGGTCCAGCCGATGGCATGCCTTTCGAGCGCGGCGCGCATATCCCTAATCCAAAGGGCGCGATCGGCAGGCGGCGCAAAATTCCGAAAGGTCCCGAATTCATTACATGTAAGATGGACCTGATACTTTGCGGCCCAGGCGGCAGCTGTCCCGATCTCCCGGTCAATGCGGGCTGCGTTCCAACGCTCTTCGCCATAGCGAAGCAAATTAGTACGCGCCGATTCATTCTGCACCGTGCCGAGAACCTTGACTATGCTTTCCGGACTCGATGGATACGGAATGTTTTTATAGAACGGCGGATTCGGCCCAGCCCAAGTGGCGCCTTGATGCGTGAAGGCAAACGGCTCGTAGAAGTGAAAGTTGTAAATAATATTCCGGTCAGCATAAGGCTGCAGAAACAACAACTCGGGAAGGCCTGACCACCTATGGCCCGAAGCGATGATGGTATGCCGCGGAGCGCCTGAGCGTATGGCCGAGATGAGTTTCCCCTGCACGCCAAACCAACGATAACCATCTTCCACCATTGGCTCGTTGATGACTTCTAGAAAGACACGCTCGGGATCGCGCGTTGAAAGATGTTCGGCCAGGGCTCGCCAGAATTTGCCGAAAGCCTCAATCTGCTGATTGTTGCTATTGAGTCTTGTCTTGAATTCATCAGAAGGATGAATATCAACAATCACGGCCAACCCTTGCGCCAGTATCATGTCGAGCGCGTTGTCGAGATATTCCAGATAGTCGGCTTTTAGTCTACCCGGATCGTCTCCATTGAGGAGCGGTGAGGGCTCAAGGGTGAGACGAACATGGTCAAAGCCGATCTTTCGAATCAGCGCAATGTCCTCTGCCGTCGTATGTGATTCGAGATGGGCTCTGGAATAATCGGCGGATTGCGCGAACCAATGACTCAAATTGATTCCGTGACGCAGCCGGGCAAGTCTGGAAGCAGGCACCTCCGAGAGCACCGACGATCTCTCGATTAGGTCAGCTTTACCGTGGGCGGCTTTGTTCCTCGCCACCGTTGACAGTGATGCCAAAATAGAGATAGTTAAGGCAACGATCACTAACGGCGTCCATCGTTTCAGCATGCCGATTCTTTTAACAGCCGCAGCAAGAGAAAGCAAAGTGAGATCCTTTCAAGTAGTGTCATATTTCGAGATTGCCGCTGTCCGAGTAAGACGATCCACGAAAATACACGAAATAGATCTGATTGCATTCGTGAGGTTAGTGTGATTCGTGGATCGCTCATGTCCGAGCGGAAGAAGACGAAACACCAAACCAAAACGTTGCTACCTTATCGAAAGTGAGTTAACCCATGAAGGCAAAATGGCTGATTCTCATCCTGGCTTTGCTAACTTCGCCGGCCGGAACTTCTCACTCTCAAACCGTACTGAGAAGAGAACACGGCATGCACAGGATCACTACTTCCGTGCACACTGGTTGGCAATTTCGCGAGGCCGGTAAAGACAAGTGGTACCCTGCGACCGTTCCGGGTTGCGTGCACACCGACCTGCTCAACAACAAATTAATCGAAGACCCGTTCTATCGTGACAACGAAAAAAGGCTGCAATGGATAGGCAAGACCGATTGGGAATATCAAACCAGTTTCAACATCACGCCGGAAATGTTCGCGCGCAAGAACCTGGAATTGGTTTTCCAGGGGCTGGATACTTATGCGGACATCTCTCTCAATAGTGAGCCGCTCCTCAGTACCGACAACATGTTTCGCACCTGGAGAGTGAACGCCAGGCGTCTCGCCAAAGTTGGCCCCAACACTCTGACAATTCGCTTTCGCTCGCCGATCAATGAAGTTTTGCCGATCATGGCCAAGATGGCGTATGAACTCCCGGCGAGCAATGATCAGGGCGAGAAAACGAGTCCGCACACGCGTAAGGCGCCTTACCAATATGGCTGGGATTGGGGGCCGCGATTTGTCACCAGCGGCATCTGGCGTCCGGTGTCTTTGGAGGCCTGGGACGATGCACGCATATCTGATCTGCACATTCTGCCCAAAGATATTCGCGCCAATGCCGCTAAGGTTACCGCTGAGGTGGAAGTTGTGGCCCGCGCCAATACCAATGCGACTATTGTCATAGACAACGTCAGGGATAAGAGGGTCGCCGCGGAGCGGCGCGTCAGCTTAGCACCCGGGGTCAATCGCATCGCCCTCGACATCGCCATCTCCCACCCGTCTCTTTGGTGGCCCAACGGACTGGGCGCGCATCCGCTTTATGCTTTCAAGGCGCGGTTACTGATCAACGGCAAGCCCATTGATGAGGCGACGAAGCGCACGGGCCTGCGCGCATTGGAGCTCAGACAACAACGCGACGATTCCGGCAAAAGCTTCGCCTTTGTAATCAACGGCATGCCGGTCTTTGCCAAAGGCGGCAACTGGATTCCGGCTGACAGCTTTCCGACTCGCATCACCAGGGACAAGTATCGCGAACTGCTTGGCTCCGTGCGCGACACCAACATGAATATGCTGCGCGTCTGGGGCGGCGGTATTTACGAGAGTGACGATTTCTATGATCTCTGCGACGAGAAGGGGATTCTCGTCTGGCAGGACTTCATGTTCGGCTGCAGCATGTACCCGGGCGACCAGAAGTTTCTCGACAACGTTCGCCAGGAAGCGATCGATAACGTCAAGCGCTTGCGTAATCATCCGAGCATAGTCATTTGGGTTGGCAACAATGAGATCGAGTCAGCCTGGAAACACTGGGGTTGGAAAGAGAAACTGCCGGCCAGACTGTGGGACGACTATCTGAAACTTTTCCATGGTGTTTTGCCGGAAGTTTGTAGCTCGCTGGATCCTTCACGGCCTTACTGGCCTAGTTCACCCAGTTCCAATCTGGAAGACGATCCCGAATCGCAGAAGATGGGTGACCTTCATTACTGGCAGGTATGGCATGCGGCGGCGCCGTTTACCGAATATGAGAAACAATTTCCGCGCTTCATGACCGAATATGGCTTTCAGTCGTTTCCGCAGATCGAAACCGTCAGCACCTATACTGCGACCGCGGATCGAGACATTCAGTCGCCAGTTATGATGGCGCACCAAAAGCACCCGCGCGGCAACCAGTTGATTCGCGAATATATGCTGCGTGAGTATCCTGAGCCGAAGGATTTCGAGTCCTTTCTCTACGTTAGTCAGGTCCTGCAGGCTGAAGGGATTAAGATTGGCGCCGAACATCTGCGGCGCATCATGCCGCACAATATGGGTTCGCTTTTCTGGCAGATTGACGACTGCTGGCCAGTGGCCTCGTGGTCGAGTATCGACTACACGGGACGCTGGAAAGCGCTGCAGTACTATGCTCGCCGTTTTTACAGCGACATACTTGTCAGTCCCCACGAAGAGAATGGGAACCTTAATTTTTACGTCGTCTCTGATCGGTCACAGGCAACGGCCGGACAGTTGCATGTGAGTCTGCTGGATTTTGAAGGACGTCAATTATGGAGCCGCCAGCAGGACGTCGAAATTAGCGCGCTCAGCAGCAAGTCATACTTAACCATTCCCATTGAGTCATTTCTGACAGGGAAGGATTCCAAGAGCGGGTTCGTGTTTGCGGAGTTATCGGTGGCTGGCAAACCAGTTTCGCAGAACGAACACTTTTTTCAGCCCTTCAAAAGTCTCCTGTTGTCGCGACCGCAAATCGGCACGGAGGTGGTGCGGACGCGAGCGGGATTCCGAATCACACTTTCTTCGGACAAACTGGCGCGTGCCGTTTACTTGTCGGCCTCGAATGCTCCCGGCCTCTTTTCGGATAATTACTTTGATCTGATTCCGGGAAGGAAAGTCGAAGTCGAGTTCCGCGCTCGCGGTTCGGTGACGATAGACGACTTTAAGAAAGGGCTCAGGGTTCGTTCTTTGGCTGATGCTTTTTAATGCAGTTTCTCTGAATCGATTTTACAGAATTGCTTATTCGTGCGGCCTCGTGTGGTTTCGTGGATCGGGTGTTTGCTCGCACCCGGCGAATCGACGAAGTCACACGAAAGAAACCTGATGAAATCAATCACCCAACCTGTAATCAAAGAAGAAACGTCCGACTTGAATCGACGCGCGCCCGTCAACTGGCGGACTAATAAGCAATGAGCGCACCATGCTGCTTTTGCGATTGACGTGCGCGTCGACTGTTCCGATCGCTTCGCCGCTGGAGGCGCGATAGAAGCTGACGCGGATCGCATCATTGCTTATTCTTTGATAACCAAAAACATACTCGCCGGGTTGCAGGAGCATACTGCCAATTTTCAGCGGGGCGTGTGTGATAAAAAAGTGCGAGTATTTGCCTTCGGCCGAATATCCGGCGGTGATCATCACTACGCCGGCGATGAACTTGCCACGGCCGTCTGTCACTCCGGACGCTGTGCGAAATTCAGTTTCGATGTTCTCCTTAATCACCGGCGCGCGCGCGGGGATAAGTTTTCGCAACTCTGGTTCAGCAGCGGCCCGCCAGCGTGTTTTTGCCGGTGTCGCGTTCGTATTTGCGACGGCTAGAGCCCAAGAGAGAGCAGCGCATATCAGAATGGCGGATCGCATTGGTAACCTCCGATAAGACCAGAATAGTTTTCGAGAGCGCGCGCAGGAGAGGATTGAGTATAATCGATTTCGCGTTAGTAAGTGTGATTTCTCGGGAGGCCCTTAGTCCAGGGCTGGTCACAAACGACGCATGGATACAGACGACCTCAATGACGATTACGCAGTCAGTACCGGGAGCGGTAGCGACGGGGTTATTGTCCTGACAGACTCGACCGTAGCGTGGACGGAGACCCGGTCGCTACCGCTCCCGCTACTGACCTCGTCGCTCAACTCTATTCGCGAAGGCGTTGAGAGAGTCAATCGTTTTCAATTTTCTAATCACGAAAACTGACGGGCCCGGTATAAACTCATCCAGAGCCCTCGATCATTTGTTACCTAATCAATGCGCCCAAAGGCTCATCTTAACAAACCAACCGTCTGCATTCTCTGTTCGCTTGCGCTGCTGTGCTTCTGCGGTGGCCGGGCATGGGCGCTTGATCCTGCGCGCGATCCATTTCAGTTCAAACAACAAACATGGCTGACCGAAAACGGGCTGCCGCAAAATACTATTCACCGGATCGCGCAGGGAACAGACGGCTACATCTGGATCGCCACCGAAGAGGGTCTCGCGCGATTTGACGGAATCAAGTTTGTCATCTTCGATAAACAGAATACGCCACAGTTGAAGACCAATGACGTGCGGGTACTGCTCGAAGATGGGCGCGGCGATCTTTGGATTGGCACCGCGGACGGTTTGGTCCGGATGAGCGACGGCAAGTTCAAAACCTTCACCACACAGGAAGGTCTGCCTGGCAACGTCATCGATTCTCTCTGTGAGGATTCTAACGGCGGTATTTGGATTGCGACCTCGGCCGGAATGGCCCATTTCCAAAACGGTGTCGTTACACCTCTGACCGAGCCAGATTTTCCCAAAGGTAGAATCCAGGCTTTGTTTGAAGATCGCGAAGGCGCTCTCTGGATAGGCTCGCCCAACGGGCTGGTACGATCCAAGAACGAGGCGATTAAGAGGTACATCAAACAAGATGGCTTGGCGAACGACAGTGTGATTTCGATTAACCAGGACAATGACGGCCGTCTCTGGGTCGGTACCCTTGACGGCCTGAGCTGTCTCGATAACAACCGCTTCGTTACGTACACCACGCGCGACGGGCTGCCGAACAATCGGATCACTTGGTTGACGGTGGACGGTCAGGGCAGTGTGTGGATTGGTACCGCCGGTGGTTTGACTCGCTTCGCAGGCAAACGTTTTTCCGGTTTTCGCTCCAGCGATAGCCTGGCAAATCAAATCATTCTGTCGATCTTTGAAGATCGCGAAGGGAGCCTTTGGGTCGGCACTGAATCGGGCGGGCTGACTTTGCTGAAGGACAAGAAGTTTACCACCTACACGATGACCGATGGCCTGGGCAGCGATCTGGTCAAGTCGATCTATGAGGATCGCTCTGGCAACATCTGGATGGGCACAAACGGAGGCGGTCTCAGCGTCTTGAAAGACGGCAGGTTTACTACTTACACAACCGCGGACGGCCTGTCGAGCAATGTCGTTCTGGCCGTTTTCGGAGACGCTGCCGGTAACATCTGGGCCGGAACTCCGGACGGACTCAATCGGTTTAAAGACGGCAGGTTCAAAGTCTTCACGTCCGCTGACGGATTGGCCAATGATTCCGTGCGATCGATTTATGCTGACCGCAGTGGCGCTGTTTGGATCGGGACGCCCGGCGGCCTTACGCGCCTGCGAGACGATCGTTTCAACATATACACGAAAGCCGATGGGTTGCCCAACGACCTTGTCGGCACGATCGATGAAGACCCGCAGGGCAACATCTGGATCGGCACCCTGGGTGGCCTTAGCAAATTCAAGGACGACAAGTTTACTACCTTCACCACGCGAGAAGGGCTTTCGAGTAATGTGGTGATCTCTCTCCATACGGACGCAGACGGTGCGCTTTGGATCGGCACCAGCGGCGGCGGACTCAACCGGCTAAAGCAGGGAAAGTTTACCGCCTACACGAGTCGAAACGGTTTGCCCGATGACGTCGTTTACAGCATTCTTGAAGACCGCCAAGACGGCCTCTGGCTAAGTTCCAACAAAGGCATCTTTCACATCGATAAGCATGAGTTGGACGAGCTTGCGAATGGAGAAGACTCGATTACCCCTGTGCTCTATGGGACTGCGGACGGAATGGTCACTCGCGAGTGCAGTGGCGGCGGACATCCCGCGGGATGGCGAGGCGCTGACGGTAGACTCTGGTTCCCGACTATCAAGGGAGTGGCGATGATCGATCCGGAAAGGGTCAAACTAAACGATCGACCGCCGCCGGTAGCAATCGAGCAGATCCGCGTCGATGATGAACCGATAGCGCAGGCTCACAGTGCCGAGCTGTCGCCGGGCAAGAGCCGATTTGATTTTTATTACACGGCTCTCAGTTTTGTGGCTCCTGAAAAAGTAAGATTCAAATACAAGCTCGAAGGGTTTGACGCCGATTGGGTGGACGGAGGAACGCGCCGCATTGCTTATTACACCAATCTGCGGCCCGGCCGCTATACCTTCCGGGTGATTGCCGCTAATAACGATGGCGTGTGGAGTCCGACCGGGGCAGCCTTCGAGCTCTATCTGCGGCCGCACTTCTATCAAACAATCTGGTTCTATGCGCTCCTTATTCTTAGTCTGGCGTTTCTCGCATGGCAGCTCTATCGATCTCGTCTGCGTCAGGTCGAGGCGCAATTTGCGGCTGTGCTGGCTGAGCGAAACCGCATCGCGCGCGAAATTCACGATAATTTGGCGCAGGAGATGTTGGGTATCTCGGTGCAGCTTGAAGTGGTGGCGCGAACCATGCCGGCATCCGCAGAGCTGGCTAAAACTCATCTGGACCGAGTAAGAGTGTTGGTGCGTCATGGGATTGCGGAAGCCCGCCGCTATGTTTGGGACTTGCGTTCGCAGGCGCTGGATAAGAACGATCTGCCGGCGGCGTTAAGCGATACAGCGCGGCGCCTGACGGCTGAGACCATGGTGCAGGCCAAAGTCGAAGTGAGCGGGACGTTCAGACCGCTAGGCGATCTGATCGAAGGCCAGCTGTTGCGAATCGGGCAGGAAGCCGTTAACAATGCGGTGCGACATGCAGAAGCCCGGAACCTTCTGATCAATCTAAAATTTGACGCGAAGCGCGTACAACTCAGCGTACGCGACGACGGCGTCGGGTTTGATTATCAACTTCCGCCGAATGGCGAGACGAAACACTTCGGACTGATCGGCATGCGTGAGCGCGCCGAGCAGATTGGCGGGACTCTAAGAATCAATAGTCGCGCAAACGAAGGCACGGAAGTTTTGGTCGATGTGCCAATAGGTAGCTGATGGTGTTTGTCGCAACTTCGGGGGACGAGAAACGACAAATTGAAGGAAGTTCGTTACGGGTCTGTGGTCGCACGTCGGGTCTTTCCTTTTCTCACCTGTCCCTCTGGTAGAAGGGTTGGCGAAGAGGGCTTGCGAGACGGAATAAAGTTTCTGATTTGTGCTTCATGCTTCGCAAGAGGCATTCAAAGACAAAAATATCAGTCGGTTGGACTCGGCGGTAAGCCCTCAGCCCCGACGCTCTCCCAGAGGGAGAAGGAGTTAAGCGGCAAAGACAAGATGAAGATTGTGGTGCGAGTTGAATGAGTGGTAACACGATCAAAATCATGGTAATTGATGACCAGGCCGTGGTCCGTCAGGGCTTTGTCGCTCTTATCAACACCGTTTCCGATATGACGGTGGTGGCCGAAGGTACTAATGGTCAGCAGGCCATCGATCTCTATCGCCTTCATCGGCCGGACGTCACTTTGATGGATTTGCGGATGCCGGGACTCGGTGGCGTGGAAGCGATCACGGCCATTCGTAAGGAATTCCCGGATGCGCGTCTGATCGTTCTTACTACTTATGACGGCGATGAAGATATCTATCGTTCGTTGCAGGCCGGGGCCCAGGGTTACCTTCTGAAAGACATGTTCTTCGAAGAATTGGAAGAAGCCATTCGCAAGGTGCATGGCGGATCGCGGCGGATTCCAGCCCAGGTGGCCGAACGACTGGCAGAAAGAATGGGCAGTTCTGATCTGACTGGAAGGGAGACTGAAGTGCTCGAACAGATCGTGGCCGGCCATAGCAACAAAGCAATCGCTACCCGACTGAATATCAGTGAAGCGACCGTCAAGAGCCACATCAACAGCATTCTGAGCAAGCTCGGAGTGAGCGATCGTACGCAGGCTGCCACGACGGCGTTACAACGCGGCCTGGTGCACCTGCGATAGATTCAGCGTGACTTTTATCGACAATTCGAGCAAAGTTGGTACCGCGAAGCGGTTATATCTCAAAGCCCAGGGTTGCTTCAACCCTGGGTAAGAGAGTGGAGATTATTATCAACCCGGAACGGGTTGCGCCGAGGGACGCAACCGCGTTGCGGTTGAATCGAGCATTCAATCACGCCCCAGGGTAGCCGAAACCGGCAACCCTGGGCTCTGAGGCGCAACCGCTTTGCGGTTAACCACCAGCCAGCGTCCTCCATCTATAGTTGGAGACAAAGACCAACCAGCAGACGCATGACACGGACAAGGCGTCATGTTACTTTCCCTTCCGTAATAACCAACTTCCCGGTCTCGGGGTTCGTTTGGGTCAGCGGGCTGTAATCCTACCTAACTTGTTGCACAGCTTAGCGACCTGCTGATTCAAACAGTCGAACACGGGACCGGGCTTCAATTTATTCAGCAGATAATACCGCGAAGACGCTCAGTCTTCATTCGTTTCCGTATCCGTTCGAATTGGCTAGTTCGAGGTGACGAGACCATGGTTGCTACTCTTGTGTGGTGCTTAACCAGAGTTAGAAAATCGCGGCCGATTTTCATTTTCGCTGGAACCATACAGCTGCTGCTGGCTTTAAGCTCCGGTCCTTCGTTTGCTCAAAGCAATTATGCGAGTCTGAGCGGTACCGTCTACGATCCGCAGCATCAGGCAATTCCGGGAGCCGCCGTTCAGCTCACTGCCGACAGCACACACGCAGTCAGGCAGGTCAGCAGTAACGATCAGGGCATATTCCAAATCACCGGTCTGCTGCCGGATCTCTACCAGATCAGCGTGCAGGCGTCCGGATTTGCGCTGCTCAATCAGTCGGTACGACTCGAAGTCGGACAGCCGACGACACTCGACATAGACCTCAAGCTCTCTTCGCTAAACACCACGGTGCAGGTCGAGACTCAAACAGTAAACGTGTTACGAACGACAGATGCGAGCGTAGGTGAGGTGGTCGAGCCCACTTCCATTCGCAATCTGCCACTCAATGGACGCATGCTGATCGATTTGGTGTTGACGGTACCGGGCGCGCACGAAAGTCATGGCGCGCAGGCCGGCGACATGAGTCCATTGTATTGGCGTCCGGGACAGCGCTCGGCGGTCAGCATCGGCGGCGCCCGGCCCAACGCGAATTATTTCCTGCTCGATGGGGCGACAAATACCGATCCGACTTTCAATACACTAAACCTGAGTCCTTCGCCGGACACGGTCCAGGAATTCAAGGTGCAGACGGGAAGTTACACGGCTGAGATGGGCGGAGCCGGTGGCGGCCAGATCAATATCGTGACGCGAACCGGCACGAACCAGTTTCACGGAACGGCTTACGAGTTTCTTCGCAACAATGTGTTCGATGCCCGCTCGTTCAATCAGATGGATTCGTCGAACCATTTGGTAAGAAATAATTTCGGCGGCTCACTGGGTGGCCCGATCATTCGGAACAAGGCGTTTTTCTTTGCGAACTATGAAGGGCTGCGGTTAATCCAGTCCGATACGATGATCGACACGGTGCCGACGCTGGATGAGATCAAAGGCGATTTCAGTATGAGTGGCGCCACGATCTACAACCCTTTCAGCTCGCATCCAAATCCAAATTTTAATTCGAGTAAACCGGTGAGTCCCAGCAATCCGCAGGTCATTCGTGATCCCTTTCCGGGCAACGTCATTCCGCAAGGGCTGATCGACAAGCAGGCCCTGATGTTCCTCAGTCAATATGTTCCCCGGCCTAACACGAGCACGGGCATGAATGGCTGCGGCGCGACAATGAATGGAGTCCCGCTGGTTGTAGGCGCAGGGGTCGATTGTAACAACTATCTCGACGTGCGCAATGAACATCACCGAACCGATCAAGCGACGGTTCGATTCGATCAAAACTTCAAACGTGGCGACAATATTTTTGCGCGGTATTCTTTTAGCAGCGAAAAAGGTTTCATGCCGCAGAACTTGCCCGGCTTCGGCGCCATTCACAATAACCTCTCACAGAATGGGACTGTCGGATGGAATCGCATAATCAGTCCCAACGTAATAAACATGGCGAACATCACGGTTTCACGTTTGTCGATGCATCGCACTTCTGAAAACAGCTTCGCTAACGACATTGTTTCTCAACTGGGAATTACGGGAGTAGGCTTTGGCGGTCAGGGCGCCTTTGGTGCGCCGTGGTTCAACGTGCAGGGTTACTCAGGAATGGGCGACACTTATATCGCGACGCCCATGCATGCCTGGGACACGATTCTGGAAGCACGCGATACTTTGAGCTGGCAGAAGGGCCGGCACAGTCTTAAGTTCGGCGGCAGCTTCCGCGATTTTATTTGGCCGATGTGGGGGTTCTTTCAGAACCGAGGTTACTATCAGTTCACTAATGGGTTCACCACCCAGACAGCAACGAACGATGGCACGGGATCGGCGCTCGCGAGTTTTCTGCTCGGCCTGCCGGCAGTCAAGCAACGCCAGGCAGGTGTACCCCAGATGCAACTGCGCCAATGGTATGCGGATGCGTTTGTTCAGGACAGCTTTCAGGTGACGCGCAACACGACTATCCAACTGGGTCTGCGTTATGAATATATGAGCCCGCTTAAGGATATTCGTTACGCGAACACGAATCTGGTCTTCAAGGACGGCGTGCCTTTTGTTTTTATCGGCGGACAGCAGGGCTTTCCGGAGGGTCTGAATAATTCCAGCAAACTGAATTTTGCTCCCCGGGCTGGGATCTCACACGCCATGCCTCGCTTCGGCCTGGTGTTTCACGCGGCCTTTGGGATTTTCTTCACTCCGGTGGACATGAATACGTGGTGTAATCAAAGGCACAACGTTCCTTACGTTTTTCCTGAAACTCAGCAAAGCGATAACTTCACTCCGGCCGCGGGCATCGTCGCCAGTCATTTCAACTTCGCGCCAGCCGTGTTGGGCACGACCACTGTCAGCTTTGCCGCTTTCGAAATCAACGCGCCTCCACAATACATCGAACAATGGAGCGGATCGGTCGAAAAGAGTTTGGGGTCTGAAACAACTTTAGAGCTTGGCTATCTGGGATCGCACGGACTTCATCTGCAAAGATCGCATTTGATCAACAACGCGGCTCCAGGCCCTGGGGCCATCGGACCGCGCCGGCCGTTTAAGACCTTAAGTTTCCTGCCGGGCATGGTCTTGCCCGATAACATCACCGTAACCAATACGACGTTTCCAGTGAGTGGCATTAATCTTTTAGAGAATTCAGCGCAAAGCTGGTACGACGCAGGCTATGTCAACATCCGGCGGCGTTTTAGCCGCGGGTGGACCTTCCTGGCCAACTACACGTTTGCAAAGAACCTCAGCGACGCTCCTGACTTTCGCTCGCCCATGTTTGAGTCAGCAGCGCCACAGGATAATTCCAATCTTCGCGCCGAGAAAGGCCTGGCCTGTGACATTCGACATCGCTTTGCGTTGAGCGCTGTCTATAATGTGCCATCGTGGGGCAAATCTGGCCTGGTCCATACAATTACCACGGACTGGCGGCTTTCGACGATCTTTCAGGCGCAAAGTGGATTTCCTTTTACCATCTCAGTATTCGGTGATACGGCGAACGCGGGCACCTTGCTGGGTGAGAATCCGATTCGTGCTAATTACACCGGTCAACCAATCTTCGGTCCCGGCACACATACTGCTGCCAGTTGGTTCAATACCGCGGCATTCGCCACCCCGTCGGCCTTTACTTTCGGAAACGTCGGGCGCAACACGATCTATGGTCCCGGCAGGCAAACTCTCGACCTAGCCCTACAACGCGAAGTCGCGATTACAGAGACCATCAAATTTCAGGTCCGCGCAGAGGCGTTTAATGCGCTCAATCATACAAATCTGGGAACGCCTAACCGTTTTGTAAACACACCTCAATTCGGCACGATCACGGAAGCGGCAACGCCAGGCCGCGAAATCCAGTTAGGCTTACGTCTCTCGTTCTAGGCCGGCAAAGCGCCATCGGCACTCTCGAACCGACGCATCCTTAGGCGTGTTTGGCCAGGCGCCGAACCCGGATAAGTTCGACAGACCACTCGGAAAGAAACTCGTGCCCTCAGACTGAACCCGAGGCGGCCTTTTCGCCCTCGCCCTAAGCCCGTCTATCACTTACCACGATTCTTCAGGCGTCTTACGACGCTAAGATGACCGATCATTGCGCGTCGTTCTCACTTCGTGAGGTTCGAGGCTCTATTCAAGGCCGGGGAATCACTCGGGAGCACTTGGACACAACTTGCAGACAGGGGTGTGTCGGATAACTTGTTGAATAACATCTTGTTGGGACGTTCGTCGGACCGGCAATATTTTGAAATGACACGAAGAGCGATTTGTCTACTGGGTTCCGTTCTGGTCGCGGCGTCATTTACGGCGGCGGAGCCTTATGCCAATTCTTTGATCGCGTCAAGTATGTCCGTTGCAACTTCCCAGACGACACAGACGCTATCGATTCCTGTGGATTCTCCACGTTGGCAGCTGGAAGGACAAGCCAAAGCAGCAGAATATCAGGGCCGCAAGTCCCTTTTGCTCGATGGTGGCGCGGCGACTTTGAAAGACTTCGAGCTTCGCGACGGGGTTGTCGATGTGGACGTCGCAACGCCCGCGAGCCGCGGCTTTTTCGGTATTCAGTTTCGGATCGCCAATGACGGCAAAGATTCCGAGTGGGTTTATCTGCGTCAGCACAGGTCCCGATATCCAGACGCCATGCAATACACGCCGGTTCTCAACACCGGCCTCAACTGGCAAATCTATAATGGGCCAGGATTCACGGGTGCGGTCGATATCCCGAAAGATGTTTGGTTCCATCTACGCCTCGAGGTAGTGGGGGCGCAGGCCAGGCTCTACGTCGAGAACATGGATAAGCCCGCGCTGGTAATGAACGATCTGAAGAGTGGCTTTCAGAAGGGCCAGGTGGCCTTGTACGTTCTGACAGGTGCAACCTATTTCTCGAATTTCGCGATCCGAACCACGACCGATGCAGCCTGGGAGCGGCATCTGCCGCCAATGCCCCCGGGCACTCTGACCAGTTGGAGCCTGTCGCCTGCGTACGATGCACTCTCGCGTAATCTCGAGCGTCCGCTCGCGCGTTCCGAGAGCGATGTCATACGTTGGCAGGATGTCGAGGCAGAGCCGCCGGGTTTTGTGGTCCTCTATCGTTATCGCGAGGCCCCGCATCCGCGGGTTTCATTTGCGAACGACTTTTCGAAGCGTCTGGAACCGCAGCCGGGAATGAAGGTGGTGTATGCCCGGACCAGCATCGAGTCAGACCGCGACCAGGTGAAAAAGCTCTATCTCGGTTATAGTGACGACGTCAGCGTGTTCCTCAATGGCAAGATTCTCTTCCGGGGCCGCAGCGCCCAGAATTTCCGCGACCCCGGATTCCTTGGCATCGTGAACCTGGAAAACGACGCCGTCTATCTTCCCTTGAAGAAAGGTAAGAATGAATTGATGCTGGCGGTCAGCGAACTAGGTGGCGGGTGGGGATTTATTTGCCGCTTAGCTGAAGTGGAGAACTAAGATTTCGTTTTTTCTGGCGCCTTAAGCTTTTTTGCTTGACCACGAATTCGTAGTTGTCAATTTGAAATCCAATCACCCAGGGAGCGAACTAGATGCCGATAAGTAGGCGAGTGTTTCTCAAACTCTCAGCCATGGTGAGCGGTACGGTTGGTTTACGACTGATGCCCGGCGGATCAGTCTTCCCAGCTGGAACCGAAGCGACTGGAAGAGCTCGGCAGAGTCTGCGAATTCTGATTCTGGGGGGCACCGGCTTCACTGGGCCCTTCCAGGTTGGATATGCGCTGAGCCGGGGGCACCAGGTCACGGTGTTCAATCGCGGGAGGACGCATCCAGGTGAATTGCCGAAAGCAGCCGAACAATTAATAGGCGACCGCAACGGCAAGCTCGATGCGCTTAAAGGCAGAGAGTGGGATGTAGTAATCGACAATCCGACCACGCTTCCCGTCTGGGTTCGCGACGCGGCGCAGATCTTCAAAGGAAATGTCGATCGCTATGTTTTCATCTCGACGATTTCCGTCTATGCGGACACCAGCAAGCTGGGAATGGATGAGACTGCACCGCTGGCGAAATACACGGGAGCGGATCCGATGAAAGAAACCAATGCGACGATGCGCGCCAACAACTTTGCTCTTTACGGGCCGCTCAAAGCGCTTTCGGAGGCTGAAGCTGAAAAGTGGTTTCCGGGAAAGACGCTGATTATTCGCCCCGGATATATCGTCGGTCCAGGCGACGAGTCTGATCGCTTTACCTATTGGCCCGTACGCGTCGAACGCGGAGGTGAAATATTAGCGCCCGGAACCCGTGCCGATCCGATTCAGATCATTGACGCTCGCGATCTCGCTGAATGGACCATACGGATGGTTGAGCAAGGCACTGTGGGAAGTTTCAATGCCGTAGGGCCTAAATCAAAGTTAGGGATGGGCCGCATGCTTGACGTTATCAGAAAGACAACGAACTCTGAGGCCCGGTTCACCTGGGTCGACGACGGATTTCTCACCAGCGAAAAACTCATCGATGATATACCGATCTGGACCTCACCACATGGACCAGAAATTGGTTATTCAACGATGAATATCAACAAGGCCGTCAGCAAGGGACTGACGTTTCGACCTCTCTCTGACACCACCAGGGCCACGCTCGATTGGTTTAGGAAACAACCGACCAGCAGACAGTTGAAAATGCACGCTGGAATAAAGCCGGAACGCGAAGCTGAAGTACTGGCTGCCTGGCACGCCAGCGGAAAGTAGACATTAGATTACGAACCAAGCTTAAAGCCTTCATAGGATTAATCTCTTCATCAGTTCACAGAGTAGTGAATTTTCCGGAACAATCCAAAGCGGCGTCGCGCTGCGCCCGCTGTCGCACTTCAAGTGTCGCGATCAGATTCGTTCAGCGGGCTCCCACTGATGCACTGACCTTTATGTTTGGTTGCTGAGCTACCCGGTAAGCCGAGAGGCACTACCGATGATTGCGGCCCACTTGTGGTAACCTTCTGGTCATCGGTACTATTGGCGCGTCGGTCGCGACCGTGTCGAACTAGAGCGATGACTATTATGCAACGACAATTGCAACTGAATCGAATCACTGGCAATGTGCAAAAATTGATACTGGTAATGTTGCTGATATTAGCGGGCGCGGGCGCCCCTGGCGCGCAATCTAAGGATCAAGGCAGCTCTGGCACCAGGCAGGGCCAGAGTCGCCGGACCCCCGATTTGGTCGTCGATCACTTTGAGTTGACGCGTCCCTCTCGGGGTGAAGTGAAGATCCAGGTGACTAACATGGGAGGCGGCGATGCCGGGACATCGACGCTCAGGTTGATCGTCTGGAAAGCAGGGAAGGTTGCGCAGAAGGAAGCGGCCACTGTCTTCGCGAAGGTGCCGGCCCTGGCTGCGGGCAGGACTACCTGGATCGTTGTCATGGCTGGTATTCCCATCCGAAGGGCGAAGCATTCGCTTTCCATAGACATCAGCGAGGATGGAAAGTAGACGAGTTCCAGCGTAGTGGCGGAGATAGTCCTGCACCTCGTGGGGTGGGCTTAATTAGTCAGCATAACTCCTCATTCCTTCGTGTGATTCTATACATCAGTGACGTAGCTCTTGCCAAAAGAACCACAAATCAACCGCTGTGTGTGTTAGCGCACATTTAAGAATTGAATTACGATGTAGTCTGTCAGTTGTTTAGGGAGGAAGAAGTGACGTCAGGGATAGATAACCGCGATTCTGCTAATAGCCGAATAACTTTTGGTAGGAACAACAGCTTCCAGATCGAGCTCAGACGCCGGGTCGATGAATACTTTCGTAGCACTGGCCGGCGGCAGCGTGATTGTCCGCAGATGTATTTTAAGACGGCGATCATATTAACTGTCTTTGCCGGTTTGTATTTATTGCTGGTCCTGGTTGCTGCGAACTGGTGGCAGGGTTTGATACTGGCGACACTGCTGGGCCTGGCGATGTCATCAATCGGTTTCAACATCGAGCATGACGGCAGTCATCGCGCTTATTCAAAATACACCTGGGTAAACGGGCTGATGGCGATGACGATGGATCTGATCGGCGCCAGCTCCTATGTCTGGCATTGGAAACATGTGGTGATCCATCATACTTACGTCAACATAACGGACCATGACGCGGACATCGATCTCGGTTTCCTGGGCCGGCTAACGCCTCATCAGCTGCGATTCAAGTTTCATCGGTGGCAACATTTTTATCTCTGGCCGTTATACGGAGTGAATGTAATTAAGTGGCATTTGTACGATGATTTTCGCGACGTCATCCTGGGCCGGATCGGCCCACATCGAATGCCGCGGCCAAAGAGATGGGAAATGGTGGGATTCATCGGCGCGAAAGCATTGTTCCTGGCGATGGCTTTCGCGGTTCCGCTCCTGGTCCATCGCTTCTGGATTGTGTTTCTGTTCTACGGTGTGACCGTATCGGTGGCCGGCGTGGTCGTCAGCATCGTGTTTCAACTAGCCCACTGCGTTGAGGAGGCTGAATTTCCTTTGCCTCGAAAGGACACTGGATCGGTAGAGAACTCCTGGGCCATCCACCAGGTCGAAACCACCGTCGACTTCGCTCGCCGGAGCCGCCTGGAGAGCTGGCTTTTGGGGGGCTTGAACTTCCAGATTGAACATCACCTTTTCCCGCGAGTCTGTCACGTGAACTATCCAGCCATCTCTAAACTGGTCGAAGAGACGTGCCGCGAATTCGGCGTGAAGTATCGAGAGCACGTCTCCTTTCGAGCAGGACTCGCTTCCCATTTCCGTTGGTTGCGGCGTATGGGTACGCGGGCATGACGTTCCCCGAGGAGCTGCCCGCATGCGTCCAGGCTCGGCGGTATGGAAACAACATCTGCCACCAAATGACATAACTGCGCTAACGTCGAATTGCTGGTCGGAAAATCCTGTTGCTGAGTATCTTGAAACTGTTTCTTTGGTTCAAGCCGGGCAGGAAGTCTCTCACTCTGACTCGCGTCGAAGAACTCGCTTGCAATAGCCCAGAGAACCGTTTCGTAGATTCTCCGGAAAATCATTCTTAAGATCGGGCTGTCTGGCTTTGCCTGCCGCGAGCATCGCTTCCGACGATTATGTCCGGTTACGTTGAGTTATTTGCTGCGGTTGTCTGAACAAAAATCATTGACATTGATTTTCCCTTGCAGTAAGGTGCGCGTGTCTTCATTAGCTGTGGCTGATACTCTCACGAGCCTCTGCTTCCTTGTACGCTCGCCAGATCGGTCACCCGGATCATAGTTAATTCAGCTTTTAGAGGTTCGAACTCCCGTGCTCCATGAACTCATAATCGCACTTGTTTAAGCTCTGATCCCAGAGTCAATTCCCACTGACTATGGAGGTGAACGTGTTTTGAAGGTCACGCGTGTTCAGTGCTTGTCAAACTGCTCATACGGTTTGACCATCGCAGCTAACTCTGCAGCTCAAGCAGATCTCACAAGGAAGAAATACGATGAAGGAAATAATCGATGCGCCCCCGCCTTTGAAATTCAGTGACATATACTTACAAGAGAGATTGCAGATTGCGAGACGTCGTGAAAAGCAGTCCTACAGCGGCGGCCAGGAGGTTGGAGATGTTGCGCCGCAGGACTGCGTCGGGTTGGCGCTGTCAGGAGGCGGAATTCGAAGTGCCACCTTCTGTTTGGGATTTCTTCAGGAACTGCATAAGCTGAAACTCCTCCGAATTTTTGACTATCTTTCGACCGTTTCAGGTGGTGGCTATGTGGCAGGGTGGTGGAGCGCCTGGCTATCACGTGACGAGAAGCGGGCGAGAACCAGGGATGAATGTCCCCTGTTGAAGAAAAAGGACATTCACAATCCATCCAGTCTGGTTGCTCGAATCACAGAAGGTGGCGAGCCAGTGTCGAAAGAGCTGCTGGAGCAGATGCAGAGTAGTAAGCACGGCCTGGATACTTTCCTATTGCTTGCCAAGCATAGAGAGGAGCACTGTCCCAGTCCCGAACTGCTCGAGAAACTTATTGGCGAGCTAAATACATATATCAGCCAACGCTCTGAACCATCAATGAATAGCTTGAGCGCGGCCGAGTCTGCAGCCACGGTCCCGCCGGAGCCGCTGGAGCCGGAAGCAAAAGCCCGGGTCGAACACCAAAGACGATGGGCCAACCGGCTGCGCCTGGAACAGGCTTTTCCTTACGAGCTATGCGATGTCTTCCCACCGAATGAAATGATCGAACCGGATCGCAGGCTGCCGGAAGATGCCGATCAGGGATCAGATGGGTCGTTGTGTGCATGGGAAGATCCCATACATCATTTACGCTTGTTTGCGAACTATCTGACTCCACGAAAGGGCATGCTGAGCGCCGACACCTGGAGGGCAGTGTCGGTGATCACGCGCAACCTAACTCTGACGTGGCTCATCCTGCTGCCGCTGCTCATAACGTTAATGCTGCTTGGGCAGGCATATCTTCTTTTGAATCCGGCCACCAGGCACGCATTCCTCTGCGCGGGATCCGATCCCAGTCCTTCCTTACTATGCGGAGGACAGGAGTCGATTTCCTTAATCGTTACTCTCGCTCCCCTGGCAGTGCTGTTGGGCTGGAGTGTCGTAATGGCCATTGGATGGCTCATCTGCAATCGGGAAAACTCATCGCCGACAGACTGGATCGTGCAGACGGTATGCCTCCTGGCGCTTGGTGCTCTCGTGGCTTCGGTAGTGTATTCAATCCCAGCATTGAGCGACAAGGTTGTAGTGCTCTTTCGGCCACCTTACCTAATCGTTTTGATTATCTGGGCGGTAGTCACGACGGTCTTTGTACTTTTCATCTGGCACTGGGGACTCCATGCGCGAGATATCTCTGGTAATGATGATGAGACAAGTTCCAGATGGCAAAAGGAGGTACGTCGTAGCAGATTTAGCCGCACGCAAGCCAAGCTCTTAGTCACGACCACGGTAGTAGCCGGCGTGTTGCTCATCTCATGGGTTAGTTCGCACAGCTTCAGCACGAAGTCATGGACAGGCTATTTGACTATCCCGTTTGCGATCGTCCCCCTGGTTTCGGCGATTATCGGTTCGATCTTTACAGCCTTAAGAGCGACGCCTACCGCCGGAGGTGACCGATCGGCCTCTCGTGAGCCGTCCATGATCAGCCGCGTTGTTTTCGTCGTAACGCCGGGACTGGTAATTGTGGTGCTCGCGGGATTGGGCGGAATCGCGGCTAATCGGCTTCTAAGAACGCTTACCGGAACCTATCGGGAGCCGGTTAACGTCCTGCTATCCGTAGCTGCAATACTCGCGATTGCCCTCTGCGTTGCCCTGGCGGTATATGAGATGAAGGACGTCACGTGGTCGAAAGTTCGGACCCGATCTTTACCCTCGATATTATTCATCGTCCTCCTGATAGTGAACGTGAGTTGGGGTTGGCAAGCATTGGTCTATTCTCTCGTCGGAGATAGCACCTATCCCGACCCCAATCTACGACTGGTATTTCTGCTTCTTCCTGTTTCGGCGTTCATGGCCATTATCATCACCGCAATCGTTTTAGGCAGGGTGTTTTCGCGCGAAGAATGGAAAAGAATCATCTTCCGGCGAATGAAGGTCGCCGGAAACGGGCTTAACGAATCTCAGCAGCGCCAGCGGCGCGCCCTTGCCGAGCGTCTTACCTTCGTTCTCAGGCCGATTCTCGGGATGGCGCTTTTTACTATACTGACAGTTATTGGGTTGGGCATTGGGCATGCGATTTTTTCCAAGACCAAGGCCAGCGGAATCTTTGGGGCTGTCATACTGAGCTGTGTGAGCATTGCCGGTGGAGTCATCTTGTTCAGATTGTGTCTGGTGCGCACCCAGGTCGGCGCCGCCCAAAATAGATTCGAACTAAAGTGGTTTAGAGACAATGCCCTCGGGAAAAGGCCTGAAGGGCTTTGGTTTCTTGCCGCACTGTGCCTTTCCCTGCCGGTGATTTTCATTTGTTTCGGCCATCAACTGATGAAAGGAAATCCGGGTTACCATGAGCAGGCAGGCCCGTTTATGCTCTTTCCGCTTAACCTCGGAGCCCTGCTTCTCGTTTTGATTTTCGTTAGATCGTTAGCTATTCAGACGCTCGCCGACGAAAGAATAGCGCTGGTCGGTTGGTCAAGAATTCCCTTTGATTGGGTGTTCGCCAAAATACCGCGCGCCAACGCCAACCGCCGCCGTGCTCTCCAATTGCTTGCCTTCGTGGCCTTGGGATCATCCATTATAGTCGACCCCGTCGCGCACACGATCTCCGGTTTCTCCATCAACCCGATTGGAGCATTCAGTCGGGCCAACTGGATACTCATGGGAGTAGTCCTCTTTGTCAATTTGCCAATTTTCGGAGTCTCGTTGTTTCAAATCCCGCCGATTTCGGATATCTCCCCGCCGCTGACATTTAAGAATTGGAAGTGGCCGTACGGCAAGGTGTTTCTTTGGACGCTAGCGTTGATAAGTATCCTATTGGCGGTTACTGCCGGACAATTGCTTCCGATTTGGTTACGACATGTTTCCGAAGTTCGTTTAGATACGGGACTCACACCTATTCTTTTGCCTGGAGCTACGGGCTGTTTCCTCTTGGTTCTCTTCGAGATGTACTGGGGCGAACGCGACAATCGGCGCTCGCTCTGGCTCATTACCTTTGCCTACCTGGGCTTCGCCACAATATTTTTCATGGGTCTTGCGGCTGGTGACCTTCATTCCTGGCGCGTCGTCCTTGGTCTACTGGCGGCAGTTGTTGTTTGGGTGGTGGCGCTGGGCTGGATGGTTGACCCGAATTCCGTCTCAATGCATCAGTTCTACAAGGGGCGGCTGGTACGAGCTTATCTTGGAGCTTCAAATATCAGACGCCGCCGGCACGGTAAGAAGGAAATTACTGAGTCAGTTGCAGGCGACGATTTACTACTCAAGTCGTTGAACAATTGCGATAGGGGTGGGCCTTATCATTTAATCAACACGACGCTGAACCTGGTCGGCGGACGCGATCTGGCCACGGCCCAAAGATCTGCCTCGTCTTTCATACTCTCCCAACTGCATTGTGGCTCCTCGCGAACTGATTATCGGATTACGGAACAATACATGAGTGGACAACTCTCATTAGGGACTGCCGTGGCCGCCTCTGGAGCCGCAGTTAGTCCAAACATGGGCTCAAAGAAACCGACTGCCGCCCTGGCGATGTTGATGACTCTGCTAAATGTTCGGCTGGGTTACTGGGCTCCCACACCTAATCGAGAAGCTTGGAACTTGGCCCAGCCCCGGCTGTGGCCTTTCTACCTGCTACGGGAATTCTTCTCACAAACCAATGATGTTTCCACCTATTGCTATCTCACCGACGGTGGCCATTTCGATAATACCGGTTTGTATTCCCTGATTGAACGAGGTTGTCGTTACATTGTCCTGGTTGATTGCGGAGCTGATCCGAAGCCGTCTTGTTTTCAGGACCTGGGCGAGGCCATCCGGCGATGCCGCATCGACTTTGGAACAGAAATCGACCTCTCTCTGGATCCCTTTATTTCCACTGAAATGAAATCCGAGCGCTGCTACGTCGTCGGTAAGATTCATTTTTCGCCGGAACATCTCCGGGCCCTCAGGAAATGCTATGGAGACACCACCGATAGCGGAGATGACATCGCTGACTCAAGCGGAACGATTGTCTACCTTAAGCCGGCAGTGGTCGGTGGGACCACCGCCGATGTACGACAGTACGCGCTGGAGAACGAGTTCTTCCCCCAACAAACGACCGCCAACCAGTGGTTTGATGAGGCTCAATTCGAAAGTTACCGAAGATTGGGCCAGTTTTGCGCGAGGAGCGCCTTTAATACTGACGCTGTGAAGCGATTGAGCAAAGTGGTTAGGCTTTCAACCAAGCAGATCGAGGGCGTCTTCCGTGAATTGCACGCTACAGCTGGCAGCATAACGGATTAGCGAAGCCGCCGTAACAAACAGATCTGTGCCACGAATCCATGAGAGTCATGGGATAGCGAAGCTTGAAAAACCCTCTCCGCTTAAACTGACCCGAATCTTCTCGCCCACACACATCGAGCGTTTCATGGCGACGGTCTCTATCCCGCGAACCCGGAAGGTCACCTTCACGCTTCTCGATCCTCACTCTCTGGCTGGCTCTTCGACATCGTTATGATGATCATAGAAGCGATCCGGTCGGAATCGTTAAGTACGCTGTTTGCTGAGTTCGATCCTGGTAGCAAATCTGTTACTCTGAATCGCGTCGAACGATTCAGCTTGCCATCGCCGCGAGACCGTTTCGCAGATTCTGCGGCAAACCATTTCTAAGATTGCAGGCTGCAACTTCAGCTCTTCCTCGGGTGATTGATCGTGAGGTTCCGCAAACAGTTATTTGTCGCTCTACTGCTGTCAGGTCTTTTGTGCGTGATTGCGCCGGCTGTATTCAGCCAATCTTCTGACCAGAGCCTTCCCACGGCGGTTTCTACAAACGAAATCAATGGCAGAATCGCGGCCCTCGACCTCGGCGACGCGCGCTTGACGCGTCACTTCTATGCCTTTGAGGGGACTCCGGGCGATCTCTTGATCACGATAGACAGCAAAAACCTGAATGGCGACATGGACGTCTTTACGGCTATCACCTTCAGACCGCTAATCAAGACCACTCTTTACGCCAGTTCACAGCCTGGCGAGGTGACCAAAGGCATCTATCTGCGCGCGCATCAGATTCTGATTCTGCGTGTGGAAGCGCGCACTCCGAACGATGAGGAGGGATCGTATCACGTTCGTTTTGGAGGCACCTTCCAACCTTTCAGCGGGGGAATCCCGGTAGCAGATAACACCGAAGCAACGAACGAGACGGCGCCAGGTCGCGGGAACAAGCGCCTGTCATCAGTGGGCGCAACCATCGCCGAACCCGTAGTCGAAGCGCCGCCGGCGAACGCGGAGCCAAAAACAGTCGCCTCTACTGAGAAGCCATCCGAGGATACTGACGCAGCGAAGAAAACTGCAAAGAAGCGACCTGCCAAGCGAACAAGCACGGCCCGCAATACTCGAGGCCGGGTACGTCCGGCGCGGCCCAAGCCCGCAACTTCCGATACAGAGACGCCAAAGACATCGGAAGCGAAGACGGAGGAAACCAAGTCCACCGAAGACAAATCCGCAGGGACCAAGCCCGAGTCAGCTAAGACGGACACCGGTGCTCCGGCGGAAGGAAGGACCGCGAAATCCAAGGCGCAGGAGATACCGGCGCCAAGTGCTCATCTGATTATTGAATCGAAGGATGGGACCAGAATTGATCGTCCGATGTCGACCGTTAGGCGTGTGGTAGTTGAAGGCGGCGTGATCGTAATCGTGCTCAAGACCGGACGAACCGAGCGCGTGCCGATGTCCACGGTCAACCGGATGGCGATCGAGCCTTAGCGAGAGCCGAAACTCGAACACGATCCACGAAACCACACGAATGAACACAAACCGAAAACCCTAATCGGTCTTCGTGCAATTTCGTGTGGTTTCGTGGATCGCCTTTTAACTGCTCAACCGTTTAGCCCGTTTTCAGGGACATCGAAGGACTATGAGATTCTTTCCGCCTATGAGGAGCTACTTGCTTTGCGACGCGGTCCACTGGGCACGGTTGATGCCGTAGATGAGAACTTCCTTTCCAAGTAATTCAGTCTGCCCCTCAATCTTCTCGCCGAGACGTTCCGCCACTTTGGCTGATGCGACGTTGGCCGGAGCGATCAAGCTGATCACATGATCGCGGCCCAGTTCGGTAAACGCGTACTGAAGTGCCCGTCGCGCACCTTCGGTCGCGTAACCCTTGCCCCAACTTTCGCGGGCGAGCGTCCAGCCCAACTCAAACGACGGCCAGCCGATGGGATTCATGAAGCCAATTCTTCCAATCAGTTTGCGGGTGCTCTTTTCTTCAACTCCCCATATTCCGTATCCGCGGAAATACCAATGGCCCATGAAGGACGCCATCTGACGCCACACTTCGAAATCGTTCAGAACCTGCCCGCCGAGAAAACGCATCACCTCCGGATCGCGGCACATCGGAGCATACTGCTCAAAATCATCTTCGCGAATCCAGCGCAACAGCAGCCGTTCAGTTTCTAAAGTAACCTCTCTCATTTCCATCTTTTTTACCGTGAATACCTGCGCACAACCAGGGCAATCGGTAGCCCGATCCCAAACATGTGGACGAGCAATCCGCTGATGAGTACGGGCAGGGGCAAGGCTTGCCTGGATCCGATGGCGGAAAGCGGCAGCACGACGAGGTTCATGACGAGGTAAATACAAACGCCATAGAGAGGACCACAAATGATTGCCTGATTCACGAGAAAACGCAGGTAGCGACTTGCGAGGTAGTAGACGGCCGCCGCCGTAGTCGCGATCAGGAAGTGGAAGACAAGACCAAGCGCAGCCGTTTTGGCGCCGCCGTCAAAAGCACTACGCCCCACGGCGCCGCTGGCGACCGATTGTAAGATCCTGACCGGGCTGGTGCCGCGTCGAATATAACTGAAGATACAGGCGTAACTGATATCCAGCGTGCCGGCTATCAAACCGCCCAGCAGAATCGCGCGCAAAGCTCTTGACCTATCGCCAGACATTCACAGCCCTCCAAAACGGGAGGCAGAATATCACGATCAGGGGACTACGAATGTTAGAAAAAACGCGCGCGGCCTCGGCGGTCTCGATCTGATGATGAGGTCAGTACGGCAGCGATAGCGATCGGGTGATCTGCAACCCTGGCCTCTACGGGCCACGTGGTCGCTATCGCTGCCGTTCTGACCTCGCTCTTACATGGTCGCCAAAATCTTTGACAGCGATCTGAGACCTCTGATATTGATTCGACAGCAATGAATCGATGCAAACTTCACCCTGGTATGCGATCGTGGCTCGGCACAAGCGGCTTGGTTTTATTTTTGGCGGCATCCGCTTTGTCAGCGGTGCCATGTAATCAAATAAAGTCTCAGCCGGACGTCTGGGTAAAGCGAGCGGTTAATGCTTTGGTTCCGGCAGCGCGACGAGCGTACGAGCGCGACATTGCGCAGAATGCTTACGGGCGAGTCCTGGACGGCATTTCTCGCGCGTTGGAGCAGTGCCGGTTGCCGGACGAAGGCGATTTCGCGGCGCGTTATCCGGAGTTCGTCGGTTACATCAAGACTCTTTCACTCGAACGCCAGGCGGATCATGAACTCGGTTTTAATGTTCCTGACAGCGTTTATTTTTCTGAGACGCGCGCGTATGTCACGATTCCAGATTTCCTTTTGACTCCGGACTTTCTGCGCGCTGTCAGTCGCTTCGCAACGTTAAAACAGGCGAAGGCTATGCTGGCGGAGCTCAACGCCGGCCGCGCCTTGGACGAGCAACTCATCTTCTTCAGCTATCAATCAAGGCACCTGGGAACGCCTGATAACCCGGACAGCTTCTGGCGGTTGCTGATCGTCGTGCCGGGAAACACAGCGCAGGGTGCGCCGGAAAAGTGGGTGCAGTTTGGTGTGCCAGATCCGCGCGCCCGCGCATCGGTGCGCAACGTTTCGGTCGTTTCGGTGGTGCCCGGTCCGGACGGGACCAATACTTACTTTAAAGACTACTTCCGCACCTTTCGCCGGAACGGTTCGATAACCATAAAGGGTCGTTGGGAACTGGGAGAAGGTGACGACAACTGCGCGCTGTGTCACAAGAGCGGAATACTGCCGATCTTTCCGGTCGACGGCACAGTGAGTCGAGATGAGCTCGAAAAAGTGCGCGCGGTCAACGAACGCTTCCTCCAATACAGCCGTCCGCGCTTTGACAAGTATCTGGACGCCAGCAAGTTGGGTCCCGGCCTGGGTGTTACCGGCAGGCAGGGGCGGTCGTCTGCTGCGGTCGACAATGAAATAGGAATTGATGGAGTGAAGTGCGGCATCTGTCATCAACCAAATCGACTCGGCGCCCTCAACTGGCCGATGGACAGAACGTTGATTAGCTCTTATGTGAAGGGCGGCCAGATGCCTCTGGGTTTCGAACTCACGCCGTTGGAACGGAACCGTCTCTACAATAAAATTATCCAGGAATATTTTGCGATTGATGAGAAGAGCCCGGGGACGCTTAAGTCGTGGCTATTAGGTCGGCGTCGATCGCCTCTCAAGTAAACCCTCAACGAGTGATAACAGGTGTTCAGAGTACCGGCTTCAGTCGGGTTGTCTTAGGCGGAGTAAGAACCCAACTAAAGTTGGTACTCTAAAGCCCTTTTAAGTCAGGAGCGACCTTACTTCTTCCCCGATTTCAATTCGGCCAGCTTGTCCTTAAACTGCGGCAAGTCCTGATTGGTAGGATCTACCTTCGCCAGCTTATTGATCGCTTCATCGGCGCCCTTCGCGTCTCCCTTGCTGAGCAGCACCGCGCACAAACCATCGATCACGGGAATATCGTCAGGCTTTTTGATCACGGCGGCCCGATACCATTTCTCGGCGGCGTCGAAATGGCCGGCATCCATGTTCGCTACGCCCAGCATGCCCAGCACATTGAAGTCGTTTGGCTTAAGCTTGTTGGCGATCAGCAGATATTCAATCGCCTGATCGTACCGCTGGATCTGATATTCGAGTTTGGCGGCTGTAAGCTGTGCGTCGAAATCGTCAGGGTGTTCGCGGGCCTGCTTCATGGCCTCCTGAACCTGCGTGAACATCTGTTGCCCATCTCCGCCTTGATCGGTTCCGGCAACGGATGGATGGTTAGGCGGAAGATTTCCGCTTTGCTGGGCTGCCGACAATGGCGCGGCCCGCATTGCGGCCTCGCGCGTGAGGATCGAGTTGGCAAGCATGAAGCCAATGATGAAGCCGATCAATATCCCGATGATTGCGAAAAGCAGGTTGTCTCTGGACATAGTTATATTTGATTGTGCTACGGGCTAACCGCCCGTGAACACCTGCAAGATGTCGCTGCCCACATTTCTATTCGGCAGGTTTCAGCAAGCCGCGAATTTGCTCGCGCAGTTCCGGATTGTTAGTGTGCCCGTGCGTGGTTATTGCGTGGTTGACCGCGGCCTCCAGCACCTCTTCTTCGTTACCTTCCAGCCGCAGAGTGCAGCCGCTGTCGCTCGGATGGTCGCGGCAATCGATCGCTTTTCTTTCTGACATGATACGTCTCCTCCTTGCTATGTTGAGAGTTTGGCCTGGCGGCCGACCAAGCGGCGGTAGCCCGCTTCTAAACGAAACTACGGAACCGCTTATTTCGAACCTTTATCTCCCGCCTGCTTTGCTTTAGCAATCTGATCTGAGATCGTTCTTAACTCTTCCGAACCCGCGGGCAATTGGTTTAGCAGTTTCTGCCAATAGTCGATCGCTTTCTTGTAATCTCCTGCCTGGTACGCAGCGCTGCCGGCGAGGTCCAGAGCTTTCTGATTCTTCGGATCGATTTGCAGGGCCCTATTGATAGCATTAGTCGGTTTGCCGGCCAGCTGCTGGCCGTTGGCCATCGCCGAAGCTTCCGCGTAATCCGCCCAGACGCTGGCGTCATTAGCATTCAAGGCGGTGGCATGCTCATACGCGGATGCGGCATCCGCAAACCGCTCCATCAAAGTATAACTGCGTGCCAGCATCAGCCACCCCTGGGCGTCGTTCGGATTTTGCTCGAGCCGTTTGGCGAGCCTTTCGACATTCGCCGCGATCTGCTGGTTGTTCATCGGGCCACCCTGCTGCTGGGACGAGGGTGCGGCCATTTCAGCAGAGGCCAGGGAAGGGGACAGCCCCTTTGGATTACCCACCGCGAAGTACAAAGCGATCACGCCGACGGGTATCGCGAGGCCAACTCCATAGGCGAACTTGTGTGTCACGGACGCCGATGATCGGGCCGGGATTTTGGGGGCGTTAACATCTTCCAGGAGACGGCGCTCGAGCTCTTCCTTGTCCTGCTGATATTGTGGCTCGCTGATCAAACCGTTCTTCAGATCAGCTTCCATCTCTTTGAACTGGTCCTGATAGACCAGCACGTTCGCCGCGCGCAAGTCATCGGTTTCATTTTCCCCGGATTTTTCCAGCAGCGGCGGCAGCACAAACCACAACGCGAACAGAATGAAGAGAGCAGCAATGATCCAGAAAGTTAGCATAAACGTATTTGGCGCAGGTGGTGTCTTAGTTTTGGCTTTCTCTGCGGCGCCTTTGCCGCCTCTGCGTCTCTGCGGTAAGTCTTCCGGAGATAGGATTCACCGCAAAGACTCAGAGAACGCGGAGTTTACGCAGAGACAAAATCAAATTCTCAGTACGCGCCCGGCTTTCTATGGGAACGCAAGTTAACAACTTGCGCTACACCTATCCAATTTCGTTCCGCAGAAGGTCCGCAGCGCGTTTGCGCTCGGCCGCAGTCAGCGGCTTATCCTGAATCAGTTCGCGGCGATGTCTGAGATAACGATACAGCACTCCGGTGCCGGCGACCAAAAGTATGAACGGTCCGAACCAGAGCAGGTAGGTGGTCGCTTTTACTGGCGGCTTGTAGAGAACGAAATCCCCATAGCGTTGCGTCAGGAACCCCAGAATTTCCTGATCGCTCTTGCCGGCCTTCATCTGTTCACGGATCTGTTGGCGCAAGTCTTCAGCCAGGTCAGCGCGCGAGTCGGCGAGTGTCTCGTTTTGGCAAACCAGGCAACGTAGCTGCTCGGTCAACGCTTTCATGCGCTGCTCGATCTTCGGATCTTCGTTGGACTGTGCTTCTTTCGCGACCGGCGCTCCGCCCGTGCAAAAGAGAACCAGAATGATGAGCACGAAATGTTTCATTGACTCAACTGTTTTACCCGCGGCAGAATCTCCTTCTGCCAGGCCTCTTCGGTAATTGGTCCAATCTGCTTATATCGAATGACGCCGTCGCGATCGATCAGAAATGTTTCCGGCGCGCCATAAACTCCATAATCGATCGACAGGCGGCCCTCCGGATCGGATGCCGTTAGCGTGTATGGGTTACCCTCGTCATCCAACATCTGCATGGCAGTCGCTCGCTCATCTTTGTAATCCACTCCATAGATCGGAACTGCGTTGGTCTTTGCATACTGAATCAGCAATGGATGTTCTTCGCGGCAGGCCACACACCAGGTCCCCCAAAAATTTAGAAGCCAGACCTTGCCGCGCATCTCCTGGGCCGAGAAGGTCTTGTTTGGATCTTGCAGTTGCTTGAGTTGGAATGCGGGTGCGGGTTTATTAATTAGGGGCGATGGTATTTCGTGTGGATCGTGACGCAGACCCACCAGCAGGAAAGCCACCAGGCCGATGAAAAGAACCAGCGGTAATAACAGCAATTTGTTCATTGTCTACTCGACCGCTGAAGTTGCGGCGCTCGGTACCACTTTGGATACCGGTTCGGGTTTGCCGGAGGGAGTCTCGCTGGTCCGCTTGCGCGACGCCAGTGCATACCTTCGATCCGTGACCGCGAAGCCTCCGCCAATCGCCATTAGCAACGCGCCGCCCCAGATCCAGTTCACCAGCGGCTTATGATAAACGCGGACGGTCCAGCCGCCGCCGGGCACTTCGTCGCCGAGCGATAGGTACAGATCGCGCCAGACGCTGCGATCGATTGCCGTCTCGGACGTAGCGTTTCCGGAAACTGTAAAGGCGCGCTTCTCCGGATGCATGACCGCCACCGGAGACCCGCTCCTGGTAACTTCCATGTCTGCGCGCACTGCCCGGAAGTTCGGCCCCTGATACTGAGCGAGGTTGTTCAAGCGAAATTCATAACCACCGACGCTCACTGTGTCGCCGAGGTTCATCTTCACGTCTTTCTCGGTCTGATAACTCGTTACTACGGTCACGCCGGCGATGAATACGGCCACGCCAATGTGGGCTAATTGCATACCGTAATAGCTGCGTGGCGCCGCCTTTAATCTGCTCAGCAAACCCAACTGCCCGGATTGGCTGCGCAGTCTGGTCCAAATATTTTGCAGAGACGTGGCTACGATCCAGCAGAACAGTAGCAGTCCGAGACTGGCGCGCCATTTCCATCCGCCAATCACAAACGGCAGAACGAGGGCGGTGATCAGACTCAGTCCAAATGCCAATCGCAGGCGTACCGCGAGTTCGGGAATCTTTGCCTGTTTCCAGCGAGCGATTGGTCCAACGCCAATGAGAAACGCCGCGGGCGCCATCAAGGGTACGAAAACGCTATTGAAATACGGCGGGCCCACAGAGAGTTTTCCCAGGTTGAGCGCGTCTATAAAAAGTGGATAGAGCGTGCCAAGCAAGACTGATCCGGCGGCGACTATCAGCAGCACGTTGTTTGTGAGCAGGAATGATTCGCGGGAAAGAACTTCGAATTTTGAACCAAGGCCGACCTGCTTAGCCCGCCAGGCATACAATCCGAGCGAACCTCCGATGACCAATGTCAGAAAGCCGAGAATGAAAATGCCGCGTTTGGGATCGGTGGCGAACGCATGCACGGAGGTCAGCACGCCCGAACGCACCAGAAATGTTCCGAGCAGGCTCAAAGAGAACGCGGCGATCGCCAACAGCACCGTCCAGCTCTTGAATCCACCTCGTTTTTCGGTTACCGCGAGCGAGTGAATCAGCGCCGTCCCCACGAGCCACGGCATGAACGAAGCGTTCTCGACCGGGTCCCAGAACCACCAACCACCCCAGCCCAACTCGTAGTACGCCCAGAAACTTCCCAGTGCGATGCCGCAAGTTAGAAACATCCACGCCACCGTGGTCCAGGGCCGGGACCAGCGAGCCCAGGTCGCGTCCAGGCGGCCGCCAATCAGCGCTGAGATAGCGAAAGCAAATGCCACGCACATGCCTACGTAACCCATGTAAAGCATCGGCGGGTGCGCGACCATTGCCGGATCCTGCAGCAGCGGATTCAAATCGCGGCCGTCAGGCGGCACGGGAAGCAGGCGCTGAAAAGGATTCGAGGTTAACAACATGAACAGTAGGAAACCGGTGCTGATTACCGCCATTACCGCGAGCACGCGGGCGATCATCTCCCTTGGGAGATGATTGCTGAACAAGCTGACTGCTACCATCCACACTGTGAGCATGAAGGTCCAAAGCAGCAGTGAACCTTCGTGCGAACCCCAGGTGGCCGCCAGCCGATAATGAAGGGGAAGCTGCGAATTGGAATTGGTGGCAACGTTCAGCACCGAAAAATCATTGTTGATGAACGAGTAGGCCAGACAGCAGAAGGCGATCGCCACAAAAATAAATTGCGCCTGGGCGGCGGGCCGCGCCAGGGCAATCAATTGCGGAATTCCGCGCGCCGCACCAATCAAAGGCAGCGTGGCCTGTGTCAATGCCAGCATGAGCGCGAGAATCAGCGCGATTTGTCCAATTTCAGGAATCATGAATAGAGCGCAGGCATCCTTGCCTGCGCAACGCCGGCATCCCGCCGGCTCCTTCCTATTTCGAAAGCGTCTTTGCCGCTTCGTTCGCCGAGTTCTTAACCTTCTGCATATCTTTCGCCTGATCAAGCGCTCGAGCAGCTTCGGGGGGCATGTAATTCTCGTCGTGTTTGGCCATTATTTGATCGGCGTAAAAGACTCCGTCAGGACCAACCTTGCCCTGGGCCACGCAACCGCGGCCTTCTTTGAAAAGGTCAGGAAGAATTCCTTTGTAGACGACTGGCAGAGTGGTTGCCGTGTCCGTGACGGCAAAGCGAATCGTCAATCCATCGGTATCGCGCTTCAAGCTACCGGCTTCGACCAAACCGCCAATGCGGAACGTGCGCCCCACGGGCGCTTCCTTTGAGGCGACCTGAGTAGGACTGAAAAAGAAAACGAGATTATTCCGAAAAGCGCCCAACACCAGCCACGTGGCTAAAACAAGCGCGGCCAGACAGGCAAAGATAAAGACAATTCTTTTGTGACGCTTCTTCATTGAATCTCCTGGAATGAATTCTCCAGTTGCGAACTATGATCTGCAAACTCCCGCGGACTTTCTCTGCGAGCGAGATCTCTTTTGCGCTTAAGCAGCATTAGTACTTCGCCGCTGAGCAGGACAAAAGTCACTCCATACGAACCCCAGACGTAAAGCCCGTAACCACCCATCCAAAAAAACTTTGACCAGTTCATAAGTTAGTTGTAGGGGCAGCCCTCGTGGCTGCCCATTCTCTCAAATTCCCGCAATCCGGGCAGGGACAAGCGGTGCCCTTACGCGATGGCTTCGGCCAGCCAGGGCGATTCACGTTCTCGCTCTCGAATAATGTACCGCACGCGCACCAGGACTACGGCGATTGAATACATCCAGCAAGCCGCCAACAGAATTAACATTGCGGCGAGCATACTTGGCGCCATCTTGAAACTTTTGGCGGTAATAGTTGCGCCCTGATGCAGGCTGTTCCACCACTGCACCGAAAAATAAATGATCGGGACATTGATCACTCCGACCAAAGCCAGCACCGCTCCGGCTCGATCGGCACGGCGCGGATCGTCAATTGACGATTGCAGCGAAATGAATCCAATATACAAAAACATCAGGATCAGAGTTGAAGTAAGACGCGCGTCCCAAACCCACCAAACTCCCCAAGCCGGCCGGCCCCAGAGCGAGCCGGTGACCAGCGAAATAAAGGTGAAGATCGCTCCGGTCGGGGAAATTGCCGTCGCCATCATCGATGCCAGTCGCGCGTTGAAGGCCCAGCCGATGCCGGCGTAAATCGCCATCAGCACATAGAGGAACATTCCCATCCAGGCCGCAGGCACATGAATAAAGATAATCCGGTAGGCCTCGCCCTGTTGAAAATCAGTTGGTGCGATAAAAAACCCAACATACAGGCCAACTATGAATAGCAGGGCCGTCAGCACCGCGAACACGGGGATCATCTTGCCTGCGAGTGGGTAGAAGTTCGCAGGTGCTGCGTATTTATACCAATTTATTTTTCGGTTAGACATTGGATTCAGTGTCCGACAAACTATGTCTTGTCTCCCTCACGCTTTGGCAGAGGGTTGGGGAGATGGTTTGTACGGCGTCAACCTTTAGCACTGTCCCCTGGCCCTCCCAAAGGGAGAGGAAGAGACCTCGCCACGTTTTCAATCAACTCGATCAGGCGTTCGTCATCGACAAACTGAAGACTGTCGTACAACTTTCATTCCACGGATATTTTCAAAGCCGCGCTGGTTGCCCATGGCGCGAACACCAGGGTCAGTACCAGCGTCGCGCCGAGGAGAAGCAGATACGGTTGCGGACTCGTACCGCCAATGCTGGCCTGGACCGCGCCAGTTCCGAAGATCAGGACCGGGATGTAAAGAGGCAAGACGAGCAATGCAACTAAAACATTCGCGGCGCGCAAGCCCAGAGTGAGTGCCGCGCCGATGGATCCGATCAAACTCAGGACCGGCGAGCCCAGCAAGAGAGACACAACCACTATCGCCAGACTATTCTGCGACAAACCGAACTGAAGTCCAAGCACCGGAGCGATAATTACCAGCGGCAGTTCAGACACCAGCCAGTGCGCCAATATTTTTCCCAGCACTATCAGGTAGGTCGATTGAGGCGTCAACATTAATTGTTCGAGCGTTCCATCCTGATAATCATTGCCAAAGATCCGGCCCAGCGAGAGCATCGAAGCCAGAAGCGCGGCCACCCAAACAACGCCGGGCGCAATGGTTCGAAGGATTTCCCTCTCCGGCCCGATACCCAAAGGAAACAGGCTAACCACAATCACAAAAAAGAACACTGTGGCCAGGACGTCCGCCCGTCGACGCCACGCGAGAATCAAATCTCGCCAGACGAGCCAGCCAAACATCGAGTGAAGGGAATATGCGGTCACAGGGAAAGTTCGATCCGCTGAATCCGTTCCGCGGCCAAATCCAGTTCCTGGTGCGTGGCGATTATTGCCAGGCCGCCATTCCTCAAGTGATCGCCAATAAACCGGCGCGCGAGCTTGATTGCAGCGTCATCGAGCGACGTCAAAACTTCGTCGAGTAACCAAACCGTGGCTCTGGAGCCCAGCAGCCGGGCCAGTGCCACTCGACGCTTTTGTCCGGCTGATAATGAACGGGCCGGAAGATTCTGTTGGCGGCTCAACCCAACTTGCTCCAGAACTGTTTGTGCATCGGCTTTGCTCAGAACGTTGCCGCTGACGCCGCACGCAATGCGCAGATTCTCAATCGCGCTGAGTTCGTCCTTGACGCCGTTCTGATGTGCCAGGTAAGAGACCGCTCCCGAATATTCTTCGCCCAGTGATCGAATGTTTTTTCCATTCCAGCGAACTTCACCCTGCGCCGGCGAGGACAATCCGGAAAGAATACGCAGCAAGCTGGTCTTTCCACTGCCATTCGCACCGTGCAGCTCTATCAACTCGCCGGGTTTGATTGAAAAGTTGAGGCCCCTGAAAAGCCGGCGGTCTCCGCGAGTGCATTCCAGGTTTACAGCCTCTAACATTGATTGTGCTCGTCACTTGAAGTCTTGGCGGAAACGCCTCGTAGAAAAGTAGCGCTAACGAACGGGCATCATAGCCGAGTACCGCGAGCTTGTCATCGTGAGGGATCGAACATTTTAGATCGGGCCTGGACGGATTACGGGTCTATTGCATTCCCAGCCTTTATTCGGGCGATGTTGAGAACCACGCATACTTCGCACCAGTCCAAAAAACGAACCCGTTCTTAACGCCGATCGTCTCATTGAGGACGTCGCCCCTCAGCTGCGGCAGTCTCTTATTGGCCCTTCGTACTGCTTCAGCAGGTTGCGCAAGCAACTTTGATCCGGCTCCGTTCTTAAGCACGTATGTTTGTTTCGCTTCCGTCGCCCGCCATCCCTCAGGGCCAACGCCATGAATGATGGCCAGAAGCGTATCTCCCTTTTCGACGTGCGCCCGTTTGGTTGGAGGAACTCGATTGGACAAACTGGAAATGGGAACGTTCCGGGGATCTTCCAGTGACCAGTTCGCCAATTCGTTGTTGATTTCGCTCAGTGAGCCTTCGTTAACCTTGATCGCAACAGCCAGATCTTCCGAGCCATCGCCGTTAAAATCTCCGACCGCAAAGGCCTGGGGCAGTGAAACGTCTGGAGTTGCGGCTTTCTCGAAGACGCGGGCGACAGTGGCACGGATTTCTGTTGGGTTGGGCGGCGCCGACGGCTTGCTTGCGGGAGTCGGGGCGGGCGTAGGCGAGGCCAACGCGAGCACGCGGGCAGCCGGTTCCATAGTGGATTCAACCCGCGGGGCGGGCTCAACGCTTTTAACGTCTTCATTCCGTTTGGCGCAGCCCGCAAATAAAAACGCGGTCGCCAGCAAGATCAAGCTGAAGCCAATGGCATTTGTTCCCCTGCATGACACCAGAAAGCCCTCCTTGCTTGCGAACAAAAAATTTCTGCAGGACAAATCTATTGAGAAAGGGTCAGTGAGGCTGGATACTCAAATTGAGTCCAGTCTCACTGACCAGTTTGTGGTTTGGAACCGCAGCCAATCATATCGAATTTAGAAACGTGATCAGCTGATTCTTTTGCGTCGTGCTCAGCCCGCGATAGCTGTTGATAACGCCGGTAGCCTCGCCTGCGTGGCGGAGGATGGCGTCGTTGCGCGTATAGTTCTCGAGATCGTGCATTAACTCATTTCGAGTGCGCACGCCCCAAAGCGGGGCGGTACGTACCTTGTTCCGGGTAGACTGATCGAGAGTGTTGGTGCCAGCGACGTTGGTTTGGACAATTCCGTCACCGGTCCCAACATCGTGCAGGAGGAAATCGCTGTACGGGTGGATTAACTTGTTGCCCAGAGCGGCCGGAACCGTAAACGCGCCGCCGTTTATGACAGTGCCCGCGGGAGCAGTCGTGAAGGTTGCGATGTGACAGATGTCGCATCCAACCGAATGGAATAGGGAAGCCCCGGTTTGGGCGTCCGCAGTGGCCGCCAGCCTCGTATCGCGTCCAGGCACCTTGCTGGCTCTCATAAACTGCGCGAAGGTCTGGATGTCGCCATCAGGATCCTCTCCACAGTTCACGCTCGTGTTGGCTACGCAAGGGGCGTTGTCGGGAACATCATCACAAAGAGCCCTTCCGCCGACACCAGTACCTGCCGGGACAGGCTCCAGGAGGTTGAACTGGTTTGTGATGCCCTGTTCGTTGAGATAAGCGTCACTCGAAAAGCTCAGCAGGCTGGCTTGTTGATTTTTCCACCCAAACCGGCCGACGCGAAATTGGCCCGGCGCCTCGGCTACGGGTACCGTGATTACCTGTCCCTTCATGCCGGAGGGCTGACCGTTAGGGATGTTCTGCAACGTGGTGTTTGAGATGGCCTCAACAAAACCGAGCCCCAGAACGTTGGTCGCTGCGCGGCGCGTTCGAATATCGTCGGCGCTCGACAAGCGCTCCTCTCCCTGGTCGTTCGGGTGGTTATAGATAATCGTGCCATCTGGAACGTTGTTGGTTGGATCGTTGTCGGTTACCACCCCAGGGCATGTCGCGCGCTGGTTGATAAGCGATCGGTTGGCAATGGTCACGCCGCCGTTCGGACCGCCGACGTTTATGGTTACGGTGGCCGGTACGAAGTTACCCGACCCGTCGAGATGGCCGGCTCGAAGTTCCGAGATTTGGCTGATGCCGCCGCTGACCGGGTTTTGGTGGCATTCAGCGCAGGACTGCGCATTGTAGATTGGGCCGAGGCCTTTAGTGACATCATCCCGTTCTTCGAAGGTTGCTCGATCGGCATCGTGTACTGCCTGAGTAACCATTCCATTGGTTAAAGTATCAAGGCCGGCCGGCGCTTCAGTAGCAGCTTGGCCTTCAACGGTTCTCGAGGTCCAGATTGGCAGCGCGAGAGCCGTCACAAATAGAACAAAAATCAAAACCCTCACAAATGTTCTCATATTTCCTCCTGCAGACTGGTAGGCACACTTGTGCAGAACACCACCGACAACTTGCCGATGGCAAATTGCTCTTGTTCTCTTACCCTTTGGAACCCTTGGACCTATGCTCGTAAGGCTGGCCGAAAAAGTAGAAGTGAGCGCGTCGTTGTAGCGGCCAGATAAGAGCGGGTAAAAAGCCCGCCCAAAAGAAAATCCTAATTTCTCAAGAAGATCCGACGCGCAGATTCTGGCAAGTCGCGCGAACTCTAATACGACTAGTCGTTTGTGTCAATACAAAATTTTGCATAGTGATCGTAAAACTTTTTCATAGCTATCGTGAGGAGTCAGCCGGAAAGGGCGCGAGAGCGGAATAGCGAAATAGACTTCCTGAAGGTCGAGACAAACTCTTGCCTCTTGTTGAGCTGGCAAACAGTTGTGGAAAGCATGTAGAGACTGCGGTGTCTTGCCGCGAGCGGGTTTTTCAGTTAAAAGAAGTTCATCTTAAAGTAGGGACGTATTGGCTAGCAGAAAGACATCGCAGCGGCGAGACTGAAGGTATCTGGGTAGCCTGTTCGCGTACGAGCGACCTCCTCATGAATCAGAATCATAGTTATCGCGATGCCGCCGTAATGCGACTGTACGAGCAACTCGTGGAGATCGAGCAGAGGCTGATCCCCACGGGTCTGCATGTGTTTGGTCGTCCGGCCGAACTGAAGGAAAAAGCCGATCTGCTGCGGATGGTTGCCTCGTTCGACCGGCCTGAGCACGGTGTCCGCGCGCTACCAAAACTCATCGCGGAGGCGCTAGGCATTAATGACTACGACGTGCTGTTTCGAGACGAGTCCGCAAGCGAGACCAAGGACTTAATCGAGTCAATCGTCCTGGAGGGCGTGCAGCGTTTTTGCCGCGAAGGCGCCCGCTCGGCCGTCCAGTGGCTGAATTCGAGGGCCGATGTTAACCCCGAAGAGTCGCTTCCTGTTTTCTTGCTCCTGTCGAAGATTGCTGAGCAGCTTGATTCCAATAGCGAGATTACGTCGTTGCTGCGCGCGTTGCACGGCGAGTACATCGAGCCGGGACCCGGCGCCGATATCGTTCAGAATCCGATGGTTCTGCCTACGGGCCGGAATACGCATGCGGTGAATCCTTATTCGGTTCCTTCTCAAATGGCCGTCGTGCGCGCAAGACTCACGGCTGACGCGCTGCTTCGCCGGCATTTTGAAGAGCACGGCCGCTATCCACGCGCTCTCGCGCTGGTGCTTTGGGGCCTGGACAATATCAAGACGCAAGGCGAGGGCGTCGCGCAGGCGCTTCACTTACTCGGGGTGCGCCCTGTTCGCGACGCGCTAAATCGCGCAACTGAAATCGAAATCATTCCCCTCAAGGAACTGAATCGCCCGCGCATGGACGTGGTGATGACGGTATCGGGAATTTTTCGTGATTTGTTTGCGCCGACAATGGCGTTACTCGATAAGGCTGTTCGACGAGTTGCGGCGCTTGACGAACCTTTTGAGATGAACTACGTGCGGCGGAATGTCTCTGAGAAGATCGATGAGCACGGTGGCAAGTTTGACGATGCCGTCACCAGAGTATTTTCAAATGCCCCAGGTAACTATGGCACGAATGTAAATTTCATGGTGATGCAATCGGAGTGGGGGACGGCAGACACGCTGGGAGATCTTTTCGTTACGCGCAAGTGCTTCGCATACACGCGAGATTCAAAGGGACGAACAGTTGAGGGTCGCGAAGCGCGCGAGTTGATGGATCACGCGTTGTCACGGGTCGAAGCTACATATCAGAACATTGATTCATTCGAAGTCGGGATCACCGACGTTGACCATTACTTCGAATATCTCGGTGGCATTTCCCAGGCAGTTGAAAAACGCGCTCAAGCACGGCCGGCGATCTATTTGTCCGATTCACTCTCGCCGCAAACGAAGATTCGTTCGTTGGAAGAGACTATCAGGCTTGAGACGCGCGCGAAGACCCTGAATCCAAAATGGTACGAAGGAATGCTGCAGCACGGTTTCCGCGGTGTCGCTGAAATCGAAAACCATGTGGCGAATACTTTCGGTTGGAGCGCGACAGCAGACGCCGTCGATCCGTGGATCTACACCGACATCGCCAGGACTTTCCTGCTGGATTCGACGATGTTCGATCGGCTACAGGAATTGAATCCGCATTCCCTCCTTTCACTGATCAGGCGTCTGCTCGAAGCGCACGATCGCGGATTCTGGAATCCTGACGAGGAGATTTTGGAGAAGTTGCGGGACATGATCAGTGTTTCATGAAGTATGAGCGGCTACTTGAGAATCGGGCTTGTTTCTTTTCGTGTGAATTCGTGGATCGCTTTTTCATCGTCCGAATGAGAACGACAATGAAATTGATCGATCAGGCTTACTCGGCTCTTTGCGAATGCAAATTCCTTTGCATTGACGACTGTGGTTTAGTGGATCGTTAGCCGCTGGTAAATGAAAAGCGGTCCACGAAACGACACGAAACGGTTGTTCGCGATTGTGCGACACTCTTGAGCTACAACGAGAGTTCGTGACGAAGACTCCATGAAGATTACAGTCCTTTATGTAGGTTCCAGCTTGCTCGCGCCTCTGCGAAGTGCGGAACGTGAGATCCGGCAGCAGTACGGGCTCGATCTGTGCGTGGCGACCTACAACTTCGGCGCTTCGTTTGCCGACGATGAGTGGACCGCGATTGAAAACAATCTGATTGAATCGGAGATTCTTTTCGTCATTCACGTGATGGATAGCGAGAACGCGACGCGGCTCCTAAACTTCCTTGATCGAAATGGTGATCGACACCGGGCGGTGGTGGTGATCAATTGTATGCCCCAGTTGATGAAGCGCACGCGGATGGGGAAGCTGGACATTGAGCGTCTTTCAGGTATTGGCTCACGCAAAGCAGGAATCGGTTCTCGCAAAGGCGCAAAGGCGCAAAGCAAAGCGATAAAGGAAAACGGTGAAAGGCAAAGCGCAACATCAGGAAGCGACGATGCGGCGAAGGCGACGAGTTTGCTTGGCTCGATCGGTTCATGGATTGGCGAGCAAGCGCGCGGCAAGCGAGAAGACAAGAAGAATGGTCATGGCCGGGCGCAATACCTCAAGTTCGCCAATCATCTGCCGTCACTGCTGCGATTTGTTCCGGGAGCGGGTGCGCTGCGCGATGTGAAGAATTATCTGATGATGTTCTGTTACTTTCTCCAGCCTACACCCGTGAACATTCGGTCGATGCTCCTTTATGCGCTAAAGCATTATTTGGACGACGAAAGGCTGAGAAAGATCAAGATACCGCCGCCTGAGTCAATGCCGTCAGTCGCAATCTATCATCCGGATGCGCCCGCGCTGTTTGAGTCGTTCGGAGCTTATGAGGCCTGGTACGCGCGACGAAGACAAAAGGAAATAGTAAGAAGCGAGAGAGAAGACAAACCGCTGGATCCAAAATCAACAATCGGTCTTCTCTTGATGCGGCCGCAAATCGTCAGCAACGCGCGCAAGCATTACGATCACTTGATTCGGGCGATTGAAGCAGAAGGGCTAAGTGTAATTCCCGCGATCTCGACTCTGATGGATAATCGAGAAGCGTGTGAAAAGTTTTTTCTTCAACGGAAAAAAGAAAGCACAGGCGAAGGGCCAGATCCAAAACCAAGGCCAGACAACGATTCGTCTGATTTCGTGGATCATCCTTCTCAGCCTACAGAGGAAACGATCCACGAAAACAGACGAAAGAATCGAGGCCCCAGCCGGTCTCGTGTCAGTCAGATCGTTTCGTTAACCGGTTTCAGTTTTGTCGGCGGTCCGGCAATGAATGACAGTGAAGCGGCGGCCGAGTTCTTGCGCAAACTAAACCTGCCGTACCGATCGATGATTAGTCTCGATACGCAAACGATCGAATCGTGGCAGGAATCTTTTAGCGGTTTGAACCCGATCCAGACCGGAATGCAGATAGCGATTCCCGAAATTGACGGCGCGACTGAGCCGCTCGTGTTTGGCGGAATTCCGGCGCGAGGAGTCGAGCCGGCGCCGCTGGAAGATCGCTGTCTGCGAATCGCGCAACGCTTGAAGCGTTGGCACCGTCTGCAAACCGCCGAGCGCGATCAATTGAAGATTGCGCTGACGCTTTATTGCTTTCCGCCCAACAAAGGGAACCTTGGCACGGCCGCTGACCTGGATGTGTTTGCCAGTCTCTTCGATATTCTCAGAAGTATTAAGGACGAAGGTTATCGCGTCGATATACCCGAAAGCGTCGACGCCTTACGCGACCAGCTGCTGGGAGGAAATTCCGAAGACCTGAGTGCTACGGCGAACGTCGCTTATCAGATGAAAGCGGACGAGTACCGGCGGGTTTGTCCGTGGGTCAGTGAAATCGAGGCTGAGTGGGGGCCCGCGCCCGGCGCGATAAATTCCCGCGGCGGCGATTTATTGATTCAGGGAATTACACTTGGGAATGTCTTCTTAGGATTACAACCGACCTTCGGATTTGAAGACGATCCCATGCGACTGCTGATGGCGAAAGGAGGAACGCCGCATCATGGATTCGCAGCCTTTTATGCGTACCTGGAAAAAGTTTTTCAGGCTGATGCGGTCGTGCACGTCGGGACTCATGGAGCGATGGAGTTCATGCCCGGGAAACAGGTAGGCCTGTCGGGATCGTGCTGGCCGGACCGTTTGATCGGCGAGTTGCCGAACATCTATATCTATAGCGTTAACAATCCGTCTGAGGGCACGATCGCCAAACGCCGTTCGTACGCGGAATTGATTTCGTATCTGACTCCGCCGATTGAAAACGCCGGGCTATATAGAGGACTGGCGTCACTGAAGGAGCTGATAGGGAGCTATCGGAGCGCGGCTAACGAAGGAGATCGAGAGAGCTTGTTTGAAGTAATTCAACAGCAGAGCCGTGAATTGAATTTCAACTTTATCGGGACTGAAAAGAAGGCGCAGGGAGCGCGGAGGTCCCGTCCGCATTGAGCGCAAAGCGCGAACTTATAAAGGTCCGAACGCTCTATGAAGAAGAAACGGTCGCCCCTTCGACGCGGTGCGGACGGGACGTCCGCGTTCCCGGCAGGTCAGTCGCCTCAAGGCTGGCTCCGCTCATCGAGCAACGCGGTCACATACGCTCTGAATTCATCCGCGCGCACACGATGCCGGAAGGCTTCTACTCCGTTGATGAACAGGATTGGTATTTCAAACTGATAACGCGCGAATAGCTCAGGATCGCTTTCGATGTCGAGTTCCTCGAGGGCATAGAGTTCGGCGCAACCGGAACTGCTCATCACTTGCTTCATCTCTTCGCAAAGATGGCAGCCGGGCCTGGTATACAGAACCGCTTTCACTCTGGTTTCCATCTCTTTTTCTTCTCCAAATCCATGTGTCCACCAGCCAGCTAACCTCGATAAGGTACGGTAGTGTCCTAATTTGAAATTCTCTGCGGCCCCTCTGCGTTCTCTGCGTCTCCGCGGTGAGTGTATTTGAACCCATTAATCACCGCAGAGACGTTGAGGTCGCAGAGACCGCGCAGAGAAAAACTGAAATTCGGACACTACCAAGGTAACTCTCCTCTTGCCAACACAATCGCGAAAGTTGTATAAAAGGCTTCTGCCGAGCGAGTTTATATTTTAATTTAGGCACGGTCGCACTTCTAGTGAACAAGGCTAAATTGGTTTTCACAGAGACGGCAATCCCTGTGTCGCGGGGAACTGTATATTTTCAAAGCAATCCCCTGCGTTGAAGTGTGAACGCACGATTGGTCTGAAAATCGATCGGCAAGGCGGAGGTTTTTCTGAGTGGATAGCAATTTGAAAGACGAGAATTCAGCCATCGCCCCGCCGCCGGCGACCGCCGCCGCTCCGCCCGCGCCGAAAGCGGCCGCCAGGACTGCCGGAAAACCCCCGGCGGTTGTAGTCGAATCGGTGCCTGATCCGCCAGTTAACAAGAAGCGACGCCGCATCATCTGGCTCAGCGTCGCCGGCTTCCTGGCATATTGTTTCTTTTCGTTCATCCGGTTCTTTCTGCCGCGTTCCATTACTGAGCCGTCCAGCACTTTCAAAATTGGTTTTCCCGGCGACTATTCAATGGGCGTCGATACCAAGTATCAGCAGCAGTATCGCATTTGGGTCGATAAGACTTCGGATCGTTTGTTTGTCGTTTATGCGCGGTGCACTCATCTGGGTTGCACGCCGGACTGGAAAGCCAGCGAGAACAAGTTCAAGTGTCCGTGCCACGGCAGTGGCTACGACAGCGAGGCGATTAACTTTGAAGGCCCGGCCCCCAGACCTATGGATCGAGCGTATGTCGAGCTGGATCCCGAAGGGCAGATCAGGGTCGATGTGAGCCGGCTCTTCAAGTGGCCGAAAGGTGAGAGAAACGAATTTAATGACCCCGGCGCATACATTCCTCTATAAAAATGGACGAGCCTAAAGATCAAAAAGAAACCCAGCAACTGACGGGCGAGAAGAGTAACGTCGGTTTGGTTGAGCGCGCCAAAGACACGGCGGCGGCGCTCAAGGATCGTGCACTCGAAGAAGCTAAAGACTATAAGGATCCCCAGCAAACTCAGGTTTGGAAATCGATCTTTCGCGTTTCTCACGAGCGTTCGGATCCGCGCAATCGCAGCCTGGCAATTCTTTCAAACGTTTTTCTTCATCTGCATCCGGCCAAGATCAATCGTGACGCAGTTCGCTATCAATATACCTGGGGAATGGGTGGGATCACGTTCTACCTTTTCATCGTGCTCACGTTCACCGGTGTGCTGCTGATGTTCTATTACCACCCGGCGAAGATTCAGGCTTTCGCCGACATTCTTTATCTCGAGCACGATGTTCCGTTCGGCAAGCTGCTGCGCAACATGCATCGTTGGGCGGCGCACTTAATGGTAATTACGACCTGGCTGCACATGTTTCGCGTGGTGTTGACTGGTTCTTACAAGAAACCTCGCGAATTCAACTGGTGCGTTGGCGTAGTGCTCTTGGTGTTGACCCTTCTGCTCTCGTTCACCGGATACCTGCTGCCCGATGATCAACTCGGATTTTGGGCGGTGACGGTGGGAACCAACATGGCGCGTGCGACCCCGATGTTCGGTAATGAAGGACCGTTTGGCGCGCAACTTGGTCTGACGCCCTACAACGACGTGAGGTTCGGTCTGCTGGGAGGATCGATTGTAGATGCAAATGCTCTTTTGCGTGCTTACATCTGGCATTGCATCGGGATCCCGTTGGTTGCATCGATCTTCATGGCGGTGCATTTTTGGCGCATACGGAAGGATGGTGGGATTTCGGGACCCGCGCCGGTGATGCTTGAGTCGGAGATGAAAGCGCCGGCAAAGAAGAGGTGAACGCATGTTTGATCTCAAATTTCAAATTTGAGATCTGAAATTTGAACTTGGCGTCCGACCTCTGCGATCCGAGATCTGACCTCGGAGATTTGAAATCCGAAGTCACGATAGACTTCGCATACGTTCTAAACCAATTTGTCTGACGTTCTAAAACAGATTGCCTGACCAGAGACATTCGACCGCTTGAAAGAGACTTGAAACTTGCGCTCTGAAGCTACTATCGAGAATTCCAGGCCGAATACACGCCGCAACCGGCTGATCGGGCTGATCGTCGCTCTGGTTCTGGTTGGTCTTTGGGTCTACTCGGTCCAGGATTGGCACCAGATTTGGAAGATCGTTTCCGCGCCTGACAATGTGCCGATCGTGGCCATGCTCTTTCTGGTGCCGTTCTTTACCTGGCTGGGAATCAGGCAGGCGCACGCTAACGATCATCTCATCGGCGAACTGGAAGGCGATGCGAAGCTGGCCAAAACGCATCATCGCAAGGTCGAGCCGTGGCGTCCAGGTTGGGCGAAAGAGTTGCACGTCTGGCCCTATCTGGTGCGCATTGAGTTTTTGGCGGCCGTCATCGTGACTGTAGTTTTATATGTCTGGTCGATCCTGCTAAACGCTCCCCTCGAGGAACCGGCTAATCCGAATCTCACCATGAACCCGTCAAAGGCGCCGTGGTATTTCCTCGGATTGCAGGAGATGCTCGTCTACTTCGATCCATGGATCGCGGGCGTGGTGATGCCTTCGATCATCATGATCGGACTGATGGTGTTTCCTTATGTGGATTCGAATCCGCTCGGCAACGGCTACTACACGCTGAGGCAGAGACGGTTCGCCGTGAACATGTTCAGCTGGGGCTTTTTGATGTGGATTCTGCTGATCGTCATCGGCACTTTCATTCGCGGGCCCGGCTGGATCTGGTTCTGGCCCGGACAAACATGGGATCACAACACCGTCGTCTTTGATCGCAACCGCGATCTGCACGAGATTCTTGGAGTCACGCCGGCGAATTTCGCCAATCACATGACCCTGCTGCCGTGGGTGCGAGGGATCTTTGGCTTCATTGTGGTCAGTGCTTTCTTTCTTCTGGGCGGTTTGTTCTTCCACTGGTTGATGAAGCGAGGGCCGTTCAAATTCGGCTACCTCGTGTCGCCCAGGAAGTTCCTGGCGTGGGCAAAGTTTCCAGATCCGTTCGAGTTAAAGCTGCTGGCAAATACGAGCATCCTGCAGTATATGACGTTTCAGTTCTTTGCTGTAAGTGTGCTGCTGGCAATGCCCGTCAAGCTTTTCCTGCGGCTGGTGTTCACGATCAAATACGTGTGGGTAACACCGTGGTTCAATATCTGACAAAGATGTCCGGCAAAGTCAGGAACGTTGAGAAAAGTAATTAGCGCGCGCGGTTTATTCCTCTTCCTTTGCCAGGAGTAAGGGGAGGCCGCGACGCTTGAGGCGCACAGGCCCTCGCCCCAACCCTCTGCCGAAGGAGAGGGAGCAATGACCTAAAGTTTTTTTGCTTAAGTCGAATCGACAAACTGAAGTGTCGGACATGAATAGGGAATCATAAACTGTGGCAGAATCTTCGGAACCGATCGAATCTCTGGTAAGAAAAGAAGCGGAGCCGCAACGCGATCCGATCGTTAGCCGTTCAACCAGCGCGATTCTGCTCGTCTGTACTTTGCTGCTGATTGGATCGGCCGGTTGGGCGCTGTACGACGAAGGATTCGGCCAGCGTCCGTGGCGCACAACGCAGCGGGAATTTGTTAAGCGCTACACAGCCTACCTCAAGAGCATTCGCAAAGACGCAGGCAAATCAGAAGCCGACGTTAAAGAGACACCGGAATACCAGAAGCTGGATGAAGACGCCAAAGCGGCGCTGGATAAAGTTAAAGCAGACGTCTCCGAAAAAGATCGCCAGGTGGCCCAGATTCAGGCGAAGCTCGACGCGGTGACTGAGCCGTTTCAGAACCAGCGCGGCCGCATCGTGGTTATCACTTACAAGCTGGAGACGGCGCCCAGCGATTTCTGGCGCAAGCGTTACACCAGCCAACTTGACGAAAAAAAGAAAGAAGTCGTGACCGTAGATCTGCCTGCGGACGGGGGCGGCAAGCCCATTCCGCAGAAGATGGACTATGCTAAGTTGGAAGAAACGTTTAATGGTTTGCGGGAAGAGAAGGCGAAAGTGCTCGGCGAAAAAGCCGAGTTAACCAAAGAGCCGAGTGAGTCGGCCAAGAAGCGCGATGAGTATCTGAAGAACCACGTCAGCCTGCTGCCGCAAAAGAGTATCGACGACCTGATCAGGAAAAACGAAAACTCTTTCGACTACACAATTCTGGGTCACCAGATCAACGTTAACCAATTTTCGATAGTCGATCGGTGCGAGATTTGCCATCTCGGCACGCGCGAACCGTTGACGATTAACGCCGTGGACATGGCACCGGGCGGACCGGGCAAGAAGCCCGACGAACTGGCTGCCGCTTTTGTTAGTCATCCGCGCAAAGAGCTCTTACAGATTCACAATCCGGAACGGTTTGGTTGTTCCGCTTGTCACGGCGGCAATGGCCGGGCGACCACCAGCGCTGTCAAAGCTCACGGCCAGAATCCTTTCTGGCTGCATCCGCTGTTTCATAAGGAGAACACCGAAGCCGGCTGCCAGATGTGTCATGCGAACGATCGGGTCACGCAGGGCGCTGATACTTTGAACCTCGGTAAAGATTTGTTCTACCAGCGCGGCTGCGTCGGTTGTCATCGCATGGAAGCCTTTGATCGCGAAGCCGACGCGCTGACGAACGCGCGCCAGTCGATCACCCAACTTGAAGATCAGATTACGGCCAATGATCGCCAGGCCAGGTTGGATACTGAGGCGAGCGCCAATGCCGGCGACGATACAGAAGTACAGCGGCTGCTGGCGCATGCGGATTCGTTGCGCGTGGCGAACAGTCAATTGGCGGCGCGCATCGACGAACTCAATCTGCAGACTCGTTATCTGCAACAGGACCAGAAGAAGGTCGGACCGAATCTGAAAGACGTGCGGCTTAAGTTACGCAAGGATTGGATTCCGGTTTGGCTGAAGGATCCGCAGGCGTTTCGTCCGGGCACGAAGATGCCGACTTTTTGGCGCTTCACTGAAGATGGTGAAGAAGGCGCCGATGACCTGAAAGCTGTGGCGGCATACCTCTGGCAGAACAGTTTTGACGGCAAGGTTCCCGCACAACAACAGGGAGACAAGAACAACGGCAAGACTTTGTTTGAGTCGCGCGGATGTCTCGCGTGTCACTCAATCGGTGAAGAAGACAGCAAGATGGGCGGCACCTTTGCCGCGAACCTGTCGAAGGTCGGCGAAAAAGACAACTATGATTACATCGTGCGTTGGATTTACAACCCGCGCGAACGCTGGGCGCCTTACTCTTATAAAGAACATCGCGATCTGACGCCCGAAGACTACGCCAAACATGGCCTGCCATTCCTATTCGATACCGATCTTCATTCGAAGTCACCCAACGACGGCTCGGAACTTCAGGTCCAGAACATGACCGTGATGCCGAACCTGCGTTTGTCAGAGCAGGATGCCCGGGACATCGCGACTTATCTGTTCTCACTTTCATCGCCGCCATCGTACGCGGATGCCTCCTATATGGATGATCCAAAGCTGGCCGAGGAAGGGAAGGCCGAGATCAAGCAATACGGCTGTGCCGGTTGCCATGAAATCAAAGGCTTCGAGGAAGAGCAGCGCATCGGCAAGGAGCTGACGACCGAAGGCGCGACGCCGCTGGAGCGTTTGGATTTTGCTTTGTTGACTCAGGATGCTGAGTATGGCCGCGAGGTGCTTCCGAAGCCGCTTCATCCGGACGAGAAAGAAAAGGAGTGGTACAACCATCGCGGATTCTTCGAGCACAAGCTGTCCGAACCAAAGATCTACGACACCGGCAAATCGCAATACCTCGAGTCGAAAGATCGACTGCGCATGCCGAAGCCTTATCTTACCGAAGAATGGCGGACAGGATTGACGACCCTTTTGCTCGGCAGTATGGGCGCGGAGGGCGCGAACGTTCCGGCCTCCCTTTTCTACAATCCGCCCGACCAGCGCCGCCAGGACATTCAAAACGGTTGGTGGGTAGTCAAGAAATACAACTGCATGGGTTGCCATGTGCTGCAACCCGGTCAACACGTCAGTGTCTATAACAATTCCGCCGAGCCGACCGTGATTACCGGAGCCGGGCTTTATTCGCTGCCATTTTATTCGGGTCAGAGAGAGTTTCTCCCGCCGCAACTGACCAGCGAAGGCGCTCGGGTAGATCCTGATTGGCTGATGAGATTCTTGAAGGATCCTTCGCAGCTTAAAGAGGGCGAGAAGCCGCCAGCGTCAACGTCGTCCAGTGCGGCGCCGGCGTCAAAGCCAGCTTCAACGCCAGCCGCAGCGAGCGCGGCCGCTAAGCCGGCGCCCGGAAACGGTAACGATCAAAGCGCGGGCCGGCTGTTGCCGCAGCCCGGCGCGAATCGCAATGGTGTGCGTCCTTATCTTCAGGTGCACATGCCGACGTTTAACTTCTCGCCGAACGAACTGCGGATCCTGGTGCGGTTCTTTATGGCCGTCTCTTCGCAGAATGAGCCATACATTAAAGAGCCGCTGGATCCAATGACGGACGAGGAGCGCTCGATCGCGCGGAATATTTTTGTCTCGGGCACGCCCTGTTTGAAGTGTCACATCACCGGTGAACCGTCGCATGACGCCAAAGCGATTGCGCCCAACTTCCTCTTGGCTTCGCAGAGATTGAAACCGGAATGGACCTTCCGCTGGCTGCTTGATCCGGCCCAGATCGCGCCAGGCACGGCAATGCCCACTGGTTTGTTCAAAAGAGATCAGGATCGATGGGTGGTTAACTTGCCGAATCCGCCTTCGGATGTCGCGAACTATCACAGCGATCACGCGCGGCTTTTGGTGCGCTACATGTTCCTGATGACGCCGGACGAGCAAAAGCGTCTGCTGTCTGCGACTCCCGCGCCGCCCAAGACGCCCGCAGCGAGCGCAGCGCCGGCGACGCCACCAAAAACTGGGCGCGGCGGAGTCAGTACCGGGAGCGGTAGCGACCGGGTCATCGCCCGACAGCGACATTCCAAACGAGGACAGCGAACCCTGGCGCAACTGCGTTACGCGCATAAAGCGGCGCGCCGTCACTAATTCATGGTTGGAACCGATAATTAGTTGAGTATTCCAAGCTATCCCTCGCATTGCTAACTAGGGTATGCTTGGTCGCAAAATTAAAGGTCAAATCAATTTGAAGGAGCTTGAGAAATATATGTTTAGCAAACGCGCACGAATGTGGCTGGGGCTGATTGCCGCCCTGAGCCTGTTATCGCTGGGATCGTCATGCGGCAACAAGACCGCAACGGATGAGAGCGGTGGTGGAGATAAGAGCGGTAAAGCCTACACCTCGAAGGGCGACGAAGGCACAATCACCGGTAAGGTTTCTTACACCGGCGCCGCGCCTGAAGCAAAGAAGATCGACACGTCAGCCGATGCGGCCTGCACTTCGAAGAGTCCGAACCTGATGACCGAAGAGTGGGTTGTTAAGGACGGCAAGCTGGCGAATACTTATGTGTACATCAAGAGCGGCACGCTCGCTGATGGTTCGAAGATCGCTGACTACTCGGGCTGGCCGGATATGCCGACGTCGGCTACTCTCGATCAAAACGGCTGCCATTATAAGCCACACGTGTTGGGCGTCGTAGTGAATGAACCAATCACGATCACGAACAGCGATCCGACAACGCACAACATTCACTTCACCCCAAAGAATAATCCGGATTGGAACCAATCACAGCCCAACGGCGCCGCGTCGATGACGCACAAGTTGGCCGTGGCGGAAGTCCTGGTTCCCGTGAAGTGCAACCAGCATCCCTGGATGAAGTCCTATGTCGGCGTAACCAAGCATCCGTTCTTTGCGGTCACGGGCGAGGATGGCAGCTTTACAATCAAGGGCGTTCCACCGGGCAAGTACACCGTGGTGGCTTGGCATGAAGGCGGAGCGAATGGCACTGAGAAGCCGATGGATGTGACCGTTTCCGCCAAGGGATCGGTAACGGCTGACTTCTCGTTTGGCGCGAATGCTCTCGGTCAGCCAAGCTCTTTGCGGATGATGCCGGCAATCGAATTCCCGATGCCGATGTCGATGAAACACTAAGCGTATCGCCGATTTCCGATTGCCAATTGCCGACTGGTTTCGGTGAGAAGGCAATCGGAAGTCAATCGGCAATCGCCAATTGGCAATCGAAAATGTCAAAGGGTGTTCATCGCTTCGCGTTGCTGGTGGCGTGCGCGACGTTCTTGCTCATTATTGCGGGCGCGAATGTCACCAGCCATGACGCCGGGCTGGCGACGTCGGATTGGCCTCGCTCAAACGGCACGTTTTTTCCCAAAATGGTTGGCAATCTGTTTTGGGAGCACGGGCACCGCATGGTCGCCACGGCCGTGGGAATTCTGACGATCGCTCTGGCAGTTTACGTCCAGGTTCGCGAGCGACGTTTGTGGGTAAAGCGCCTCGGCTGGATCGCGCTGGGCGGGGTAATCGCGCAGGGCTTGCTCGGCGGTCTGACGGTTAAGTTGAATTTGCCGCTTGCTGTTTCGGCAGCGCACGCCACTCTGGCGCAGTTGTTCTTTCTCATTACGGTTTGTCTGGCGGTGTTTACCTCGCGCAATTGGGTGACGCCGGAGTCCAGCGTCAACGAGAACGGCGCCGGAGTTTCGCTTCGCACTTTGTGTGTGGCGGCGTTGGCGGTAATTCTGACTCAATTAGTTTTGGGCGCAACGCTGCGGCACTCAGCCACCTGGGACCAGGACCTGCCGACGAGCTTGTTGCTGGCGCATGTGGGAGGCGCGATAGCAGTGACGCTCATTTTGGGATCGACCGTGGCGACTGTTCTCTTGCGCTACCGGACCGAGAGATATTTGGCGCGGCCTGCTCTGATAGCAGCGATGCTTCTATTGGTGCAGTTATGTCTGGGGCTGGCTGCTTACATTGCTCGGACGGCCTCGCCTTACGATCCGCAGCCGCTCACGCCGATGGTCTCGGTGACGGTGGCCCATGTGGCCTGTGGCGCGCTGGTTTTTGCGACCTCGATCATTTTGACTTTGAGAGTATTCCGGGTGCTGCGAGTAGATCGTCAGGAGTACGTCCTCGCACCGGCCCAGGCCGTTCGAGCACCATAGTTCGATCCCGTTTCTAAGTTTTTTCGACGTAAGTTCCATACGCGCTCATGAAGACTGCTGCGATAGATCTGCATTCAAGCGCTGCCGCCCAAGCCGTCGTGCCCTCGAGCGCGAAGGCCCGGTCGGCTGCCTATATTGAACTCACTAAACCGCGCATCACTTTCCTGATTGTGCTGACTTCGGCAGCCGGTTTCTGCCTCGGTTCGCGCGGGGCGGTCAACTATCTGACCTTTACGCATGCGATGATTGGAATCGCTTTGCTGTCATCGGGCATCGCGACGTTGAACCAGTTTATGGAGCGCGACCTTGATGGCCTGATGCGCCGGACTGAGAACCGGCCGCTGCCTTCGGGACGTCTGCTGCCTTTCGAAGCGTTGTGGTTTGGTCTGGCATTGACCTTGACTGCCGAAGTCTATCTCGCGTTGTCTGTGAATATTGTGACGGCGGTGCTGGGCCTGACCGTGATCGCCGGCTATCTGTTTTTGTACACTCCCCTGAAGACGCGCACTTCTCTGTCGACGGCGGTCGGCGCCTTTCCGGGTGCGATGCCGCCGCTAATTGGTTGGGCGGCGGCGCGGGGCGAAATAGATCTCGCGGCCTGGGTCCTGTTTGCGATCTTATTCCTCTGGCAGTTTCCGCACTTTCTGGCGATCGCCTGGATGTATCGCGAAGATTATGGGCGCGCGGGTATCCGGATGTTGCCCGTGGTCGAGCCTGATGGCCGCGTGACAGGACAGCAGATCATTCTCTACGCACTAATGCTGGTGCCGGTAAGTTTGCTTCCGACGTTCCTGGGAATCTCGGGCAGGGTTTATCTCTTCGCCGCCTTAATCCTGGGTCTCTTGTTTCTGGCTAGCAGTATTCGTGCGGCGCTCTCAAAATCGAACCAGCATGCGCGCCAGTTGCTGCTTGCTTCCGTGCTCTATCTGCCGTTGTTATTTGGTGTGATGGTCTTAAATCGATAGCTTGCCAGTAGTTAGTAGTCAGTAGTTAGTTGGTCTTTACCAGTTATTCGATTCTTAATTACCGGACTTGCGGGTCGAACCACTGGCAACCTGCGACGGACAACTGACCACTCTCTAAAAGGAGATACTCGGATGGGACGCGTTCTTGGACTTGTTATCTGGCTGATAACGCTCGCCTCGGTCGGAATGTTTGTCAGCAAACACTGGTGGTTCCCGGAATCCATCTCTGAGCACGGAGGAGCCGTTGACCGCCAGTTCACGATCACGATCCTGGTGGTCGGAATTTCGTTCGCAGCGGCCCAGATTGGACTGGGTTGGGTGGTATGGAAGTATCGCGATTCTTCGGCTGCGACGCGCGCGACCTATTCGCATGGAAACAACCGTTTGGAAGTTGTCTGGACCGTTGTGACCGCTGTTATTTTTATTAGTCTCGCAGTCATGGGCCAGAGAGTTTGGGCGGCGCTTCACCTGCACGCCGCGCCGGCCGGATCTTACACCGTGGAAGTCGTAGCGCAGCAATTCAGTTGGAACTTTCATTACCATGGCAAAGACAATGTCTTCGGCCGCACCGATCCTAAGTTGATCGACGATTCTGCTTTGAACTACGTCGGTCTCGACGACACTGATCCGAATGCCAAGGACGACTCAGTCGTCTCAACTCTGGTGGTTCCGGTAAATCGACCGATCGAGTTGATTCTTAAATCCAAGGATGTCACCCACAGCTTCTTTGTGCCGCAACTCCGGTTCAAGCAGGACCTGGTTCCCGGCATGGCTATACCGGTCCACTTTACCGTCACCAGGACGGGCAAGTATGAACTGGCGTGCGCCGAGTTGTGTGGAATGAATCACTACAAGATGAAATCCTACATGCTGGTTTTGCCTGAAAATGAGTTCAACGAACTCGTGAATCTGCCGCAGGATAAGTTCCAGGCGCGCAAGGACGAATTGCTCGGCAAGTATCAATTACCGCAGTACTGAGTTTCGATTGTTTGCTTCTTTTCAGATCGAGGAGAACACGATGGCAGCAGAAGCAATTCCCGAAGCAGTCCACCGGCACCCGGCGCCGACTGGCTTCATTCGCAAGTACATCTTCAGTATCGATCACAAAGTGATCGGCATTCAGTACATCCTGCTGGCGCTGACCGCGGTGGTGGTCGGGCTGGTGATGTCGGTGTTGATGCGCATGAACCTTAGTTGGCCGGGAACGAACTGGCCCATCATGGGCACTTTGTTTCCCACCGGCGCCCCGGGCGGGGTGATGTCGCCGGAGTTCTATTTGTCTCTGGTGACGATGCACGGGACCATAATGGTTTTCTTCGTGCTGACGACGGCGCCTCAGGGGGGCTTTGGCAACTACTTTCTGCCGATTCAAATCGGCGCCGACGATATGGCGTTCCCCTTTCTGAACATGATGTCGTTCTGGGTGACGTTTGTCGGATTCGTGGTCTTGCTGCTGGCCATCTTTGCTGAGGGTAACCTCACGGTTGGCGCATGGGTCTCCAAGCTGGGTGAGTCTTTTGCGGCGGGCAGTGGAACAGTTGGGCCGATCGGCGGCTGGACCGGTTATGCGCCCCTGAGCGCGCTGGGGAAGATTGCCGGCCCCGGACAGGGCGCGGGTGTGAACCTCTGGATCATCAGCATTGCCATCTTCTGCGTGGGATCGTTACTGGGTGCGCTGAATTTCATCACCACCCTGCTCAACATGCGCACGCGAGGGATGACGTTGATGCGCATGCCGCTGACCTGCTGGGCCTGGTTCACAACCGCGATACTCGCGCTGCTTTCGTTCCCGGTTCTGTTGGGCGGTGGAATTCTTTTGCTGCTTGATCGCGTTGCGGGAACCAGCTTTTTTGTTCCGGGCGGCTTGTACGTGAGTGGCTCGCTGGTGCCGTTACACAACGGCGGCTCGCCCTTGTTATGGCAACATCTGTTTTGGTTCTTTGGCCACCCGGAAGTTTACATCGCCATTCTGCCGGGCATGGGCGCGACTTCGCACATACTTTCGACATTCGCCCGCAAGCCGATCTTTGGTTATCGCGCGATGGTCTTTGCGATCTTTGCGATTGGCATGCTGGGATTCTTTGTCTGGGGCCATCATATGTTCATTAGCGGCATGAGTCCGTACTCGGCCGTAGCGTTCTCGATCCTGACCCTTTCAATTGGTGTGCCTTCGGCGATCAAGACCTTCAACTGGTTGGGCACGCTTTGGGGCGCGAAGATTCGCTTTACCACACCGATGCTGTTCGCGATCGGTTTTGTATCGCTGTTTGTGGCCGGTGGGATTACCGGGCTGGTGCTGGGGCAGACGTCTCTGGACTTTTTCTTTCATGACACCTATTTCGTGACCGCGCACTTTCATCTGGTGATGGGCGTGGCTTCAATTTTCGGCATGTTCGCGGCCACCTATTTCTGGTTTCCGAAAATGTTCGGCCGCATGATGAGCGAGAGTCTGGGAAAGTTTCATTTCTGGGTCACCTTCATCGGCGTCTATGCCATCTTTGTTCCGTTCCATGCGATGGGCATGGTCGGTATGCCGCGCCGTTATGCACAATTTGGTGAATACGAGTTCCTGAAGAACACCCACGGGCTGGTGCTCTTTGTAACCGTGGCGGCGATCATCACAGCTGTCGTCCAAATCGTTTTCTACTTCAACTTCTTCTGGAGCATGTTCAAAGGCCAGAAAGCCGGCGAGAATCCCTGGGAAGCGACGACGCTGGAATGGAACATCCCATCACCGCCGCCACACGATAACTTCGCCGGAATTGTGCCTGAGGTTTACCGCGGACCATACGAATTCGCAGTACCGGGCGCAGCCAAGGATTATGTGATGCAGAGCGATCCAGGAGGAGCCGGAGTAGTCGCTCATTAGCCAAGAACAGGGAGGACAGTGGCAACGGTCACCAGCACTAAGACCGCGGCGAAACCAGGGTTGGGTTCAGGCTGGCCAAAGCCGCCCGGCAGTAACGGTTCGAATGGGAACGGCCGAAAATGGTTCGGCCCCAGGCGGTTTTCAAAGGATACCTACCGCGTCACGGTATGGATCCTGTTAGCGGCGATCGTAATGATGTTCGTCGCCTTGGTAAGTTCATACATCATCTTGTCAGGAGAGCGGGAATGGCAGCCGGTCCGAATGCCGAGAGCATTCATGTTCAGCACCGGATTGATTCTGATTAGCAGCGTGACGATGACCGCAGCCCGTCGCCGACTGGCGCGAGGGCAAAGCAGGAAATATCAGGGGTGGCTGTTCATAACGTTATTGCTTGGGGTTGCTTTTTTAGCATGCCAGTATGCGGGCTGGAAGCAGTTGGTTAGTGCCGGGGCTTTTGTTTCAGGTAATCCCCACAGTTCTTTCTATTATCTGTTCACCGGAGCGCACGGCGTTCATCTGCTGGGCGGTTTAACGGCCTTAACTTATGTGTTGGTACGCTCAAGTCGCGTGCTTGTCGGTGAAGCTGCTGAGAAGAGATCGGCGGCGACCGATGCCGTAGCGCTCTATTGGCATTTTATGGATGGACTGTGGGTCTGTCTCTTCCTATTACTTTGGCTTTGGAAATAGATCACTGAGAAATTGAAAATGTCTGCAGGAATAATCACAAATCGACCGGTACTGATTGAGCCGGGCAGGCGTTTTCGGACAGGCGCGTGGGTAGTCATTGCCGGCGTTGTCATGTTGTTTACGGCACTTACGAGTGCCTACATCGTGCGCTCAGCGTCGTCGAATGACTGGCAACCGATCGCGATGCCAAAGATACTCTGGCTGAGCACCGCGCTGATTGTGATCAGCAGCATCACGATGGAAATCTCGCGGCGATCTTTGAAGCGGCAGCGGGATGCGGGTTATGGCTGGTGGCTCGGGATCACCGTGGCTCTGGGGCTGGCCTTCCTGGCTTCGCAACTGCTCGCGTGGCGACAACTCGTGCGCCAGGGTGTGTATATGGCGAGTAATCCATACAACTCTTTCTTCTATTTGTTCACGGCGGCGCATGGCCTGCACTTGCTGGGGGGAATCCTGGCCCTGGGCTATCTATTGGTGCGCAGCATCGGGAAGCGCAACACGGTTGAGGGTGAACTGCGACGCGTGGGAGCCGCTGACGCGGCGACGATCTACTGGCATTTTATGGACGGACTTTGGGTCGCACTGTTTTTGCTTTTGTTCTTTTGGAAGTAGAGGTAACGCGAGCCCCAGCTTGCGTATGTGACGATGCCTGGTTGTTTGTAATTGCGACGAATCGCAAATTGACAATTTGCGCTACAAACACTTTTGGAGGTGATCGGTGGCAACTGAAGCACAGGCTATTTCGAGCGATTGGGGCGGTGGCAAACTGCCGTATCGCGTGGGCCACAGAAAGCTGGGCATGTGGCTCTTCATCATGTCCGATTCGCTCACATTTTCGGCGTTGTTAATCGCCTACGCGTACGCGCGCGCGTCCAATGTGTGGCCGACGCCATTCAAGTTTTACCCCAGCATCATTTTTTCTTCTGTAATGACCCTGGTGCTCTTGTCATCCAGCTTGACGATGGTAATGGCAGTGTCGGCGTCCGCACGATTGCAAAAGTCCACCGCGCGCAAATGGATTCTCGCCACGGCGTTACTGGGCGTAACCTTTATTGTCTTGCACATGATCGAGTGGCGCCACCTGATCAGCGAGGGCCTGACGCCGTTTCAACTACCGGCCGAGTGGGCTGAGAAGTGGCCGGGCGCGACGCCGCTATTCGGCGCCACGTTCTTTGGTATCACCGGCATGCACATGTTTCACGTCGCCACCGGCTGTATCTACCTGCTGATAGTTTCCGGGCGCGTAAACAAACTGAAACACGAGGATGTTGAAATCAGCGGGCTCTACTGGCACTTTGTAGATTTGGTATGGATGTTTGTGTTCCCAATGATTTACCTGCTGTCAATTGACATGACCAAGTGAACCGCTCTGGCCTTTAAGTCGGGTTACGAGATAGAAGACAACTTGCACAGACAATGTCTGTGACTCTGTTGGAGGATCTGAAATGACTGGACATGCAGAAGCCGAAGTGCATTTTGCCGGGAGCAATAAGCTGTTCCTTTCGGTTTGGGTCTGGCTGTTGTTACTGACCGGCTTTGAGGTTTTTCTTGGCTATATACAACTGCCGGTGATGTACATGCTGGTAATCTTAATGGGCGCATCAATAATCAAGGCGGCGCTCATCATGGCGTATTTCATGCACCTGCGATTCGAACGCTTGAACCTGGTTCTCACGATTGTGCCGGCGCTGGTCGTCTGCATCTGCCTGATGCTGCTGGTCTTTTTCCCTGACAGTTTTCGTAGTCGGGAGCTTCGTTCGCCAGCGCCGGTTACGACGCCGGCTGAGCAGCATTAGAATTTCAGGTATGAACAAGACGCACAAATCCCTGATTCGTTCGGCAGTGATGGTATTGGCCGTCGGCGCGGTATTGGCCTTATCATCGCACTCGGCGACGGCCCAGTGTGTGATGTGCCGTGCCTCGATTGGACAAAACAGCCTGTTTGCCCGGAACCTGAATATTGGAGTACTGGTCTTGCTGGTGCCTCCAGTGGCGATGTTTTGCACGATTTTTGTTCTGGCTTTTCGTCATCGCAAGTCCGTCTGATGAAAAACTAGGGAGAGAGAGGCACTTGGACGACCAAAGCCAGTTGGCGAATATCGACATTGAGAAGCGCACCACTCGCGGACGTGCCTGTCCGGTCTGTGGGGGCAAGATAATTCCGTCTGAACGAGCGGTTTATCAGAATGCGGCAGATCCAACGGCCGTGTATCCGCTGTGGGAGTGCGAACGCTGCGGCTATCAGGAACTGGTTGAGCGAGCGCCGAAGGCCGCGAAGAAACATTAAGAGTGTCCGACAAACTTTAGTTTGTCGTTTCGACCTAAGTGGAGCTCTGAGATCGACGACAAACTGAAAGTTTGTCGGACAAAACAATGAAGCGCGAAGAATCATTACTGAATCTGATCTGCGTGATCGCCGCGGCGGGCTTTTTCGCTCTGATCGCGTACGACATTCTTGCCGGCGGCAGTATCATCAGCACCGACGGACTGTTTTTTATTGTCGTGCCGCTGGTGTTTGCACTTTCGTTTCTCGCCGTTCCCGGGTTTGAGATTCTGTCTGGCGTGCTGGAGAAGCGAAAATCTGCGACCGGAACCGCTTCGCCTCAATTGGCTGCGGCGGGCGGCGCCTCAACGGCTGGCCTAAGCGGTAGTCAAAGTGCGCCGGCCCTGAAGGACGCCAAAGGAAGGTCGATGCCGCCGGACGTTAGCCGCATGATTAACCAGATGAAGGCAGGCAAGGAAAAGATTGACAGAAAAGCGAATAGATCCAATTCATCCTATCGATCAGATACTGAAGATTTCTAATTAATGACGGACTTCTACTCGGTTCTTCCCCATCTTAATGCAACCCTGAATGCTTCGAGCTTTCTCCTCCTATCAGGCGGGTATTACTTCATTAAGCGAAAGCGCGTTAAGGCCCATCGCAACTGCCAGGTTGCCGCATTGACGGCATCGGTAGTGTTTCTGGTTTCTTACATCGTCTATCATGCCCACCATGGTACGACCAGGTTTACAGGGGAAGGAATTGCGCGGCCGATCTACTTCACTATCCTGATTACCCACACTTTTTTGGCCGCGGTGATTGTGCCGTTTGTGATCATCACCGCGCGGCGCGCGAAACGCGGTGACTTTGCACGCCACAAGGCAATTGCCCGCTGGACGCTGCCCATGTGGTTGTACGTTTCGATTACCGGTGTGGTGGTTTACTTGATGCTTTATCAACTCTATCCTGCTCATTAGATCAAAGGCGCCGTTCCAAATTCATGAGCAGCAACGGAAACAATTTCGGATCAGAAGTCCCGACTCCGCCAAAGCTAAAACCTCGCCGCGCATCTTTGCCGCTGATTATTGTGGCGGCGTTATTTATCATCGTGCCTTTTCTTACCTGGTACGGGACCTGGTTTGGTCGGGATCTTTCAGATCAAGACATCGCTGCCTATCTGGTCGAGGAACAGAATCCGCGACATATTCAGCACGCTCTGTCGCGGGTCGAAGAACGAATTGAGCGCGGTGATCCTTCGGCAAAGAAGTTCTATCCGCAGATTGTCGCGCTGGCCAGGAGTCCGACTGGGGAGATTCGTAAGACTGCCGCCTGGGTAATGGGCCAGGACAACAAGTCAGACGAGTTTCATCAGGCATTGATTTCTCTGCTGAGCGACAGCGAGCCGCTCGTGCGTCGCAACGCCGCCCTACAGTTAGTGAGATTCGGCGACGCCGCCGGACGGCCGGAGCTGCGCTCGATGCTGCAATCGTTTGAAGCGAAATCAACGATCGCGGGGAGCGTCGTAAGCGTTTTGTCTCAGGGATCTCGGATCAAGGCTGGCGGTCTGCTGGCGAGAATTCGTGATACTGCGAATACTGTGCAGGAGTTTCGCTCACCGGTAGACGGCGCCATCGGACGTTTGGCTTTAAAAGAAGGAGATACGGTAGCCGTGGGGCAGACCATTGCCTGGCTGGCGCCCGACCGGTCAACTGTAAACGACGCTTTGCAGGCGCTTGCCTACGTTGGTAACAAAGATGACTTGCCGGCGATAGAGTCGTATGCGCAGACCAACGCCGGCGCCGAAACGAGTCAGCAGGCAGCCGCTGCTTCGAAAGCGATTAGGGATCGTTTGAATTAGCCGGCAATCGGAGCGGGCGGAGGCAAGTCCGGCAAAACGATACCATGCACGGCTTCCCAATCGTCGGTAGGAATCATCTCAATCGCGTCCCATGGACAGCCATCGAGGAACGCTCCGTCGGGTCCCTTACTAATACACTTCTGGCATCCGATGCATAGATAAGGATCGACTTCGATACGGCCGAACGGTGGGTGATCTTCGTCCGAGACCCAGAACATGCAGGCTTCGATTGGGCAGTATTCAATACAAGCTGGCGAGCCCGCACATCCGGTGCAGCAATCAGTAGTAATGGCGAGGATTCGCGGCCTCTTCTTGCGCGCGGCTTTACCATCACCGGCCGACATTGGCCATTCTTTCTCGACTATATCGAGCACTTTTGCCTTGCTCCCGTTCTGTTGGACTGCGATGTACTGAGCGGTGTTACCTTAACACAGGCCCGCGGCCTCCTCAACCACATTAAGAAGTAAATTCGCGTGCGGTTAAGTGACTTTTTGATTAATCCACAGCCTTGACGCGATGTTTCGTTTGATCGTGGCACGGCGCGCGCAAGGAGATCTGCCATAAGGGGAGGACTTAACACATGGAGAGCATTGTAGGGATTTTTAATTCATTGGCAGATGCGAAACGCGGGGAAGCCATGCTGCGAGCTTTGGGAATTCCCGGGGACAGAATTACGGTACTCGCGCCGCACACGTCAGAAACTGAGTTGCAGGCGCAGATTCCGGCGACTGATACCGAACAGCCGGGCATGGGCCAGGCTATGGGCGGAACAGTCGGAGGAGCGCTAGGTGTAGCGGGCGGTGCCACAGCGGGAGCTGCCGCCGCCTCCCTCTTAGTTCCGGGAGTCGGGCCGGTGCTCGCGTTCGGAATAATCGGCGCGGCGCTGTTGGGAGCGGGAGGAGCCGCGGCCGGAGCCGCAGCCGGTGATGCGATGGAAAAGGCCATGGCGGATGGTTTGCCACACGATGAACTTTACGTGTACGAAGACGCCCTGCGTCGAGGTCGATCGGTAGTTATCGCCTTTGCTGACGATGACCAAATCGCAGAGAATGCGCGTGGGGAACTGGCGCGCGCCGGGGCCGAGTCGGTTGATGCCGCTCGTGAAGAGTGGTGGATTGGCTTGCGTGGCGCCGAACGGGAGCATTACCTCAGCCAGGGAGGAGACTTCAATCTCGACGAAGCTAAGTACCGCCTCGGCTTTGAGGCGGCGTTGCATCCAGGCCGGCGTGGCAAATCTGGTACGGAGGTGGCTGGAGCCCTGGAGCAAAAGTACGGTGCTGATTCCGCGAGTCAGGCTTTTCAGAAAGGTTACGAGCGCGGTCAGCGGTATCAAATCTTCATTGTGGAGACCTATAAGGTGGCACCAAGAGACGAGAAGAGTTCCAGGCATGCGGCCTGAGCGGGCCAAAGGCTCTATCGTAAACAAGATCTTTCGTCATTCGGGGCAGTAGCTCTGACCGTGAGGGAGGTCTCCTTCACGATCCATCAAGAACTCGAAAAGCGAGCGAACAGCTAAACCTGAAAGAGACACTGCTAAATATTGGCATAGCTATCGCGATTCTCGGCGGTAGCTATGCCATCATGCACTGGTTTGCGCGCGCTATGTATGTGCGATGCGGATCATGCGTGACCCTGAACGCCAGACGGCGAACGAATTGTCGCGCATGTGGAGAGCGGCTTCGAAAGTGAACCTCAGTCAGGGTTCTTAGGCTGTAGTACATTCACGACCTGCACTCAGCAATCCGCTTTTCGGGGCCGCGTAGAAATGCGTAATGCGTTTTTGCAGAATGATTCTTGACGGGGCCGCTAAAGGAGTCGCCGCATATCACCGGCAAACTGATTCTCACTTTAAGCTTGCGCCGTATGCCACAGTGACGTAAAACAGCACGAATGGCAGAGTTATCCCCCGACACGAGTCTGTCCCACTATCGCATTGTCTC
>WNFS01000033.1_pt1 | contig 123564 bp, 110 predicted proteins | sample 5400141 | NCBI WGS metagenome assembly WNFS01 (sample SAMN13153358, study PRJNA577476) | soil metagenome | isolation source: 60 cm saprolite under Madrone tree | place: USA:California | collected 2016-06-14 | reverse complement strand
ATGTCGATGATGTGGCCCCCGCACAGCGTGAAGATCGTGTCCACCCCCTCGCTCTTGAGCGCCTTGGCCACCAGGTGCCCCCCAGACACCACGTTCGCCTCCCGGCTCTTCTGCTTCAACGTGTCTTCGGCCGTGGTCGTGGCCCGACCTTTGCTTGCTTCCGTGGCAACGTCCGACATGGAGGCCTCCGCCTGATGGTGAGCTGGTTCGTCGAATCGGAATGGTGGCTCCCGGCAGCGGGGGTGTACAACCCCCGCAGCCGGGATGCAGGTGCGATCTAAAGGCTGGCTGTCACGACTCTCAAAGGCCCGTCAGGTGGCCACCGCCGCGCCCTGCACGGCAGCCTGTGCCTGCTGGTTCGATCGCTCGATCTCCGCCCGGCGCAGCGGCTTCAACACGAAGATGGCAAGCAGTGCGGCGATGGCGTTCAGGATGGCTGCCGTGACGAACACCGCATGCCAGTTTCCGGTTGCTTCTTTCAGTACGTTGGCCAAGGGCACCAGCAGGGCCGCGGTGCCTTTGGCCGTGTACATCAGCCCGGCATTGGCGGCCGCGAACTTGGAGCCGAACGTATCGGTCGTGGTCGACGGAAACAGGCTGTAGATCTCGCCCCAGCCGAAGAACACGAGCGCGGTCAGCAGCACGAACATCACCGGATCCTGTCCGTAGTAGAACAGCAGCATGATCGTGCATGCTTCGAGTCCGAACGCGATCAGCATCGTGTTCTCCCGGCCGATGTGGTCCGACACCCAGCCGAAGAACGGGCGCGTCAGGCCGTTCAATATTCGATCGAGTGACAGCGCGAAGGTCAGCGCCGGCAGCGTCAGTCCGATCAGGGTGACGGGCACCTTGTCGATCGCGAAGTCCTTCGCGATCGGCGCCAGCTGCGCAGTGGCCATCAGCCCGCCGGCCGCGACCATCACGAACATCACGTACATCACCCAGAACACCGGGCGGCCGAGAATCTGCAGCGGCGCGTAATTGAGCTTCGTCTGTCGCACGGCGGGCGATCGCGACGCCACCGCCGCCTTGATCGAAGGCGAGCTGGACCGAACGCTCTTCGGATCGGTCAGCGCGAACGAGGCCAGGAAAACGATCAATCCCTGGCCGATGCCGAAGTACAGGAACGCGGTCTGGTATCCGCTCGCCTTGATGATGGCCGAGATCGGAAGGATCGTCAGCGCCGATCCGGCCCCGAATCCCGCCGCGGTCAGCCCTGCGGCGAGTCCGCGCCGGTCCGGAAACCACTTCAATGCGTTGCCCACGCACGTTCCGTACACCGCTCCGGCGCCCACGCCGCTGACCGCTGCGGCCATGTAAAACGACATCAGCGAATCGGCCATCGAATTCCAGACCCAGCCGATGGCGCACAGGATTCCGCCCACCATCACCACGGGACGCGGACCGAAGCGGTCGACCAGATAGCCCTCGATCGGCACCAGCCAGGTCTCGGTCAACACGAACACCGTGAATGCGACCTGGATCGCCGCCTTGCTCCAGCCGAATTTGTCGGTGATCGGGTTGACGAACAGCGTCCACCCGTATTGCAGGTTGGCGATCATGCACATGCACAGGATGCCCATGAACAGCTGCAACCACCGGTATGACGCAGGGCGACTGACCATGCTTGCCTCGGTTTGCATCAGGTTCTCCTCGATCGTTTGTTTCGTTTATGCGCCGCTGATCCGGTCGCCTGATCGATGTTGGAATGAATCCGCCGGTTCGTCCGCAGTGCGTACGCCCCCGTCTCCTCCCAGTTTCGTGTCTGAGATCGATGTCGCAGCATCGCCCGACGCTGATACGGTATGTGACATATCAGAACGACGTCAATCGATTTCGATTGTGCGTTGCGATCCACGAGGGCAGGTCAACCAATACCCGATACTCCCGCACCTGCGCGATATGCGACATTGCGGCGCAGGAACGGCCCGCTCGCCTTTCGCGCGAGGCTCGGTCATCTAATTCGCCACACCCGATTCCGTTTTCGGGTCGAGTTTATTGACCTGCCGCTGATATACCAGATATCGTACGTCGGCCTCGCTTGGTCGTCGGCTGTCAGGCGCGGGTGGTCGCGATATTCAAGCTCGCCTTTCGTGATGTCGCGATGCTTCTAACAAAAGACATCAAGGAGGATCAGCATGAGATTCCGTTCTCCGCTCGTGATCGCGGGCGCGGTCGCGATAGCGTTGGCCGGCGCGGCGCGCGCCGACGACGCCAGCGACCTGAAAGCCAAGTTCGAAGAGCTGCAGAAGCAGATGGAGTCCCTGAAGTCGCAGCTCGACCAGGTCAACGCTCAATTACAGAAGCAGAAGGAGGAACAGGCGAAGGCTGCTCCGGCCGGTGGCGCCGTTCCGTTCTTGAAGAAGAAGGAAGGCGACCCGGTGACGTTCATCACGCCGGGGGGCGAGATCACGCTGTACGGCCAGCTCGATGTGTCGCTCGACGACACGACCAAGGGCATTGCAGGGATGAAGGACAGCAACACGCCCCCCCAGAGTCCGGTCGGCCGGGTCGGCTGGATGCTGGGGCTGTCGACCAATTTCACATATGTCGGCGTCCGTGGCTTTCAGAAGGTCATTCCTGACCTGAATTTCGTCTACCAGCTGGAGACCCAGGTCGACCTGACGGCGACCGCCGGCACGGTGAACACGAACTCGAACAACGACACGATCGTCAAGGGCGGGCTGACCTCACGCAACAGCTTCATCGGTTTCGCCAACAAGGACTGGGGCGCCTTCAAGGTCGGCAAGACCGATGCGCCGTACAAGACTTCGACCGCCCGGATGGACCCGTTCAATGGAATGATCGGGACCTATTCGATCATCCTGGGCAACACCGGGGGCGACAACCGGGTCGAGTTCGGCACGCGCCTGGACAAAGCGGTCTGGTACGAGTCGCCCAAGTGGGAAGGCGTCAGCTTCAACGCGCTATGGTCGCCGTCGCAGAACCGATCCACGGACAACAGCAACATCGCGTCCGGTGAATCGAGCTGTGCGGGCGGCAACGCCCCGGGCAGCGGCGCATTGGCACCGGCCTGTAACGACGGCTCCTGGGGGACCGCCTATAGCGCCAACGTCGCCTATGAACAGGGCCCGATCTACGGGACGATCGCCTACGAGAGGCACAGCGACGTCAATCGCAGCAGCGACCAGCCCACTGCCGCCTTTCCCCAGGGCGATCCGCGTGACATCGGGGACGAGTGGGCGGTCAAGGTCGGCGTGCAGTACAAGTTCCCGACCGAGACGACGGTCAGCGCGCTCTGGGAGAAAACCAGGCGCAGCCTTCCGTCCTTCCTGGAAATCCAGAACGAGCGCACGCGCGACAACGCCACCTGGCTTGCGGTGACGCAGAAGCTGACCGACAAGGACAACGTGAGCGTGGGCTGGGCGCACGCCGGCGGGACCCCGGGCGATCCGGGCCAGCACAACACGCCGGGGGCCGTGGTCGATCCTGTCACCGGAGTATTTGGAAATCCGCATCCCGACAACCAGGCCAACATGTTCACGGCGGCGCTGAAGCACAACCTGAACAAGTCCACGCTGGTGTATTTCGATTGGGCGCTGACGTTGAACCACCCATTCGCACACTATGACCTGGGCGCGGGAGGCAGAGGACTGACGACCGATTGCCACGACGCCAGTCAGCTCGCGGCGTTTGACCCGACCGCTAACGGTGGTGCCGGCGGAGTCAGCGGCAATGGGCCGCGCTGCTGGGCCGGCGGACGACTGCAAGGCTTTTCGGTCGGGATGAACTACAAGTTCTAGTGGCGGTCGCAAGCCAGCAACGGTCTCAGGGCTGTGGCGGGACGGACGCGGTGACGCGTCCGTCCTGATTCGCCGACGAACCAGGTAAGCTATTTTCGTGCGAATCGTCATCATCGGCCAACAGGACTTCGGCAAGGCGGTGCTCGAGGCCTTCACGGCGCGCGGCGACCAGGTCGCCGCGGTGTTCTGCGCACCGGAAAAAGAGGGCGCCAAGCCCGACGTGCTGAAAACGGCGGCTCAGGAAAGAGGCATCCGCGTCCACCAGTTTGCGTCGCTCAAGAGCCCGGAGGCGCGCGATGCGATGGCGCAGGTTGATGCCGACATCGGCCTGATGGCTTACGTGCTGCAGTTCGCGCCGCAGGATTTCGTGAATATCCCGCGGCATGGAACGATCCAGTATCACCCTTCGCTCCTGCCCAAGTACCGCGGGCCCAGCTCGATCAACTGGCCGATCATCCGGGGCGATACGAACACCGGGCTTTCGATTTTCCGGCCGACCGACGGACTGGATGAAGGGCCGGTGATGTTGCAGAAGGAGACGCCGATCGGTCCGGATGACACGCTCGCGAGCGTGTATTTCGACCGGCTGTTTCCGATGGGAGTGCAGGCGATGCTGGAAGCGGCGGATCTGGTCGTCGCCGGCCGCCACCGCGAGACAGTGCAGGACGAGTCGCGCGCTTCATACGAGGGATGGTGCCGCAGCGCGGAGGCTCGCATCAACTGGGCCAGCCACGCCGATTTCACCTACAACCTGATTCGCGGCTGCAATCCGGCCCCGGGCGCCTGGACCACGTACGACGGCAAGAAGATCCAGATCTTCGAGGCCAGGAAGCATCTGACCCGCAGGTTCAGCGCCGTAAAGGGCAAGGTCGGCGAGATCGTCGAGATCGGGCCCGAGAGCGTGCACATCACCTGCCAGGGCGGTCGGATCGAAGTGTTCAAGGCCAAGGCCGAGGACACGAAGAAGTTGCCGGCACCGGAGCTGGCGCTCGCGCTGGGCCTGCGGGCCGGCACCGTGCTCGGCTGAATTTTCCGTTGCTACACTCGGCAGCAGGATCGAAGTTCCGGGGAGGGACGCGATCCGCGCTGCGGCTGGCAGGGCTCACCGCTGCTGCGCGGGTCCGACGACCACCGGTTTGCCCGGGTACAAGATGGGTGCGGCCGACGCTGGCCCGTCAGGGCGCGCTGTCCGGATGGCTTTCACGCTGCAGGGATGTGGGAATGAAGATCGCCATCATCGGCGCCGGAGCGGTCGGCGGTTACGTGGGGGTGAGGCTCGCGCTGGCTGGCGAGGAGGTCAGCTTCGTCGCGCGCGGTGCCAATCTGAGCGCAATTCGCGCAGCGGGCATGAAGCTGGTGCTCGCCGATGGCTCGGAGCAGGTTGCCACCGGCGTGCGCGCTTTCGACGATTACCAGGCGGTCGGCGCGCAGGACATGGTGATCCTGGCCATGAAGGCCCATCAGGTCGAGGCCGTCGTCGACGAAGTGCCCAAGCTGCTCGGTCCCGAGACGGTGGTGGTCACGATGCAAAACGGGATTCCGTACTGGTACTTCCACCAGCACGGCGGCGAGCTGGAAGGCAGCTGCGTGAGGAGCGTGGATCCGCACGGCCAGATCCTGCGCAAGCTGGGGCCGGAGCGCGTGATCGGCTGCGTGGTGTACCCGGCCTCCGAGCTGATCGCTCCGGGCGTGGTCAGGCTGATCGAAGGCGACCGATTTCCGGTCGGCGAACTGGACGGCTCCATCAGCGGCCGTGTGACGGACGTATCGGAATGCTTCACGCGCGCCGGGTTCAAGGCCCCGGTGCTGGACAATATCCGCGCGGAGATCTGGCTCAAGCTCTGGGGCAATCTGACTTTCAATCCGATCAGCGCGCTGTCGCGCTCGACGCTGGCCGACATCTGCCAGTATCCGCTCACCCGGGAACTGGCCGCCGCCATGATGACGGAGGCCCAGATGCAGGATGTCGAGGCCGGACGTGACCCCGAGGTCGATGCGCTGGTTGGCTCGGTGGTGGAGCTCGGACACCTGACGCGCACGCCGACGCCGCACATCGGCGCGGTTTACGCTCTGACCAAATTGCTGGCTAAGACGCTGCAAGAGGAGCGCACCGCCCAGAGCCAGGGGTCCGGAGTCTGAACGGGCACGCAAGGCACCGAGCCATCAGTAATGGCGAGCGACGAAGACGGCGCTTGCGCGGTAGAGCGGTATTCTGTCAGGCAGGAGGCGCGAGCCGCAGCATTCTTCGCGCCCTCCGTGCAGGGCTTGGCGGCCGGTCGGTCGTGCTCTCACGCCCCGTGCTGGTGGACTCAAGTGAGTCCTGCGCCAGCTCCTGGGCGATGATCCACCCTATCGCCTGTTCGGCCGGCATCGGCTTGGCCAGCCCGAATCCTTGTGCCTGGTGGCACCCGAACTGACGCAGCAGTTCGATCTGATCCGGGGTTTCGACGCCCTCCGCGACAACGGTCAGTCCGAGGTTCTGGCCCAGCGCGACCGTGGATCGAACGATGGCCGCGTTCTTCGACCCCTCGCGAAGATTGTTGATCAGCGAACGGTCGATCTTCAAGCTGTCGACCGACAGTTGCGCCAGGTAGGACAGCGCCGAGTAACCGGTTCCATAGTCGTCGATCGCTATTCCGACCCCCAGGTCGCGCACGCGCGCCAGGATCCGCGCGGCATGCTGCGGGTCCTCCATCAGTGCGCTCTCGGTGATTTCGATGCTGATCAGGCGCGGCGCGACCCGATAGCGCTGCATCGCCTCGACCAGCAGATTGGGCAACTCGAGCCCGGACAGATCCCGCGCCGATACGTTGATCGCCACCGGGACTTCGACGGCCATCGCTTGCCAGGCCTGGATCTGCGCCAGCGCCGCGTCGATCACCCAGCGTGTCACGTGCCGGATGAACCCGGTCTGCTCGGCAAACGGTATGAATTCCGACGGGGGAACCGAACCCCGCACCGGATGGACCCAGCGCACCAGCGCCTCGGCTCCGCGGAACTCACCCGTGCGCAGATCGATCTTGGGCTGGAAGTGCAGCCTGAGCTCGTTGCCGTCGATCGCCTGGCGCAATTCGCCGAGCAGGGACAGGTGGTGCTGTCGATGGCGGTCGATCCGGTGGTCGTACTCCTCGAGGCCCCGATGCTCGCGCTTGGCCACGTACATGGCGACGTCTGCGCGGCGCAGCAGCGTCATGGCGTCGGTCCCGTGCCTTGGAAAATGAGCAATGCCGATACTGACTCCGACGTCCAGACCCTGTCCGTCGACGACCACCGGGGCCTGCAGGCATTGCAGCAGCTGCCCGGCCACCGTCGGCGCCTCGAGCCGCTGTTGGGGTGACAGCAGGACCGCGAACTCGTCGCCTCCCAGGCGCGCCAGCACGTCGTGCTCGCTGAGCGCCGCTCGCAGCCGGGACGCTACTTCGATGATCACGCGGTCGCCGGCATGGTGACCCAGAGTGTCGTTGACGAAGCGGAAGCGGTCCAGGTCCATCAGCAGCACGCTGAACACCTGGCCGGCCTTTCCGCAGTCGTCGATCGTACGGTCCAGCTGTTCCAGGAACAGGGGCCGATTCGGCAGGTCGGTCAGCGGATCGCGATACGCCAGTCTGCGGATCTCGCCCTCACGCGAGGCGATCGCGTCCTGCATGTGATTGAAGGTGGTGGCGAATGCGCCGATTTCTCCCTGGTTCGGTACCGGAACCGCGGATGCGTAGTCGCCGGCCTGGATTCGCAGGGCGGCCTGGGCCAGCGACCGGATCGGGCGAGTGATGTTTCGGGCGATCAGGACGGATCCGACGATCGTCGCAGCCACGCAGAAAAGTGCCAGCAGCCCGAAGCTTGCACGCAGTTGCCGGAAAGGTTCGACCGCTTCGTCCAGGGACTTCTGCAGGACCACATCGATCGTTCCGCTTCCCGCGGGCTGCAGCGACCGCACGCGGGTTGCTAGCTGACGGTGGGCCAGCGTCACGGCCTGGTGCGCCCACGCCGACGCGCCGGCAGGCGCGATCAGCGCCAGCTCGGAGCGGGCCTCGGGCGTGAGCGTCGACGCCGCGACCGCGCGCCCACGTTTGGCTGCCGAGCTGACAAAGGACACCTCCAGCCCCGTCAGATCGCCGAACTCCCTGGCGGAGGCGTCATCGACGCGGAATCCGATCGCGACATACGCGATCGGCTCCGGGGCGAGCACCGGGACCATGACAAGCTGGTACAGCGGACCATCGATGGCGACGGTGGCCGCCGCGTGGCCGCTGTCCTGCGCGCGGGCGAGCAGACCGGAGAACTCGAAGCTCTGAGGTCCGCGCGTCGGATGCAGCGAGTCCACCAGCACGCGGCCGTCCAGTGACACCACGATCATCGCCGCCGCGCCGACGCGCGTCGCATGATTGGCCAGCACCGACAGGATCGTGCCGCGGTCGTTGCTCGCGAGCGCCTCGCGCAGCCCGAAGTCCGCCGCCAGCACGCTGGCTTGCTGCTCGAGCTGGGTGTTGTTCTGCCTCCACAGCCGTTCGAACACGCGCTCGCCCAGCTCGAGCTGATGATCAACCGTGGTCTGCGCAATCTGGTCGGCGCGCAGGTCGATCGTGACGAATACCGCCAGCTGGACCAGCACCAGCAACGAGACGAAGAACAGGATCATCCGCCCCGCGATTCCATTCAGGCGCAGGCTCTTCATTTCGAGTAGTGAAGCGGGTCGAGCGGTGGCTTGTAATGGGGTTTGCGCGGCGCCACCTCGATCACGAAGCGCAGCGGCTCGCGCATGGCGCGGTTGACGCTCACGTGCTGCGGCGCAACCTCGTGGCGCTGGCGCGGATGCCAGATGTGGCTTTCGTACTCGCCGTCCTCGACTGCGCTGATCTGGACCCGACCGTCGGCGCCGGTCTTGCCAAACGAGGCCGTATCGACGACGAGCACGTACCCCAGCATCCAGTCGTGCACGTTGCATCCCATCGTCACGACGCCCGGCGTGTCGAAGATGATCGGATCGGGGGCGTCGCCGGCGTACAGCTTGATCTCGAACTTCTTCGGCTTGGAAAACGAGTAGACGTGATGCCGGATCGGGTCCTGGTTCGGAAAGCTGACCGCGGCGCCGGTCTGCACCACGGTCAGGTACGGAACGAATTCACGATCGTGCTGTGCGACCGCGGCCGATAGCGGCGCGTGGCGCGCCGGCTTCGGCGCGCTGACGGGGACCAAAAACACGGCGGCGTCCTCGATCGCTTCCCCGGCGGGCCCGACGACCTCGGCGTTCAGCGTTGACGCGGCGAAACCCGGCCACGCCAAGCCCGAGGCCGCCAGCGCGAACACCAAACGCGAGAGGAATTGATGCAGGGGCACGGCGAGTCGCACGGGGACGGAATGCCGGGTTGACCGGACGCATTTCGGGGCACCACGCGAACGTTATCGAGTTTGAAATGCGGTAATCGAGGAAACTGACCGTTCCAATGGCCGCACTTTGCTCACTGCGGGCGCTCTCGCCCGGACTGTCGTGGCGGCTGCTCGGCTCGATCGTCCTGGCCGCCTCCGTGCTGCTCGGGGCGGACGTCGCGGCACAGCAGGTGCAGGCCGATTCGCTGGCCGATGCGATCACCGCGGGACGCCTGGTACTCGAGTTGCGCCCGCGCTACGCGGACATCTGGGACGCCGGACTGAACGAGCGCGGCCACGCATGGACGATCCGCTCGATCGCCGGCTGGCAGACCGCGACATTCGAGGATTTTCGGGCGGTCGTGGAAGGCATCCACACCGACGTCGTCGATGCGCACCACATCAGCGTCGCCTCGTCGCAGTATTACGTCGACTTGTCGTATCCGCTGTTGCCGGATCCGCGCGAAACCGACACCAACCGGGCGTACTTCGAATACGTCGGTTTGCCCGACACGCGCGTGCGGCTGGGCAAGCAGCCGATCCGGCTCGATAACGAGCGCTTTTTCAGCGACGTCGATTTCCGGCAGACGCCGATGCTGTTCAACGGCCTGACCCTGGTGAACAACAGTCTGCCCGATATGGAGGTGTATGCCGCCCTGCTGAACCGGATCCGCACCGTGTTTGCAACGCAGACCCGGACCCGGATATGGCTGCTACGGGTCGCGTACAGCCCGGCGCAGGATCAGTCGATCGCGGCGTACGGGTTCGGCCTGAACCAGCCGCAGACTGGCTCGGACACGGACCTGGCCGACAACTCGCACCAGGTATTCGGGTTGCGCGCCGAGGGCGCGGTGCCGATCGGCCGCGGGTTCGCCGCGCTGTATACGGCCGAGGCCGCGCACCAGCGGCATTACGCGGGGGGCGATCCGCTGATCGAGGCCAACTACTGGCGGCTGGGCGGCGGGGCCGTGCTGCCTCGCTTGGCCGGGCTCGGGGTTCGCATCGATCGCGAGGTCAAGGCCAGCAACGCAGGACAGTACGCGTTCCAGACGCCGTTCGAGGACAGCTACGCCTTCAACGGTTGGGCGCTGCAATTCACCAGCACGCCGCAGACCGGCCTGCGCGACACCTGGCTGTCGGTACGCGCGCAGCCGGGGCGGTTTACGCTGGTGGCCGAGGCCCATCGCTTCGGCGCCACCTTCGGGGGCCTCGATTACGGCAACGAGCGCGACCTGCGCGTTACCTATGCCGTGACGAGCAGCCTGACGCTGAAGCTGCAGCACGCGCGCTTTCGCGCGGGCGATCCGGCGGCCGACTTCTACGACGTCACGAAGACCTGGCTGTCACTGACGTACGACTACTAGGGCCAGCTGGCCTATCGGCGGCGGGGCCATCCGGGCGCGCGATTGCCCCCATCTCACCGGAAGTCGTGGCTGTCGACCACCAGCCCGCCCAGCAGCGCGGAGTGGTCGACCAGGCGATCCGCGATCAGGTGGATCACCGCGCAGTCGGGCGCATCGACGCGCTCGACATGGCCGTAGACGGTCAGCAGCGTCGAGGCCAGCAGCTCGCGGCGGAACCGCTCGGCCGTGGCGCGCCACACCACCACGTTGATCCACCCCGTTTCGTCTTCCAGCGTCACGAAGGTGACGCCGCTGGCGGTGCCTGGCCGCTGGCGGCAGGTGACGATGCCGGTGGCTCGCACCCTTTGCTGGTGGCGTGCGTCAGCGATGCGCCGGGCGGTCCACAGCTGCATCCGGTCGAGCCGCTCGCGCAGTGGCGCCAGCGGGTGGCGGCGCAAGGTCAGGCCGGTTGCGTCGTAGTCGGCGACGATGTCCTGACCTTCGGTCGGGGGCAGCAATTCGACCTGGCGCTCCGTGACCGGCAGCCCGCTCGTCAGCGGTGCCCGGCGCGCGGCGCCGCTGTCCAGTCCCAGCACGCCCCACAGCGCGCGGCGCCGGTGCCCGGTGAGCGCGGACAGCGCATCGGCCGCGGCCAGGCGCGCCATGTCGCCGCGGTCGAGCTGCGCCCGGTGCGCCAGGTCGTGCACGTCGGAAAAGGGCGCGCATCGCCTTGCCTCGACGATCCGCTGGCCGGCCGCCTCGGCAAGGCCGCTCACCTGCATCAGCCCGAGCCGCACGGCCGGCTGTCCCGCAGGGCCGGGGGTGAGGGTTTCAGCCTGCGAGCACGGCTCCAGCGTGCAGGTCCAGTCACTTGTCATTACGCACACCGGCCGCACCGTCACGCCGTGGTTCATCGCATCGCGCACGATCTGCGCCGGCGCGTAAAAGCCGAGCGGCTGCGAATCGAGCAGGGCCGCGCAGAACGCGGCCGGCTCGTGGCATTTGAGCCATGACGAGTCGTACACCAGCAGCGCGAAGCTGGCCGCGTGGCTTTCCGGGAAACCGTACTCGCCGAAGCCCTGGATCTGCCGGAAGATCTGTTCGGCGTACTCGCTGCCGTAGCCGCGCGCGAGCATGCCGGCGATCAGCCGGTCGCGGAACGGTCCCAGCCCGCCCTTGCGTTTCCAGGCTGCCATCGCACGCCGCAGCCGGTCGGCTTCGCCCGGCGTGAAGCCGGCCGCAACCACCGCCAGCTGCATCACCTGCTCCTGGAAGATCGAAACGCCCAGCGTGCGCTCGAGCACGGATCGGACCGCTTCGGACGGATAGGTGACCGGCTCCACGCCCTGGCGCCGCCGCAGATACGGGTGCACCATGCCACCCTGGATCGGGCCCGGCCGCACGATCGCGGTCTCGATCACCAGGTCGTAGAAGCACTCCGGGCGCAGCCGCGGCAGCATGTTCATCTGCGCGCGCGACTCGACCTGGAACACCCCCAGTGAATCGCCGCGGCCCAGCATCCGGTAGACGGCCGGATCCTCGGCCGGAATGTCCTGCAGCCGCAGGCTTGACCCCCTGAAGGCGTTCAGGTGGTCCAGGGCCCGCCGTATGCAGCTGAGCATGCCGAGCGCCAGCACGTCGATCTTCAGCAGCCCCAGCGCATCCAGGTCGTCCTTGTCCCACTGGATCACGGTGCGGTCGGCCATCGCGGCGTTTTCGATCGGAACCAGCCGCGAGAGCGCATCGCGCGCGATCACGAAGCCGCCGCTGTGTTGCGACAGATGGCGCGGAAATCCGATCAGCTGATGAGCGAGCTCGACGACCTGCGCAATCACCGGGTTGTCCGCGTCGAAGCCGGCCTGCGCGAGCAACTCCGGGCGGATCCGGCTGCCGTCCCACCACGACATGCTCTTGGCCAGCCGGTCGACCTGGTCGAGCGAAAGGCCCAGCGCCTTGCCCAGGTCGCGCAGGGCGCCGCGTGGCCGATAGGTGTGCAGCGCGGCAGTCAGCGCCGCGCGGTGCCGGCCGTATTTCGCGTAGACATACTGCATCACCTCTTCGCGCCGCTGATGTTCGAAATCGACGTCGATGTCCGGCGGCTCGTTGCGCTCGCTGCTGACAAAGCGTTCAAATAACACGCTGATCCGGTCCGGGTCGACTTCGGTGATGCCCAGGCAGTAGCACACCGCTGAATTGGCCGCCGAGCCGCGGCCCTGGCACAGGATGCGCCGCTCGCGCGCGAAGCGCACGACGTCGTACACGGTCAGGAAGTAGGGCTCGTAATGCAGCTCGCCGATCAGCGCCAGCTCGTGTTCGATCAGCGCGCGCACTTTCTCCGGCACGCCCTGCGGGTAGCGCACGGCCGCGCCCTGCCAGGTCGCGCTGCGCAGGAAAGAGGCGGGGGTCTGGCCGTCCGGAACAATCTCGTCCGGATACTCGTATCGCAACTCGTCGAGCGAGAAACTGCAGCGCTCGGCGATCGCCAGCGTCTGCGCCAGCAGCTCGGCCGGATAGATGCGGCCGAGCCGGTACAGCGGGCGCAGGTACTGTTCGGCGTTCGGTGCCAGCTTGCGGCCGCACTGCGCGAGCGGCGTGCGCAGCCGCACCGCTGTCAGCGCATCCTGCAGTTTCTTGCGGCGGCGCACATGCATGTGCGCGGCGCCGGCCGCAACCAGCGGTACCCCGGCGCGTAGCCCGGCTTGCTGCAATGTGGTCAGCCAGGCCGCATCGTCCGGGCCGCGGATCAGCTCGCAGGCGATCCAGTTGCGCCCGGGCAGCAGTTGTTGCAACCACCGCGCATCCCGCTCGATTTTCGAGAGGGCGGTTTCGGATTGCCGCTGCCCGTGCGGCGCCTGCTCGGGCACCAGCAGCGCCAGCGTATCCACCAGCAGATGGGCCTGCGCGGCCAGATCGGCCGCTGTAAGCCGATATTCGCCCTTGGGCGCAGCGCGTCGCGCCCGCGTGATCAGCTCCGACAGATTGCCGTACCCGGTGCGCGTCTGCGCCAGCAGCACCAGGTGCGGGCCGTCGGCCATCCGGATCTCGGTGCCGTGGATCAGGCGGAATTCGCTCGCCGCGGCCAGTTCGCAGCGTGCTTCGCGCAGCGCCAGGTGCGCGCGCACCGCTCCGGCGAAGGAGCACTCGTCGGTGATCGCCAGTCCGGTGTAACCGAGCGCAAGCGCGCGTTCGACCAGCTCTTCCGGATGCGAGGCGCCGCGCAGGAAGCTGAAGTTGGAAATGCAATGCAGTTCGGCGTAGGACGGCTGCATCGTGGCCAGGGCCGGGCTCAGAGAGTACTGAATAAATATACAGTATCCGGGCAACCCGACCGGACGGAACGCGGTACGCTGAGGTCGGAGGTGAGGGGTCCTCGTGGCCTCCCCTCTCCTCTTGGAAGAGGGACCGGGGGGAGGGTCCTGCGTTATTTTTTCTACCTGACTTATGAAGGCCGACGTTTTTCCCAGGACCCTGGGCCAATTGATGATCGTCGCCGCCATGCTGCTTGCCTCGGGTCGGTCCGAATGCCAGCAGCCTGAGCGCGAAGAGCCTGCCGCAGCCGAACCCCTGCAGGACGAATGCGCGTCCGTGGTGCTGGTGCAATGCGCGTCGGCTCAGCCCGAAACGGCCTCCACAGCGCCGGCCGACGCCCGTGCGGCCACGAAGCAGAAACTGGATACGCGCAGACTGCGACAGATGCAGACGCAGGCCGGGTTGAACGCGGTCGAGGTCACGGGCGAACGGCCGTCAGGGGCCGAGTCCGACTCGTGGGAGAGCTTTCGCCAATCCGTATCGAGCGCGGCCGCGCCCGACTGCCTTGACCCGAACGCTTTCCCCGCCGTGCAAGGCCTGCTCAGGCTGCCGTTCCTGCTGCACGCGGCGGCGGTCGGAAAGTGCCGCTGAGCCGATGCGGTCGGCAGTTCACGCCGCGCTTCGCCTGACGGCTGTCGTGGGCTTGTTGGCCACGCTGGCGCCGGCCCGTGCGGATCAGTGGAGCGTCGAGAAGGCCGGGTTCAACCTGTACCGGATCGCCGGTCAGAGCGTCTACATACGCACCGATGGCTGTGACGATGCTCCCGCCAAGGGCGTCGTAAATGTTCAGAAGGAGGACGGCGCGCGCCGGTTGACATTCAACGATTCAGCGGTCCGCTGCACGGTCAGGGATTTTCTGGTGCCCGTCGAAGTGGAATGGAGCGAGTACAGCGTGCTGCTGACGCGGGATCAGGCCAACAACTGGTATCGGGTCACCGATAGCGACATGTACCTGAAGACGGTGGGGTGCATCAGCCGCGCGATGACGGAGCCGGCCGTGCTCGAGCTGAAGCGGGACGGGACGGGCTGGGTCCGTTTCGCCGACGGCAGAAGGTGCGGCGTCGAGCATGCCTTCCGACGCATGACGCTCTAATGGCCGGCCGGTCGCTCGCGCGGAGCGACGTTGCTAGCTTCGGGCCGCAGCTTGCTTGGACATTCGCGAGCTCTTGGTGTGGCCAGTGCTGCTTGTGCTGAATAGGCTCCGGAACTCACGATCGCCTTTCGGCGAGAACCGAATGACGCGCGAGTTCTTCTCGCGCGCGACCCAGCCCAGGTCGCAGAAGCGGGACAAAAGGGCTGCGCCGAGCGATCCCGCCAGATGGTGTCTGCGCTCGCTCCAATCCATGCAAGGTCGGCAAAACGTGCGGCGTTGCCGAGCCGCGGCGTGCGTATCGATGCCCACGCGCTCAAACCACTCGACACCGCGTTGCGTAAGTCGCAGGCCTTCGGGGGACCTCGCCAGCACTCGATGACGCAAGAGCGCCTCGTAAGCCGACACGGCGAGCTCACCGGCGAGATGGTCGTAGCAGATTCGGGCCTTTCGTAGGGCCGGTTCCCGCGGGCTTGACACGAGGCGGACCGCGCCGGTACGAAACGCCACCCCCATGAGGGATTCGAGCAGACCCGCCACATCTTCGTCGGCAAGCCGATAGTATCGATGCCGGCCTTGTTGATCCACTGCCACGAGGCCGGCGTCGAGCATCTTCGACAAGTGGGCGCTCATGGTTTGCTTTGTGACGCCGCCGATCGCCGCCAGTTCGGTGGCCGTGAGTGCCCTGTCGGTCATCAGCGCGGTGAGGGCGTCCGCCCTTGCGGCGTCGCCGAGCAGCGAGGCGATTCGGGCGATGTTGGGGCCGTCTTTCATGGTTCGACGCTAATCGAACCGTCAGCTGAATGCAAGCGCCTATCACCGCCCCCGTGGATTCCTTGATTTCCCGCGGACCGCGGCATAAGGGAAGCGCCGGCATCAAGCGCTTCAACATGCAGCAGGCGAGCTAGAACGGCCCGCCGGCCTTGCGCAGACGGTCCGGCAGCCCGTCGTGCGGCCCCATCGGCCGCGCCGGCAGATCGTTCCAGTGGTGCGCGCCGATCTGCGCATTGCGCGCCGGATGCACCGGATAGTGGATCCGGTTGTCCTCGCGCTTGCGGTCGCCGACCACCAGCAGCCGCACGTCCGAGTCCGTGTTGTTGATGAAGGTGTGCGACAGGCCGGTGCCGGCTGGAAAGCCGACGCCGTCGCCCGGGGCCAGACGGACCAGATCGCCGTCCAGCCAGACATCGGGCGTGCCTTCGATCACGTAGATGAATTCGTCCTCGCTTTCCTCGCAATGAGGCCACGAGGTGCGCCGGCCCGGCGGCAGCAGTTCATGGTGGATGCCGAGACGGGCGAAGCCGAAATGGCGCCCGAACGGCGAGCCGATCGACAGCAGCTCCTGGCTGCCGGGATAGGTTCCGTTGTCGGGCTCCTGGATTTCCTTCCAATGCTTGATGCAGTCGGGTCGGGTCATGGTTTCCGTTCCTGGGTCAGGGAGCCACCTTCTTGGGCGAGTAAATCATGACTGCGCCGAACACCTTTCCGTATCCCGCACCGAAGGTGTATCAGCAGAAAAATCCGTGCAGAAACCACCCGCGCGGCTGCTTCAACTCGCGGTATATCCACAGCGTCTGCCCGCGCTGGTTGCGGGCCACGAAATAGTCGCGATGCACCGTTTCAGAGCCACATCCCAAAGGCTGCGTCTAAGATTGGGTCAACTGCCGCAGTCGGCGCGGGATTGCCGGCCCAATGGGAAACCCGCAAGGTGGTCAGGGGTGCCGTGGGAAATAATGGGGCCATTGATTAAGAAGTCGTCCGTGTTCGCCGCCAGTACTCTGCCACTGGCGATTGGTCTTATCGCGACGACGGCGACTCAGGGAGCGTTCGCCGAAATCCTCAAGGCGGACTCGCTTGTAGTCGATGAGGTGCAAGTTGCGCGGATCAAAAAGGCCTGGGACGAAACCCGGGAGTACTACGTAAGGAGAGCAAAGGGCGAGGCGGCCGATTCTGATGATCCCGAGCGCCGTTATGCGCCGCAGTTTTTCCAGTACTGGATCAATCATAAGCGCACGAACACTGGACGACAGGCCATCGAGTCGGCGTTCATGATGTGGGGCAACACTGGTGACGTTGTGGCCGTACAGAGGGCAGTCAAGCGGATCGAGCTCGATTCCCCTGTCTGGCGACGCGTGATCGGTGGAATCTCAAATGCCTATGTGGCCCAAGGTCAAGTCGAGCAATTTGTCAGTTGGCTCGATCCAGTTGCTTCTCGTCTTGCCGATAGGCCCAGCCTGTCAAGGGCATACGCGGCTTTGGGTTTGGTTCTCGAAAAAGCGGGAGAACAGAAACGCGCTCGTGGATACTACGAAAAGGTTGTTGATCTGGGTGCCGACGCGAGCGACGCGAAGGTTGCGCAGAGTGCCCTTCAGGAAATGGATTTGCTGCAGGTCGGGCAACCCGTCACAGATTTCACCGCCGAAGACATCGACGGAAGCGTCGTTCAATTGACCGCTTTAAAGGGCCGCGTGGTCTTACTCGAATTCTGGGCCACCTGGTGTGAGCCGTGTCTGAAGGAAGTCGAGCCGCTGCGGAAGATCTTTTCAGCGAGCGACCCGGGTCAGCTGGTAGTCGTACAGGTTTCACGCGACTATGCGATCGAAGCTCTAAGGAAGTTTGTCAAAGATCGAGAGCTTTTCTGGCATCAGATCTGGGATGGTTTTGACGGGAAGTTAGCAGCGCAATTTAATGCGACTGGCATTCCACGGTCATATCTAATCGATCGAGAAGGCCACATCGCGGCGAAGGATCTCAGAGGCGACCAACTGCAAAGTGCGGTCGCCAGCCTCGTCACTTCGCCGCCATATTGACGTATGCCCGCCTTCTGACGTTTCACTCCGCGGGCTTCTCGTCGATCAGCACGGGCACGTCGCTAAGCCCGTTCTGATTGCGTTTCGTGATGGGTTGCCGCAGGGTCGGCGGCCAGGGCTATTGCCGCTGACGCCAGTAGCCTGGGCGCCTTGCGTGATGCGCAAACGCGATGACGAAGATTTCCGTCCGGCGCTCCACGACGACTATGTCGAACGGAAAGCGTTTGAGGATGAGGCGCTTGACGCCGCGTGCGTGTGCCGAAGAAGGAACTGGCAATAGCGGGACGATGTCTTCTTCGAGAAGGTCGAGCGCTAAGTCGAGTGCTCGTTGGAACTCGGCGCCGAGCCCCGGTCGCTTATGCTCGTACCATGTCGCGGCTTCGATCGCTTCTTGGGAGGCTGCTTCATGGATGCGCACCGGCCGCATCAGGGTCGATTCAGGCGTTCGCGGAGGCGCCGCGAGAATTCCTCGCGGTCGATCAGCGCTGCAGTGCCGGAATCAATTTCACTCAAGCGTCGCAATACCTCGACATCCCACTCCTGAGCGGCATTCGAGTCGGCACGGCCGTCGAGACTAGTAACCAAGTCGTGGGCGAGCTCCGCGCGTTCCTCGTCCGTCAGCCCGAGCGCGTCGCTAAGCACTTTCTGGAGCGCTGGATTAGTCATGGGAGTCCCGATGGGGGATGCTGAAATCACAGGGCCGACGATGCAGGTCGGTGGTGCGAGGATGTTATCACTTGAAGCTTTCGCGAAGCCTCTTCGAAATCCTGCAACCCATCAGCAGAAAAATCCGTGCAGAAACCACCCGCGCGGCTGCTTCAACTCGCGGTATATCCACAGCGTCTGCCCGCGCTGGTTGCGGGCCACGAAATAGTCGCGATGCACCGTCGGGCGGTGCGGGTCGCCGAAATCCCACCAGCCGACTTCGATCCGCTCCGGCCCGGCAATCAGTGCCAGCTCGCCTCTGTAATCTGGAAGCTCGTGCTGCTGCGCCAGCGGCTGCGGAGCGGCCAGGATCAGCAGCGGGCGCTGCAGCGCAGGTGCCAGCCGGATCGGGGCGCGCGGGCCGCTGCGCTCGGCGGCAAGCGGCGCGATCCGGATCGCATGCTCGGGCCGGTGGTCGTCGACTGCCTGCAACTGGAATACGCGCTCGGAGCCGAGCCGCGCGTGCAGGGTTTCGGCCAGTTGCAGCCAGTCCAGCCCGTCGCGAACGCTGTCCTGCGACGGTGGCAGCAAGCTGGCGTTCAATGCCTGAAACGGCGCCAGGCGCTCCACCGTGAGCGACAGCTCGACGGCAGGCTCGGGCAGGCTGACCCGCGTCAGCCGCTCGGCCAGCAGCTTCGCCAGCCGCCCGGCATCGCGCTCCGGGGCGGCCAGTGCCAGCGCGATCCGTGTCGCGGTGATCGTTCGTACGCCACGCGGGTTATGGTGCGCGGTGAAAATCAGCTCGGCTGCGCCCGCATCGTGGCCGCGCAGAAAACCTTCGAGCGAACGCAGCAGCCGGTGCGCGGGAAACATCAGTTGCGCGGATTGCGTCACGTCGGCCGGCAATTCGATGCGGGCGGCGAATCGCGCCGGAGGCGAAAACGCCGGCTGAGGATCAGGCTGCAGACCCAGCGCACGATCCAGCTGATCGAGTCGGTGCGCGCCGAAGCGCCGCGCGAATGCATCGCGCGGCAGACCGAGCACCTGTCCGATCGTATTCAGTCCGAGCGCGTGCAGCGTCCGGGTCGTATCCACGTCCCATTCGAGCATCGTCAGCGGCAAGGGCGCCAGGGCGGACTGCAGTTGCCCGCCGGCCTGTGCATCGCGCGCGGGCAGGCCGCTTGCGCGCGCGGTGCCGATCAGCCAGGCAGCGCCCGGGGTCGCGGCGTAGCCGAACGCGGCGCGGTATCCGAGGCTTCCGAGCCCGCGCCGAATGCGCCGGTGCAGTTCGGAACGGCCTCCGAACAGGCGCTCGCTGCCGCCGGTTTCCAGCACCAGGCCGCTGCTGGACGGGCTGGCTTGCCCGCCGTAGCTGCGCAGCAGCGTAGGCGGGCGGATCGTCACCTGGGCACTGAACTGGTAAGCCCAGCAGGCCAGCTCATGCAGTGCGTCGCGTTCATGATCGGGAGTGCGCGGCACGACCGCCAGCGTGCGAGCAAGTGCCTGGGCGGCGGCGAGCTTCATCGCCGGCGCGATCCCGGCGGCGCGGGCCGGGTCGTTGCAAAACGCGATCAACGGTCGCTCGCGCGGCCCTTCGGTGATGGCCAGCGGCCCGGCGCACTGGATCGCTCGCGCGGCCAGCTGCAGCGGCAGCGCAGGCAGGCACACAGCAAGCCACAGAGCCATACGCCGGATAGCTCTTTCAACAGCCTGCTCCAGCGCCTGCCAGGGCAGCCGCAAGCTGCCACGGTTTTACCGCTGAGGAAGTGGGTGCGGCAAGCGAAGCCGCGTTCCGATCCCATGACCCCGAGTGCACCTGCAGGGCGACCGGTTCAATCAGGGGCCGGCCGCGCCGCTTCAGGATTTTGACGGCCAGTTTCTGGGACTGCGGCCCGCGGTCGCAGGTCAGCTGCAGGCGCAGCGCGGCCGGCGAGGGCGCGTCGGTGCAGCGCGACGGGCGTATCACGAACACCAGTGCACGATGCCGCTGGGCCAGCAGGTGCAAGCGGCGCAGCGCGCGGAAGTCGGCAGGGGCGCTGGAGGTCGGCAGCCAGCCGATCAGGGCACCCAGGTGTGCAGCACGCAGGGACTGCTCGACCGCCCACCAGGCCTCACGCGCAACAGCCGGCCTGACGAAGATGCTGCAGGACGGATCGATGCCTGCCTCGGTCAACGCCGGCGGATAGGGCAAGGCCTGCAGCAGCAGGTCGTCTGCCTGTAGTCCGCGTTCACACGAGCCGTATTCGCACGGCAGGATCCAGACACAGGCGCGGCCGGCGCGGGTCTGCGCTGCCAGCGCGGGAGCGAGCAGGCTCAACTCACCGATGCCGGGATCGTCGTGCAGCAGCTCGATCAGTTGACCCTGCGGCCAGCCGCCGCCGGGCAGCTCGGCATCCAGGATCTCGAAGCCGGTGGGCGCACATTCGGCGGCCGTGGCCGCGAGTGCCGGATCATCGGCGTGCCAGACGCCCGACACGGCGGCCGGGTCGGCCGCGCGCAGCAACGGGATCGGATGGGTCGCGGCCCGCATTCGATCGAGCGGCGGATCGGATGTCTACAGTGACGGGCGGATCACGCCGACCGCCAGCCCTTCGATCGCAAGCGCTTCGCGCTTCAAATCCACGAGGATCGGTGCGTAGTCGGGGTTCTCGGCGATCAGCTCGGCCCGCGAGCCCTTGAGCCGGAAGCGCTTGACGGTGACCTCGTCGCCCAGTCGGGCGACGACGATCTGCCCGTTCAATGCCTGCTCCTGCCGATGCACCGCCAGCCAATCGCCGTCCAGGATGCCGGCGTCGCGCATGCTCATGCCGCGCACTTCGAGCAGGTAGTCGGCGCGCGGCTTGAACAGGGCCGCGTCGACGACCGGATGCTTGAGCACGTTTTCCTGCGCCAGGATCGGGCTGCCGGCTGCCACCTTGCCAATCAGGGGTAGGCCGAATTCCCGAGCCGCCGCCCCGATCGAATCCTGCGTGCCACCCTTGAGGCGGATGCCGCGCGAAGTGCCCGCCAGCAGCTCGATCAGCCCTTTTCTCTGCAGCGCCTGCAAATGCTGTTCGGAGGCGTTCAGCGATCGGAAACCGAAGGCGCGCGCAATCTCTTCCCGGGTCGGAGGCACTCCGCGGGTGCTCAGCGCATGGCGGATGAACTCGAGGATTTCGTTTTGACGGGTGGTCAGGGCCAGTGTGGTGTCGGTGCTCATGGACGGTTGCCTGTTGCCGTTTCAAAAAATACTGAGTTACCTACATTGGCTGAGGGAGCGCGAGATACTGTAAATATATACAGTGCCGGGCAGAGGCGCAAGTCCATCCGGCCCATGGCTGTTTGCATCGCGCCGGTTGTTCTGCGGCACCCATTTCGGTGGCTTGTGCGCGCAAGGTCGCGTGATACACTGCTTTTTCAGGCGGAAGCCACTGCTGAGCTGCTGATGCAGCCATTTACGGAGCGCGCCGATATTGGGGTGAAGCGCGCGGACTCCCGGATGCTTCCGGATCGTCCCGTTTTCTGATCGTACGTCTCGGCCCGGCGCGGGCAACCAGCCAATGATCGCCCCCGCGCGGCGGGTGGCATTGATCACCGGATCCGGGATTTGGTTCGGCGAATCTGCATCGCAAACGCGATCCGGGCGCAACGGCCGGCCCGACCGAGTTGAGCTGAGAAGATGAACGCGCACGAGGCGAGGATCGTCCTGGAGGCAGCGCTTCTGACAGCACAGCAACCGCTGTCACTGGCCGACATGGACAAGCTGTTCGGCGGGGAATTCGACAGAGGAGTGCTGCAGGCGCTGCTGGACGAGTTGAGCCGCAACTGGGAAGGTCGAGGAGTTGAACTGGTCTGCCTGGCTTCGGGCTGGCGTTTTCAGAGCACGCCGGCGATGCGCACCTACCTGGAACGGCTGAATCCGGACAAACCGGTGCGCTATTCGCGAGCGGTGCTCGAGACCCTGGCGATCATCGCGTACCGGCAGCCGGTAACGCGGGGCGACATCGAGGAAATCCGGGGCGTGACCGTCTCGACCCAGGTCATCAGGACGCTCGAGGAGCGTGGCTGGATCGAAACCGTGGGCCATCGCGAGGTGCCCGGGCGGCCGGCACTGCTGGCGACCACGCGCACCTTCCTGGACGACCTGGGATTGCGGTCGCTGCAGGAGCTGCCGCCCCTCGCGAATGGCAATGCGGCACCACTGCCACTGGAGCTGGAGTTGCCGATGACACACGCTGCGCTGATTCCTGGGGCCGATGCGGGCGCTGTGGCGCCGGCGGCGAAGCCTATTGAATCCTCTTCCTCATGGATGTCGCCCGTATCATGAGTCAACCGTTGGCAATCGAGGTTGCATCGACCGAATCGCCGCAGGACGCCGGGGCCTCACCCGAGGCATCAGCCGAGCCTGCGCCGCAGGCCCCTGATCAGGCTGAGTCCCCGACGGGCACAGCTTCCGCGTCCCAGCCGCAGCCGGGCGCGCCGCCTGCGGCCGCCGACCAGGACGCTGACGCTGATGAACCGGGCCGTTCCGGGCCTGTTCCCGGCGGTGGTGACGGAGAACGCCGGCTGCGCGGTCCGCTCGGACGGCGCCGCCGCGGGCGTGGCGAGCGGCCCCCCCGTGAGCCGGCAGCGGCCGAGACGCGCGAGCCAGAATCCGCATTGCCCTTGGCCGATGGCGAGAATCTGAGCGTGGCGGCGATGCCGGAGCAGCCGCTGCCGCGCGAGCTGCTCGAGCGAGGACGACGCGCCGCGCAGTCGGCCTTGAACGCGCAGTCCGACAAGCTCCACAAAGTGTTGGCCGACGCCGGAGTCGGCTCGCGTCGGGAAATGGAGGAGCTGATCGTGGCCGGGCGGGTGTCGGTGAACGGCCAGCCCGCGCACGTCGGGCAGCGGGTACTGCCGACCGACCAGGTCCGGATCAATGGCAGGCCCTTGCAGCGCCGCCAGTCTGGCCCTGGCAAGCCGCCCCGGGTACTGATTTATCACAAGCCGAGTGGGGAGATCGTCTCGCAGGACGACCCTCAAGCCAGGCCGTCCGTATTCGAGCGCTTCCCTAAGGTTGCAGGCGGGCGTTGGATTTCGGTGGGTCGCCTGGATCTGAATACCGAAGGTCTGCTGGTGGTGACCACATCAGGTGACCTGGCCAACCGTCTGTCGCATCCGCGCTTCGAAGTCGAGCGCGAATACGCGGTGCGCGTGGCCGGGCAGCTCACCGACGAGCAGCGTCAGCGCCTGCTCGAGGCGGTCGAGCTGGACGACGGGCCGGCACGCTTTACCCGCCTTGAGGACGCCGGTGGCCAGGGCATGAACCACTGGTACCGGGCCGTGATCAAAGAGGGTCGCAATCGCGAGGTCCGGCGCATGTTCGACGCGATCGGACTGCAGGTGAGCCGGCTGATACGGATTCGCTTCGGCTCGATCGCCCTTCCGCGGTCGCTCGCACGCGGCCGCTTCATGGAACTGGCGCCGGGTTGGGTCGAGGCGTGGCTGCACGATCTGGGGATTGGGTCGGAGGCCGTGCGCGGCCGGCCCGCGGGCGCAGGTCCGCGGCGACCCGATGGGGCTCGCCGCGGGAAACCGCCCGGTGGCAGGCCCGCGGGCGGGGCGCGCCAGCCCGATCCTATGACGAGCACGGTCAGCTATATCGCCAACGGAACGCACCCACACAGCCCGCGGGCCAATCCGGGCTTGCAGAACCGCTTCCGGCGGCCCAAGTCCGGGCGGGGATTCGGTTAGACCGGGTCAGGTGAACGCCGCGGGGCAGTTTTCCGCGGGCAGTTATATAATCGTCTGTTGCCTGAAATGGCGCGCCCGGCTGAGGCTGGGTGGGCTGGATCGACGTTTGGCCGTTCACGCGGGCGAGCGGACGCTGCAGATCCGGCCAAGCGGTTCAGTGGCGGCTGCGTTTCGGTAGAAGGATCCGGGGAGGGTTCTGCGTTCCGGATACGCGGCCCCAGCCTGTTAGGAACAGAAAAAATGGGCGAGCGGGCCCATTTTTTTTTACGGGGATGCATAACGGATGCGAAGTGGCGCGGTTGTCGCAAGTGCCGTGCGCGAGCTGATCGAACCGACCGTTCGTGGCCTTGGCTACGAGCTGGTCGACGTGCAGCGCGCGGCGCACGGGCTGCTGCGGGTCACGGTCGACACGACGTCGTCGACGCGGGGGATCGGGCTGGATGATTGTGAGCGGATCAGCCGCCAGTTGACGCATCTGATGGCGGTCGAGCAGATCGATTACGAACGGCTCGAGGTGTGCTCGCCGGGACTGGACCGGCCGTTGACGGGGCCGCGGGACTTCGTGCGCTTCGCCGGTTCGCCGATCCAGCTGCAGCTGAAAGAGCCACTGCAGGGGCGTCGCCGCTTTCAGGGCAGGCTGCTGGGCCTCGATGGCCAGGCCGGCGCCGAGCGGGTGCGGCTGGAGGTGGCAGCCAATGCGGGCGCGCGAGTCGGCCCGCGGCGTGGCCGCAAGTCGGGGGTTGAATCCGAGCCGCAAGGAACGCTCGAACTGCCGCTGGCCGCTATTGAAAAAGCCCACCTGGTACCCCAGTTCGATTTCAGGGGCGCAGGCAGGGGTGCAGGGCGGGCGCCCAGTGGATACGAGAAAGCGGGAAGCGAGGAAAGACGGGGATGAGCAGAGAAATCCTGCTGCTGGTGGATGCGCTGGCACGCGAGAAGAACGTTCCGAAGGAAACGGTGTTCGGTGCGCTGGAATCGGCGCTCGCGTCGGCTACCAAGCGTTTGTTCGCCGAAGAGGACGTCGACGTGAGGGTGTCGGTGGACCGCGAGACCGGCGAGTACGACGCGTACCGGCGCTGGCTGGTGGTGCCGGACGAGGCGGGGCTTCAGGAGCCGGGGCACCAGATCATCCTGTCGGACGCGCGCGATCAGATCCCTGACATCGAGCTCGAGGAGTTCATCGAGGAACAGCTGCCCCGGCAGGATCTGGGGCGCCGCTTCGCGCAGGACACCAAGCAGGTGATCCTGCAGAAGATCCGCGACGCCGAGCGCGAGCAGTTGCTCAGCGAGTTTCTGGCCCGCAACGACGCGATCGTTAACGGGACCGTAAAGCGGATGGACAAAGGTGATGCGATCATCGAGATCGGCAAGGTCGAGGCGCGCCTGCCGCGTTCTGAAATGATTCCGAAGGAGAACTTGCGGGTCGGCGACCGGGTACGCGCGCTGGTGGCCAAGGTCGACCGCCAGCTGCGTGGCCCGCAGATCATCCTGTCGCGCACCTCGCCCGAGTTCCTGATGAAGCTGTTCGAGCTGGAGGTTCCGGAGATCGAGCAGGGGCTGCTTCAGATCAAGTCCGCCGCGCGTGACCCGGGGGTTCGCGCCAAGATCGCCGTGTGGACGAATGACCGACGGATCGACCCTATCGGAACATGCGTCGGAATGCGCGGTTCGCGCGTGCAGGCGGTCACCAACGAGCTGGCGGGCGAGCGCGTCGACATCGTTCTGTGGTCGGACGACCCGGCCCAGTTCGTGATCGGCGCACTGGCGCCGGCCAATGTGTCGTCGATCCTGGTCGACGAAGACAAGCATGCAATGGACGTGGTGGTCGACGAGGACAATCTGGCGATCGCGATCGGGCGCAGCGGTCAGAACGTCAGGCTGGCGTCGGAGCTGACCGGCTGGCAGATCAACATCATGACCGCCGATGAGTCGACCCAGAAGCAGGAAAGCGAACAGACCGGGATCCGGGCCATGTTCATGAAGCGGCTGGACGTCGACGAGGAGATCGCCAACATCCTGATCGGCGAGGGTTTCTCCAGCCTGGAGGAGATCGCCTACGTGCCGGTGGCCGAGCTGCTCGAGATCGAGGCGTTCGATCAGGAAACGGTCGAGGAGCTGCGCACGCGCGCGCGCAATGCGCTGCTGACCGAGGCGATCGCGCGCGAGGAAAATCTGGACCAGACGGACCGGTCGTTGTTGGATTTGGAGGGCATGGAAACCGAGCTGGCGATCAAGCTGTCGTCCAACGGTGTGCGATCTCGCGACGAGCTGGCCGACCTGGGCGTCGACGAGCTGACCGAGATGACCGGCATCGATGCCGAACGGGCGGGCCGCCTGATCATGGCGGCGCGAGCCCATTGGTTTGAGTAGGACCCAAGGAACCCGAACCCGCATGCAGCCGAACACAGTCGCGCAATTTGCAACGGAGCTGAAACTGGCGCCGCAGGTGCTGCTGGAGCAGTTGCGGGCGGCGGGCGTCGAAAAGCGTGCCGAGACGGACTCGCTCAGCGAGGACGACAAGGCGCGGCTGCTCGAAGCGCTTCGCAAGGCGCACGGGGGCCTGGAGATCGAGAAGCGCAAGATCACGCTGACGCGACGGCAGACGTCGGCCATCAAGCAGGCCGACTCGACCGGAAAGGCGCGCACGATCCAGGTCGAAGTGCGCAAGAAGCGCGTGTTCGTCAAGCGCGACGTCGAGTCCGAGGTCGAAGCGGTACCGGCCGCCCCTGTGATCGACAGCGAGGAGCTGGCGCGGCGGGAGCAGGAGGAGCGGCATCAGGCCGAGCTGGTGGCACGCCAGGTCTCCGAGGCGCGCGAGCGGGCCGAGCGCGCGCAGCGCGAACTCGAGGAGGCCGAGCGGCGCCGGCGCGAAGCGAGCGAAAAATCGCGCACGGACGAGGAGGTTGCGCGCGCCGACCAGCAGCGCGTGCAGACCGAGCAGGATTCCACGCGCCGCACGGCCGAAGCTGCAGCGGCCCAGCAGCAGCTTGCCAGCCAGGCGCACGAACGCGCACGCAAGGTGGTCGAGGACGAGGTGGCGGCCATCAAGTCGATGATGGCTACGCCCACCAAGAAAGTGCTGAAAGCGCCGGCGCCGGAGGGCACGCTGCACCGGCCGGCCATCAAGCCGGAAGCGAAACCGGTCGAGGAGAAAAAGGACGACAAGAAGGCCGGCGCCAAGGAAGTCAAGTCGGTCAAGCTGGCTTCCAGCTGGTCCGAGGACGCGGCCAAGCGGCGCACCATCAAGACGCGCGGGGACGCCGGCGCCGGTACCGCCGCCTGGCGCGGACCCAAGGGCCATCGGCGCACCGATGAACGGGAAAAATCGGCGATGGTGGCCCCGGCCGAGAGCGTGGTGCGCGAAGTGTCGGTGCCGGAGACGATCACGGTCGCCGATCTGGCGCACAAGATGTCGGTCAAGGCCTCCGAGGTGATCAAGGTCCTGATGAAGCTGGGCCAGATGGTGACGATCAACCAGGTCCTGGATCAGGAGACCGCGATCATCGTGGCCGAGGAGATGGGTCACAAGGCCTTCGCGGCCAAGCTGGACGATCCGGAAGCGTTCCTGCTCGAGCCGAGTCTTGCGATCACGTCCAACGGGGAGCCGACGGCACGCCCACCGGTAGTGACCGTGATGGGTCACGTCGATCACGGCAAGACCTCCCTGCTGGACTATATCCGGCGCGCCAAAGTGGCGGCCGGCGAGGCGGGCGGCATCACGCAGCACATTGGGGCCTATCACGTCGAGACGCCGCGAGGCGTGATCACGTTCCTGGACACGCCCGGCCACGAGGCGTTCACCGCGATGCGCGCGCGCGGCGCGCGCGCGACCGACCTGGTGATCCTGGTGGTGGCGGCCGACGACGGCGTGATGCCTCAGACGATCGAAGCGATCCACCACGCGAGGGCCGCCAAGGTTCCGATCGTGGTCGCGCTGAACAAGATCGACAAGCCGGAAGCCAATCCGGAGCGGGTCAAGCAGGAGCTGGTGGCGCAGGAAGTCGTCCCCGAGGAATACGGCGGCGATTCGCCATTCGTTCCGGTCTCGGCCAAGACCGGGCAGGGCATCGACGAGCTGCTGGAGAACGTGCTGCTGCAGGCCGAAGTGCTCGAGCTGAAGGCCGTGCACGACGGCCCGGCCAAGGGCCTGATCATCGAGTCGCAGCTCGACAAGGGCCGCGGCCCGGTCGCCACCGTGCTGGTGCAGGCGGGAACCTTGAAGCGGGGCGACGTCGTGCTGGCCGGCAGCAGCTTCGGACGCGTGCGCGCGATGCTGGACGAGGCCGGCAAGGCGATCCAGAGCGCGGGTCCGTCGATCCCGGTCGAGATCCAGGGTCTGTCGGATGTTCCGGGCGCCGGCGACGAGCTGATCGTGCTGGGCGACGAGCGCAAGGCGCGCGAGATTGCCCTGTTCCGGCAGGGCAAGTTCCGCGATACCAAGCTCGCGAAGCAGCAGGCCGCGAAGCTGGAGAACATTTTCGACGACATGACGCGGGAAGGCGCCAAGACGCTGGCGCTGATCATCAAGGCCGACGTGCAGGGCTCCCAGGAGGCGCTGGCCCATGCGCTGACGAAGCTGTCCACGGACGAAGTCAAGGTGAACATCGTGCACGCCCAGGTCGGCGGCATCACCGAAAGCGACGTGAACCTGGCGCTCGCGTCCAGCGCCGTGATCGTCGGCTTCAACGTGCGGGCCGAACAGGCGGCACGCAAGCTGGCCGAGGCCAACGGCATCGACATCCGCTACTACAACATCATTTACGACGCGGTCGACGACGTGAAGGCGGCTCTTTCCGGGATGCTGACTCCGGAGCAGCGCGAACAGGTGCTGGGGCTGGTCGAGGTGCGCCAGGTATTCAGGATCTCGAAGGTTGGCACGGTGGCCGGTTGCATGGTGCTGGACGGGCTGGTGCGCCGCACGTCGCGCGTGCGGCTGCTGCGCGACAACGTGGTGATCTGGACCGGGGAGCTCGAGTCGTTGAAGCGCTTCAAGGACGATGCCCGCGAGGTCAAGGCCGGGTTCGAGTGCGGGCTGTCCTTGAAGGGCTACGACGACCTGAAGGAAGGCGATCAGCTCGAGATCTTCGAGGTGCAGGAGGTTGCCCGCTCGCTCTAATCCATCGGGGCGTACTGGCGGGCCGTTGTCCGGCCTATGAAGACTTCGAATCGAACCCAGCGCATCGCTGACCAGATCCAGCGCGATCTGGCCGACCTGATCGTGCGCGAGATCCGCGATCCGCGCGTCGGACTGGTGACGATCAGCGGCGTGGAGGTCTCGCCCGACTATGCGCACGCGAAAGTCTATTTCACGGTGATCGGATCGCCGGCGGTCGAGGCGGCGGAGGGTTTGAACGCCGCCGCCGGACACTTGCACCATCTGCTGTTCAAGCGGCTCAGTACGCACACGGTGCCGCGCCTTCACTTCGTTCAAGACCCCTCGGTCGAGCGCGGCTTCGAGATCGACCGCCTGATCGACGAGGCCGTCGGCCGGCGCGGATCCGGCTGAACCCGGCGGCCCGGATGCGAAACGCGCGGTTCGAGGCCGTTGACGGGGTGCTGCTGCTGGACAAGCCGGTCGGTGCGAGCTCCAACGCCGCGCTGCAGCGAACCCGCAGACTGCTCAATGCGCGCAAGGCCGGCCACACCGGCACGCTCGATCCGCTGGCGAGCGGGCTGCTGGCGCTGACGTTCGGGGAGGCGACCAAGTTCTCGGCGGACCTTCTGGACGCCGACAAGTGCTACGAGGCGCGGCTCGTGCTGGGAGCGACCACGACCACCGGGGACGCCGAGGGCGAGCTCACCGACGGTGGACCGGTCGCGGTGACGCAGGCGGCCTTCGCGTCGGTTCTGTCCCGCTTCGCTGGAAGCCTCGAGCAGGTGCCGCCCATGCATTCGGCGCTCAAGCGCGGCGGCCAGCCTCTGTACCGGCTGGCCCGGCAGGGCATCGAAGTCGAGCGCAGCGCGCGATCCGTGAGGGTCGATCGCCTGTGGACGATCGCCTGGGACCCGCGTGAGCCGACGATCGGAGTCGAGTGCGGCAAGGGCCTTTATGTGCGCACGCTGGCCGAGGACATCGGTGCCGCGCTGGGCTGCGGGGCGTACCTCGGTGCCCTGCGGCGAACGCGGGTCGGGCCGTTCGAGGTCCGCGATGCAATCGGCCTGGACGAATTCGAGCAGTTGTCGGTCGAACTGCGGCGTGAACGGCTGCTGCCGGTCGATGCGCTGCTGCAGACCTTGCCGCGGGTTGACCTGGACCCGCAAGCGTGCGAGCAGCTGGGACAGGGCAGACAGATCGCGTGTGAGGCCAGCCCTGCGCAACGCGCGCGCGTGTACGGTCCGCAGGGGCGCCTGCTCGGTGTGGCCACGGTGGACCACGGCAAGTTGATTGCCCGCCGCCTGTTGAGTCAGGTGCGGGTGCTGGAGTCGAAGCAATGAGCAGGGCCCTGCGCAATATCGCGATCATCGCGCACGTCGATCACGGCAAGACCACGCTGGTGGACAAACTGTTGGCGCAGTCGGGCACGTTCCGGGAAAACCAGACCGTGGCCGATCGAGTGATGGACAGCAACGAGCTGGAACGCGAGCGCGGCATAACGATCCTGGCGAAGAACTGCGCCGTCCAGTACGAAGGAACCCACATCAACATCGTCGATACGCCGGGCCACGCCGACTTCGGCGGCGAGGTCGAGCGCGTGCTGTCGATGGTCGACGGTGTGCTGCTGCTGGTCGACGCGGTCGAGGGGCCGATGCCGCAGACCCGGTTCGTCACGCGCAAGGCGCTCGCGCTCGGCCTGAAGCCGATCGTCGTGGTCAACAAGATCGACCGGCCCGGTGCGCGCCCGGATTTCGTCGTGAATGCGACCTTCGATCTGTTCGACAAGCTCGGCGCCAGCGAAGATCAGCTGGACTTCCCCGTCGTGTACGCCTCGGCCCTGAACGGCTACGCGGTCGACCGCCTCGAGGAGCTGCCCTCCGTAGCGCCGACAGGCGCGAAGGAGGGCGGCTCGATGCGGCCGCTATTCGAGGCGATCCTGCGCCATGTCCCGGTGCGCGACGAGGACCCCGACGGCACGCTGCAGCTGCAGATCTGCTCGCTCGATTTCTCAAGCTACGTCGGCAAGATCGGCATCGGCCGCGTGCGCCGCGGCCGCATCCGCGCGGGGCAGGACGTGATTGCGATGGACGGCCCGGCCGGCGTACCGGTGCGTGGCCGCATCAACCAGGTGCTCAAGTTCAAGGGTCTGGAGCGGCTGCCGGTCGACGAGGCGATCGCGGGCGACATCGTGCTGGTGAACGGGTTCGAAGAGCTGAACATCGGCACCACGATCTGCCCGCCCGAAGCGCCCGAAGCGCTGCCGATGCTGCGGATCGACGAGCCGACGCTGCTGATGAATTTTTGCGTGAACACCAGCCCGCTGGCCGGCCGGGAAGGGCGCTTCGTGACCAGCCGCCAATTGCGCGAGCGGCTGCAGCGGGAACTGAAATCGAACGTTGCGATGCGGATGCGCGAGACCGAGGACGAGACCGTGTTCGAGGTGGCCGGGCGCGGCGAGCTGCACCTGACGATCCTGATCGAGAACATGCGCCGCGAGGGCTACGAGCTGGCCGTCTCTCGCCCGCGGGTCGTCTATCGGGATGTGGACGGGGTTCGCTGTGAACCGTTCGAGCTGCTGAGCCTGGACGTGGAGGAAACGAACCAGGGGGCGGTGATGGAGGAGATGGGACGCCGGCGCGCCAACCTGATCGAGTTCCATCCCGACGGCCGCGGGCGGGTCCGCCTCGAGTATCGGGTCGCGGCGCGGGCGCTGATCGGGTTCCAGGGCGAGTTCATGACGATGACGCGCGGCACCGGCCTGATGAGCCACATCTTCGACGACTACGCGCCGGCCCAGCCGGGCGAGCTGGCCGAGCGCCGCAACGGCGTGCTGGTGTCCCAGGAGGACGGGACGGCGGTGGCGTACGCGCTGTGGAAGCTGCAGGAGCGCGGCAGGATGTTCGTGTCGCCGGGCGATCCGCTGTACGAGGGCATGATCATAGGCATCCACTCGCGCGACAACGACCTGGTCGTGAACCCGAGCCGGGAGAAGAAGCTCACCAACGTACGGGCGGCCGGCAAAGACGAGCACATCGACCTGACGCCGCCCATCCGGCTGAGCCTGGAGCTGGCGGTCGAGTTCATCGCCGACGACGAGCTGGTCGAAGTGACCCCGACCAGCATCCGGTTGCGCAAGCGCTACCGGAAGGAGCACGAGCGCAAGCGCGCGCAGCGGCAGGTCGCTTAATCGATTCGAAGCTCGCCACCGCGCTTCCCAGAGCAGGGAGCGGTTCGCCCTTTTTCTCTAACATTCCTGTGAGAATTTGTCCCGGTTCGCGTCGTGGGACGCCAGGCTTGCACGGCGAATAAACTGCCGGCATCCGGCCCGGCGGCTGATCGCGCTGGACCGATTCCTCGGCCGCCATTGCCCACACCAGGAGGCCCGCGAACCATGAGTCAGCGCAGTCTGGAGGAGCTGCTTCAGTCGGCCGGCAACCCGGTCAGGCTGTTGCGCAACTCGCGCATTGGAGCCTACGTCTACCCGGTCGTGCCCAGCGAGTTCAGCAATTGGCGCGACGAGCAGAGCGCATGGCGCAAGACGGCGGTGCTGTTCGACCAGTCGCACCACATGGCGGAGATCACCGTCAAGGGGCCCGATGCGCTCAAGCTGATGTCGTATTGCACGATCAACAGCTTCGCCAACTTCACGCCGAACAGGGCCAAGCAGATGGTGCCCTGCAGTCACGATGGCTACGTGATCGGCGACGGGATCGTGTTCTACCTGGACAAGGGCGAGCTGCTGTTCGTCGGCCGCACGCCGTCCGTGAACTGGATCCAGTTCCAGGTCGAGACAGGAGGCTTCAAAGTCGACTACATCCGCGACGACCGCTCGCCCTCGCACCCGCGCGGCAAGGCCGTGATCCGGCGCCACTACCGATTCCAGATCCAGGGGCCGAACGCCGCCGCGATCCTGGAGAAGATCAACGGCGGCCCGCTCCCGGAGATCGAGTTCTTCCACATCGGCGTGATCAACATCGCGGGCCGCAAGGTGCGCGCGCTCCGACACGGTATGGCCGGCGCGCCAGGCCTGGAGATGTGGGGTCCGTACGCCGAGGGCGACCAGATCCGCGACGCCGTTCTCGAGGCCGGCCGGGAATTCGACCTCGTCCAGGTCGGCTCGCGCGCGTATGCGAGCAATACCCTCGAGTCGGGCTGGATTCCGTCGCCGCTTCCGGCCGTATACACCGGCGAGAAGATGAAGAAATACCGCGAGTGGCTGCCGGCGAACGGTTACGAGGGCACGGGTTCGATCGGCGGCAGCTTCGTTTCGGACAGCATCGAAGACTACTATGTGACGCCGTACGAGCTGGGGTACGGCCCCTTCGTGAAGTTCGACCACGACTTCATCGGCCGCGAGGCGCTCCAGAAGAAGTCCGAGCGGCCGCATCGCAGGAAGGTGACCTTCGAGTGGAACGGCCAGGATCTTGCCGGCATCCTGGCTTCCCTGTTGGTGCCGGGCGCCGAGCCCTGCAAGTTCTTCGACCTGCCGATCGCGAACTACGCCTCTTCCTCGTACGACAAGGTGACGAAGGACGGCAGGACGGTCGGCTTCTCGATGTTCGGCGGCTACAGCTACAACGAGCGTGCGGGCCTCTCGCTGGGAATCGTGGACCCGGACGTCCACATCGGCGACACACTGACACTCGTCTGGGGCGAGGAAGGCGGCGGCACCCGCAAGACCACCGTCGAACGTCACCGGCCCGTCGCTGTGCGGGTGAAGGTAGCGCCGGTTCCCTACGCGCGCGAAGCGCGTGAGACCTACCATCAAGGCTGGCGCACCCGTCAGGTGTGAGCCGGCAGGCGCTCATGGACAAGTTCAGCAATCAGACCTTTTCCGGTTCCTGGATCGTCATCGACGGCCATGAATATGTGAATTGCCGTTTCGAGAAATGCAAGATCGTCTATTGCGGAGCCTCTTCAGTCGTCCTCAACGGGTGCCTGTTCGATGACTGCGAATGGACATTCGATGGACCGGCCGCGCGGACGGTTCAATTCATGACGGCTTTGTACGCCATGGGCGGAGGGGCCCAGCAACTGATCGAGCAGACCTTCGACAACATTCGCGGAAAGCCGCACCCGAGCGTGAAGCCCAACTAGGCCGGGTTCGCGCCCGCCTACCGGCGCGCAAGAAATTGTCGGGCCTCTGTCAATTCCGGCCGATCGGTATCGGCGTGGGCGGTGAGCTGCGCCAGGTCCCGAAAGTACGAGGCCGCCTTGTCGGCCTGACCGGACATCTGCGCGGCCTTGGCGGCGCCGTACAGGCCGCGAAGCCGGCGTGGGGTGGCCTTGTTGGACGCCTCGTACTCGCGCAGCGCGAGCTCGCCCTGCCCGTTTTCGCGCAGCATGTCGCCCAGCAGCTCACGCATCGGATACAGCCGGTTTTCCATCGTGACCTGCTTCTCGCTGCGATCCTCCAGATCGGCCGCCGCGCGTATCTGTTTAAGCGCCTCGGCCCTTTCCCCGCGTCCATGGGCCGCCCACGCTTGCGCGGCGAGCACCTGGATGTCGAGCTGCTCGGCCCAGTAGGGCTGGCCGTCCTTTGCCAGGGCATCGCGCAGCTCCTTGAGCTTGCCGATGTCGTCCTGTGACCGGTCCAAACGGCCGGCCCTGGCAGAGCCGATCGCGCGCGCGAAATAGGTGATGGCCTCGGCCTGAGGAAACTTCAGTCCCTTCGGCGGCAGCTCCGCTGCTGCCATCCAGTCCTGGCGTTCCAGGCAATAGCGCGCAGGCACCGCGGCGCGCGCCATATCCGCCCCCATCCGAGGGGAAGACAAGAGCTTGGTGACGCTGCCCACCTCGTCCATCAAAGCCTTTGCCTTGCGATCCTGGCCCAGCTGCAGGTAGGCGTACTGCATGAAATCGTCCGCGTGCCACTCACCCGGATACACCCCTTCGAGATGCTGATCGACAGCGCGTTGCCGCATGGCCGCGACCGAGCGCAGGTTCGAGGCAATCGACCGGTCCCACAGCCCGAGCATCGAGTAGATGTGGGAAGGCATGTGCAGCGCGTGCGGCGAGGACGGCGCGATCTTGTCGTAGGCCTGCGCGGCGGCGAGCCCTCGCTGCGCAAGCGGTGCGACGTCCATCGAGTGGATGATGTAATGCGCGATCCCCGGATGGTCCGGATACTTCCGTGCAAGCGGCTCCAGGATCTCGTCGGCTTCGATCAGCATCGCGTACGTTTTGTCATGATGGTCCCAGGCCTCGTTCAGGGCCAGGGCGTAGAAGATCTTGGCCTCGTCGTCTTCCGGATACTTGGCGGCCAGTGCACGCATCGCGCGAGCGTAATTGGACGTGCGGACCTCCTGCGCGACGGACTCGTAGTCCTTGAAGAATTCCCTGGCCGCGGCCAGCCAGTCGCGTTCGCGCGTCGCTTTTGCGCCGATCGCCTGCCCCTTCTCGATGGCTTCGAGTCCGTTTTTGAGGGCGGCGGTGTCGAACGGGCCGGCCAGCGGGTTGGGCCGCTGGCTGATCGCGATGCCCCAGTAGGCGATCGCGCAGGATGGATCGGTCTGCGGGATGGCACTGAACGCTTTGACCGTCTCCGGATAGTGGAACGAATGCAGCATCGCCACCGCCCGGTCGAACTCGGCCTGGGCTTGCGGCGAACACGACGTCACGAAGTGGACGTGACCGAACTGCTGGGCAGGCGCCGTTTCCTCGTCGTGCGTGCTCGCCGCTGCCGTCCCGGCGGCGGCGAGCACCAGCGCGGCGACCGTGCACCCGTTGGCGCGTGCGCTCGTGCTCGACCGTCTGACTGCTGCAGACCTCATGGGCCTAACGCCGCTCCAGCCAGGCCAAACGCAACGCCAGACCCAGCATGACGCTGGCGCAGATCCAGCCCAGTACTTTCCCGATCGACGGATTGACGCGCAGACGGCCTGCCAGTTTTCCGCCGCCCAGCGCGACCGCGCAATTGACCAGCGTACCTGAAATGTCAAACGCGACGCCGAGCAGCAGAATCTGCAGCCAGGCGGGACCCGCTCCCTGGACCACGAATTGTGGCAGGAAGGCGATGAAGAAGATCGCAACCTTGGGATTGAGCACGTTGGTCAACATGCCTTGGCGGAATGCGGTGCGCACGCTTTGCGTCTCGATCGACGCGTTCAGATACGCCGCACCCATATAGCGCACGACGTCGAAGGCGAGTGGCCATGCCGCGAACAGCGCCGCCAGCCCGAACGCCGCGAGGGTCATATGGACGATCGTGCCCGCGCCGATGCCGAGCGCAGCAGCGAGGCCCGCTCGCGTGCCGCGATGGGTGGCTTGCGCCAGCACGAAGGTCATGTCGGGGCCGGGCGTCAGGTTAAGCGCCAGCGCGCCCAGCATGAACAGCGCAAAAAGATGAAAATCGAACATGCCGGATTCTAATCACAGTCACCGACTCGGGTCCAGTCGGTTGACATACAAAAGACATACACGCTATGATCGCGTCCACTATGGGAATCCTGACAGTCCGTTTGTCCGAAGAAGAAGAGCGTGTGCTCGCTCGGCGTTCGCGTAGCGCCCGCATGAAGCGGTCGACTTACGTTCGGATGCTTATTCGCGAGGAACCCTTTGTCACGGCTGGCGACGTGCTGGCTGATGCACCTAAGCGCATGGGGGACGTTCGCCTGCGCGTATCACGCAAACAGTGAGGAATTGCCTGCTCGATTCTTCGTTCCTGATCGATCTGCTGAACGAAATGGCGGATGCGCGTGAGGGACCGGCGATCTCTTGGCTCAAGCACAACGAGAAGTGCCGCCTCTGGATCAGCCCGGTCACGGTGGCCGAAGTGCTCGAGGGCGCTGCGGATCCACAAGCCGTCGGGGCCTATCTGGCGCGCTATTCGTGGCAGGGAATTCATCGCGCCCATGCTGAAAAGGTAGCGCTCCGGCAGGGGCGCAGTTCCAATCGTATGGGCGAAAATGACGCGTGGCAGGCGGCCGTCGCAGAATGTATGGACGCCGTCATCGTAGGCCATGATCCCAGTGCCTTCCGGCGTCTCGGCGCCGCGTATGACGACCACCGGCGACCGCCAAAGGTCGGTTAACGGGTCCGGCCGAGGCTCGGCTCGAATAAACTGCCGGCATGGCGGCATTTTTAGATCAATCGAGGAGCCCGGGGAACGATGCGTCGTTCGCGCCGTCACCCTGGCGCCTGTGCGTCGCCCCGATGATGGACTGGACCGACCGGCACTGCCGCTACTTTCACCGGGTGCTGAGCCGTCATGCGCGGCTCTACACGGAGATGGTCGCCACCGGCGCGTTGATTCATGGCGACGCGGGCCGGCACCTGGACTTTGACCGTTCCGAGAACCCGGTCGCGCTTCAGCTCGGCGGCTCGGAGCCTGCCGAGCTCGCGCACTGCGCGCGCTTGGGGGAGCGCTGGGGCTACAGCGAGATCAACCTGAATTGCGGCTGCCCGTCAGAGCGCGTCCAGCAGGGCGCTTTCGGAGCCTGCCTGATGGCCGAGCCGGCAGCGGTGGCCGACTGCGTCAAGGCGATGCGTGACGCGGTGTCGATCGATGTGACCGTCAAGCATCGGATCGGCATCGACCGGCGCGACGATTACGCATTCGTGCGCGACTTCGTCGGAGCCGTGCGCGCGGCCGGCTGCTCGACCTTCATCGTTCATGCCCGCAGCGCCTGGCTGTCCGGACTGAGCCCGAAGGAAAATCGGGAAGTCCCGCCGCTGCGGTATGAAACCGTCCGCCGGCTGAAGGGCGATTTTCCGGACTGCACGTTCGTGCTGAACGGGGGGATGAATGCAGCCGGCCCGGTGCTGCGCGAGTTGCAGCAGGCCGACGGTGTGATGCTGGGTCGGGCCGCATATCAATCGCCCTGGCTGCTGGTCGAACTGGAGCGCGCGCTGTTCGGGTCCGAAGGCGCACCGGGCGACGTTGCCGACGTGGTGGCGACGATGAGCGAGTATCTCGACGGTGCTGCCGCGAGCGGTGTGCCGGTTCGCAGCGTGGTCCGCCCGATGCTGGGCCTGCTGCATGGCCAGCGCGGCGCGCGCGCGTGGCGACGCCTGCTGTCGGATCCGGCGTTCCTGCAGCAGTACGGACGGGACTCGTTACGGGCTGCGGCCTGCGCTAGCGACGCGCCGCGCACTTGTTTTCATGTTCAGCCTGCAGCCTTCTGAGTGAAAGCTCGGCCGACGCGCGCTCGCTTTCGGCGGCGGCGTTCAGATCGTGCTGCGCGTATTCGACCCGGCGTACCAGGTCGTCGCACTCGGCCACTTTGAGCTTGCGCAGCTCCGAGTCGGCCTCCGGGTCGCGCGCTCCGGCGCTGCCGTCGGCCTGCCCGCTGCGCCGCACGGTGCCCGAGCTTTGCGCGTTCTGGGCGCGCTCTTTGACCGGCGCCTTGATCACCTCGACCGGCGGCTTCTCGTCGACCGTCCGGGTTCGCTGTGCGCCGGACGGGCACGGTTCATCCGAATAGATGACGCGTCCGTCGGAGAATTCGCAGCGGTTGATGGGAGCTGCGTGGCACAGGGTCCCGACACCGGCTCCCAGAATCAGAATGACTGGCCAGACTCGCATCGCGTCGCTCACGTCAAGCAGACAACCGAGTGTAGTCGGGTTGGGTTGGGACTCAAAGCAGTTTGCCCGGGTTCATCCGTCCGTCCGGGTCGAGCGCGGACTTGATCGCGTGCATCAGCGCCAGTTCCACGGCGGACTTGTAGCGGCGTGCTGCACCGCGCTTAAGCTGCCCGAGCCCGTGCTCGGCGCTGATTGAGCCGCCGCACTCGTATACCGCTTCATACACGATTTCGTTAAGGGCCTGCTCGTGTTCGAACGCGACCTGCGGTGAGACGCCGGCGCGGCAACCGACGTTGTAATGCAGGTTGCCGTCGCCCAGATGTCCAAAAACGACCGGATGCGCCCAGTCGAATTCGCGCCCCAGACGCTCCCCGGTTTCCTGTACGAAGTCGCTGACACGAGAAAGCGGTAGCGATATGTCGTGCTTGACGTTTCCGCCCGATTGCGCCTGCGATTCCGGAATCGCCTCGCGCAGGCGCCACAGCCGCTCGGACTCCGCCAGCGAGCGGCTCAACACCGCGTCGATCACCGGCGCTCCGGAGGCCGGATCGAGTCCAGCCTCGAGCAGCGAGCGTGCGTGCGACTCGTCTTCGTGATCGGAGATCTCCAGCAGCACGGTCCAGGGTGTCAAGGGCTCGAACGGAAACTGCTTCAGGCCCAGCATCGGCGCCACCGGGTTCAGGCTATCGCGCGACATCAGCTCGAACGCGGTCAGGGTCGGGCCGGCGGCCGAGCGCATCCTTTTCAGCAACTCGATCGCCGCCTCGACCGACTCCAGGCCCGCCAGCGCTGTCAAGCGCGATCGCGGCAGTGCAAACAGCTTCAGCGTGGCGGCGGTGATGACCCCGAGCGTGCCCTCGGACCCGATGAAGACCTGCTTGACGTCGTATCCCGAGTTGTCTTTGCGCAGCGCCCGCAGCCCGTCCCACACGTCCCCGCTGGGCAGCACGACCTCCAACCCCAGCGCCAGATCGCGCGTGTTGCCGTACCGCAGCACCTGCGTGCCGCCGGCGTTGGTCGCCAGGTTGCCCCCGATCGTGCAACTGCCCTGCGCCGCGAGACTCAGCGGAAAGAGCCGGCCGGCGTGCTGCGCCGCGTCTCGGACCGCCTGCAGCGTGCAGCCGGCCTCGACCGTGATCGTGTCGTTGTCGGGATCAATGTCGCGAATCCGGTTCATCCGCCGCGTGTTCAACACGACCGAGTGGCCGTCCGGCGCCGGCGTGGCGCCCCCGGACAGACCCGTATTGCCTCCCTGCGTGACGATGGCCGCGGCGTGGCGCGTACAGGCCAGCACGACGGCTGCGGCTTCGCGCGTCGTCGCCGGGAACACGACCGCATCGGCGCGCCCCGTGAACCGCTTGCGCCAATCCGTACAAAAGGGAGCCACGTCGGCCGCAACGGTCAGCACGTTGCGTGGGCCGACCGCCTCGGACAACTGTGCGATCAGGGAAGACACGATAAGGTCCAGTGCGGCAGATTATATTGAGCGCCCGCCCTCAATCAGGGACAAGAACATGACGTTCCGACAGGCTCCGGACGATTCGAGTGCGCGCTGGGCTGCCTGGCTGGCACCCTGGGTGCGAGTTCTTCGCCCCCGGGTCGATCGTGCCCGCGAGGTGCTGTCGTTCGCATCGCGGCGCGCGAACCAGGCACGGTTGACGCAGGTTGCGGGAAGCCTGACCTTCTCCACGGTGCTGGCTTTGGTTCCTTTGCTGGCGGTCGCGCTGGCGCTGTTCACCGCGTTTCCGCAGTTCGGGGACCTGCGCGAGTCGCTCGAACAGTACCTGCTGCGAGGGCTGCTGCCCGATCCGTTCGGCAGCACGATCCTGCGCTACCTGAATGACTTTGCGGCCAAGGCCACCCGGGTCGGCGCCGCCGGATTCGCGGTCTTTACGGTGACGGCGCTGACGATGGTGATGACGGTCGACCATGCGCTGAACGACATCTGGCTGGTTCGCACCCGCAGGTCGCTGGTGCAGCGCGTTCTGGTCTACTGGGCCCTGATCACGGCCGGGCCGGTGTTGATCGCTGGCAGCCTGACGCTGACCTCGATGGTCGCGTCGACGTCGCTGGGCCTGGTGCACCAGCTGCCGCCGCTCACGCGGTCGGCGCTCTCGGCCGCGCGGATCCTGTTCGCTTGCATCGCGTTCGCGCTCTTGTACATGATCGTTCCCAACCGCCGGGTGGATTGGCGAGACGCACTGACCGGTGGACTGGTGGCAGGCGCTCTGGCCGAGGCGTTGAGCCGCGGTTTCGCCTCTTATATATCGCATGGCAGCGTTTTGACGGTGTATGGCGCGTTTGCGGTGGCGCCGGTGTTCCTGCTGTGGATCTACTTTTCCTGGTTCACCGTTCTGTTCGGTGCGGCGATCGCCGCAACCATATCGGGGCTACGCACCACGCGCTTTGCCGACGAAACGCGGGCCGGCAATCGCTTTGTGACCGCGGTGGGGCTGGTCAAGCTGCTGCTGGAAGCGCGCATCGGATCGCCGGTCGGCGAGCTCTCGATACTCGAACTGGCGATGCGGATCCGCAGCCCCGAGGAGGAGGTCGGTGAGTTGCTGGCCGAGATGGAACGCCTTGGCTACGTGCGCCAGCTCGTTTCGTCGCAGTCGAGCCGCTCGGGCCGCTGGATCCTGACCTGCGATCCCGCCCTGACCGGACTGGCCGGCCTGTTTCATCGGCTCGGTGTCGACCCCGGCAACTCGCTGATGCCACGCCGCTCGGGACTCGGTTTGGAGGACTGGCTGCTGCCGGGCCTGCGAGGCGCATGGCTGCAGACTCCGCTTGACGAATTGGTCCGCAGATCCCAACAATCGCCCGAGGCGGCCTCGTAGAGCGGCCGGGCGAACCGATCCGAGCCGCGCTCAGGCGGGGCGGGCCTCCGAGCTGCGCTCGGGCGGGGCGGGCCTCCGAGCCCCGCTCAGGCGGGGCGGCCCTTGAAGACGGCCGTGCCGCGAACCGCCGTCACCCCGGCACCGGTCAGCGCATTCGCATAGGCCTCACCGGCCAGCACCCCGAGCTCCATCCGGCGGGCCGCGCCGATCGGGTCTTTCGCCGATGCCTTGGTCGACGGGTGGCACATGAATACGGCGCCTTCGGAGCCCGCCTCGAGCCACTTTCGGACCCTGGCCAGATACGCGTCGCGTCGCAGATTGAAGCGGTAAACCCCCACCAGACAGCGACTGGTCGGGAAACCCGCCTGGTGCGCCAGCTCGAGCAATGATGAAGCGCCGAGCATTCCGATGCCGCGGGCCTTGTAATCCTCGTCGTTTTCCGGCGGCAGACAGATTCTGAGCCACGGCAGCGACTTGGGCTCGCGTGCCAGCACCGACTCGATCAGTACGTCGCGCACGACGGGCAACTGGTGCACGTGGTGATGGCCATCGACGAAATCCGGCAGGCGGCCGAAGGCGTCGGTGAAAGCGTCGAGCTGCCGCTCGACCAGATTGCGCACTCGCCAGCGCGGCAGCAGCCGAAGCATCGACTGGACCAGCAGCGACGGCAATCGCCAGGTCGAGGATCCGGCCTGCAGCACCTCGGTCAGGTTCAAGTGCAGCCCGACGTCGGCGCGATCCGAAACCGCCTTCAGCTCGGACGCCGCCGCCTTCCAGTTCGGCGAATCCACCAGCGCGCTGGTCGCAGTGACCCGCCCAAGGTTGATCAATGCGAGCGTTGCCTCGATCGCGCCGCGGTCCAGCGCGAAGTCGTCGGCGCATACGACCCAGCGGCGAGCAGGTCGAAGCGCGGCGGCCTCCCGGCTCATCGGGGCGGCGCCGGAGGATCGAAAGGGCTGTGTCCGAGGCGGCGCGCGACCAGATAACGAGGTCGCCGCTTGACCTCGTCGTAGACCCGTCCAAGATATTCGCCCAGGATTCCGATCGTCAGCAGTTGAATGCCGCTGAAGAACATCAGTCCGGCCACGATGGTGGCCCAGCCCGGCACATCGTGCCCCTGCGTGAAATGCTGGATCACGACCCAGATGCCGTATCCGATGGCGACCAGCGCCAGCGCCCCGCCCAGCGCGCTGCCGATGCGCAGGGGCAAGTTCGAGAACGCCGTAATGCCCGACGCGGCCAGCGACAGCAGCGCTCTGAGCCCGAATCCGCTGCTGCCCCGGGCGCGAGCGGGCGGATCGAAGTCGATCGAGCGCGAATGGAACCCGACCCAGGCATACAGACCTTTCATGAACCGGGTGCGTTCGGGCAGGCTGCACAGCGCCTCGACCACGCAGCGGTCGAGCAGCCGAAAGTCGCCCGCGTTGGGCGGGATCTCGATCGATGAGCCGAACTTCATCAACGCATAGAACATCCGGGTGCCGATCCGTTTGAACGCAGACTCGCCTCGGCGGTCGCGGCGCACCGCGTACACCATGTCGGCGCCTTCCCGCCAGACCTTGAGCATTTCGGGCAGCAGCTCGACCGGGTGCTGCAGGTCGGCATCGAGCGTGAAGACAACGTCGCCCCGCGCATGATCCAGGCCGGCGCCCAGTGCGGCTTCCTTGCCGAAATTGCGGGAAAGCTGCAGACACACGACACCGGGTCGGGTCAGCCACGGCGCCAGCGCCATCACGGTCTCGTCGCGGCTGCCGTCGTCGACGATGACGATCTCCCAGCTCGAGGACATCTTGTGAAGCTGCGCGGTGAGCATTTCCAGCAGCGTCGGCAGATTGCCAGCCTCGTTGTGGGCCGGTATCACGCACGACAACGACGGCTGCAGCGGGCGCGGCACCACGGCGATCGGCATCACCGAACGCTGCTCCGCGGGCGGAGCACGCTCGTACGCTCGCACCGGTGGCTGATTGCCCATGGCGGAACTTTACGCGAATTCTTCCCTCACCCCCGTCCCCTCTCCCGCGCAGCTGGAGAGGGGGTTAGGGTTGCAAGATAAACTGTCGGCCAGTTGTGCCACGAGGTGGTTGACGTCATGAACTTCCATTTTCCCGCTCCGCCCCAGCCCTTCGTTCCGATCGCGGACAGCACGGACGTATTTCCGGTGCGCCGCATCTACTGCGTCGGTCGCAACTACGAGGAGCATGCGCGGGAGATGGGCGCGAGCGGGCGCGAGGCGCCGTTTTTTTTCTGCAAGCCGGCCGACGCGGTGCTCTGTGCCAGCGCCGGCCCGATCGCAATCCCTTACCCGGACCGAACCGCGGACTTGCAGCACGAGGTCGAACTGGTTGTTGCGATCGGCGCGCCCGGATACCGGGTGACGGCCGAGCAGGCCGCGCGGATGATTTGGGGCTATGCGGTCGGCATCGATCTGACGCGGCGCGATCTGCAGGCCGAGGCGAAGCGCCTCGGACGCCCCTGGGAGGTCGGCAAGGCTTTCGACCGGTCGGCGCCGATCGGCGCGATGCGTCCGTCAATCGAAGTCGGGGAACTGGGCACGCAGCGCATCTGGCTGGATGTCAACGGGCGGCGCCGGCAGGATGGGACCGTCTCGCAGATGATCTGGGGCGTCGAGGAGACTGTTTCGCAGCTGTCCGGATTCTTCGAGCTCGCGCCCGGCGACCTGATTTTCACGGGGACGCCGGCTGGCGTCGGGGCGTTGTTGCCGGGCGACCGGATCGAAGCCGGGATCGACGGCATCGGCGCGATCCAGGCACAGGTGGTGGATAAACGATGAAGCTGTACAGCTATTTCCGTTCCTCGGCCGCGTTCCGCGTGCGGATCGCCCTGAACCTGAAAGGCGTGCCGTACGAGGTCGTCCCGGTGCACCTGCTCAAAGGCGGCGGCGAGCAGTTCGGCGAGGCGTATACGCGGACCAACCCCCTGTCGCTGATCCCGGCGCTCGAGGACGGCGGCCAGGTGCTGACGCAGTCGCTGGCGATCATCGAATACCTGGACGAGCGATATCCGGAGCCGCCGCTGCTGCCGGCCGATCCGCTGTCCCGCGCGTACGTGCGGGCGGTCGCGCTGTCGATCGCCTGCGACATACATCCTCTGAACAACCTGCGCGTGCTGCGCTACCTGGTGCGCGAGGTGGGGGTGTCCGATGAAAAGAAGGACTTCTGGTACCGGCACTGGGTCGAACTGGGCCTCGGTCAGCTCGACCGGGTGGTCATGTCGGGCGGACGCAGCGGTCGCTATACCTTCGGCGATCAGGTGACGATCGCCGACCTGGCGATCGTGCCGCAGATCTTCAACGCGAGGCGTTTCGGTTGCGATCTCGCGAAGGCGCCCACCTTGAATGAGATAGCCGATCGCTGCATGCAGCTGGACGCGTTCGCCAAGGCGCAGCCGTCGGCCCAACCGGACGCGGAATAGTCAGCCCCGGCGCCCGTTCAGCAGGGGCCGAAAGCGCCTGACACGGGCGCGGAGCTCGCGCAGCTCGGCCGGCCTCAGGGCGGCACCGGTGCGCCGGTAACGCGCGTCCTCCAGCGCCTGCACCAGTGCAGCCCCCTCTTCGACCTGCGGCGGCCCCAGCCGGGCTGTGAGGCGACTCTTCAAGTCCGTCAGGCCTTCGTTCGGTGGCGATTTGAGCCCGGCCAGCGCCAGCCTGGCTCGAAGCTGAGCGACCAGCTCGGCGAGCGGGTCGCGCACCTCGCGATGCCTCAACGACAGAACGGCCAGCGCGGTCAGCACCAGCGTGACCGTCAGCGCGAACGCGATCGACAGGTTGCGCCACGAGGGCGCCACCCCCAGCTGCGAGATCAGCGACCGCTGCCGGTCGGCCGAGTAGTTCAGCACCGCCTGATTCCAAACGTTCTCGATCGCCTCCCAGTTCATTCTCCAGGTTCCGATCCACCCCAGCAGGGTGCCGGGGCGGCCGAAGTGCGAAAGGCCGTACTGGCTGGCGAGCTCGGCCGCGCCCTGTTCGATCCGCACCGGCGAGACCACGCCCGTTGGGTCGACGCGCTTCCACCCGCGCCCGGGCAGCCACACTTCGGCCCAGGCGTGGGCATCGGATTGGCGCACGGTCAGGTAGCCGTCGACCGGATTGACCTCGCCTCCCTGATAGCCGGTCACGACGCGGGCCGGGATCCCTACCGCCCTCATCAGCACGACGAAGGCGGACGCGTAGTGCTCGCAAAACCCGAGGCGCGTCTCGAACAGGAACTCGTCGATCGAGTCACGTCCGAGCACCGGCGGCTGCAGCGTGTAGTGATAGCCTCCGCGTCGGAAGTGATTCAACACGGCGTTGATCAGCGCCGGGTCGCGCGCGTGCGGATTGCGGTCCGACGGATCGACGATCTGATTTCGCAGATCCGCGGCGAACTGAAGCGCTCTGGGGTTGTAACCGGGGGGCAGCTGCAGCCACTGCGACAAATCCGCATCGGCCTCGAGCGGGCCGACCACGAACGAGGAGTAGCTCCTGACCCGGTATTGGACCCGGTCCCTGAGGCTGGCGCCGGCCAGCGGCTGAAGGTCATCGGACAGAACGTACTGGAAATCGGCGCTTTCGATCACCAGCGGCAACTCCAGCGCAATGATCCAGTTTCTGCGGGTCGCCTCCATCGTCACCGTGTACTCGATCGCACTCTTTGGATCGACCCGGACCAGAACCGGATCGATCCGAGACAGGGCCCGATGGCTGTGACCTGACCAGGTCCGTCCGTCGAAACGTCCGAACACCGGTCCCCTCCAGTACAGCTGGTCCGGAGCGGGGATGGAGCCGTCGAACTGTGCGCGCAACGCCACCGCGTCCGACTCGACCAGCCGGTTGATCGAACCGGGCGACATCGATTCGGACAGGCCGGTGGACGAGCTCAGCTCGGCGCCCGCAAATGCGAACAGCGGCACCTGCAGTCGTGGAAACAGCAGGAACAGCGTGACGGTCAGCGGCACCGCCTTCGCAAAAATGCGCAGAACGAGGCTGGCCTTGCGCGCGGCGGTCAGGTCGGTTTCCGCCAGATTGATGCTCAACAGGATGAAGAACAGCAGCAGCGTCGTGCAGACGGACAGCAGCGCCACCAGCAGATCCTGCTGGTACAGGAACAGGGTGATTTGCACGAAAAACGTCAGGAACACGACCAGGTTCAGGTCGCGCCGCGTGCGCAGCTCGAGCAGCTTCAGCGCGATCAGCAGCACCAGCAGGTTGACCCCGGCTTCGTGGCCGATGATCGAGCCGTGCTGAAGCCACACCATGACCGTGGCAGTCACCAGCAACGGAACCATCGCGATGCGCCCGGGGGGAGGCTGTCGCGCGATCGTGAGCCAGGCGCGCCAGAACCACAGCAGGCAGGTCAAAGCGGTCGACCACCAGGGAAGATGCAGGAAATGAGGGGCCACCGCGATCAGCACCGCAACCAGCAGGATCGCCACGTCGCGGCGGTCGCGAGCGCCGCTCGAGACCTGGGGTTGCAGCCACCATTCGAGCCGGCGCCGGATCCTGGCAGACCAGCGCAGATCCGGCCGCGACACGGAAGAAGGGATCGCCGTCATCGCGTCAGGGCTCGCTCAGGTCTCGAATAAGGCGAGCGCTTCCAGGCAGCGCTCGCAATGCTGGTGGCCGTGTCCCATGCCGATCTCGGCTCCTGGCAGCTTCAGTGCAAAGGACAGACCCGCGGCCTCTGCCATCAGGACCCAGCCAGCCAGGCGCGAGATGCGCTGCTCGACCGTCAGGACCTGCGGCAGCGAATCGAATTCGAGCAGCACCTCGCCGGCGCCGGCCGACTCGAAGAACTTGACCGACAGCTCGTCGCTGCGTGCGGCCAGGCGCCAGGCGATCATCTTCTGCGGGTCGCCGGGCTGATAGGGGCGCACGCCGGAGAACTCGTCGCCGCCGGCGACGACCCCGCTCGATTCGCCGTTGCCGATCGCAGCGGACGGCAGCGGCGGTGCATCGATCTCCGGCGACGGATACACGACGGTCGACAAGCCGGGACGCAGGTACGACCAGGCCTCCCACAACCCGAACGGAAAGCGGGTCGACAATCGGATCCGCGGGCAGTCGCGCCGGCCGCGCCGGCGCGTTGGCAAACCGACGCCGACCCGGCGGACGCTGCCGGCCGGCACGTCGACCCATGTGCCCGGCATTGGCTCCTCGGGCTGCTTGTCCGGTACGCGCCAGCGCCGCGCTGGCAGCATGAAGCTGAAGTTCAGCGCATACCGCTCGGTCGGAAACGGATTGTCGATCGTCAGCTCGAACGACGCCATGTCGCCGGCGTGCACCGGGTCCGCCCGCTGGCCGCGAATCGTCAGTCCGGACAGGTTGCGGTGCGTGTGGTACATGCTGACCAGTGCCATGCTGACGATGGTGAACGTCAGCAGGTAGCCGAGTTGGAGCGCGAAGTTGATCGATCCGATCAGCAGCACGCACACGACCAGCCAGAACGTCACGCCGGTGCGGGTTGGAAGGATGTAGATCCGATGGCGGTCCAGCAGCACATCGCCGGTCTCGACGCCGCGGTACCTCTCGATCCAGTCCGCGAGTCGGCGCGATTGTGGCAGCGCGCTCATCCGTTGCGCTCCGGCTTACGGCACCGCGACCAGCTCGAGCAGCTGCGTCGCAAGATCGCGACCGTGCAGGGCCTTGGTTCCGTCGCGGACGGCGGCTCGCAGCCGGTGACTCGCCACCGATGGAAGGACATTCTGTATGTCCTCCGGGATCACGTGGCTGCGAGCGTCCAGCCAGGCCCAGGCGCGCGCGGCCGACAGCAGCGCGAGTCCGGCCCGAGGACTGAGTCCCTCGGAAAATTTGCTCGAGTTGCGCGTGTGTGCCAGCAGCGCCTGCACGTAGTCGAGCAGCGCCTCCGAACAGAACACCTTCTTCACCTCCTGCTGGGCCATGAGCAGATCGGTGCTGCGAGCGACCGCCTGCACCGACTTCAGCATATCGCGTCGCGATTGGCCGGCCAGCAGCTGGCGCTCGGCGGCCCGATCCGGATACCCGAGCGAGATGCACATCAGGAAGCGATCCAGCTGGGACTCGGGCAGGGGAAAGGTGCCGACCTGATGGAACGGATTTTGCGTTGCGATCACGAAGAACGGCTGCGGCAGCGGACGCGCCAGCCCGTCGACCGATACCTGGCTTTCTTCCATCGCCTCGAGCAAGGCGCTCTGCGTCTTCGGGCTGGCCCGATTGATCTCGTCGGCCAGCAGCACCTCCGAGAATACCGGTCCCGGATGAAAGACGAACTGACCGCTGTTGCGGTCGTACACGGACACGCCGATCACATCCGATGGCAGCAGGTCGCTGGTGAACTGAATCCGGCGGAACGGCAAGCCCAGCGACATCGAGATCGCGTGCGCCAGCGTCGTCTTGCCGACGCCGGGAGCGTCTTCGATCAGCAGATGGCCGCCGGCCAGAAGGCAGGTCAGGCTCTGGCGGATCTGCAGATCCTTGCCGACGATGATTGACGCGATCCGGCTGGCGCAATCACGAATTTTCTCTAACATGGGTGCTCCGGGATGTGGTTCAGCGTTCGACAAACGCCGGCGTTCGTCAACTGTGCCAACCCGAACATGGGCTGCCTGCGCTGATAATCGATACATGATTTAAATAGGGAGACAGAAGGTGCCGACCGGGTTCTTGACCCATCCCTTATGCAAGGCCCATGAGATGGGCAACTGGCACCCGGAATGTCCCGCTCGCCTGTCCGCCATCCAGGATCAGCTGATCGCCTCCGGGCTGGCGCCTTTCCTGGAGCAGATCGATGCCCCACAGGCTTCGCTCAGCGCCATTGTGCGGGCTCACGACCCGGAATACGTGGATCACCTGCGAAACCGGGTGCCGGAGCGCGGCTATTTTCCGCTGGACCCGGACACTTCGATGAACCCGTCGAGCTGGAAGGCCGCGCTGCACGCGGCCGGGGCGGTGGTGGAGGCAACCGATCGGGTGATCGGGGGTGCGCTTGCCAACGCCTTCTGCGCAGTGCGACCTCCCGGGCATCACGCCCGGCCGGGGACCGCGATGGGCTTTTGCCTGTTGAACAACGTCGCGATCGGCGCACTGCATGCGTTGGAGGTCCACGGTCTGGAACGGGTTGCGATCGTCGACTTCGATGTTCACCACGGAAACGGAACCGAGGAGATATTCGCGGGCGACGAACGGGTACTGATGGCCAGTTTTTTCCAGCATCCGTTCTATCCGTATAGCGGTACGGAAAATCCCGCGAAAAACATGGTGAATGTACCGCTGCCGGCCGGAACGAATGGCGAAAAAGTGCGGGCGGTTGTCGAAGAGATCTGGATGCCCCGGCTCGAGCAGTTCGAGCCTCAGATGATTCTGGTGTCGGCCGGATTCGACGCGCATCGCGAGGACGACCTCGGTCAGATGAGCCTGGTCGAGGCCGACTATGCTTACATGACGGCGCGGCTGTTGGAGCTTGCCGCCAGGCACTGCGGCGGTCGGCTGGTCAGTTCCCTCGAAGGCGGCTACAACCTGAGCGCCCTGGCGCGCAGCGTGGTCGCCCACCTGCGGGTGCTGGCCCGCCTCTGAAGGGCCGTGAACGGGAAGTGCAGGCAAAAGCGACGCTTGTTAAGGCCGCGGGGGTGCTCGAGGGGGGTCGCAGACCCCTCTCGAAGCCGATCCTCCTGCTTTTCGGTCGTGAGGCCGACGTCTTCGGCAAGAGATATCGGTTTTCGAAGAGGAGGTTGTGAGCATGAATGCGCCTGAATCGGCGTCGACCGCGGAACCGGTGCTGCTGACCCGCGCCGCCGGCGGTGTCGTGCACCTGACGCTGAATCGCCCGCAGCAATTCAATGCGCTGTCGGAGCAGATGCTTGCGGCGCTGCAGGCTGCGCTCGACCGGATCGAGGCCGACACCTCGGCCCGCGTGGTCGTGATCGCGGGCGCAGGCAGGGCCTTTTGCGCGGGCCACGACTTGAAGCAGATGCGGGCCAATCCGCAGCTGGATTACTACCAGCGGCTGTTCGCGGACTGCGCGCGGATGATGCGGCGCATCCAGACCCTGCCGCAGCCGGTCATTGCGCGGGTGCACGGTATCGCGACGGCCGCCGGCTGCCAGCTGGTCGCGATGTGCGATCTGGCGGTGGCGGCCGAGCAGGCGCAGTTCGCCGTTTCCGGAATCAACACAGGCCTGTTCTGCTCGTCGCCGGCGGTTGCGCTGTCCCGAAATGTTGGCCGCAAGCCGGCGTTCGAGATGCTGGTCACCGGCGAGTTCATCGACGCTCGGACGGCGCTTGCGCGCGGACTGGTGAACCAGGTGGTGGCGCAGTCCGATCTGGACGAGGCGATCGCGCAATTGGCGGCCAGGATCATCGCCAAGCCGGCCCTGGCGGTCCGCATGGGCAAGCAACTCTTCTATCGGCAGCTCGAGATGGGAATCGACGCCGCCTACCAGCTCGCCGGGCAGACGATGGCGTGCAACATGATCGACGACGTTGCACAGGAGGGGGTGGACGCGTTCATCCAAAAACGCGCGCCCAACTGGCCCACCTGATCTCCCCTCTCCCACCGCAGGTGGGAGAGGGGCCGGGGTGAGGGTGGCGGCCTGGTGAGTTACGCGGCCCGCAGCAACCGGGGCCGGCCCCGGCGCGTCGCCGGCCTGGGATCGCCCGCCTCCGAACGGCTCGACAGATCGAGCCGCAGGGTCAGGCAATAGGCCGAACCGCCCGAGCGGTTGAACGAGCCCAGCGGGACGACATGCAGCTCGTATCCGCGCCCGGTCAACACCTCGCGCAGCGCATCGCTCGCATGGCACGCGATCAGGTGCTCGCCCAGGCACACCGAATTCACGGCCAGGTGCTCGGCGTCGGCGGCACTCGCTTCGATCAGCATGTCTTTGCCGACCAGATCCCGGATCGTCTCGACCGACTGGGCCGAGAACGCAGCCGGGTAGTACAGGATTTCGCCGCCCGACAGCACGCAAAGGCAGGTGTCCAGGTGATAGAAGCGCGGATCGACCAGCTCGAGCGGGACCGTCGGAACCGAGAACATCCGGGCGATCACGCCCGCCATCGGGCGGCTCGACCGCTGGCCCCAGCCGGTCCAGACCAGATTGCGGGTCGCATCCCAGATGGCGTCGCCGGCGCCTTCGAAGTACAGGTCCTCAGGGGTTTCGACGATCGAGTCGATCCACCCCCGTGATTGAAGCGACTCGAAGAACGCGCGGTTGTGATCCTGCTCCATTTTCCGTTCGGAATGGCGGAAGCGGGCCAACAGCGCAGTCCGATCCAACACCAGCGCCGAATTGGCGGTGAACACGAGGTCCGGTAGCCCGGGCCGTGCTTGCTGGACTTCGACTTCGCCCCCCAGGCTCTCGTACACGTCCTTCAGCGCTCTCCAGCCCTGGTCCGCCTGGCGCCGGAGCCGTTCGGCCGAGCTTTGCCATTGGGCCGGGTCCATCCACGGATTGATCCGATAGCTGACCTCGAAATGATCCGGCGCGCTCATCATCAGGCGGGCGGTCCGGGTCGGTGCCTGGGACGCTGCGACACTGTGCGTGGCCAGCCGCGGCACGCGCGCGGGTTCGGCCGGCGTCTCGAACTGGCGCAGCGTCTCGGCGAACACGTCGATTCCCCAGTCGAGCGCGTCGCGCGAAATCGTCAGTGGCGGCGCAAAGCGGATCACGGTTCCATGCGTATCTTTGGTCAGTACTCCGCGTTCGGCCAGGCGCTCGACCACGTCGCGGGCCGACACGCTGCCGTGCAGTTCTACGCCCACCCACAGTCCGCGGCCTCGTACCTCGCGCACCAGAGGGCTCGCGATCGCCGCCAGCCGCATCTTCAGATGGGCCCCGAGCGCGGCGCTGCGCGCAACCAGCCCTTCGTCCTCGATCACCCGCAGCGCCTCCAGCCCGACGGCCGCGGCCAGCGGGTTACCTCCGAAGGTCGAACCGTGGCTGCCTGGCTCGAACAGGTCCATGATTTCGCGCGTCGCGACGAAGCAGCTGACCGGCAGCAGTCCGCCCCCCAGCGCCTTGCCCAGGATCAAGCCATCGGGGCGGATGCCCTCGTGCTGATGTGCAAACCAACGGCCGGTTCTTCCGAGCCCCGACTGGATTTCATCCAGGATCAGCAGCACGCGCCGCTCGCTGCATACGGCCCGGACCTCGCGCAGGAAGCCGTCCGGCGGAACCACGATGCCGGCTTCGCCCTGGATCGGCTCGAGCAGCACCGCGCAGGTGTTCTCGTTGATCGCGGACTTCAGCGATTCGATATCGCCGAAATCGAAATGGCGAAAGCCGGGACTGAACGGCCCGAAGTCCGCGCGGTAAGCCTCTTCGGTGGAAAATCCGACGATCGTGGTCGAGCGCCCGTGGAAGTTTCCGCGCGCCACCGCGATTTCGGCCGCATCCGGCGCGACTCCCTTCACCCGATAACCCCAGCGCCGAACCGCCTTGATGGCCGTCTCGACCGCCTCGGCTCCACCGCTGGACGGCAGCGCCCTGGTGTGACCGGGATCCAGGTCGCACAATCCGGTCAGATGCTCGAGGAACGCGCCCAGCGTTGCGCTGTAATAGGCCCGCGATGTCACCGCGACCTGCGCGGCCTGATCCGTCAGCGCCTTGACCAGGCGAGGATGCGCATGGCCATGGCTGACCGCCGAATAGGCGCTCATCAGGTCAAGATAGCGGCGACCGTCCAGATCGAACAGCCATTCTCCGCGCCCGCTTTGCAGCACCACCGGGATCGGAAGGTAGTTCGGTGCGGCAACTCGTGATTCAAGCTCGATCGACCGATCGACGGCGGCGCTTCGCGGTGACATTTCCGATCTCCGAAACAGGGGATACTCGACCCGCTCAGTTTAGGCAGCGCCGCTCATGGCAGCGGCGCTTCGGCGCGGTTGTCGACGCCGAGTCGGAAGCGGCGCGCCTCCGGCGCCGCGGAATCGGCAGGCCACGGGCCGACCGGTCTGACCGGCACGGTCAGGGCAGCGGAAAGCCTCGAAACGGCTTTATCGTCTGCAGCTCGGGCTTGGAGGAGATCCGCTCGATGCCCAGCGTCGCGTCGTCGGTCCAGGCGTTGGTCAGATCGCGGTAATGGTCCAGGCTTTCACAAGCGATCCGCAGCACGTAATCGGACTGGCCCGAAACCAGGAAGCACTCGATCACCTCGTCGCACGCCCGCATCCGCGCCTCGAAGCGCGAATGGGTTGCGGCCGACTGATCGCGCAGCGACACTTCGACGAACACGGTCAGCGCGTTGCCGATCTTGCGCAGTTCGAGCAGTGCCATGTAGCCGGTGATGATGCCGGCGCGTTCCAGCCGGCGAACGCGGTCCAGGCAGGCGCGCGGGCTGAGCGCAATGCGCTCGGACAAGGCCTGGTTGGTCATCCGACCGTCGCGCTGAAGCAGTTCCAGGATCTGGCGGTCGATCCGGTCCAGTTCCTTCACGGGTTTACGCCGACACCAGGGCGCTGCGGATCTGCTCCAGCGCGGTCGGATCCTCGATCGTCGTCAGGTCGCCGGGATCACGGCCCTCGCAGATGGCTTGTACTGAGCGACGCAACAACTTGCCCGAGCGGGTCTTGGGCAGCGCAGTGACGAAGTGCACGCGCGCCGGGCGGGCCACGGCTCCGAGCTGCGAGTCGACCTGCTTCATCACTTCAGCTTCCAGATTCTTGCGCTGCTGCGGCAACTCGACCGCCCGGGCGTCCCGCACGACCGCGAATGCGACCGCGACCTGCCCCTTGAGTTGATCGGCGACCCCGACCACGGCGACCTCGGCAATGCCGGGGTGCGAGCAGATCGATTCCTCGATCTCGCGCGTGCCGAGCCGGTGTCCTGCCACGTTGATCACGTCATCGGTGCGGCCCAGGATGAAGTAGTAGCCGTCGTCGTCGCGAATGCCCCAGTCGAAGGTGGAATAGACGGTGCGGCCCGGCACGCTGTGCCAGTACGTCTTCACGAAGCGCTCGTCGTCTCCCCACACGGTGGTCATGCATCCCGGCGGCAGCGGTCCCTCGATCGCCAGCACGCCCTTGGTATTGGGCCCGACTTCCTGGCCGGTGTGCTCGTCATACAGCTTCACCGAGTATCCGTAGCAGGGCAGGCCAGGGCTGCCGAACTTGGCGGGTATCGCCTCGACGCCGCGCGCAATCGCCAGAATCGGCCAGCCAGTCTCCGTCTGCCAGTAGTTGTCGACCACCGGCTTGCCCAGGCCTTCCGAGATCCAGCGCGCGGTCGGCTCGTCGAGCGGTTCCCCCGCGAGGAACAGCAGCCGCAGCGAGGACAGATCGTGCCGCTTCAGCAGGGCCGGATCCTGCTTCTTCAGCACCCGGATCGCGGTGGGCGCCGAGAACATCACGCTGACCCGATGCCTCTCGACGATCCGCCACAGAATCGCGCCGTCCGGCCGCACCGGCGTGCCTTCGTAAAGAACGGTGGCCATGCCGGCCAGCAGCGGTCCGTACACGATGTAACTGTGGCCGACCACCCAGCCGATGTCGCTGGTCGCGAAGTAGGTCTCGCCCGCGTTGCAGCAGAAGATCTTTCCCATCGACGAGGCGAGCGCGACCGCGTGGCCGCCGGTGTCGCGCTGCACGCCCTTCGGCTGGCCGGTCGTACCCGAGGTGTACAGGATGTACGAGGGTTCGCTCGCTTCCAGCCACTCGCAGGGGACCGCAGCATCCAGGTGCCGGCTGCGCAGCTCGGCGTAATCGTGGTCGCGACCGGCGATGCGCCGCATCGGCGCCAGGCCCCGGTCGACCAGCAGGACCGACCCGGGCGGGGCTTTGGACCGTTCGATCGCTTCATCCAGCAGTGCTTTGTACGGCACGATCCGGCCGGCGCGTGACCCGGCATCGGCCGACACGATCAGCTTGGGCTGCGCGTCGTCGATCCGGCTGGCCAGGCTCAATGAGGCGAAGCCGCCGAATACGACCGAGTGAATCGCGCCGATACGGGCGCAGGCCAGCATCGCGAACACAGCCTCCGGGACCATCGGCATGTAAATCAGCACCCGGTCGCCGCGAACGACGCCCAGCCCCTTCAGGCAGGCCGCGAACCGATTCACTTCCTGATGCAGTTGCCGAAACGTGAACGTCTGTTCGACGTCGATCTCGGTGGATACGTAGATCAGGGCCGGCTGCTCGGCGCGAGCGGCCAGGTGGCGGTCGATCGCGTTATGGCACAGATTGGTCGTGCCATCGACGAACCAGCGCGCGAATGGCGGGCGCGAATAATCGAGCACGCGCGAGAACGGCCGTTGCCATTCGATCAGTTTTGCTTCTTCCGCCCAGAACGCCTCGGGCGAGCGGATCGCCCTATCTAGGAACGCGCGGTAGCTTCTCACCCGGGCCTTCCCCCTCGCTCTTGGCGGCCTGAAGCTCCTGTTGCTGGCGCACCAGGCGCAGCAGCGGATTGAGTTGATCGAGCAGGCGAGGCAGGTGCGCCACCACCTCGCCACCGCGACCGGCGCGGATCAGTGCGAGCGCCAGGTTGACATCCATCGAACCGTCTTCGCCGCGGCCGTCCATCGCGCCCGGCGCAGCGCCTTCCGCGGTACCCAGGATGATCCGGCGCGAGCGGGCCGTGTGCGCCTGCATCGCGCGCTTCTGGGACAGTGCGCGCAGCTCTTCGGCGCCGCGCCGCAGCTCCTCCGACAAGGTGGCCACGCCGATGCAGGTCCAGACCTCGACTCCGGGACCGGCGGCCTCGACGTTTTCCAGCACCTTGCGCAGCCGCGCAGCGAACCTCAGAATGCCGGACAGGCCGTTGGTCTGCGTTGCGACGCAAAATTCGAAGCGGTCCGACCGCGTCCCCAGGTCCTCGAGGCGGATCGAAGCGGCCAGCGTGCGACCGACCAGCTTGATACGCTGCTCGATTTCTCCTTCCCAGGTATCCGACTGCGAAACGGACAGTTCGACCCGAATGCAGATCAGCGCCAGATCCGACAGGTTGCGCCGCGCATAGGACACCAGCTTGTCAACCTGCTTGTCGAAGAACTGCGGGTTCAGCAGTTCCGTGTCGGGATCGATCGTGAGTGCCGATTCGAGCGAGGCCTGCGTTTCGGCCAAGGCCTCGCGCGTGGCCGACAGTTTCAACAGCACGTCCAGCCGCGACACCAGCTCCGCGCGCGGCGCCGTCTTGGTCACGAAGTCGGTCACCCCCAGGCCGGCCGCGCGCTGGCGGTCGTGCCCTTCCTCCTCGGAAGTCATCACGACCACCGGCAGCTCGCGGATGCGCTTGACCTTCGAGCTGCGCACCCGCGTCAGCAGATCGAGCCCGTTGACCTTGGTCAGGCCCAGCTCTGTCAGCAGCACCCGGATGTTGCCGTCCAGCAGGACCGCCTGCCAGGCCGCCTCGCCGTCCTCGGCCTCGCGCACCTCGAACCGGTCCCTCAAATGGCTGCCGATAACGGCGCGCACGCTACGGGAGGTGTCGGCGACCAGCACGCGGGGCTTTGCCGCGGCGGGGGTGGTCGGAGTTGGGACCTCGTTAGCCACACGAATCCTGTTTGGGCGGCCCTGGCAAGCCGGCGACTCGCAAGCCGATTGGCTCAAATGTACCGGATTCGCGAGCGGCGGACCCGCTTCTGGTCAAATCCGGCAGCCCGGCGGCGCACCCGTCCCCGTTGCTGCGCCGGGCGCGCGGCACAGGGGCCGGGGTGCGATACAGGGGTCGTGCCGGCTGCACGTTCGGTAGTAGGATCCAGCGTTTTTTTGAGATCGGCATCGATGGACCCGGTGGACGTGATCGTGATCGGGGCCGGGCACAACGGCCTGACTTGCGCCTGCTATCTGGCATCCGCGGGGCTCAAGGTGCGCGTTCTCGAACGCCGGTCCGTGGTGGGCGGGGCGGCGGTGACCGAGGAGTTCTTTCCGGGATTCCGGAACTCGAGCGCCAGCTACACCGTCAGTCTTCTGAATCCGGCCGTGATCCGGGACCTGAACCTGGCCCGCAGGGGCCTGAGGATCATTGAGCGACCGTTTTCGAATTTCCTGCCGACCGACGATGGTCGCTTCCTGAGGTTCGGCGGCGCCTCGGCCTCCTCGGAAGCCGAAATCCGCAAGTTCTCGCGGGCCGATGCGGACGGGTTCGGCGCGTTCTGCCGGCGCTTGGAACGCGTGGCGGGGCAGTTGAAGGATTGGGTTCTGCGGGCGCCTCCCGAGCTGGGTGGGCCGCTGGTCGTGCGCGGCTGGCGCGACCTGGTCGCATCGGGCCGCCTGCTGTGGACGTTCGGGCGTCTTCCGCGCGAGGTCCAGCGCGACTGCGTCGAGCTGTTTACCCGCAGTGCCGGTCACTGGCTGGACGCGACGTTCGAAGCCGATTGCCTGAAAGCGGCATTGGGGTGGGACTCGATCGTCGGTAACTATTCGAGCCCCTACGCTCCGGGATCGGCCTACGTGCTGCTGCACCACGGCCTGGGCGAAGTCAACGGCAAGCCAGGCATCTGGGGGCACGCGGTCGGCGGCATGGGACGAATCACGGAGCTGATGGCCGACGAGGCGCGTTCCCGCGGCGTGCAGATCGACCTCGGGGCCGGAGTCGAGCAAATCCTTGCCGTCGCCGGCCGGGTGCACGGCGCGGTGCTGCAGGACGGGCGCGAGGTGCGCGCCCGCGCGGTGGCCGCCGGGGTCGATCCGAAGCTGCTGTACCTGAAGCTGCTGCCGCTGAAGGCGCTGCCGGCGGATTTCGTGCAGTCGATCCGCTGCTACCGCTGCGGTTCCGGATCGATGCGGATCAACGTCGCCCTTTCCGAGTTGCCGGACTTCAGCTGCCTGCCGGGTACCCAGGCCCAGCCGCACCACGCCAGCGGAATACTGTTCGCGCCATCGCTGCGCGCGATGGACCGGGCTTGGCGCGACGCACAGCACAGCGGATTCGCGCGCGCGCCGATCATCGAAATGTTGATTCCCAGCGTGGTTGACGATTCGTTGGCTCCGCGCGGCGCGCACGTGGCGAGCCTTTTTTGCCAGCACTTCGATCCGGATCCTGCGGGCGGTTGGGACGCGCTGAAACCGGCCGCGGTCGAAGCGGTATTCGGGCAGGTCGAGTCGTACTGTCCGAACTTCCGGCGGGCGCTGCTCGGCTACCGGGCCTGGACGCCCCTGGATCTGGAGCGCGAATTCGGGCTGACCGGTGGCGACATCTTCCACGGGCAGCTGTCGCCGGACCAGTTGTTCTCGCTGCGGCCATTGTTGGGTTATGCGCGCTATCGGGGCCCGCTGGAGGGCCTGTATCACTGCGGGTCCGGGGCTCATCCGGGGGGCGGGGTCAGCGGGGCGCCCGGGCACAACGCGGCGCGCGAGATCATTCGCGATCTGGCTTGAGGGTGGCGCCTTCGTATAATCCCCGACACCCATGCGCGGAATTGCCGCGCCAGAGCGGACCGAGATGAAGATTCTGGTTTCCGTCAAGCGCGTCGTCGACTTCAACGTGAAGGTCCGCGTCAAGTCCGACGGCAGCGGCGTCGATACGGCCAACGTGAAGATGTCGATGAATCCGTTCGACGAGATCGGCGTAGAGGAGGCGGTGCGGCTGCGCGAAGCGGGCGTGGCCACTGAGGTGATAGCTGTGTCCTGCGGGGTCGCGCAGTGCCAGGAGACGCTGCGCACGGCCCTGGCGATGGGGGCCGACCGGGCGATCCTGGTCCAGACCGACGAGGAATTGCAGCCGCTGGCCGTGGCCAAGATCCTGAAGGCGATCTTCGACCGGGAAAAGCCGCAGCTCGTGATCCTCGGCAAGCAGGCCATCGACGACGACTCCAACCAGACTGGACAGATGCTGGCGGCGCTGGCCGGGCTGGGGCAGGCCACGTTCGCGTCCAAGCTGGCGCTGGCCGACGGCTGGGCCCAGGTCACTCGGGAAGTGGACGGGGGCCTGCAGACCGTGTCGGTCAGGCTTCCGGCCGTGGTCACGACCGATCTGAGGCTGAACGAGCCGCGCTACGTGACGCTGCCGAACATCATGAAGGCAAAGAAGAAACCTCTGGAGACGGTGACGCCGAATGACCTGGGAGTCGACGTGCGGCCGCGCTTGAAAACGCTGCGCACGGCAGAGCCGTCGCAACGCAAGGCGGGCATCCGAGTGCCCGACGTCGCGACGCTGGTGCGCAAGTTGCGCGAGGAAGCCAAGGTCATTTCCTGACCCGGAAGCAGAAAGGTTGCCGATGGCGGCATTGGTGCTGGCGGAACACGACAATCGGCGGCTGCGGCCCTCGACACTGAATGTCATCGCCGCGGCCGCAAAGATGGCCGGCGAGGTTCATGTGCTGGTCGCCGGCGGCGATTGCGGCGAGGTGGCGCGCCAGGTGGCGCAGGTGGCCGGGTTGACGAAAGTGCTGCTGGCCGATGCACCGCACCTGGCCGACGAGCTGGCCGAGTGCGTGTCCGAGCAGGTGGTCGCGCTGGCATCCGGTTACAGCCATGTGCTGGCGGCCGCGACCAGCTTCGGCAAGGACGTGCTGCCCAGAGCGGCCGCGCGACGCGACTGTGCGCTCGTGTCCGATATCGTCGCGGTCGAGTCGCCCGACACGTTCGCGCGGCCGATCTACGCCGGCAACGCGATCGCGACCGTTCGGTGCGAAGAGCCGATCAAGTTCGTCACGGTGCGGCCGACCGCTTTCGATGCTGCTGCAGCCCAAGGAGGCAGCGCACCGATCGAAACGGTCGCGATCGTCCCCGACCCGGGCCTGTCACGCTTCGTCTCGCTTGAAGGCGCCAAGGCCGATCGGCCCGAGCTGCAGGGCGCCAGGGTTGTCGTGTCGGGCGGGCGCGGGTTGGGTTCGGCCGAGAATTTCAGGTTGCTCGAAAAGCTCGCGGATCGGCTGAACGCAGCGCTGGGGGCATCGCGTGCTGCGGTCGACGCCGGCTACGCGCCCAACGACTGGCAGGTCGGGCAGACCGGCAAGATCGTCGCTCCCCAGTTGTATCTGGCGATCGGCATCTCGGGCGCGATCCAGCATCTGGCCGGAATGAAGGATTCGAAGGTGATCGTTGCGATCAACAAGGACCCGGAGGCGCCGATTTTCCAGTTGGCCGACTACGGGCTGGTGGCGGATCTGTTCGAAGCTCTGCCACAACTGCTGCAGGAGCTTGGCTGATGAGCTACGTGGCGCCGTTGCGCGAGATGCGTTTCGTGCTGCAGGAACTGGCCGACCTGCGGCAACTGCAGCGGCTGCCGGTTTTCGAGGAGGCGTCCGACGATACGGTGGACGCGGTGCTGAAGGAATGCGCGCGGCTCGCCTCCGAAGTGATCGCGCCGCTGAACGCGACGGGCGATCGGCAGCCTTCGACCTGGGCCGACGGCCAGGTGACGACACCCCCGGGTTTTCGCGCCGCGTTTCGATCCTTCGTCGAGGGCGGATGGCAGGGGCTGCCCCACCCGGTCCGCTTCGGCGGGCAGGCCCTGCCCAAGCTGGTTGCCACGCCTTGCCACGAGATGCTGCAGTCGGCCAACCTGTCGTTCGCGCTTTGCCCGCTGCTCACTGATGGAACGATCGAGGCGCTGATGACGGCCGGATCCGAGCGGCAGCAGTTGCTGTACGTTTCGCGGCTGATCGACGGCAGCTGGACCGGAACGATGAACCTGACCGAGCCGCAGGCCGGATCGGATCTGGCGCAGGTGCGCACCCGGGCCGTTCCACAGGCCGACGGCAGCTACCGGGTGTTCGGACAGAAGATCTTCATCACGTACGGTGAGCACGACCTGTCGGAAAACATCATCCACCTGGTTCTGGCGCGCAGGCCCGACGCCCCCGAAGGGGTCAAGGGACTCTCGCTGTTCATCGTGCCCAAATACCTGATCGCAGCCGACGGCAGCCCCGCCGCGCGCAACGACGTGTACTGCGCCTCGATCGAGCACAAGCTGGGGATCAAGGCCAGCCCGACCGCCGCCCTGATTTATGGCCAGGGCTACGGTCAGGTCGGCGAGGGAGCGGTGGCCGAGATCGTGGGCGAGCCCAACCGCGGCCTCGAATACATGTTCATCATGATGAACGCCGCCCGCTTCCAGGTGGGAATCCAGGGCGTCGCGGTGGCCGAGCGGGCCTACCAGCAGGCCGCGCAATTCGCCCGCGAACGGATGCAAAGCCGCGCGGTTCAGGGTTCGGCCGGGCCGGTGGCGATCGTTGACCACCCGGACGTGCGCAGGATGCTGATGCTGATGAGGGCGCAGACGCAGGCTGCGCGCGCGGTCGCGTACGTGGCCGCTGCGCACTGCGACCTCGCGCATGCTGATCCCGATCCCGGCGTCCGCGCCAAGGCGCAGGCGGCTTACGAATACCTGGTGCCGATCGTGAAGGGATGGAGCACGGAGATGGCCGTCGAGGTCGCCTCGCTCGGAATCCAGGTGCACGGCGGCATGGGCTACATCGAGGAGACCGGCGCGGCGCAGCATTACCGGGACGCCCGGATCCTGCCGATCTACGAGGGCACCACCGCGATACAGGCGAACGATTTGCTCACGCGCAAGACCGCGCGCGATGCGGGCGCGGTCGCACGCTCGATGATCGGCCAGATGCGCGAGACGGCCGCGCGGCTGAACGCGCGCGGCGGCGCCGACAGCGACGCGATTCATGTTCATTTGAAGGCCGGCATCGAGGCGTACGAGCGCGCGGTCGATTACCTGGTGCGAACGGTCGGATCGGATATTCGGGCCGCGTTCGCGGGCGCTGTGCCGTACCTGCGGCTGGCCGGGACCGTGCATGGCGGCTGGCAACTGGCGCGCTCGTCGCTGGCGGCCGAAGGCGCGATCGCCGCCGGTGCGCCCGACGTGGCCTTCTTGCGCGCGAAGATCGCCACCGCCCGATTCTTCTGCGAGCACGTGCTCTCGCAGGCCCCGGCGCTGGCGACCGCCGTGCTGTCGGGCGGGGCCGGGGCGCTGGCGCTGGGCGCGGACGACTTCTGAGACGACCCTTAGATAGACATTCCCTATCGATATAATTGGAACAATTTACTGGATTGATCGGTGAGCGGCGCGTAGATTCAGGCCGACCGGGCGCGTTCAGCGAGCGGGGCGGTGCGAACGATCCGCCTCGCAGCAGCCCGATGACCGCAAGGGAGAATTCGATGACGAAGTTGAAGGGGTCGAAGACCGAGACCAATCTGAAAGACGCTTTTGCAGGCGAATCGCAGGCGAACCGGCGTTACCTGTACTTCGCGGCCAAGGCGGACGTCGAGGGGTACAACGATGTGGCCGCGGTATTTCGCTCGACGGCCGAGGGCGAGACCGGCCATGCGCATGGTCACCTGGAGTACCTGGAGCAGATCGGCGATCCGGTCACCGGGCTTCCGATCGGCCCGACGCGGGCTAACCTGAAATCGGCGATCGCCGGGGAAACGCACGAGTACACGGACATGTACCCCGGTATGGCGAAGGCCGCCCGCGGCGAGGGCTTCGACGAAATCGCCGACTGGTTCGAGACGCTGGCTAAAGCCGAGCGTTCGCACGCCAACAAGTTCCAGAAGACTCTCGACTCGATCGTGGACTGACCGATCGGGCTTTTTTCTCCGATAGCGGCACCCGCGCGCGAAGACGGGTGCCGCCATGTTCCTACGAGCATGACGACCAGAGAGGGCAGTCTCGAGGCGCCGACGCGCCACCCGATCGACTGGCACAGCGTCGGCTTCTACGCCCAGGACCAGCTCGAAGGCGAGCTCGAGCGCGTATTCGACATCTGTCAGGGCTGTCGCCGCTGCGTGAACCTGTGCGGAGCGTTCCCGACCCTGTTTGATCTGGTCGACAACTCCGCGAGCGGCGAGCTCGACGCCGTGCCCCGTTCGGACTTCGGCAAGGTGGTGGACAACTGCTACCTGTGCGACATGTGCTTCATGACCAAGTGTCCGTACGTGCCGCCTCATCCGTGGAACGTGGATTTCCCGCACCTGATGCTGCGCGCGAAGGCGGTCGAATTCCGCCGCTCCGGCGGACGGCTGCGAGATCGAATCCTGTCGTCGACCGATTCTGTCGGTCGCCTGGCCGGGATTCCGGTGGTCACCCGGACCGTGAACGCGCTCAATCGCACCGCACCGGCTCGACGCGTACTCGAAGCGACGCTTGGCGTGGAGCGCACGGCGTGGCGTCCCGAGCTTGCCGAACGCACGTTTCGATCGACTGCGCGTGCCGACGCAACGCTGCCGGTTCGGGACGGGGAGCGCACGCCCGGCAGGCTGGCGCTGCTTTCGACCTGTTACGTGAACTACAACGAGCCGGACATCGGCGACGACCTGTTGAAGATCCTCGCCCACAACGCGATTCCAGTGACCCTCGCGAAGAAAGAAGTCTGCTGCGGGATGCCCAAGCTGGAGCTGGGCGATCTGGCGGGCGTCGAGCGAGCGAAGGTCGCCAACATTCCGATGCTGGCGCCGCTTGCGCGCGCAGGATACGGGATCGTTTCGGCGGTGCCGTCGTGCACGCTGATGTTCAAGCAGGAGCTGCCGCTGTTGTTTCCGGACGATGCCGATGTGCGGGCGGTTGCGTCGGCATTCTGGGATCCGTTCGAGTACCTGGCGGCGCGCCGGCGCGACGGCCTGATTCGCACCGATTTCTGTCGGCCGTTGGGCCGCATCGCGTACCACATCCCCTGTCACGGCCGCGTGCAGAATATCGGCCGCAAGACCGAGGAAGTGCTGAAGTGGCTGCCCGGCACCGAGGTGACCACGGTCGAGCGCTGCTCGGGTCATGCGGGAACGTGGGGCGTCAAGAAGCAGTTTCACGCCACCGCAATGAGAATCGGCCGTCCGGTTTTCCGTGCCATGGCCGAGGCCAGCCCCGACTTCATCAGCTCCGATTGCCAGCTGGCCGGCCACCATATCGAGCAGGGCATCGGCCGGCTCGGAGGCGCAGAGCGCGGCGCACCCAGACTGGTGCATCCGCTCACGCTGGTGCGCATGGCCTACGGGATCGATTGAATCGTGGGGAGACGCAAGTGCCGACCATTTCGCGTGAGAGCCTGCTGACCCTGGAAGCGTATGCGCGCGAGCGCGACGCGTTTCGTACCCGCGTGCTGGCCCACAAGCGGCATCGGACCTTGCACGTCGGCCCTCACGTGACGCTGATCTTCGAGGACGAGCTGACGGTTCGCTATCAGATCCAGGAAATGCTCAGGATCGAACGCACGTTCGACGAAAAGGGCATTCGCGCCGAGCTGGATGCGTATACGCCGCTGATTCCGGACGGTACGAACCTGAAGGCGACCATGATGATCGAATTCGAGGACCCGGATCAGCGCAAAATCGAGCTCGAGCGCCTGAAGGGCATCGAGCGCAGCGTGTATCTGCAGGTCGGCGGGCTGCCGAAGATCTACGCGATTGCCGACGAGGACCTCGAGCGGGAAAACGAGAAGAAGACCTCGGCCGTGCATTTCCTCCGGTTCGAGTTCGATCCGGCGGTGGTGTCGGCGTTGCGCGGTGGCAGCTCGATCGCGGTGGGCCTCGATCACCCGAACTACGCCGAGCGGATCGGTGCGCTGCCGCCCGAGGTGGTTGCATCTTTGCTGCACGATCTGGCCTGACGCGCCGGTGTGCCGCCGGCGCAATCACTAGAAAAGGTTCATCTGCGCACCGGCCGCCTCCGCCAAGGCTACGGTGGCCTTGGCCGCCTCCGCCTTGGCCGCCGTAGCCTCGGCGGCGGCCTGCAAGCGTTGCTCGACCCGGTCTGCATTCAGCCCGAGGCGTTTGCACGCGATCTTGAAGCGCCGTTCGATCAGATCGGCAATCGGTCCGCTGCCGCGCATCCGGATCCCGAAGGTCGAATCGTTGTTCTTGCCTGCTCGCATCTGACGAATCAGGCTCATCACATGGCGCGCGCGCATCGGATGGTGCGTTTCGAGCCACTCGGTGAAAAGGTCGGCGACCTCCAGCGGCAGCCGCAACACCACATAGCTGGCGTAGCGGGCGCCTGCGGTGGCGGCCGCTTCGAGCACGCGCTCCAGGTCCTGGTCCGTCAGCGCCGGAACGATCGGGGCCACGATGACTCCGGCCGGAATGCCCGCCGCGGCAAGCTGCGCGATGGCCTGGATCCGGCGCGCCGGGGAGTTGGCGCGCGGCTCCATCGTGCGCGCGATATCCGCATTCAGCGTTCCCACGGAAATGAAGACTTTCACCAGCCCCTTGGCCGCCATCGGCGCCAGGATGTCGATGTCCCGGGTCACCAGGCTCGACTTCGTCGTGATGCCGATCGGGTGTTCGAACTCCCTCAGCACCTCCAGCAACGAGCGCGTGATCTGCAGCTGCCGTTCCGTGGGCTGGTAAGGGTCCGTATTGGCGCCGAGGGCGATCATCGATCGAGGCGCATCGGTTCGGCTCAGTTCCTTCCGAAGCAGTTCGGCGGCGTTGGTTTTGGCGAAGATCTTGGTCTCGAAGTCCAGGCCCGCCGACAGCCCGAGATAGGTGTGGCTCGGCCGGGCATAGCAGTAGACGCAGCCGTGCTCGCAACCGCGGTACGGATTGATCGACTGGTCGAACGGCAGGTCCGGCGAGCGGTTGGTCGATATGATCGACCGCGCGATTTCGATCCGGACCTCTGTGGCCGGGGCGCCGGCCGGCTCGTTCGGGTCGATTTCGACCGCAGCCGGGTCGGCTTCATGCTGCATCCGGTTGAAGCGGGATTCGCGATTGGACACCGCAGCGCGGCCCTTCCATACGATAGGGTCCGGTTGCTGCGGATCGCGGGTCGGGTTTGTCATGGTAGTGAATAAATATACAGTATCGACGAGGCGCAGGCGACCGGGCCATCACCCGGGTCGACCGGATCACCGCTTGCCCCGGGGCCGCAGGCTTAATAAAATGATCGGTTCCCCGGTTACAGGGGCTGATTGCAGGGGGCTCACCGCAGGCCTAGCTTGCAGGGCCGACTACGGGGCTGACTATGGGGCTGACTACAGGAACTGGAATCGAATAATGGTGGTGATCCGGCTGGCGCGGGGCGGTGCCAAGAAACGCCCGTTTTTCACGATTGTTGCGACGGACTCGCGCAGCGCGCGCGACGGCCGGTTTGTCGAGCGCGTGGGTTTCTACAATCCGAAGGCGACGGACACCGAAACGAAGTTTCGGATCGCCCAGGATCGCCTGGCCCACTGGCGCAGCGTCGGCGCACAGGTAAGCCCGACGGTCGCGCGGCTGGTGAAGACGTTTGGCGCGCCGGTGAAGCCGTCGGCGGGCGAGGCCGCGCAGGCGCCGGCGGCCTCGGCCGCCGTAGCCGCGGCGGAGGCGGCTGAAACGGCCGCCCAGGGATCGGAGCAACGAGCTTAGACGCGGCCTCAGGTTCGGGCGCCCCCAACGAGCGGCTGGTCGAACTCGGCCGCGTGCGTGGCGCGTACGGCTTGCGCGGATGGGTGAAGATTGCGCCGCACACGCCGCAGGCCGAGGTGCTCAGATCGACGCGGCGCTGGTGGCTGGTCGGACCGGGTTCGGCGCGCAAGCTGCAAGTCAGTGCGGTCCGGCAGCAGGGCGCCGGCCTGGTGGCCAAGTGGGACGGCTGCGACAACCCGGAAGCGGCCGAGGCACTGAAAGGCACGTCCGTTGCGGTGGCGCGATGCGACTTTCCGCAGCTGCAGGGCCAGGAGTACTACTGGGTTGATTTGATCGGTTTGCAGGTAATCGGCCGCTGCGACCGGAGGTTGGGAGTGGTAAAAGGGCTCAGGACCAGCGCGGCCCATGATCTGCTCGAGATCGAGCCGGCCTCGCCGGGCCCCGAAATCCTGGTGCCGGTGGTCGGTGACTTCATCGACGGCATCGATCTTGACGCGGGCACGATCCGCGTGAACTGGGAACCGGAGTGGCTGGCATAGTGCGATTCGACGCGATTACGCTGTTCCCACAGATGTTCGAGACGCTGTCGCAGTTCGGCGTGACGCGCCGGGCGCACGAGCGGGGGCTGTGGCAGCTTCGCACCTGGAATCCGCGCGATTTCACGCTGGACGTTCACCGCACGGTGGACGACCGGCCGTTCGGCGGCGGACCGGGCATGGTGCTGATGGCCGAGCCGCTGGCATGCGCGGTCGAAGCCGCGCGCGCCGACGCGTGCGACCCCGGCGCCTTGCCATCGGTGGCACCGCCCTGGGTCATTTGCCTGTCGGCCGCCGGCCGTCCGTTGACCGACGCTAGGGTCAAGCAGCTTGCCGGCGAGGCAACCCGCGGGCGCGGGCTGATCCTGGTGTGCGGGCGCTACGAAGGCATCGATCAGCGCTTCATCGATGCGCTGGTCGACGAGGAGGTCTCGATCGGCGACTTCGTGCTTTCAGGAGGCGAGATCGCTGCGATGAGCCTGATCGACGCGGTGGTGCGGCAGCTGCCGGGCGCCCTGAAAGAAGAGTCGGTGCGCGACGAATCGTTTGGCAACGGGCGACTGGACGCGCCGCAGTTCACGAGGCCCGAATCGTGGCGTGGACGGTCCGTGCCGCCCGTGCTGCTGTCCGGCGACCATGCGCGGATCGAGCAGTGGCGGCGCGATCACTCGCTGGAACGGACACGGCGCGTGCGTCCCGACCTGTTGCAGGACGACGCACAAGACAACGCCGAGATGCACTTGCCCCATGAAGCTTGACGGAGAAGCGTAAATGAATTTGATCCAGCAGATCGAGCAGGAAGAGGTCGCTCGGCTCAGCGCCAGCAAGGTCATCCCCGATTTCGGGCCGGGCGACACCGTCGTGGTCAACGTCAATGTGGTCGAAGGCACGCGCAAGCGCGTCCAGGCCTACGAAGGTGTCGTGATCGCCCGGCGCAACCGCGGCCTGAATTCCTCTTTCCTCGTTCGCAAGATCTCCAGCGGCGAGGGGGTTGAGAGGACGTTCCAGCTGTACTCGCCGGCGGTTGCCTCGATCGAAGTGAAGCGGCGCGGAGATGTCCGGCGCGCGAAGTTGTACTACTTGCGTGATCGCTCCGGCAAATCGGCGCGGATTCGCGAGAAGCTGGAAGTCAAGGCCGAAAGCTGACAGGCTGGGTGGAAAGCGGGGGCGCCGGGGCAGCCCGGCCCATGTCCATCGACCCAAGTCGGTTGCCGCTCGATCGCGGGTTCGACGATCGTGTGCGCGGCGAGCCGCTGGCGCCGGAGCAATTGACGCCCGCCGCGGTACGCCAGCGCTTCCTGCGACCGGGTGCCTGGACGCCGGAGCTCAGGTCCGACGCACCGCCGCCTTTGGAGCCCGCAGAAGGGCCCAAGCCGGCCGCGGTGCTGGTGCCGCTGGTTCGGCACGACGACGAGCTGAGCGTGCTGTTGACGCGCCGGTCCCGGCATTTGCAGGCCCACGCGGGGCAGATCAGCTTTCCCGGAGGGCGCATCGAGCCATCCGACCGCGGACCGGTCGACGCGGCGCTGCGCGAAGCGTGCGAGGAAACCGGACTGCCGATCGAGCGGATTCAGATACTGGGGACTCTTCCCATTTACCTGACGGTGACCCGGTTCGAGGTGACTCCGGTGGTCGGCATGATCGCGGCTCCGATCGATTTGCGGCTCCACGCCGGCGAAGTCGAAGACGCGTTCGAAGTGCCGTTGTCGTTCCTGATGGACCCCAGGAATCACCAGCGCCGGGTGGCGACGACGGCCGGCGAATCGCGATTTGTCTACACGATGCCGTACGACGACGGGCTGCGTGAGCGGATGATCTGGGGCGTAACCGCCGCGATCCTACGCAATCTGTACGGATTTCTTAGGGGCAATTGACGTTGGGAGGCACCCGGTAATGGCCTGGCTGGCGCTTCTGGCGACGCTGCTCCTCGAACAGGCGGTCGCCCTGCCGGCGCGCAATCCGGTCTATGCACTGGCGGCCGCGCTGTCCGATTCGACGGCACGCTACCTGAACGCCGGGCGGCCTCGCCACGGGGTCTACGCGTGGATCACGCTGGTCGGCGGCGTCGTGCTGCTGACGGCGGCCGTCTTTTACGCAGCGCGCTCGATCCACTGGGCGGTCGCGCTGGTGATCGACGTGGCCGTGCTGTATTTCGCCTTCGGGTTCCGGCAGTTCAGCCGTCCGCTCACCCGGATCCAGGCTGCGCTGGAAGGCGGCGACGTCAGCGCAGCGCGTCAGTTGCTGATCGACCTGAAGCGGCGCACCGACCCCGGGTTTCGGGCCGGGGATCTGAGTCCGGGGGAGATCGCCCGCCAGGCGATCGACATCGGCTTGCTCCAGGCGCACCGCCACGTGTTCGGCGTGCTGTTCTGGTTCGTCGTGCTGCCGGGTCCGATCGGAGCGGTGATGTACCGGATGGCCGCATTCGTCAACCGCCGCTGGAATCCGCGCCCGGCCGTGGGCAGCGCGGCCTTGCCGTCCGACGGTTTCGGACGATTCGCCGCGGCGGCATTTCGGGTGATCGACTGGGTTCCGGCCCGGCTGACTGCGCTGGGCTTCGCGATCGTCGGCGATTTCGAGGGAGCGCTTTACTGCTGGCGGCGGATGGCCGCCGTGGCCCGCTTGCAACCGCTGAGCTCCCGACTGCTGATCCTGGGCGCCGCCGGAGGGGCTCTCGGCTTCAGGGTGCTCACCGAGAGCGAGTCGGCCCCGCTGTTCGACGAACCGGGACAGGAAGGGGCCGGCCTGAGCGAGCCCGACCCCAGCGCGATGCGCTCGGCCGTGGGTCTGGTGTGGCGCGCGCTGGTGCTCTGGATGATCCTGCTGCTGCTGCTGACCACCGCAACGTTTCTCTGACCGTCAACGGGCGTGACCGCACCGCCAGCAGGCGCCGAACTGCGGTTCGAGCTCTTCGCCGCAACCGGCGCATCGCCAGGGTTCCCCAACGCTGGGTTTCGACAGTTCCTCGAGCAGGCGACGGGCCATCGCCTCGTCCAGCTCGTTGCGCAGCCAGATCTCCGGCGCGCATTCGTGCCACGGGATATCGCCCACCGCGCCGTACAGGGCGGCGCGGCGCACTTCGCAGTCGAACCCCGCTGCGCGCAGCACGTTGGCGTAGTGCTCGGCCTGCAGCGGGTGATCGCAGCGCAGAATCCGCTTCATCCGGTCGGCGTTGGGCCGCACGCTCAGCTGGCCGTCGCCGACGCTCCATGCCTGAGCAATCGCTCGATACGGATCGACGCGGGCGGGTGCGAGTTGTAGAACGTCGAGTGAACCGGGTCCGGTGTCAGTGTGGTTGCGTTGTCCTTGTACAGCTTGATCAGCGCGCCGATCAGCGCGCGCGGCGACGCGTAGCGCGCGGCAAACTCGTCCGCCTCGAATTCCTGGCGACGCGACAGCAGACTCGACAGCGGCGCGAACAGGAAAGTAAATACCGGCACCACCAGGAAGAACAGCACCAGCGCCAGAGCGTCGTTGCGCGCCTGCAGCAGCGGCTCGACGCCCAGTCCTTGATAGAACCAGGCGCGCTGCATCAGCCAGTTCAGCGCAGCCAGCCCCACCGCGCTGGCCACGAAACTCAGCACCAGACGCGTGCGAACGTGTCGCAATCGAAAATGGCCGAGCTCGTGCGCCAGCACCGCCTCGATCTCGCTCGGCTGCAGCCGTTGCAGCAGCGTGTCGAAGAAAACGATCCGCTTGGCGGCGCCCAGACCCGTGAAGTAGGCGTTGCCGTGGCTCGAGCGGCGCGATCCGTCCATCGTGTAGATCCCGCTCGCCTGAAAGCCCGCGCGGCCCACCAGTGCCCGGATGCGCTGCAGCAGCTCCGGGTCGGCCAGCGGAGTGAAGCGATTGAAAAGCGGCGCGATCAGGACCGGGAACAGGACGGTCATCAGCAGCGTGAAGCCGCACCAGATCAGCCAGGCGTATACCCACCAGTAGGAGCCCGCGAATCGCATCAGGGCCAGGACCATCGCCAGCAACGGAAGTCCGATCGCGACCGACAGGCCGATCGATTTCGCCGTGTCGGCCAGGAACAGCTTGGGCGTCATCCGATTGAATCCGAATCCCTGTTCGATCTGGAACTGACGGTACCATTCGATCGGCAGGTCCACCAGGCTGACGATCAGCACGACGCAAGCGGCCAGAGCGAGCTGGAACGGCATCCCATAGCCGAGCCAGCGGCCGAGCAGGTCGGACAGTGCCTGCAGTCCCCCGCACAACGTCAGTGCCAGCAGCACGATGGCGCCGCAGGCGGTCTCGACCATCGCCAGCCGTTGCTTCGCTACCGTGTAGGCGGCGGCCTTGCGGTGGGCTTCCAGGCCGACTTCTCCGGCGAACTGCTCAGGCACGACGTCGGCCCGGCGCGCGACGTGACGGATCTGCCGCGTGGCAAGCCAGTACTTCAGGCCGAGATTCAGCGCCAGCAGCGCAAGAAAGATCCAGGTGAACAGGGCGGAGGTCATCGCCGTTGCGCGCAGGCCGTGCGAGAATCGCCGGCAGTCATGTACCCGACAGGGCCCGCGTCCCCATCCAGGGCAGCGCACCGAGGATTATGTTACAGCAGGAACCGCAACCCGAGCGGGCCGCCGGCCCCGCGCCGGCGCTCGACGAGAACCGGCTGCTGTGGGTCGATATGGAAATGTCGGGCCTGAGCCCCGATACCGATCGGGTGCTCGAATTGGCCATGGTCGTGACTGATGCGCAGCTGAACGTGGTGGCCGAAGGCCCGGTGATCGCGATCCACCAGGACGACTCGGTGCTCGACCGGATGGACGCCTGGAACCGCTCGACCCACGCGCGCTCGGGACTGACACCGCGCGTGCGCGAATCGCGCGTGGACGAGGCGGCGGCCGAGCGCCAGATGCTCGATTGGGCGGCGCGATACGTTCCGGCTGGCCGCTCGCCGATGTGCGGCAATTCGATCTGCCAGGACCGCCGCTTCATGGCGCGCTGGATGCCGAAACTGGAGGCGTTCTTCCACTATCGAAACCTCGACGTCAGCACCTTGAAGGAACTGGCCAGGCGCTGGAGGCCGGAGGTTTTTCGCTCATACGAGAAGAAGAGTCGCCACGAGGCGCTGGCGGACGTGTACGAATCGATCGCGGAGTTGAAGCACTATCGCGCCCACTGGCTGGGTGGGTGAGAGGCTGGGGCCGGATTGGTCCCCCGGCCAGGAGTCGAACCTGGATCTCACGCTTAGGAGGCGCGTGCACTGTCCATTGTGCTACCGGGAGGGTGGCGCTTGTTAGCCCGTTGTCCCATCAGCCTGTGGCTCTGTCGGTAGCAACCTGCATCATTCGGTCTCAGTCGCCATTTGCTACAGGGCTGCCACCGGATTGCTACCGATGCCGTCGATCCTTCAGGTCAAGGGCCGCTGGCGCGCGCAGGTGCGCCGGCACGGCCAGTCTACTTCACGATCCTTCGACACCCGGTGCGAGGCCGTCGAATGGGCCACCCAGGTCGAGGCGACCTGGCCGAGGCAAGGACCGAGCGGACCGCACGGTTTGCGTCTGATCGGCGCCCCGCGCGGCACCGGTATCAGCTACCGCGAGTAGCAGTCCGCGCGGCGCGTGTCTGACCTAGACTGGGTCTTCAAATTCGTGCTGTTGGCGGGTCATCCCAGCCGTCGCGCTACTCATCGGCACGCCGGAGTGCCGCCAGATCGAAGGCCGCAACTTCGAAGTCCGATTCGTGCTGGAAGATCCGGCGCGAACCGGTTGCGGCCAGCCTCGGCCGAGCCGACCAGAGGCGCCGAATGAGCCGCCACATCATCACGCCTAAGGGCGACGTCGTGCTCGTTTTGAGCGGTGCTGAGGCCCGGGCGCTGCACATTGCCGGGAGCGAAGGCCATGCGCTAGCGCTTGAGGACGGGGACGCAGCCCGTCTGCGGTATGGCGGCCAGTCGAGCATCGACGCGGCTGCGCGCGCTGTGGAGGTTCTCGCCGAGGTTCGCGCCGATCTGCCTAGAAGGCGAGAGCAATCAAAGTGAAGAGGCTGATTCAATGATTCGAAGTGGGCGGCGCCAAGATCCGAATACCGCCTAGCGTAGACTGCGCCCCACCGTCATGGGCGACTACAGGCTTTCCAGTATGGCGACATACCATGAGATCATCGCCTACGCGATGAGCAAGCGGCCCGAGCGGCGCCTGCGCCTGACCATCACGGGGACCTCGGTCACAGAGGTCAGCGTCTTCGGCGACAACGAGCGACCGACGAACCTCAAGGACGCGCCGATTGCTTAACAAGCGGGCAAGGCAGCCGCGCACAGCGCTGGCGCCATTTCGAGCCGGTCCGATGGCTGTTATCCACACACTCTGTGGATAAAATCCCTTCCTTCCCAATCGTTAGTGCCCGGCCAATATGTCCCGAACGCGACCATCCCCCGAAGGCCGCGACTACAGCGAAGCGTCGATCCGGGTCCTGAAAGGCCTGGAGCCGGTGCGCCAGCGCCCCGGCATGTACACGCGTACCGACAGCCCACTGCACATCGTGCAGGAGGTGATCGACAACTCTTCCGACGAAGTTCTGGCCGGCTCCGCTACGCGGATCGACGTGACGATGCACAAGGACGGAGCGGTCACGGTCGAAGACGACGGCCGGGGCATTCCCGTGGGGCTGCATCCGGAGGAGGGACAGCCGGTCATCGAGCTCGTGTTCACGCGATTGCATGCCGGCGGCAAATTCGAAAAGGGCAGCGCCAGCGCCTATTTGTTCTCGGGCGGGCTGCATGGCGTCGGCGTTTCAGTCACCAATGCGCTGTCGAGCCGGCTCGACGTGACGGTGTGGCGCGATGGACGAGTCCACACGATCGGGTTCGCCGATGGGGACGTTCGAACGCCGCTCGCCTCCCGCGCCGCGCGGGCCGGCGACCCGGCGAGCGGCACGCGCGTGACCGTATGGCCGAATCGGAAGTATTTCGACACGGTCCAGGTTCCGTCGGACGAGCTCGAACGCCTGCTGCGCAGTAAGGCGATGCTGCTTCCGGGGGCCGGCGTCAGCCTGACCTTCGAACGCGACGGACGGCGACTCGAATGGCGCTACGAGGGGGGTCTGAGCCAGTATTTGGAGCAATCGCTGGGCTCGGATGCAGTAGCACCCGTCTTCGAATCGGAGGGTTACGCCTCCGAGGACGACCCGACCTGGGCGCCCGGGGAAGGCGCGCGCTGGGTGCTGGCCTGGACCGAGGAGGGCGCGGCCACGCGGGAGTCCTTCGTGAATCTGATTCCGACCCCGGCCGGCGGCACGCACGAGGCCGGGCTGCGCGAGGGCGTCTTCAACGCGGTGCGCGCCTTCGCCGAGGCGCATGGGTTGATGCCAAAAGGAGTCAAGCTGCTGCCGGACGATGTGTTCGGACGTGCGAGTTTTCTGCTGTCGGCCAAGGTTCTGGATCCCCAGTTCCAGGGGCAAATCAAGGAACGGCTGAACAGTCGCGACGCGGTCCGCCTGATCGCGTCGTTCGTTCGTCCGCCGCTTGAATTCTGGCTGAACCACAATCCGCAGCACGGGCGCAGCATCGTCGAGCTGGCGATTCGACAGGCGCAGGCGCGGGCGCGCGAAGCTCAGAAGGTGCAAAAGCGCAAGGGCTCCGCTGTGGCCGTGCTGCCGGGCAAGCTGACCGACTGCGAATCCACCGATCTGTCTCGCAACGAGTTGTTCCTGGTCGAAGGGGATTCGGCGGGCGGGTCGGCCAAGATGGGGCGGGACAAGGAATTTCAGGCAATCCTTCCGCTGCGCGGCAAGGTGTTGAACACCTGGGAAGTCGAGCGCGACCGGCTGTTCGCCAATGCGGAGGTGCACGACATCGCAATTGCGATCGGCGTCGATCCGCACGCCGCCGAGGAGCCGGTCGATCTGAGCGGTCTGCGCTACGGCAAGATCTGCATCCTGGCCGACGCCGATGTGGACGGCGCCCACATCCAGGTTCTGCTGTTGACGCTGTTCTTCCGGCACTTCCGGCGCCTGGTCGAGAGCGGACACGTGTACGTGGCGCGGCCGCCGTTGTTCCGGGTCGACGTTGCGGCGCAAGGGCGGCGTCCGGCGCGCCGCCTGTACTGTCTTGACGACGCCGAGCGCGATGCGACGCTGGCCAAGCTGCGCGACGAGGGTGTGCGCGAGGCGTCGTGGGAGATCGGGCGCTTCAAGGGCCTGGGCGAGATGTCGGCCGAGCAGTTGTGGGAAACCACGATGAATCCGGACACCCGGCGCCTGATGCCGGTCGGCCTGGGTGCGCTGGCGGCGCCGGATACCGCAAAGGCGTTCACGATGTTGATGGGGCGCAACGAGGCGCCCCAAAGGCGCGCCTGGCTCGAAGAGCACGGGCACGAAGTCGAAGCCGACGTGTGAATCGCCCGCTTTTCGGAGGATCGATCTGCTGGGTGGGGCCGCTGGCGAAGCGTACTGTAGGGCGGCTGATGGGGGCCAGCCAGACATGTCGACGGTCGATCAATCCACGGTAAGCGCAGCCTCCGGGCACGGTGCCAGCGGCGCCTGGCCGGCCTTGGTCGGTGCCGGGGCGACCGACGAGGAACAGCGCCTGTGGTCGCTGCTGGAACTGTCGTGCGACTGGGTCTGGGAAATGGACGAGTCGCTGCGCTTTACTTGCGTGAAGCGCATGAATCCGGACCGGTTGATGCTCAAGGACGAGGAAATCCTGGGCAGACGGCGCTGGGAGCTGGGCGGCGAGCTGATCCGGCCCGCAACCTGGGACGAGCACCAGGCCGCTCTGGAAGCCCGCCAGCCGTTTCGTGACTTGGTGATCCGCCGGTGGCACTCGAGCGGCGAGGCGGTGTATCACATGACCAGCGGAGATCCGGTGTTCGATGCCGGCGGTCGTTTTCGCGGCTATCGGGGTGTCGGCAAGGACATCACCGAGCACATTCGGACGCAGGAATCGGTGGAACGGCTGGCGACGTTCGATGCGCTCACGCGCCTGCCGAACCGGCAGGCGTTCGACGAGCGCGCGCAGCGCCTGCTGTCGAACGCTTACACCGGAAGTCAGGTGTGCGCGCTGCTGTACATCGATCTGGACGATTTCCGGCTGCTGAACAACGGCTACGGACATCGGATCGGCGACCAGGTGCTGGCGCTCGTGTCGGAGCGGATGCGCGCGGTCGTGCGCGAGCCAAATCTGCTGGGGCGTCGTGGCGGCGACGAGCTGGTGGCGCTGCTGGTCGATGTGCCGCGCCGCGAAGCGGCGGTGGAAACGGCGCGCCTGCTGATCGAGGCCATTTCGCAGCCGGCGGTGGTGCTGGGCATGGAGATCACGGTGACGGCCTCGATCGGGATCGCCTACTTCCCGCAGGATGGGGTCGATCTCGATTCCCTGCTGAATGCGGCCGATGCTGCGATGTACCAGGCCAAGAAGGAAGGCCGACGCACGCATGCGTTCTTCACTCCCGCGGTGCAGCGGCGGGTGGACCTGCGACTGAGGCTGGAGCAGCGGCTACGAAGGGCGTTCGAGGCGCGCGACTTCCGCCTTTTCTACCAGCCGCTGGTGTCGCTGGCCGACGGTCGGCGCATCGGCGCCGAGGCCTTGCTGCGATGGAAGGACATCGAGCTGGGCGATATCCCGCCGGCCGAGTTCATTCCGATTGCCGAAGAAAGCGGACTGATCGTCGAGATCGGGGACTGGGTCCTGCGGGAAGCGTGCCGCCAGATACAGATCTGGCGCCAGATTGGGCTGAAGGTGCCTCCGATCGCGATCAACATGTCCGGCAAGCAGCTGCAACAGATCGGATGCGTCGATAATTTGCTGACGGTGCTTCAACAGTTCGGGATGATGCCGGGCCAGATCGAGATCGAGGTCACCGAAACCGGCCTGCTGGACGCAACCGCCACGGCGCGCGAGAACCTGCTTGGCCTGCGCGATGCCGGCGTTAAGATCGCGCTGGACGATTTCGGGGTGGGCTACTCGAGCCTGTCGCATCTGCGCGACCATCCGATCAGCCGCTTGAAGCTCGATCGCAGCTTCACGGTGGATTGCATGCGGGACGCCACGACGCTGACGATCGTGAAGGCGGTGATCGATATGGCGCACAGCCTGCGCCTTAGCGTGACGGCCGAGGGCATCGAGACGCAGGCCCAGCAGACCTGGATGCAGCATCTGGGCTGCGACTCGGCGCAGGGCTTCCTGTTCGCGCGGCCGTTGAGCGCCGAGGATTTCGTGAACGAGTTCGCCGACCGCCGTGAAGTCGGCCGCGACAAGTCCCTGATGCGCTGAGCTCGAATCGCTCGTTGTCGGCCACCCCCAAGCGTGCCGGCTCTGCCACACGCGGTGCGGGGACAGGAACGCGCATTGCTCCCGCATCCGTTTTCGGTAACATGCGCGCGCCGCTTGGCCAGCGGGTCGAGCGCACACCTTTCAAACGGATGGCGAACCGATGTCGGAACAGCTGACGCTGTTGGGACCCAACGGCGGTGACGGTGACGGTCGCGACAGTCTGACGCTGGCGCACTTCGCGCAACGGGCTTACCTGGACTACGCGGTTTCGGTGGTCAAGGCGCGTGCGCTGCCGGACGTGAGCGACGGCTGCAAGCCCGTGCAGCGCAGGATCCTGTACGCGATGAATGCGATGGGGCTGACCGCCGGCTCCAAACACGTGAAGTCGGCACGCGTCGTCGGCGACGTGATCGGCAAGTTCCACCCGCACGGCGACCAGGCCGCATACGACGCGATGGTGCGGATGGCGCAGGATTTTTCGCTGCGCTATCCGTTGATCGACGGGCAGGGCAACTTCGGCAGCCGCGACGATGACCCGGCCGCCGCAATGCGGTACACGGAAGCGCGCCTGACCCCGATCGCGAGGCTGCTGCTGGACGAGCTCGAGGAGGGCACCGTCGATTTTGCATCCAACTACGACGGCAGCCACCAGGAACCGCGCTTGTTGCCGGCGCGCCTGCCGTTCGTGCTGCTGAACGGCGCTTCGGGAATCGCGGTGGGCATGGCCACCGAGATTCCGTCGCACAACCTGGCTGAAGTTGTGCGCGCGCTGCAGATCGCGCTGAACGATCCGAAGGCCGGCCTGGACGCGATGATGCGCGAGATCCCAGGGCCGGATTTCCCCGGCGGCGGCCAGATCATCTCCGCGGCCGACGAACTGCGGGCGGTGTACGAGAACGGGCGCGGAAGCATCAAGGCCAGGGCTACTTATCGCTTCGAGGAGCTCGCGCGCGGCCAGTGGCAGCTGGTGGTGCACGAGCTACCGCCGGGGGTTTCGTCGCGCCGCGTCCAGGAGGAAATCGAGGAGCTGGTCAATCCGAAACCGAAGCCGGGCAAGAAGTCCGTCGGCGCCGACCAGCAGCAGCTCAGACAGGTCGTGCTCTCGGTTCTGGACTCGATGCGCGACGAATCTGGCAGGGATGCTCCGGTTCGTCTGGTGTTCGAGCCGCGCACCTCGAAGATCGATCGGGACGAGTTTGCTCGAACCCTGCTGGCCCATACGAGCCTGGAGACCAGCGTCCCGGTCAACCTGGTGATGATCGGCCGGGACGGCCGGCCGCAGCAGAAACCCCTGGCTCGGATCCTGCACGAATGGATCGACTATCGGATCGACACGGTGCGCCGGCGCAGCCGGTACCGGCTCGAGCGTGTCACCGATCGCATCCATGTGCTGGAAGGCCGGCAGATCGTACTGCTGAACATCGATCGGGTGATCGAAGTGATCCGCGCCTCGGACGAACCGAAGCCCGCGTTGATGCGCGAATTCTCGCTGAGCGAGCGGCAGACGGACGACATCCTGGAGCTGCGTTTGCGCCAGCTGGCCCGGCTCGAGGCCCTGAAGATGGAGAAGGAGCTGGCCGAACTTCGCAAGGAAGGTGCGGCGCTCTCCAAACTGCTGAATTCGGAGACGGCGCTGCGCAAGCAGGTCGGCAAGGAATTCGAAGAAGACGTTCGCAAGTATGGCGACGCGAGGCGCACCCGGATCGAGGCGGCCGAACGCGCCGTGGTCGAGGTCAAAGTGCTCGACGAGCCGGTGACGGTGATCGTGTCGGAGATGGGATTCGCGCGGGCCCGCTCGGGGCACGGCCACGACCGGGCTCAGTTCGGATTCAAGCCGGGCGACGCACTGTACGATGCCTACGAGTGTCGTACCGTCGATCACCTGGTTGCCTTCGGTTCCAACGGGCGCGTGTACTCGATCCCGGTTGCCCAACTGCCGTCGGCGCGAGGCGACGGTGCGCCGGTGACTTCGCTGATCGATCTGCAGAGTGAAACACGGCTGGTGGCCTATGTGGCGGCGGCGGCGGACGCGCCGCTGCTGGTGGCAACCAGTGGCGGCCGCGGTTTCGCGTGCCGGCTGAGCGACCTGCTGTCTCGACAGCGCGCCGGCAAGCAGTTCATCGGCGTCGACGAGGGTCAGGAGCCGATTCGCCCGGCCGTCGTCGATGCAACGAACGATCACCTGATCGCGTGCGCTTCCGACAAGGGACGCCTGCTGGTTTTCGAGGCCGCCGAGATCAAGGCGCAGCCGGCCGGCGGGCGCGGCGTGATCCTGATGGGACTGGACGAGGGTGAGCCGATGGTCGCGAGCATGACCTGCGGCGCGGCCGGCATCATCGTGCGCGGCAGCGCGGCCAAATCGGGCAAACCACTCGAAGTGGCTCTCGGCGAAGCCGAGTTGCACAAGTACCGCGGCCACCGGGCCCGCAAGGGCCTGCTGCTGGTGCCCCGGATGCGGGTGGCGTCGATCACACGAGCAAAGTCCCGCGAGTGACCATGACCGAGGCGCCCGCGACTCGCACCGCAGCGATGCGCTCGCCGTCGCTGTCGATCTGCAGGTCGATCCGGCTGGGCCGGCCGATTTCCTCTCCCTGCAGCAGCGTGTACTCGGACCGGCGCGCCGCCTGAGGCGCGTATTCGGCCAGCCAGCCGGCAAACGCCGCCGCTGCCGAACCGGTTGCCGGGTCCTCGGCCACGCCGGCGTCCGGAGCGAACATCCGCACCCGCCAGGCCGCTCCCGCCTGCGCAACCGGGTAGACGTGCTTGTATTCATGGCCGGCCAGCAGGCCCGCCCACACGGTCAGGTCCAGCCGGCAGCGCTGTAAGGCCTCGACCGAAGCCAGCGGCACCACCAGGTAGGAGACGCCGGCCGACCAGAATTCGGCCGAGTCGAGCACCTGCGAGGCGGTCAGTCCGAGCATCGCGGCAAGCTCGTCCCGCCGGGGAGCTGGCGGCCCGCGCTGGGGCAGGCGCGGCGCGGAAAAGGCGCAGCGCTTGAGCTGGCCGTCATGCCGCTCGAGTTCCACACTGACCGGGCCGATGCCTTCCTCCAGCACGATCCGGTCTGCCCGGTGCCGCTCGGGGGCGAGGCTGGCCAGCACGAACGCCGTACCCACGGTCGGATGCCCGGCGAACGGCAGTTCCCGCATCGGGGTGAAGATCCGTAGGCGGGCGCCGTGACCCGGATCCGACGCCGGCAGCACGAAAACGGTCTCGGAGAAGTTGAATTCGCGGGCCACTGCCTGCATCTGAGCATCCGACAGCACATCGCCATCCAGCACGACGGCCAGGGGATTGCCGCCGAAACGCCGTTCGGTGAACACGTCGCAAGTGCAAAAGGAAAAGCTCAGCGGTGCCGGCATGGTTGGGGGGCCTCCTGGACCTGACAGAATACTCACTATCGCAACCGTCCATTATTTTTCTACCCAATCAGATGAAAGAAACGCTTGGATTTCAAACCGAGGTCAAGCAACTGCTTCGGCTGATGATTCATTCGCTGTACAGCAATCGCGAGATCTTCTTGCGCGAGCTGATCAGCAACGCGTCCGATGCCTGCGATCGGCTGCGCTTCGAGGCGATCAAGTCGCCGGCTCTGCTGGAGGCCGGGGAGGAACTGTCGATCGGTGTCGACTATGACAAGAACGCGAAGACGATCACCGTGTCGGACAACGGAATCGGGATGACCCGCGACGAGGTCGTCCTGCATCTGGGTACGATCGCCCGCAGCGGTACGCGCGAGTTCTTCGAGAAGCTGACCGGTGACCAGCAGAAGGACGCCCAACTGATCGGACAGTTCGGAGTCGGCTTCTATTCGGCCTTCATCGTCGCCGACCGGGTGACCGTCATATCGAGGCGGGCGGGGCTGCCCGCCGCCGAGGCGGTGCGCTGGGAATCGGACGGCGCCGGCGAATTCACCGTCGAGCTGAGCGAGCGTTCCAGGCGCGGCACCGATGTCATCCTGCACCTGAAGCCCGACGACGAGGAACTGCTGTCGTCCTGGAAATTGCGCTCGATCCTGGTCAAGTACTCGGACCACATCGCCACGCCGATCCGTATGCCCAAGGAGCAGTGGGACCAGGACAAGAACGAATACCGTCGCACCGGGGAGCTGGAGACGATCAACCAGGCCTCCGCCTTGTGGGCAAGGCCCAAGGCCGACATCACCGATCAGCAGTACCGGGACTTCTACCAACACCTGTCGCACGATTTCGGGGAGGCGCTCGCCTGGACCCACAATCGGGTCGAGGGCCGCAACGAGTACATCCAGCTGCTGTACGTGCCCGCCAAGGCACCGTTCGACCTTTGGGACCGCAGGCATCAGCACGGGCTGAAGCTGTACGTTCGGCGTGTGTTCATCATGGACGACGCCGAGCAGCTGCTGCCGGCGTACCTGCGCTTCGTGCGCGGGGTGGTCGACTCCAACGACCTTCCGCTGAACATCTCGCGTGAGCTGCTGCAGGAAAGCCGTGACGTGAAGGCGATTCGCGAGGGCTGCACCAAGCGCGTGCTGGGGCTGTTGGAAGACCTGGCCGAGAATCGCAAGGAAGACTATCCAAAGTTCTGGACCGAGTTCGGTCAGGTGCTGAAAGAGGGCGTCGGAGACGATCCCGTCAATCGCGAGCGGATCGCCCGGCTGTTGCGCTTCCGTACCAGCACGTCGGACGCCGCGGCTGCCGCATCGCTGGCCGATTATGTCGGCCGGATGGCGGCCGGGCAGAAGAGCATTTTTTATCTGACGGCCGAGTCGGTCGAAGCGGCGCGAGGCAGTCCGCACCTGGAGATCTTCCGCAAGAAGGCCGTCGAGGTGCTGCTGCTGACGGATCGTGTCGACGAATGGATGGTTGGCTTTCTGACGGAGTTCGACGGCAAGCCGCTCGAGTCGGTGGCCAAGGGCAACCTGGATCTGGGCGCCCTGGCCGACGCGGAAGAAAAACAGGAGCAGCAGAAGGTCGCCGAGGAATTCAAGGACCTGCTTGACCGCGTGAAGCAGGCGCTGGGCGATCGGGTTTCGGAAGTGCGCCTCAGCACCCGGCTGACCGACTCTGCCGCCTGCGTGGTGGTCGACAAGGATCAGCTCAGCGCGCATCTGCAGAGGCTGCTGAAGGCGGCGGGGCAAAGCGTGCCGGCTGCGCCCCCGATCCTGGAGCTGAACGGAGCCCACCCGCTGGTTCAAAGGCTGCGCACGCACAACGAGCACCTGTCCGACTGGGCTCATCTGCTGCTCGAGCAGGCCGTGCTGGCCGACGGCGGCCAGCTGGACGATCCGGCCGCCTACGTGAAGCGGGTCAACGGTCTGCTGCTAGGGTCCTGAGTCGGAGGTTCGCCGGGCCATTCCAACCGCAGCCGTGCTGACTCAAAAAATGTCGAGACCGGCGCCGGGCGTCGACCCGCGCTTCAAGGGCTTTGCACCGGTTCTCGACAGCGGCGTACGCGTGCTGGTCCTGGGCAGTTTCCCCAGTTCGGCGTCGCTGGCCGCGCGGCAGTATTACGGTCATCCGCGCAATCAGTTCTGGCGGATTCTGGGCGATATTCTCGGCGAGCCGCTGGCGAGCCTGCCCTACGCGGACCGGCTCGAACGGGTGCTCGCACATCGGGTCGGTATCTGGGACGTGTACGGGAGCTGCCGGCGCAGCGGCAGCCTGGACTCTCAGATTCATGCGCCCCGATCGAACGACTTGGCGCAGCTGCCGCGCCGCGCGCCCGGGCTGCGGGCAGTGGCGTTCAACGGCCAGGCGGCCGGCCGTTTCCAGGCGCAGATCGCCGAGCTGGGCTACGCGTGTGCGGTACTGCCGTCAACCAGCCCGGCACACGCGGCCCGTCGCTTCGATCAGAAGCTGGCCCTCTGGCGGGCCTTTTTGCAGACTTGGTGTGAGGCGTAACAGGGTTTAAGCTCGAATCGCTGATGGTGTATCGACAGATTCGGCACCGATGAACGAGGAAACGCCAGACCGTGCGCTCCAGGCGACGGAGCGGTCCGACTCGTCGCGCCGCCGGGCTCGATATCGCCGCCTGTTCGAAGACTGCTGGGCGCCGGTTCGAACCGTTGTCGAAGAACAGCTGCTGACCGCGCTGATCGAGACGCTGGGACCGCTGGCCAAGTCGCTGGACGAAGCCGACTCGAAGCGGGTCAAGGCGGTGCTGGCACGCGATCGGGCGTTCGTGCAAGCGTATCTGGAGGCGCTGCACCCGGAGCTGATCGCATCGATCGGCTCGTTCGTCGAGGCCGGCGGGTCCGAAGGCGGAGGCGCGCGCGCTCTGTCGCTGATCGGGCATGAGGATTCGGAGTTCGACGCGGCCATCGATCAATGCGCGGCGCGCCTGCGCAACTCGGTCGATACCGAATTCGCGGCGGTCAAGCTACGGCTGATCAACCTGCTTCACGATGTCGATTTGCGCGACTCCGACCTGCCGTTCCGGATCGCGCTGTTCGTGCGGGCCATCGCGGGTGCGTTGCGTCACATCGCGATCGCCGAGCCGGACGTGGTTCCCCTGATGCGCTTGGTTTCATCCGGACTGAGTCGCGTCGTCGGCCAAGCCTACAAGCAGATCGAGAAGCGACTGGCCGACAGTGGCGCGAGCGACGCTGTCCCAGTCTGGCATAGCACGGTGGTGGGCACGCACGGCGCGGCTCGCGGCCGGTCAGCGACGGGAACATCCGGCGCGGAGCGCATGGGCAACGAGATCGTCTCGCTGGGCGACGCCCAGTCGAGCTCAATGTTGCTGAGTCTGTTGGAACGCTTGCAGCCGGGCGCGTTTGCCACGGCCGGTACGGCTCCTGCGGCCGGCACCGCCGGCTCGGGTCCCATGGCCGGCGCGGCGTCGGCGACACCGGGCGGGGCGGCGCTGACGCGGGCCGATCGGGTTGCGTTTCTCGAGTCGCGCGCACCCGGATCCGGCTGGAGTTTCGATCCGGCGTTGATATCGGCCATCAACGATGCGCTGCGGATGACCGCCTCCGCCGCCTCCGCCGCCGCCACCGCGGCCGCCGGGCGGCCGGCTGGCGGGGTGGATGCCGCCCATACGGCCGAGCTGCGCAAGGGTCTGATCGACACCGCCTCGCGCAAGATCGACAAGCTGACGATCGAGCTGGTCGGATTGCTGTTCGACCGGATCCAGCGCGACCGGCACATTCCGGATGCGATCAAGGAACAACTGGCGCGGCTGCAATTTCCGCTTCTGAAGGTTGCGCTCGGCGATCCGGAGCTGTTCGCCGATCCTCGCCAACCGGCGCGGCGCCTGCTGGACCGGATTGCCAGCACTTCGATCGGCTGGTCGGTTGACGGCGAGGACAACCGGCGCTACTTCGAACAGGTCCGCGGCGCGGTCGATTCCGTGACCGATTCCCCGGCCGATGCCTCCAAGGCCTTCGAGCAGTCTTTTGAACAGTTCGACCGGTTCCTGGACGAGGAGCGCACCCGCGACGACGATCCGGTCACACGGGCGCGCCGGGCGCTGGCCGAGGCCGAGAACCGCGAGATTCTCGCGATCAAGGCCACCATGCAGGTGCGCAGCGCTTTCGACGGCGTGCAACTGGAGTCGTACCTGCGCGATTTCCTGCTCGACGTCTGGGTCCGTGTCCTGGTCGAGGCGTCGACGCGCGACAAGACCGAGCCGGCCCTGGTGCGTCGCTATCTGGATACGATCCCCGAGCTGGTGTGGAGCGTTCAACCGAAGATCAATCCGGGCGACCGCAAGCGGATGATCGAAACCATCCCGAACGTGCTGGCCGTGCTGCGCGAGGGCCTGACCCGGATGCAGTGGCCGTCCGAGCGGATCCAGCAGTTCTTCGGTCGGCTGATGAATTCGCACGCCAACGCGGTCAAGGCGCTGGAGCTCGCGCATGGCTCGCCGCCCCAGATCACGCCAAGCACCGTCCGGATCAAGCTGGACGGCTTCCGTATCCCGACCGACACCAGCGACGTCGCGCTGGACCAGATCAAGGTATCGGACGACGTGGTCCGGCACGCGCTTGCGGTCGGTGCGCCCGGCGTGACCCACCTGTCGGCGCCCACGGAGCAGGACCCCTTGCCCGCGGCGATGGACCCGCAGCAGGCCCTGAATGCGATTGCAGGCTTCAGCCGCGGTCTGTGGTTCGACCTGCGCGCGAATACCGGGCAAATGGAGCGGGTCGTGTTGCGCTGGATCAGCCCGAAGAAAGCGCTCTACCTGTTCACAAACGCGGGCGGCGACCGCGCTCATTCACTGTCCCCGGATACTCTGGTTGCCTACCTGCAGGCGGGCTGGCTGGTTGCGGTCGAATCGGCGCCGCTGTTCGAGCGGGCGGTCGACGCGGTGATGTTCGACTTGAAGCATGGTGCACAGCCAGGGACCGACGCCTCCAGCTAGCAGCATCACGCTGTCCGAGTCGCGCGGGGTCCGGTACCTGCACTTCGGGACCGAGTGGATCCAGGGCGCGATGCGAATCGCACATCCGTACCGGCTCGAGCTCGAGTATCAACAGCAGATGATGGTGCCGCTGCTGCTGTTGCCCCGTCCGCGCCGGGTACTGCAGCTGGGACTGGGCGCGGCGGCGCTGACAAAGTTCTGCCATCGCCATTTGCCGTTTGCCGAAACGGTGGTCGTCGAGTTCGACCCGACCGTGATTGGGGCCGCGCATCGGTGGTTCGCTCTGCCCGAGCAGGGCCGCCGCCTGACGGTCGTGTGCGATGACGCGCTGGCGTTTCTGCAGCGGCCTCGCAGGAGCGGATTTTCCGACTGGTTGCAAGTGGACCTGTACGACGCCCGCGCGCGCGGACCGGTATACGACGATCGGTTTTTCTACCTTGCATGCCGCCAAGCCCTGCGAGAGCCGGGAATCGCATCGTTCAACCTGTTTGGGCGCCGGTGCGGACCGAGCCTGGACCGGATCGCGGCCGCTTTTGACGGGCGGGTCATCGTTTTGGATGAGGCGCGCGCTGGAAATCGGATCGCGGTGGCTGCCGTCGGCCCGACGATCCGGATCGAGCCGCCGCAGTTGCGCGAGCGCGCGCTGGCCATCGAGGCGGGCTCGGGCCTTCCGGCGCGCCGCTGGCTCGGGGGCTTGCGCCGCCACGCCGGCCCCGGCGGCGATCGCCTGCGGCCGCAGGAGGGTTTGTCCCTCTGATGCGGGGCCGCGATATCGGCCGGACGTTCGAAAAAGTTGAGGCGTATTTCAGCCTCTTTGCCCAGCTTGACTTGCGACACTGTGCGGCTACAGTCGGTGGCCGGGCAGGTTGGCCCTCCTGGCTTCACGCCCGAATGAACTCTACGGTGCCGTTCGACGGTGCGCGCTCGCAGAGCGCTCTGCCCTACCTTTCCGCCAGCCAGACGCAGGCGCTGTTGAAGTCTGCGGCGGCGATTTCCTGCGAGCTGCTGTCCGGGTCGTTCGACGGGATCGCCAACAGCGTGCGCGAATCGCTGGCGGCGCGTTGGGATTTCGACATCGGGACCCCGCTGGTGCAGCGGATGCTGTCGGTCCGGGCCAGCGAACTGCGCCAGGCGTTCCTGGCGCGCGTACCCGAGCAGCAGGACCGGATGATCGCCGAACTGCTGGTCGTGAAGACCAGCACGCAGGTGGCCCCGGTCGACATCGACTCGATGTCGCTGGTTCAGCAGGCCGATGACGCCGTCGAATCGATCGCCACGCGCAGCGCGCGCCGGATGCGACGGATCGTGGACGAGCCGCTGCGCGACCTGAACATGGTGGTCGGTTTCCTCGCTGGGCGCCCTTCGCTGCGCGACTGCGACAACCCGTACGGGCCCGACGCGTTCATGCCGGCGCTGGTGGCGGCGATCGAGGACGTGAACCTGCATCGCGATGCGTGGGCCTTTTGCCTGGCCCAGTTCGAGCGGCCGTTCGCGGAAGAGCTGGCTCGCGTGGAGTTGGCGCTGCTGGACCACTTCCGCACGCACGGTGTCGACGCCAAGCAGATCTGGCGCGATCTGGCCAGCCGGCAGGCGGCACCGGCCACCGGTCGCGCTGCGGCCGGTGATCCTTCAGCGTCGCCGGCGGCGGCAGGCGCCGCGGGCGGCACCGGCGGTGGGGGGCCGGGGTTTCCCGGCGGACTGGCGGACGGCGGCACGAGTGGCCCCGCGGGCGCAGGCGCCGGGGCGGGTCACGGCATCGGCTCGGGTGCGGTGGCCGGTGGGCCCGCGATCTCGGGTGCGGACGCGCAGAAAGTGCTGTCCGACCTGCTGGCGCGACTTCAGGCCAACGTGGGAGGCTATGCGATGCCACCGATGTCGGTGCCCGGACCGGTCGGGGCACCGCTGATGGCGGCCATCAGCGAGCTGCAGGGACTCGGATTGCAGGGTGTACAGGGGGCCGTGTTCTCCGGCACGCCCGCCGGCTCGATCAGTGCCTGGCGCGAGCACCTGTTGTCGCAGTCCTCGCGTACGGTCGACAAGCTGACCATCGAGATCGTCGGCATGATGTTCGACCACATGTTGCGCGACCAGCAAGTGCCGGCCGAAATCAAGGCGCTGCTGTCGCGCCTGCAGTTCCCGGTGCTGAAGGCGGCGCTGATGGATGCGGCCTTTTTCGCCTCGAGCTCGCATCCGGCGCGGCGGCTGATCGATCGGATCGCCAACGCCTCGGCCGGTTGGGAGCCGTACGGGGACGAAAACGAGCGCTACCGGGATGAAGTCGACCGGGTCGTGCGCGAGGTCCTGATCCAGTTCGACCGCGACGTCAGCGTGTTCGAGCGGCTGCTGTCCGAGTTCGATGCCTACCTGGGCGAAATCCGTCCGCGCGATGCCGATCCGGTGTCGCGCGCGAAGCGGGCGCTCGAGGAGGCCGAAAAGCGCGAGATCCTGACGATCAACACGACGATCCAGGTGCGGCGCGCTTTCGACCGGGTCGATCTGGAAGGGTATCTGCGCGAATTTCTACTCGGGCCCTGGGTCCAGGTGCTGGTGGCGGCGACCGTAAGGGATGACGAAACCAAGGGCTATTCGAAGCGCTTCCGCGAGGTGATTCACGAGATCGTCTGGAGCGTGCAGCCGAAGGCCACTGCCGATGAGCGCAAGCGCCTGGTGGCGTTGATTCCTTCGATAACCCGGACCGTGCGCGACGGCCTGGCGTTGATACGGATGGCCCAGCGCGATCAGGACGAGTTCTTCCAGCAGCTGATGGCGTCTCACGCGATGGCCGTCAAACCGACCGACCAGGCGACCTACATCAAGCATTCGTTGCAGTCCTCGGAGCTTCGCGTCAAGCTGGAGGGAATCCAGCTCACGGGAGCCTTCCCCATGACGACGGTGCCGGGGGGAATCAAGGTTCCGACCGACGCGCTGATGCGGGCCGCGGCGGAGCACGAGGTCGATTTGAGCGTGCCCGAGCCGTTGACGGACATCGGGGAGCTGGACCGGGGCGCCGAAGCGAAGATCGACCGGGACATCGCCTCATGGACGCGCGGTACCTGGTTCGAGATCTGGGACGGCACTCAATTCATCAAGGCGCGGCTGCGCTGGATCAGTCCGTTGCGCACCCTGTTCATGTTCAGCAGCGGCGTCGAGAACAAGGCACATGTGATGTCGCCCGAGTTGATCAAGACATACCTGCGTCGAAGCTACATCCGGCCGCTGGAGTCCGAGCCGCTGATGCGCCGGGCCGTTGATGCCGTCGTGTCGGAGTTCGAGAAGTCGCCGAAGCGGGTGGCCGAGCTCGCCGCACGCTTCGAGCAGGCCGAATGAGCGACGCGGCCCGGGTGCCGGCGCAACAGCGGTCGCGGCGCGCGACGCCGCCCGAGGGTGCGGCCAGCGCACCAGCGGAGCGCGCGGCGCAATCGCGCCAACCGGTCCAGGCTCCGATCAGCGGCCGGCTGCCGCTCGCGTACGTGGTCCGGCAACTGGTGGCCGACCGGTGGCTGTCGCAATCGGATTCTGAACGGGTGTTCGCGATCGGCGACCGCGAGCGGCTTGGGCATCCGATCGCGCTGCTGGCCGAAATGAATTTCCGCACTCCGGATGCGCAGCGCCGGCTGCTCGATCTGGAGTCGCTGACGCAATGGCTGGCCGAAAAGGTCAAGCTGCCGTACCAGCACATCGATCCGCTGCGGGTCGACTTCACGCGGGTGGTGGACGTGATGTCCAGCGCCTATGCCACCGGGTATTCGATTCTGCCGATCGCGGTCAAGACCACCGAAATCGTGGTGGCCACCTGCGAGCCGTTCCTGGACGACTGGGTGCGCGAGATCGAACAGATCTCCAAGAAGACCGTGCAGCGCGTGGTCGCCAATCCGGTCGACATCGCCCGCTACACGACCGAGTTCTACAAGCTGGCGCAGCAGGTGAAGGGGGCGACCAAGGCCGGTACCACCAATCTGTTGAGCAATTTCGAGCAGCTCGTCGAGCTCGGCTCCAAGGTCGAGGCCAACGACGCGCACGTGATCCACATCGTCGACTGGATCCTGCAGTACGCGTTCGATCAGCGCGCCAGCGACATCCACATGGAGCCCAAGCGCGACCAGGGCGTCGTGCGCTTCCGGATCGACGGCGTGCTGCATCAGGTCTACCAGGTGCCGCCGGGCGTGATGCATGCGATGGTCAGCCGCATCAAGCTGCTGGGCCGGATGGATGTGGTCGAGCGGCGGCGGCCGCTGGACGGGCGCATCAAGACGCGGGCCGGCGGGGCTGGAGGCCGCGAGGTGGAAATCCGCCTGTCGACGCTGCCCACCGCGTTCGGCGAAAAGCTGGTGATGCGGATCTTCGATCCCGAGGTCGTGGTGCGCAGCTACGCCGAGCTCGGCTTTTCCGATGCGGAGGCGAAGATCTGGTCGGAACTGATCCGTCGCCCGTCCGGCATCGTGCTGGTGACGGGCCCGACCGGCTCGGGCAAGACGACCACGCTGTACTCGACTCTGAAGCAACTGGCCACCGACGAGGTGAACGTCAGCACGGTCGAGGATCCGATCGAGATGGTCGACGCAAGCCTGAACCAGATGCAGGTGCAGCCCGGCATCGACCTGACGTTTGCCGACGGTCTGCGCGCGCTGATGCGGCAGGATCCCGACGTGATCATGGTGGGCGAGATTCGGGACCGCGAGACGGCCGACATGGCGGTGCAGTCCGCGTTGACCGGCCACCTCGTTTTCTCGACGCTGCATACCAACGATGCGGCCTCCTCGGTGGCGCGCATGGTCGAACTGGGCGTTCCTCGCTACCTGGTCAATGCGACGCTGATCGGCGTGCTGGCGCAGCGCCTGGTACGTACCCTGTGTCCGAGCTGCAAGGCGCCGCAGGATGGCCCCGACCAGGCCCTGTGGCGCGAGCTGGTGGCCCCCTGGCGCTCGGCGCCGCCGCGGACCATTTACGGCCCGGTCGGTTGCCTGGAATGCCGCCGCACCGGCTATCTGGGACGCACCGGGCTGGTCGAGTTGCTGGTGGTGACCGATCCGATCCGGCTGCTGGTCGCGCGCGGGGCGGAGCTGCAGGAGCTGCGCGAGCAGGCGGCGCGCGACGGCCTGCGCTCGCTGCGCGTATCGGGCGCCGAAAAGGTCGTGCTCGGCTTGACCACGATCGACGAAGTGCTGCGCGCGGCGCCGCCGTTCAAGGACTAAGACGCAGTCGCAGACCGACCCCGGTCCACCCCGGGCCGATCGCCTTTCGCTTTCGTGTTGAACCTTTCTCGCACTGCGCCCCACTAACCGCCGCAGCCGCGTTCTTCGGGTAACACGCAGGTGGGGTGTCCGGTCAAGAACGGCTGTGGTCTCTAATACTGCATAGGCGCTACTGCAACGACCAAGGGAGGAGAGTCTTCCTCTGGCGGGCGCTCATGGGCACCATCCGGAGCTCCTCCGAGAAGTAACAGCGCTCGCAAAGGAGGAAGCGACCATGAAAGCAAAGAGGAACTCTGTCGCCAGTTTTGCTGGGACATGAGGTAAGCCATGTCCCAACCGGGCACGCTCGCTCTTTTTCTGCATAGGCGAGTCCCTCTCCGCCTCGCGTGAGTTGATTGTCCGCCCGCCACAAACCGGAGGAGCGCTGAACTGTTGTAAACCTCAACCAACCACAGGGGGTGCAACATGAAAGGAAGGGCTAGCAGCAACCGCGTCCTGCGCCCGCTCATTCTGTTGGTGATTTTCGCGGCCGTTGCAATGACGGCTTCGGGCCAGAATGTGAATTGGCTGTCGTACGGCAACGACCTCGCCAACACGCGTTTCCAGAACCTCGACCAGATCAACCCCAAGAACGTGCACAACCTCAAAGTAGCGTGGGTGTTCCACACGGGTGTCTTGGATCCTTTGGCAGAACTTCAAGCATCTCCGATCGTCCACAACGGCACGATGTACATCGTGGATGGACACAGCAACGTGTTTGCCCTTGACGCGGCGACGGGGAAGCAAATCTGGGCATACAAGCCCACCGAGATTGCGGGGGAAATGCCGCCGCTTGGCGATATCAAAATCTGCTGCGGCCGCGTTAGCCGCGGGGTTGGATTCGCTCCGGGGAGAGTTTATCTGGGCAGGTTGGACGGCTATCTCGTAGCCCTGAATGCCGAGACCGGCCACGTAGCCTGGAAAACAAAGGTGGTCGATTATCACGACCGCTTCGCTTTGACCATGGCCCCTGTGGTTGTCCATGGCTTGGTCATCGTAGGCTCATCCGGGGGTGAGTATGAAGTCCGCGGCCAGGTGGCCGCCTTCGACGCCCACACGGGCGAAGAGCTATGGAGGTTCCGCACCACGTCAGGAGGCGGTTGGGCCGGGGACTCCTTTCTCACGGGTGGGGCAGCGGTTTGGAATTCGCCCGCGATCGATCCCTCGCTGCAGTTGCTCTACATCAATACCGGCAACGCGGGTCCCGACATCAACGGTATCGACCGAATGGGCGACAACTTCTATGCAACCTCCATCGTTGCCCTTGATATCGCCACTGGACAGCCTCGCTGGCATTTCCAGGAGACCCATCATGACCTCTGGGATTACGACAGTGCGCAAACCATCGTGCTGTTTCCAGTCACGAAGAAGGGAGAAGGCGGCGAGCGAACCACCGTTCCCGCGCTCGGGCACTGCAGCAAGAACGGAAACTATTACATTCTCGATCGCAGGAACGGCGAGCCCATATTTCCAGTAAATGAGGTTGCCGTACCTACCGATCCGAGTTGGCAAAATGCCTCTTCGACGCAGCCGGTATCGACGGTAGAGCCGTTGACGCCGTTGGACTTCGTGCCAGGGACGATTGACACCACGAAGCTGACTGCAGCCTTCCCCGGTATCAAGCTGGCGCCTGAATGGACCGTCCCTCAGGAACAGCTTTACCTCATCGTTCCCGGCGATGACGGCGGATGCGAATGGAACCCGGCCGGGTACAGTCCGCGCACCGGGTTCGTGTATTACGGCACACGTTATGAACCCACGACGTTCCAGACGAACCCCTCCAACACCGGGCCGAACGCCAACGGGCTCTTCCTCGGCTCCACGTTCGACGAAGTCACTCCGCAAGAGGGTGTGATCAACTTCGGTTTGTATGGAGCCACTGATACCAACACCGGGAAGGTAAAGTGGAAGATCCGGATTGACCAGCCGGCAAAATCGGGGGTGCTGGTTGCCGGTGACTTGGTCTTTTTTGGCGAAGGCAATGGCAAGTTCCACGCCGTGGATGCGCGCACGGGCCAGATGTTGTGGACCTTCGACGGCCCCGCCGATCCCAGCCTTCACTTCGTAGGCGGAGCCGAGTCCAATCCGGTGGCTTACATGGTGAAGGGGCGCGAGTACATTGCGAACGCATTCGGCGGTAACGTGCCCGATAGAAACAACTTCCCGCCCAACCCGGTTGGGGATGCGTTCATTGCGTTTACGCTTGCCGGCGACGAATGAAGCATCGATACCGTTGAGCTAACAATCGAAGTTGACTATCGCCGAACCCCAAGAGGCGTCGCCAGCGACAGATCGGGATGTCGCTGGTGACGCATCAAGGCTCGTTACGCTCGCCCCAAGATCTCGGGTAAACGGCTGCATCCGAAAGTCGCGAACTGGCGCTCCGGACCCTGAGCCGTCGCTCAGAAGCTAAGACTCGCTGCACCTGCCTTGAGGCGCTCGTGCATCGCGCTGGCGCCCTGAATGGTCACGCCATCGATGAAGTCCTCTTGCGTGTAGCCACGCGCCTTGACGCACGGCGGGCATGCCCAGATGGTTCCTCCCCGCGCGACAAAGTCTTCCATCAGTTTCTTCAGCGGGTCCAGCGGCGGGACGTGAGTGATGTCGACAGCCTTGCGGCGCACCAAGTCGACAGCTGAGCTGACCAGGAACGCATAGACCTTCATTCCTGAAGTGATTCCACCGCACGCGATTGTGAATGCCACCGACGAAAGCTCGTGATCGGTGCCGCGAGTCAGCATGACGACCAATTCTCGACTGGCTTGGGAGGTCTGTTCAGACATGAATGCGCTCCTGTACAGTTGCTGCGTTGACCGGCAGAACCAGTCGGCAGAGGTTGCACCATTCCAAGCATTCCCGCCACCTTGAGTATTGGGTAAAGGAGCCGCGGCGATGAAGGGCAAAAGCATGCTGGTCAGTGTGGGTGTTACGGTGGCGCTCGCTCTCCTGGCTACCGGGGTTGCGATTTCCGCCCAGGACAAGTACACGCTCAAAGTGCCGAATGGGCTCGCGTTCTCCGAGTTCAGGGGATACGAAGGCTGGCAGACCATTTCTATCAGTGAAAACGGAGGGCTGCTTGCTGTGATCCTCGGGAACCCCGCGATGATCGACGCCTATAAGGCCGGTGTTCCCGGTAACGGCAAGCCTTTCCCCGACGGCGCCAAAATGGCGAAGATCCATTGGAACCCGAAAAAGAACGAGACAGCCCCCGGTCAGCCGCTGGTGCCCAGTACCCTCCATGACATTGATTTCATGGTGAAGGATGGCAAGAGGTTCGCGGACAGCGGTGGATGGGGATATGCCGAGTTTGAGTATGAAGCCGCGTCCGATACGTTCAGGCTCGGCACACTGGCGGATCAACCGCCGCAGGGGAACGACGCCAAGTGCGGGTTCGCGTGCCACACGATAGTGAAGAATCGGGACTACGTTTTCACGGAGTACCCCAAGAGGTGACGTAGTGTCCTTGCTGGCGTCGCTAATGTCGGCTCAAGGTCGGCAGCGAGGGGTCGCTCCCGCGAGCTGCGGTACATTCGACAAGTGCGAACCTGAAGCGACATCGGACACGGCGTCGTTGGTTCGGAATTGACGCCGGTTCACCGCACACTACGCTGGCGCGGCGGTCTTGGGCGAAAACTCGCACCACTTTGCGATCGCGCACTGCCAGCACCTGGGCTTGCGGGCGACGCACACGTAACGGCCGTGCAGGATCAACCAGTGATGCGCGTGCTGCCGGAACTCCTCCGGCACCGTTTTCAGCAGCCGCTGCTCGACCTCCTCGACGTCCTTGCCGGGGGCCAGGCCCGTCCGGTTGGCCACCCGGAAGATGTGCGTGTCGACGGCGATGGTCGGCTCTCCGAAGGCGACGTTCAACACGACGTTCGCGGTCTTGCGTCCCACGCCGGGCAGCGCCTCCAGCGCTTCGCGGGTGCGAGGCACCTGGCCGCCGTGCCGCTCGAGCAGCATCCGGCACAGGCCGATCAGGTTGCGCGCCTTGGTCCGGAACAGCCCGATCGTCCGAATGTGTGCAATCAGCCCTTCTTCGCCCAGCGCGAGCATCGCCGACGGCGTCGCCGCCACGCGAAACAGCTCGCGGGTCGCCTGGTTCACGCTGCGGTCGGTCGCCTGGGCCGACAGAACGACGGCCACCAGCAGTTCGAACGGGCTGCCGAATTCGAGCTCGCTGCGCGGATCCGGATTGGCGCGGCGCAACGCTTCGAAGATTGCCCGGCGCCGCGCCGCGTTCATCAGGGGGTACCAGAGCGGCGCTGCCGGGCGCGCTGAACGGCGCGCGCCACGATCGCCGCGATTCGATCGACCGGCCCGCGCCCTGCATCGCTCAAATCCTCGTCGGCCGGCTCTTCATCCTCGCGCGTCCGTGAGGCGAGCCGGGCCTCGCGCTCCAGGCTCTCCCGTTCGAGCCGGCGCTTGTGCGCCTTCACGCGCGCGCCCGCCGCCACGGCCTGCGCCCTCGTCCAGACCCGCTCGGGCCGGCAGGCGACCATCGAGATGCAGTCGACCGGGCAGGGCGGCACACACAGCTCGCATCCGACGCACAGCGAATCGACCACCGTATGCATGCGCCTGGCGGCGCCGACGATCGCGTCGAACGGGCAGGCCTCGATGCACAGTGTGCAGCCGATGCAGCGCGACTCCTCGATCAAGGCGGTCGGCACAGTCCGTGCGGCGCCGCGCGCCGGATCGGGATTCGCGCTCATCGCGCGATTATCTCAAGCTGCGCTCGGTACAGGCGGATGCGTCGATCTCGGCGGCCGTCTGCTGGTACTGGGCCAGGTGCGGGCCGCCGATTTGCAGGGCACGGCGGACGGCCTGCGCGGCCTCGCAGGGCCGTCCGAGTGCCCCCATGGCACTGCCCAGGTTGTTCCAGGCATCTGCACTGCCCGGATCCAGCTCGGTCGCCTTCCGGAAGGCCAGGGCCGATTCCGTCAGATCGCCCTGCGCATAGGCGGTGTTGCCGAGCCCGATCCAGGCTTCGGGAAAATCCGGAAACCTCTGCGTGATCGAACGGTAAGTGCGGCGCGCGGCGGCCGGGTCGATCCGCTCCAGCGTCGTCGCCGCAGCGAAGATCTGCATCGGCTGCTGGCTGACCGGCAGCCGCTCCGGCGGCAGCACAACCATCGCCCAGTACTGCGCGCGCGCCCAGGTGTGTTCGAAGGTTCGCAACGACAGCGGGTCGGCGTGCTGGCCGCCCGACTGCAGCAGGATCTGCTTTTGATCCAGGTCGTATCCGACCACGACCGAGTAATGCCAGATCGCAAGTATCGGAAGGCTGAGGTTTTGCAGCACGACAACCGGCGTGCCGGCCGCCACCTCGGCCAGCACCGCATCGATGCGCGGATCCAGCTCGACCGCAAGGCGCGAGCGCCGTCGCGCGGCCGCCAGCATCTCGGGCGGCAGCGAACCCTCGCGCGCCGGCACGAAGACCGACCCGACCAGATCCGGCGGGCTCACCGTGTCGCCTGCGGCGTCCAGCGCCATCGCCAGTGCGGCCGGGCCGCATTGGTGATCCTTCTGATCGAAAGTGGGCACCGCGATCCGGTGCGAGGCGGGCAGGCCCGCCGGCCTCTCGCGCAGCAGCGCATCGACCTGAGGGGTGGCACAGCCGCCCAGCAGCAGCAAAAGGCAGCCCGCAGAAGCGGCGCGACCGAGTCCCGGCACCGAAATCAATCGAATCCCCCGATCGGCGCGAACCGCCTTGCCGGTGCCACCCACCGGTGCCTCGAGCGCCCCGACAGCGAGCGTAATGGAGCGGGCTGCCCGATGGGGCGCACCCGATCGGTGCGTCCCGGGCGCCTTGGAGATTCAGAACTCGGCGTCCAGCTCGTCGATCTCGTCCGGTTCTGCCCGGGCCGCTTCCACCCATTCCTGCATTGGAGCCAAGGCCATGATCGTGCGGCAGTAGTCGGCGCAGGGCGCGTCGAGTGCCACCTCGTAGGTGAGGAAGCGCGTGACCACCGGCGCGAACATCGCATCGGCGATGCAAGGGCGGGTGCCGAACAGATAGGGTCCTGCGTAGGCTTGCAGGCACTCGGTCCAGATCGCGACGATGCGGTCGACATCGGCTTGCGCCCGCGACCACAGTTTGAACTTCGGGAAATGGCCCTTGATGTTCATCGGCAGCGACGAGCGCAGCGCGCTGAACCCCGAGTGCATTTCGCCGCAGATCGCCCGGCAGTGCGCACGGACCGCGCGGTCGGCCGGCAGCAATGCGGCTTCGGGCCTGATCTCGTTCAGGTATTCGCCGATCGCCAGCGTGTCCCACACGCGCGCCCCGTCGTGCTCCAGGCAGGGCACTCGGATCGAGGACGACAGCAGCAGCATCTCGGCTTTCATTGCGGGGTCGTCCGGCGGGATCACGCGCTCGGTGAAATCGAGCCCAGCAAACCTGGCCATCAACCAGCCGCGCAGCGCCCAGGCCCCGTAGTTCTTGCTGCTGATCGTCAGAACCGCGCTGGACATTGTCCGCCTCCCAATGCGGGCCGCATTCGGTCATCGACCCGCAAGGGATGTGCCACGCCCCTGCGACCCTGATCACCGCGGGCGAGCGTCGGTTCGCCGACCCGGTTGGCGCGCAACTTGCGTGCACTCATTCGTGGGAGGCGCCGCCGTGCTGTACCTGGCATACGAAGTGCAGTCCGAACTGTTGTCACCGCTGCGCCTGCTGGTGCAGGAGCTGGACGCAGCGCTGCAGCGCCAGCGGCCCCAGCGCCCGGTCTTGCGGAAGATTGCCGCTGCCTGGGAACTGATCGCTCGGGTGCGCCTGACGCACAGCCGACCCGCCTTCGGCATCGATCAGGTGACGGTGGGCGGGCAGCAGGTTCAGATCACGGAAGAGGCCGTCGCCCGCCTGCCGTTCGGAACCTTGCTCCACTTCAGCAAAGACCCGGCCGCCGCAATGCCGATGCAACCGCCCGTGCTGCTGGTGGCGCCGCTGTCGGGACACTTTGCGACGCTGTTGCGCGAAACCGTGCGCACGATGCTGCCCGATCACGACGTTTACATCACGGACTGGCTCAACGCGCGCGACGTCTCGGTGAGTCATGGCGACTTCGGGCTGGACGAGCACATCGGCTACCTGATGCGCTTCATCGCGACGGTCGGGCCGGGTTGCCATGTGATTGCGGTATGCCAGCCCTGCGTGGCGGCCTTGGCGGCCGTTGCCTTGATGGCCGAAGACGACCACCCGGCCCAGCCGCGCAGCCTCACGCTGATGGCCGGTCCCGTCGATTGCCGCGTGAACCCGACCGAAGTCAACCGGCTGGCGGCCAGCAAGCCGATCGGCTGGTTCGAGCAGAACCTGATCAGCCGTGTGCCACCGCCTCATGCGGGCTTCCTGCGCCGCGTATATCCGGGGTTCCTGCAGCTGATGGCGTTCATGAGCATGAATCTGCCGCGCCACCAGCAGTCGTTGCGTCAGATTTACGAGCACCTGGCGGAAGGCCGGACGGACGAGGCGCGACCCATCCAGCACTTCTACGATGAGTACCTGGCTGTCAACGATCTGCCCGCCGAGTTCTATCTCGAGACCGTGGAGAAGGTGTTCCAGACGCACGACCTGGCGCGGGGCAGGCTCGTTTGGGGTGCACGCGCTGTCGACCTGGCGGCGATCCGTCGCACCGCCCTGATGACGGTGGAGGGCGAACGCGACGACATCTGCGCGGTGGGCCAGACGGTCGCGGCGCAGGAGCTATGCAGTAACGTGCGGCCTTATCGCAAGACGCACCACATCCAGACCGGCGTCGGTCATTACGGCGTGTTCAGCGGGCGCAAGTGGGCCGAGCAGATCTACCCGCGCGTGCGCGACGCGATCTACGCCAGCGCGGCCTGATCTACTAAGGGCGATCCGCGCGCGCCGGCTCTGCTCGAAGCCAGCTCACCGGTGAATCGGGCGCGTGAACGGAAAGACCTTGGTCCAGCCGAGCAGGTCCGTGATCAGCAGGATCACGAACACGAGCACCAAGGCCCCCACCACGTCCCCGACCCCGTCGCCTCCGGCAGGGAGCTGACCGATGTGCGCGGCCAGATCCCGGGCCTCGTCGTCGCTCAGCGCCGCCACGCGTGCCTGCAGGTCGGCGGGGTCCACGCCGCGGGCCAGGAGCTCGCGACGGACTTCGGCGCGTGCCAGAAAGCTGCTGATCCGGACGCGCTCGCTCGAGTCGTTGCGCAACAACTGTTCAGTACCGATCAGCGCCGCGCGCGCCGGCAGCGGAAGGCCGGTGCCAAGCATGAAAGCGCAACTGATGATCGCCATGATCTTCTTGAGTCGCATGGAGTGGTCTCCGACTTTGTTGTTGGACCGACCTGGTGACCGTGACGCCACTACACTAAACGATTTTGTTCAGCCGCTTGAATCATGCGCTCGGATGAACTGTGCAATCTGCGGACTGATCATCTCGCGCCAGCGGCGGCCGGAGAAGATACCGTAGTGACCTACGCCGATGGCCGTCAGGTGGCGGCGGTTCGCCTGCGGAATTCCGCGGCACAGATCGTGCGCGGCCTGGGTCTGTCCGCTGCCCGAGATGTCGTCCAGCTCGCCTTCGATCGTGAACAGCGCCACGTTTCGGATCCCCTCGGGAGCGACCCGTTCGCCGTGTATATGCCAGGTCCCGTCGGGTAAGCGATGCTCCTGGAACACGATCCGGATCGTGTCCAGGTAATACTCGGCCGGCAGATCGAGCACCGCGTTGTACTCGTCGTAGAAGCGCCGGTGCGCATCCACGTCGTCCTGATCGCCCTTGATCAGATCCAGGTAGTAATCCCAGTGCGAATTCATGTGCCGGTCGGGATTCATCGCGACGAAGCCGGCGTGCTGCAGGAAGCCCGGGTAGACCTCCCGCAGGTAGCCGGGATAGGACGACGGCACCTTGAAGACCACGGTGTTGCGGAACCAGTCGATCGACTTGCGCTTGGCCAGTGCGTTGACCTGGGTCGGATTGCGCCGCGTATCGATCGGGCCGCCCATCATCGTCATCGTCCTGGGCAGCGCCGGATCCTGACGCGCGGCCATCAGCGAAACCGCGGCGAGCACGGGCACGGTCGGCTGGCACACGGAAATCACATGCGAGCCGGGGCCGACATGGTCGAGGAACTCGATCACATAGTCGACGTAGTCGTCCAGATGGAACGGCCCCTGCGACAGAGGCACCATCCGGGCATCGGTCCAGTCGGTGAGGTACAGGTCGTGGCTGGGCAGCAGCGTGCGAACCGTGTCGCGCAGCAAAGTGGCGTGGTGCCCCGACAGCGGGGCCACCACCAGCACTCTCGGATCGGCGGGCCGGCCTGCGGGCAGCGCGCTCAGATCGCGCTCGAAATGCAGAAGGCGGCAGAAAGGCTTCTCGATCGCGACGACGTCGTTGACCGCCACCTCGGTCCCATCGACCGTCACGGCCTTGATGCCGAACACGGGCTTCTCGTAGTGCTTGCCGAGCCGGTACAGAAGGTCGTAGCTGGCCGCGAGCCGGCGCGAGTAGAGCGTGTAGGAAAGGGGGCTGTACGGATTGGAGAACAGTTGCGAGGTCGCCTGCGCCCAGGTCGACATCGGGTTCAGGAGCCTGCGCTGCCACTCATGTAGCTGATACAACACGTCGGACTTCCCCCACGTGCGCCGAGGCGCGTTGCCCGCCCGGAATCGCTTGCGATTCTATCGCCCGCGGTCTCGCACGAATCGGCCAAACAGGGACCGATTCACGGTCCAGCCGCGACCCGGCCGGCCCGTCAACGGGGGGTCAACGCTTCAAGTGCTGCAATTTCTCTTTGACGTCTTTCCACTCGTCGGCATCCGGTGGGTGCGGCTTCATCCGTGTGATCGACGGCCACTGCTTGGCCAGTTCCGCGTTCAGCGGTATGAAGGGGCGCTGCTCCGCCGGTACGTCCTCCTCGGCGTAGATCGCATTGACCGGGCACTCCGGAATACACACGGCGCAGTCGATGCACTCGTCGGGGTCGATCGCGAGAAAGTTCGGACCCTCGCGAAAGCAGTCCACCGGGCACACGTCGACGCAGTCCGTGTACTTGCAGCGGATGCAGGATTCGGTTACTACATGGGTCATGGCTGTTATGCCTGGGGCGGCGGTCGGGCCGCGATACGGATCTTATCGTGATCATCGATTCCCTGCTGGACACGGACCTGTACAAGTTCACGATGATGCAGGTGGTATTGCATCAGTTTCCGGGCGCACAGGTCGAGTACCGGTTCAAGTGCCGCACGCCCGGTGTCGATCTGACGCCGGACGTCGAGTCGATCCGGCGGGAAGTCGCGGACCTGTGCACGTTGCGTCTGACCGAGGGCGAGCTCGATTATCTGCGCGGGCTGCGCTTCGTCAAGAGCGACTTCGTCGATTTCCTGGCGCTGTTTCAGCTGAACACCAAGTACATCCGGATCGAACCGATCGCCGACCGGCCGGGGGAAATCGATGTCGGGATCCGGGGACCATGGTTGCACACGATCCTGTTCGAGATCCCGGTGCTGGCGATCATCAACGAGGTCTACTTTCGTCGCACCGTGCCCGCCCCCGACTTCGCCGAGGGTCGTCGCCGACTGCGGACCAAGATCGCCCTGGTCCGGGACGATGCGACGCTGTCGGAGGTGCGGATCGCCGACTATGGCACACGCCGCCGATTCTCCCGCAGCTGGCACGACGAAGTGCTGCGGACGCTGAAGTCGGATCTGCGGGAGAACCTGGCGGGCACGAGCAACGTGATGTATGCGCGCGCGCACGGCTTGATCCCGCTGGGCACGATGGCGCACGAATATCTGCAGGCCTGCCAGGCGCTCGGACCGCGCCTGCGGGATTCGCAGACGTTCGGCTTCGAGACCTGGGCCCGAGAGTACCGCGGCGACCTGGGTATCGCGCTGTCGGACGTGTACGGGATGGATGCATTCCTGCGCGATTTCGATATGTACTTCTGCAAGCTCTTCGATGGTGCGCGCCACGACTCGGGCGATCCGATCCAGTGGGGCGAACGGCTGATCGCCCACTACCAGCACAACCGGGTCGATCCTCGAACCAAGACGCTGGTGTTTTCCGACGGGCTGAGCTTTGGCCGGGTCATCGAGCTGTATCGCAGGTTCCGGGGTCGGGCCCGGCTCGCGTTCGGCGTCGGTACCCATCTGACCAACGACCTGGGTTACACGCCGCTGCAGATCGTGATCAAAATGGTCCGCTGCAACGGCCAGCCGGTCGCCAAGCTGACGGACAGTCCGGAAAAGAACATGTGCGACGACCCGGCCTACATAGCCTATCTTCGGCAGGTTTTCCAGATTTCCGCGGAGTGCTCTTAAGGGCGCCGGGGGCGGGCGGTCGCGACCGGCCCTGTCAATGCGGACTGGGTTGGACCGAGCTGGCTTCGCGCACCGGGCTTGCCGGGCGCCGGGGCGTTGCGGCCAGCTTCTTCGTGTGTGCCTGCGCCGCCAGGGCCTTCTTGCGTTCTTCAGGAAGCCCCTGGTACTTCTGCGTCAGCGCCTGACGCTGACCCGGCGGCAGCGAATACGCATGCCGGAAATTCTCGCGCGTGGTTTCCCGCTGCTCGGGGGTCAGCTTGGCCAGCTGCGGCATCCGCTCGTGAAAGCGCTGCTTGCCTTCCGGCGACATGTTCGGATACTTGGCCGCGATCTCCAGCCATTTTTTCTTCCGGTCCGAATCGAACTTGTCCCAGTCGGCCGCCAGAGGCCCGAGCGCTTCGCGCTGATCAGAGCTCAATTCGCGCCATTGCGGGTGCGAGATCGACTGAGCGCGCGCCGCCGTGGCGCCGCCCGCTGGCGCCGGGGCTGGCGGCTGAGCCAGCCCCGCGGAGGCAGCCACGCAGGTCAGAAGCAGGCTCAGCAGCCGGTGCCGCATCCGGCGTTCAGATCCCCTGCTCATCGCGGATCATCACACCGAAGCCTTTATCGGCATAAGTGTCGATCGGCGTGTCGTCCAGCAACACCGCCAGGTCGATGTTGGCGCGTTCCGCGATCGCCTGATCTTCGTGCCAGCGGTAGATTCCGACGAAACCGACCGCCAGCGCGATGATCGGGGCAAGCACGCCCAGCCGGCGCAGCCAGATCCAGGCTGGCGCGGACTCGTCCAGAGACCACGAGCTACTCCCTGCGGCGGCAAACCGCAGGGCTGGCACCCACAGGGGCCTGTCCAGATCGGCCTTTTGCCGCTCCAGAGCGGCGCGGCGCGCCTTTTCCAGGCGCAAAACGACCCGGTACTCGAGCCGATCGGCGCCTTCATTCAGGGCCTGGCGGACCCGGTACGCGAACTCGACTTCATTCATAGCGTGATCCCACGTGCAAGCAACGCCTGTGCCAAGGCGTGCGTCGCCCGGGAACAGTGCGTTTTGACGCTCCCCTCCGAGCAGCCCATCGCAGCCGCCGTCTCGGCAACGTCCATGTCCTCCCAGTAACGCAGCAGGAATGCCTGTCGTTGACGGGCCGGAAGATTGGCGATCTCCTGCTCGATAATTCCCACGATCTGGGCCCGTTCGGCGTGGTCGGCGGCGCTCTCGGCCGCCCCGGTGCCTTCCGCGGCCTCCAGCGTCTCGAGCGGATCTTCGTCGCTTTCCTGGGTGCCGCCGAAAGCCGACAGCAGCGTCACCCAGGTCGAGCGGACCTTCTGACGTCGAAAGAAGTCGTGAATCGCATTCTGAAGGATTCGTGTAAACAGCGGCGGCAGTTCCTGAGGCGGCCGGTCGCTGTAATGCTCGGACAGCTTCAGCATCGCGTCCTGGACGACGTCCAGGGCGTTGTCTTCGTCCCGAAGTGCAAACAAGGCCTGTTTGTAGGCCCGGCGTTCGGCGCTGGCTAGAAATGCTCCGAGTTCTTCGCGTGTCGCCATCGGGCAGGCCGTGACTTTGCCCCGGACAAGGGTGATCCCTCCACACCCCGACCCCCGCAGTGATCCCTTCCTGAGCGGCGCCAGATCGTATCAGAGCGCTCCCCGGAGGCTTCGGGTCGCGGTGCCTGGGCGGCCCGATTTGCGAATCCCCATCCGGTGAACTAAGCTAATTCATTGAAATCACGGAAATCGGCCGCGCCGACGTGGCTTTCGGCGCCCGCGCTTTCCACAGGATTTCAGTCCGCCGCACCACCTGTCACGAGCAGGCGAGGAACGGCGTCCGATCAATCTCCAGACGGACTTTGAGAGGATCGAGTCGATGAAATCCGCCAGCGCGGAAGTCCAGCGCGCCGAACCGGCGTCCGGCGACGGTGCGGACAGCGGCGCGATCACCGGGGCCGAAATCGTCGTACGTTGCCTGCAAGCCGAGGGTGTCAAGCACGTTTTTGGCTACCCGGGCGGGGCGGTCCTGTACATCTACGACGCGATCTTCAAGCAGGACGGCTTCCAGCACATCCTGGTGCGGCACGAACAGGCCGCCGTTCATGCCGCCGATGCGTACTCGCGTTCCAGCCAGCGCGTGGGCGTCGCGCTGGTCACCAGCGGACCGGGGGTCACCAATGCGGTCACGGGAATCGCAACCGCCTACATGGATTCGATCCCGCTGGTCATTCTGACCGGCCAGGTCCCGACGCACGCGATCGGACAGGATGCATTTCAGGAGTGCGACACGGTTGGCATCACGCGGCCGTGCGTCAAGCACAACTTCCTGGTCAAGGATGTGAAGGACCTTGCCGGCGCCATCGGCAAGGCTTTTTATATCGCTCGCAGCGGGCGACCCGGCCCGGTGCTGGTCGATATTCCGAAGGATGTGACGGTCGCGCGATGCCCCTTCGAATACCAGCGCAACCCGTCGCTGCGCTCGTACAACCCGGTGGTCAAGGGCCACATGGGTCAGATCAAGAAGGCGGTTCAGCTGCTGCTGCAGGCCGAGCGGCCGATGATCTACACCGGCGGAGGCGTGATCCTGGCCGACGCCTCGGAGACTCTGGCGCGGCTGGTGGACCGGCTGAACGCGCCGTGCACCAATACGCTGATGGGCCTGGGCGGCCTGCGCGCCTCCGATCGCCGCTTCCTCGGCATGCCCGGCATGCATGGGACGTACGAAGCGAACATGGCGATGCAGCATTGCGATGTGCTGCTGGCGGTTGGCGCACGCTTCGACGACCGCGTGATCGGCAACCCGAAGCACTTCGCGCAGAGCCCGCGCAAGATCATCCACGTCGACATCGATCCGTCGTCGATCTCCAAGCGTGTCAAGGTCGACGTGCCGATCGTGGGCGACGTGAAGGAAGTGCTGGGCGAGCTTCTGATACAGCTGGAGGCGAACCGCCCCGCGCAGCCGTCGGCGAGCACCGAGGCGTGGTGGCGGCAGATCCAGCAGTGGCGGTCGCGCGATTGCCTGAAATATGAAATGAACGACCAGGTGATCAAGCCTCAATATGTGATCCAGACGCTATGGAAGGTGACGGAGGGCGATGCCTTCGTAACGTCGGACGTCGGGCAGCACCAGATGTGGGCGGCGCAGTATTACCCGTTCGAGAAGCCGCGCCGCTGGATCAATTCGGGCGGACTGGGCACGATGGGGGTGGGCCTGCCGTATGCGATGGGCGTGCAGATGGCCAATCCCGACGCCCGGGTGGCCGTCGTCACGGGGGAGGCCTCGGTCCAGATGTGCATCCAGGAACTGTCGACGTGCAAGCAATACCGGCTGACCCCGAAGATCGTCAACCTGAACAACCGCTATCTGGGCATGGTCCGGCAATGGCAGCAGATCGACTACGGCAGCCGCTACTCGGAGTCCTACATGGACGCGCTGCCGGATTTCGTCAAGCTGGCCGAAAGCTACGGGCACGTCGGTATGCGGATCGAGCGGCCGGCCGACGTCGAGCCGGCCCTGAGGGAGGCGTTCACGCGGCTGCAGGACCGGCTCGTGTTCATGGACTTCATCACGGACCAGACCGAGAACGTCTGGCCGATGGTCAAGTCCGGCAAGGGACTGACGGAAATGCTGCTGGGCTCGGAAGACCTGTAATGCGCCACATCGTTTCCATCCTGCTCGAGAACGAACCCGGAGCGCTGTCGCGCGTGGTCGGCCTGTTTTCCGCGCGCGGCTACAACATCGAGACCCTGACGGTGGCTCCGACCGAGGATCCGTCCCTGTCGCGGATGACGGTCGTCACCGCCGGCTCCGACGATGTGATCGAGCAGATCACGAAACACTTGAATCGGCTGATCGAAGTGGTCAAGGTCGTTGATCTGACCGAGGGTGAGTTCACCGAGCGCGAGCTGATGCTGATCAAGGTGCGGGCAACCGGGCGCGAGCGCGACGAGATGAAGCGGATGGCCGATATTTTTCGCGGCCGGATCATCGATGTAACCGAGCGCACGTATACGATCGAACTGACGGGAAACACGGCGAAGATCGATGCCTTCATTCGCGCGATCGACCGCGCCTCGATCCTGGAGACGGTTCGCACGGGCAGTTCAGGAATCGGCCGGGGAGAAAAGGTCCTGCGTGTTTGAATGATTGCTTGCAACTGTGTGGAGGGAGCCCGTCTATGAAAATCTATTACGACAAGGACGCCGACCTGTCGTTGGTGAAGGGCCGCCGGGTCGCGATCGTGGGCTACGGATCGCAGGGACACGCGCACGCGCTGAACCTGAAGGACTCGGGGGTGCGCGTGACGGTGGCCTTGCGTCGGGACGGCGTCTCCTGGCAGAAAGCGGCCAAGGCCGGGCTGGAGGTCAAGGAGGTTGGCGAAGCGGTGCGGGACGCCGACATCGTGATGATCCTGCTGCCCGATGAGAACCACGGGCAGGTCTATCGGGACTCGATCGAGCCCAACATCAAGAAGGGCGCGGTGCTCGCCTTCGCGCACGGATTCAACATCCACTACGGGCAGATCCAGCCGCGTGCGGACCTGGACGTGCTGATGGTCGCGCCCAAGGCGCCGGGTCACACGCTGCGCGCGACCTATACGCAGGGCGGCGGCGTGCCGTCTCTGATCGCGGTCCACCAGGACGCCTCCGGCGCAGCACGCGACCTGGCGCTGTCCTATGCGAGCGCGATCGGCAGTGGCAAGGCCGGGATCATCGAAACCACGTTTCGCGAGGAAACCGAAACCGATCTGTTCGGCGAGCAGACGGTCCTGTGCGGCGGATGCGTGGAACTGGTCAAGGCCGGCTTCGAGACCCTGGTCCAGGCCGGCTACGCGCCCGAAATGGCCTATTTCGAGTGCCTGCACGAGCTGAAGCTGATTGTGGATCTGATGTACGAAGGCGGCATCGGGACCATGAACTATTCGATCTCGAACAACGCCGAGTACGGTGAGTACGTGACGGGACCGGAGGTGATCAACGAGCAGTCTCGGCAGGCGATGCGGCGCGCTTTGGAACGGATCCAGAACGGCGAGTACGCGAAAAGCTTTCTGCTGGAAAACCGTGTCGGAGCGCCGACGCTGCAGGCCCGCCGCCGTCTGACCGCCCAGCATCCGATCGAGCAGATCGGCGAGAAGTTGCGCTCGATGATGCCCTGGATCAAGAAGAACCGCCTGGTCGATACCTCGCGCAACTAGGAATCGGATCGAGTGGCATCGATGCGGACCGTCGCAGGAGGCGCGCTGGACCCTCACCTATGAACGGCCGACTGCAGCCGTGGCTGGCGCGCGAAGGTTGGCCCTTCATCGGGGCGGCCGTGGCGGCCGCGGTCGTGGTCGCGTCGCTGGCCGGTTTTGCCTGGTCGATTCCGCTGTGGCTGCTGGCCGCGTTCGTCGTTCAGTTCTTCCGCGATCCGCCCCGGCAGGTTCGCGCCGGGCCCGGTGCGATCGTGTCTCCGGCCGACGGCCGGATCGTCAGGGTCGAAGCGCTACGCGATCCGAACACCGGGAGCGACGCGCTGTTGATCAGCGTGTTCATGAACGTGTTCAACGTCCACAGCAACCGCGCGCCGGTCGACGGCGTCATCGAAAAAGTTCAATATCGCCCGGGAGCCTTCATCCAGGCGGACCTGGACAAGGCGTCGGAACGCAACGAGGCCAACGTGATCGTGCTGCGTATGCCGACCGGAGAGCGGATCTCGGTCGTGCAGGTGGCCGGACTGATCGCGCGCCGGATCCTGTGCTATGTGCAGACCGGCGATCGGCTGGTGCGCGGCCAGCGCTTCGGCTTCATCCGCTTCGGCTCGCGGGTGGACGTGTACCTGCCGCGCTTCGTGAGGCCGGTGGTCGCGGTCGGTGATTCCGTCCACGCGGGCACCTCGGTGCTGGCCGAGTTCTGATGAAGGTGCCGATGCGCTTTCGCCGGCGCAAGCTGCGCCCGCTCGCCGGTTCCGCCGGCGCGCTTCCAGACGACTTCAAGGCCCCGGCACGCCGCCGGCGCGGCATCTACCTGCTTCCCAATCTTTTTACGACGGCAGCGCTGTTCGCGGGTTTCTTCGCGACGGTGCAGGCGATGAATCAGCGTTTCGAATGGGCCGCGGTGGCCATCTTCACCGCGATGGTCCTCGATGGAATGGACGGCCGGGTGGCTCGTCTGACGAATACGCAAAGCGCGTTCGGCGAGCACTTCGATTCGCTGTCCGACATGACCTCGTTCGGGGTTGCGCCGGCGATCGTGATGTACGAATGGGCGCTGCGCGGACTGGGGCGCTGGGGGTGGGCCGCGGCGTTCGTCTACTGCGCCGGAGCCGCGTTGCGGCTGGCCCGCTTCAACGCCAATATCGGAGTCGTTGACCGGCGCTTCTTTCAGGGCCTGCCAAGCCCGGCCGCCGCAGCGCTGGTAGCCGGGTTCGTCTGGCTGGCGGTCGACAATCACCTGCAGATACAGCAAGTGTGGTTGCCCTGGGTCGCATTCGGCGTAACCGTGTATGCCGGCCTCACGATGGTCTCGAGCGCCCCGTTTTACAGCGGCAAGAGCTTCCACGTCGGCGTCAGCGTGCCGTTCTGGGTGATGGTGGCGATCGTGGTGGCGATCTTCTTGATCTCCTCGGACCCGCCCATCGTCCTGTTCGTGCTGTTCTGCTGCTACGCCGTCTCCGGGTATGTGTACTGGGGCTGGCGCCGCTGGCGCGGCCAATCCAATCCGGCCCAGCCGGCGCGCTCCGGCGCCGAGACGGCGCCGCCGCATTGAGCGATTGTTAACGCGGGCGAATGCGCTTATAGTGACTTGGTGGAAGCACTAGACACCCGTCACCTCAGTACCCGCATGGCCGCGCCCCGACTGCGGCCGCTGCTGCTGCGCCCCGCGCGCAGCTAACCCCCGACCCACAATTCGAGTTCTGCCCAGCCTGCGGGTGACCCCCAGGCCGGAAAGACATGCCTTCAGGGAGAGTCCCGATGGACCGTTTGATCATCTTCGATACCACGCTGCGCGACGGTGAACAGAGCCCGGGCGCCGCCATGACCCGGGAGGAGAAGCTTCGGATCGCCAAGCAACTGGAGCGCCTGCGCGTGGACGTGATCGAAGCCGGCTTCGCCGCGTCCTCCAACGGGGATTTCGAGGCGATCCGCTCGATCGCGGCGGCCGTGCGCGAAAGCACCGTGTGTTCGCTGGCGCGCGCCAACGAGCGCGACATCTCCCGGGCGGCCGAGGCTCTCGCCAGCGCACGGTCGAAGCGGATCCACACGTTCATCGCAACCTCGCCGCTGCACATGGAAAAGAAATTGCGAATGTCGCCCGATCAGGTCTTCGAGCAGGCCAGGCAAGCGGTGCGCCTGGCACGCCGCTTCACCGACGACGTCGAGTTCTCCACCGAGGACGGCAGTCGCTCTGAGCTCGATTTCCTGTGTCGGGTGATCGAGGCGGCGATAGCCGAAGGGGCCACCACGATCAACATTCCCGATACGGTCGGCTACGCGGTGCCCGAGCAGTACGGACGGCTGCTGCGGGAGCTGCGCGAGCGCGTGCCCAATTCGGACCGCGCGGTCTGGTCGGTTCACTGCCACAACGACCTGGGAATGGCCGTGGCCAATTCGCTGGCCGGCGTGTTGAACGGCGTGCGCCAGATCGAGTGCACGATCAACGGTCTGGGCGAGCGCGCCGGCAACACGTCGCTGGAGGAGGTCGTGATGGCCGTGAAGACGCGCCACGACGTGTTCGGTCTGGAGGTCGGGATCGACACCACGCAGATCGTTGCCAGCTCCAAGCTCGTATCCAACATCACGGGCTTTCCGGTCCAGCCCAACAAGGCCGTGGTGGGCGCCAACGCGTTTGCGCACGCCTCGGGCATTCACCAGGACGGGGTGCTGAAGGCGCGCCAGACCTACGAGATCATGCGCGCCGAGGACGTGGGCTGGACCACCAACCGGATCGTGCTGGGAAAGCTGTCCGGCCGCACCGCGTTCCGCCAGCGGGTCCAGGAGCTCGGCATTCCGATCGAAAGCGAGGAGGAACTGGTAGCGGCTTTTGCGAGCTTCAAGGACCTGGCAGACCGCAAGGCGGAGATATTCGACGAGGACATCCAGGCGCTGTTTTCCGATGAGGCGGTCGTCCCGCATAACGAGTATTTCCGCCTGGTTTCGCTCTCGCAAGGTTCGACAACCGGCGAGCGCCCGCACGCCCGCGTCGTGTTTCGCGTCGGTGCTGAAGAGATCGATGCCCGCTCCGACGGCAACGGCCCGGTCGATGCCACGCTGAAAGCGATCGAAAGCAAGGTCGGCAGCGGTTGCGAGCTGCTGCTGTACTCGGTCAACGCGATCACGACCGGCACCGAAGCTCAGGGCGAGGTCACGGTCCGACTGGCCCGCGCCGGCCGGATCGTCAACGGCATCGGATCCGATCCGGACATCATCGCGGCCTCTGCCAAGGCGTACATCAACGCGCTCAACAAGCTGTATACGACCGCCGAACGGATCAATCCACAGATCTCGCTCGCTCCGTAGCTGTATCGGGGCCGCGGCATCTCCGGCCCCGATACGAGCGGGCCCGGTACCGGGCGCACGCGCCTTGGACGCCGTCTGGGCTTATAATCCGCCGCTTCACGGCACGGAGGCCCTTCCGTGACCGCATGTTGGCCTCAAGGGGACCCTGATGTCGGTTGCAGATATCAAAAAGGGCGACATCGTCGCCAAGTTTCAGCGCGCCGTAAACGATACCGGTTCGCCCGAGGTACAGGTCGCGTTGCTGACCGCTCGCATCAATGAGCTGACCGAGCATTTCAAGACTCACGTCAAGGACCATCATTCCAGGCGTGGCCTGCTCAAAATGGTCAGTCGGCGGCGCAAACTGCTGGACTACCTGAAGGGCAAGAAGCCGGACGCCTACAAGGGTCTGATCGAGAGCTTGGGCCTGCGCAAGTAAGCAGCGGTCGCAGCACGGACCGGCCGTCGGATGACTCGAGTGCTGAGCCAATCGCCTGGACGGATTGCCGCCCGCATCGGTGTGTCCTTGGCTGGGCACGAAAGGAAAACCAAGTGTTCCAAAAAGTGACCAAGACGTTTCAGTTCGGGGCGCACACGGTGCAGCTCGAGACCGGGGAAATCGCACGCCAGGCCGACGGCAGCGTGCTGGTTTCGATGGACGATACGGTGGTGCTGGCCACGGTCGTGGCGGCCGGCAAGGCTCGCCCCGGGCAGGACTTTTTCCCGCTGACGGTCGACTATGTCGAGAAGACGTATGCGGCCGGGCGCATCCCAGGCGGCTTCTTCAAACGCGAGGGGCGTCCTTCGGAAAAAGAGGTGCTGACCTCGCGCCTGATTGATCGGCCGATTCGCCCGCTGTTCCCCGACGGCTTCTACAACGAAGTGCAGGTGGTCCTGCACGTGATGTCGATCAATCCGGAAATCGACCCCGATATTCCGGCGTTGATCGGCGCCTCGGCTGCGCTGTCGCTGTCGGGCATCCCGTTCAAAGGACCGATCGGGGCGGCTCGCGTCGGATACGTGGACGGCCAGTTGGTCGTGAATCCGACCGCCTCGCAACTGAAGAATTCGGCCCTGAATCTGGTGGTGGCCGGGACCGAGCGCGCGGTTCTGATGGTCGAGTCCGAAGCCGATCAGCTGCCTGAAGACGTGATGCTGGGCGCGGTCCTTTTCGGCCATCAGCAGATGCAGCTTGCGATCGACGCGATCCACAGCCTCGTGCGTGAGGCGGGCAAGCCGGCCTGGGACTGGCAGTCCGCACCCAAGAACGAGGTCCTGCTATCGCGCATCGTGAACTTGGCCGGGTCGGACCTGCGGGCGGCCTACCAGATCCGCAGCAAGCAGGCGCGATCCCAGCGGATCAGCGAGATCGAGGCGCAAACGGCCTCGACGCTGATCACCGAGGCGACCGAGACGGGAAATGCCCCGCCGGACCCCAACGAGGTTGGCGCGATCCTGTTCGATCTGCAGGCCAAGCTCGTACGAAGCCAGATATTGGACGGCGAGCCGCGCATCGACGGGCGCGATACGCGCACGGTGCGGCCGATCGAAATCCGGCTCGGAGTCTTGCCGCGAACCCATGGATCGGCGCTTTTTACCCGCGGTGAAACGCAGGCCGTGGTGACGGCCACGCTGGGCACCAAACAGGACGAGCAGATCATCGACGCGCTGCAGGGCGAGTATCGCGAGCGCTTCATGCTCCACTACAACATGCCGCCGTTTGCCACCGGCGAAACGGGGCGCATGGGCGCACCGAAGCGTCGCGAGGTCGGGCACGGACGCCTGGCCAAGCGCGCGCTGGCCGCGGTTCTGCCCCCGGTCGAGGAATTCCAATACTCGATACGCGTCGTCTCGGAGATTACGGAGTCCAATGGATCATCGTCGATGGCCTCCGTGTGTGGCGGCTGCCTGGCGCTGATGGACGCCGGCGTGCCGGTCAAGGCGCACGTGGCGGGTATCGCGATGGGTCTGATCAAGGAGGGCAATCGCTTTGCAGTCCTGACCGACATCCTGGGCGACGAGGACCACCTGGGAGATATGGACTTCAAGGTGGCGGGCACCTCGCGCGGCGTCACCGCGCTGCAGATGGATATCAAGATCGAGGGAATCACGAAAGAGATCATGCAGGTCGCGCTGGCGCAGGCGCGCGAGGCCCGGATGACGATTCTGCAGAAAATGCAGGATTCGATCGCGGCCTCGCGCGGCGAGCTGTCGGCCTACGCCCCGCGCATGATCCGGATGAAGATCAATCCGGAGAAGATCCGCGACGTGATCGGCAAGGGCGGTTCGGTGATCCGCGCGCTGACCGAGGAGACCGGAACCCAGATCGACATCGAGGACGACGGCACCGTGATCATCGCCAGCGTCGACCAGGAGAAGGGTCGCGAGGCGCAGCGGCGCATCATGGAGCTCACCGCCGAGGTCGAGGTCGGCAAGGTCTACGACGGCACCGTGCTTCGCCTGCTCGATTTCGGCGCGATCGTCCAGATCCTTCCGGGGCGCGACGGCCTGTTGCATATCTCGCAGATCGCCAACGAGCGTGTCAACCAGGTCTCCGATTTCCTGAAAGAGGGCCAGCAAGTCAAGGTCAAGGTGATCGAGGCCGACGAAAAGGGGCGGGTCCGCCTTTCGATGAAAGCGCTTGCGACCGACCCGGCCACGCCGGTCACCCAGTCCTGAGCGAGCGCTGGCGGTCAGGAATCAAGCCGGCTTGGACCGCCAGCACACCCGGAGGCTTCGTGCGCGCCACCCTGGTCGCCGCCAACTGGAAGATGAACGGCTCGTTCGCGTCCAATCGCGAGTGGCTGCGGGTGTTCACGGCCTCGACGGTCTCGTCTGAAGTTGCGGTGTGCGCTCCCTACGTTTATCTGGCGCAGGTGGCCGATGCCTTGCGCGGCACGCGGCACGCCAGCGCCGGTGCGCAGAACCTGAGCGCCGAGGCGCCCGGGACGGCCACCGGGGAAATCGCGGCCGAGATGCTGCTCGACTGCGGGGTTCGGTGGGTGATCGTCGGCCATTCGGAACGCCGCAGCCGATACGGAGAAAGCAGCGGGATCGTCGCGGCCAAGGCGGCACGGGCGGTTGTGCACGGGCTGAAGCCGATCATCTGCGTCGGAGAGACGCTGCACGAACGGGAGCAGGGCCGGACGCTGGCGGTCATCACCGCCCAACTGGCGCCGGTATTCGACGCCTGTGCGGCCGACGAGCTGGCGGCCTGCGCGATCGCCTATGAGCCGGTGTGGGCGATCGGGACCGGTCAGACCGCGACCCCGGCCCAGGCGCAGGAGGTGCACGCGGCGATACGTTCCTTGCTGTCGCGACACGATCCCGGTGCGGCTTCGCAGACGCGCATCGTTTACGGCGGCAGCGTGAAGCCGTCGAACGCACTGGAGCTGTTCGCGCAGCCGGATGTCGACGGCGGCCTGATCGGCGGCGCGTCGCTGTCGGTGACGGACTTTATCTCGATTTGCCAGAGCGCTGACCGCGCTGCCAACTGAGTATTCGGGAAATGTTGACGAACATTTCCCGCACGAACTTGCCCCTCTCCCTCAGGGAGAGGGGCAAGGGGTGAGGGAAATGACCAAGTAAGTAGGAGAAGATTTTATGGCGTGGCTGAATTCGCTGTTGATCGTGGTTCAGGTGATCTGCGCGATTTCCATCATCGTGTTGATCTTGCTGCAGCATGGCAAGGGCGCCGACATGGGAGCGGCCTTCGGAGGCGGCGCCTCCGGCAGCCTGTTCGGAGCCAGTGGATCGGCCAATTTTCTTTCGCGCTCGACCGCCGTGCTGGCAGCGATCTTCTTCCTGGCGACGATCGGCCTGGCGTACACGGCCACTACGGCGCGCACGACATCGGCTCGAACCGACCGCGGCGGCATCATGAGTACGGTCGGCAAGGACGCGCCCGCGCCGGCGCCGGCTGGAGCACCGGCGGCGCCCGGCGGTCCGGGCGAGATTCCCGCGACCGCCGCGCCTCAGAAAGGTGCGACACCATCGCCCGCCGGCGCCGGGACGCCGCCACCGGCCAATCGCCCGACCGACATTCCCAAGTAGAAACGCCGCGCAGGCAGCGGCCTGCCGATGACGGTCGGCGGCATTCGCCGATGCTGCTTTGCGGAAAGCGGGTAGAATTCTACCCGATCGCCGACGTGGTGGAATTGGTAGACACACCATCTTGAGGGGGTGGCGGCGAAAGCCGTGTGAGTTCGAGTCTCACCGTCGGCACCACGTCGACGTGAACCAGCCCGGCCGGAAACGGTCAGAGCAAGGGGTGGTGGGAAAACTCAAGCGTCCGGGGGTGCCCGCCGGATGCGCACAAGCGGCGCGGGAATTGCGTGGATCTTGAAAGCTACCTGCCGGTCCTGTTGTTCCTGATCGTCGGCGCGATCATCGGTATCGCGCCAGTCGCGATCGGCATGCTGCTCGGTCCGAACCGCCCGGACCCGGAGAAACTGTCGCCCTACGAGTGCGGTTTCGAAGCGTTCGAAGATGCGCGAATGAAGTTCGACGTCCGGTATTACCTGGTAGCGATCCTGTTCATCCTGTTCGACCTGGAAGTCGCGTTCCTGTTTCCTTGGGGCGCGACCTTGGGCGATCTGGGCCCGTGGAGCCCCGGCTTCTGGGGGATGATGCTGTTCCTGTCCATTCTGACGGTCGGCTTTGTCTACGAATGGAAAAAGGGCGCGTTGGACTGGGAATGAGAGTCGCGAGGTCCGGACCGTGAGCGTTATCGAAGGCGTTTTCGAAGAAGGCTTCGTTACGACCAGCCTGGACAAGCTGATCAACTGGTCCAAGACCGGGTCGCTGTGGCCGGTCACGTTCGGCCTGGCGTGTTGCGCGGTCGAGATGATGCACGCGGGCGCCGCCCGTTACGACCTGGACCGCTTCGGCATGGTGTTCCGGCCGAGTCCGCGACAGTCGGACGTGATGATCGTGGCCGGCACGCTGTGCAACAAGATGGCCCCCGCCTTGCGCAAGGTATATGACCAGATGGCGGAACCGCGCTGGGTGATCTCTATGGGATCGTGTGCCAATGGCGGCGGCTACTACCATTACTCGTACTCGGTGGTTCGCGGCTGCGACCGGATCGTACCGGTGGACATCTACGTGCCTGGCTGTCCGCCGACCGCCGAAGCGCTGATCTACGGAATCCTGCAGCTGCAGAAGAAGATACGCCGCACCAACACGATCGCCCGCTAGCAGGCTGATGAAAAACCACTGCGCGGGCCGATTTGCGAGACCCTCGCTGAGCTCGAACGCAACGGACCCGCACTGATGGGAATCGAAGTTCTGGCAGAACGCTTGCGTACGCGGCTGGGAGAAGCGGCGGCCGACCTGCGATCGGCCTTTGGCGAACTGACCTTGACTGCGCCCGCCTCCCAGTACCTGCAGCTTGCCCAGGTACTGCGCGAGGACGCCTCGCTCGGCTTCGAGCAGCTGATCGACTTGTGCGGAGTCGACTACTCGAGCTATGGAGAGCGGCCGTGGGAGGGCCGGCGTTACGCCGTCGTCGCTCACCTTCTGTCCGTTTCCAACAATTGGAGGCTGCGCCTGCGCGGCTTCTGCACCGACGACGAATTTCCGGTGATCGCGACGCTGACTTCGGTGTGGCCGGCCGCCGGCTGGTACGAGCGCGAGGCATTCGACCTGTACGGAATCGTGTTCGAAGGGCACCCCGACCTGCGCCGGATATTGACCGACTACGGTTTTGTCGGCCATCCGTTCCGCAAGGACTTCCCGGTTTCAGGCCACGTGGAGATGCGATACGACCCCGAGCAGAAGCGCGTGATCTATCAACCGGTCACGATCGAACCGCGCGAGGTCACACCGCGCGTGATCCGCGAAGACAGCTACGCGAAGCCTTGAGGACCATGGATCGCTGATGGCGGACATTCGCAATTACACGCTCAACTTTGGCCCGCAGCATCCGGCGGCGCATGGGGTGCTGCGGCTGGTGCTGGAGCTCGACGGCGAGGTGATCGAACGCGCCGACCCGCACATCGGGCTGCTGCACCGGGCGACCGAAAAGCTGGCCGAGACCCGCACGTACATCCAGTCGGTCCCTTACATGGACCGCCTCGACTACGTGTCGATGATGGCCAACGAGCACGCCTACGTGATGGCGATCGAGCGGCTGGTCGGTGTCGAGGTGCCGCTGCGGGCCCAATACATCCGCGTGATGTTCGACGAGATCACGCGCCTGCTCAATCACCTGCTGTGGATCGGCGCGCACGGGCTGGACATAGGCGCGATGGCGGTGTTCCTGTACGCGTTCCGCGAACGCGAGGACCTGTTCGACATGTACGAAGCCGCCAGTGGTGCGCGCATGCACGCCGCCTACTACCGGCCGGGCGGGGTGTTCCGGGACCTGCCCGACTCGATGCCGCGCTACGCACCCTCGGCCTATCGAAGCGCGCAGGAGGTCGAGCGCCTGAACGCCAACCGCCGGGGCTCGCTGCTCGACTTCATCGAGGATTTCACGAAACGGTTTCCAACCTATGTGGACGAATACGAAACGCTGCTGACCGACAACCGGATCTGGAAGCAGCGGCTGGTCGGCATCGGGGTCGTGTCGCCCGAGCGGGCGCTGGCGCTGGGGTTCACCGGCCCGATGCTGCGCGGCTCGGGAATCGCGTGGGATCTGCGCAAGAAGCAGCCCTACGAGGTCTATCGGCAGATGGATTTCGACATTCCGATCGGCCGCAACGGGGATAGCTATGACCGTTACCTGGTGCGGATGGAGGAAATGCGCCAGAGCAACCGGATCATCCGCCAGTGCATCGAGTGGCTGCGCACGCATCCGGGGCCGGTGATGTCGGACGACCACAAGGTGGCTCCGCCGTCCCGGGTCGACATGAAGTCGAACATGGAAGAGCTGATCCACCACTTCAAGCTGTTCACCGAGGGCATTCACGTGCCGCCCGGCGAGGTGTACGCGGCGGTCGAAGCCCCCAAGGGCGAGTTCGGCATCTATCTGGTCTCCGATGGCGCCAACAAGCCCTACCGGCTGAAGATCCGCGCGCCGGGATTTGCTCACTTGCAGGCTTTCGACGAGATGACGCGCGGTCACATGCTGGCCGATGCGGTGACCGTGATCGGCACCCAGGACATCGTGTTCGGGGAGATCGACCGATGAGCGCGCTGCCCGAAACCGGCGAGACGCTGTCGGCCGAGGCCTACCGCCGGATCGACCGCGAAGTCGCCAAATATCCTCCGCAGCAGAAGCGTTCGGCCGTTCTGTCCGGGCTGGTGATCGCGCAGGACGAGCTGGGGTGGCTTCCGGGCTGGGCGATCGAGGCGGTCGCCTCGTACCTGGGCATGCCCCCGATCGCCGCCTATGAGGTGGCCACGTTTTACGCGATGTTCGACCTGCAGCCGGTCGGGCGCTTCAAGTTGACGCTGTGCACGAACCTGCCGTGTGCCCTGTCGGGCGCGACCCGGGCCGCGGCGTACCTGAAGGCGAAGCTGGGGATAGGTTTCGGGGAAACCACTTCCGACCGGCTGTTCACGCTGAAGGAGGGCGAGTGCTTCGGGGCCTGCGGCGACGCGCCCGTCGTGCTGGTCAACAACAAGCGGATGTGCAGCTTCCTGAGCGACGATCGAATCGATCAGCTGCTCGAGGAGCTTGGGCGGGATAAGAGTCGATGAGGGCGGAATGAGCGCTCAGACATGCTTCCACGGGCGGCACATCAAACCGATCGTGCTGGATGGGCTGGACGGCCAGAACTGGCAGCTGGCCGACTACCAGAAGCGCGACGGCTACGCGGCGCTGCGCAGGATGCTGTCCGAGAAGATGACCCCGGACCAGGTGATCGCCGAAGTTAAGAAGTCGGCGCTGCGTGGTCGCGGCGGTGCGGGATTTCCGACCGGGCTCAAATGGAGCTTCATGCCGCGCCAGTACGCCGGGCCCAAGTACCTGGTGTGCAATTCGGACGAAGGCGAGCCGGGGACCTTCAAGGACCGGGACATCCTTCGCTACAACCCGCACTCGGTGATCGAAGGCATGGCGATCGCGGCCTATGCGTCCGGATCGACGGCCGGATACAACTACATCCACGGTGAGATCTGGCCGGAATACGAACGCTTCCAGCAGGCGCTGGACGAGGCGTACCAGGCCGGATATCTGGGCCGCAACATCCTGGGCAGCGATTTCTCATTCGATCTGTACACGACGCACGGCTTCGGCGCCTATATCTGCGGTGAAGAGACCGCGTTGCTGGAATCGATCGAGGGCAAGAAGGGGCTGCCCCGGTTCAAGCCGCCGTTTCCGGCCGGCTACGGGCTGTACGGCAAACCCACGACGATCAACAACACCGAGACGTTCGCCACCGTTCCATGGATCCTGCGCCACGGTGCCGATGCCTTCGTGTCGCTCGGGCGGCCGAACAACGGCGGCACCAAGATATTTTCGGTTTCGGGCGACGTCACCTCGCCCGGAAACTACGAGGTGCCGCTCGGCACGCCGTTCGCCAAGCTGCTGGAGCTGGCCGGAGGCATGCGGGGTGGCCGGCGGATCAAGGCCGTTATCCCGGGCGGATCGTCGATGCCGGTGCTGCCGGGTGCTGTGATGATGGCGACCGATATGGATTACGACTCGATCGCCAAGGCCGGCTCGATGCTCGGCTCCGGCGGCGTGATCGTGATGGACGAGACCCGCTGCATGGTGCGCAGTCTGGAACGCCTGTCGTATTTCTACTTCGAGGAATCGTGCGGGCAGTGCACGCCCTGCCGCGAGGGTGCCGGCTGGCTGTACCGCGTGGCGCACCGGATCGAGAACGGGCAGGGCAGGCCCGAGGACCTGGATCTGCTGGACTCGGTGGCCGCGAACATCATCGGACGCACAATCTGCGCGCTGGGGGACGCGGCGGCGCTGCCGGTGCGATCGTTTCTGAAGAACTTTCACAGCGAGTTCGAGCATCACATCGAGCACCGCCGCTGCCTGGTGCCTGATTATGTGTAGCCTTGCGCCAGTCCAGTTACGACGCGATGGCGTGAACCCCAGGAAGCGCCGGCCATGATCGAATTGACGATCGACGCAACGAAGGTGTCGGTGCCCGAGGGCACCACCGTGTTGGAGGCCGCCGCCCGGCTGAACATCCTGATTCCGCACTTTTGCTACCACAAGAAGCTGTCGCTCGCGGCCAACTGCCGGATGTGCCTGGTGGAAGTCGAGAAAGTCCCCAAGCCGATGCCCGCTTGCGCCACGTTTGTGGCGGCCGGCATGACAGTGCACACGACCAGCCAGCGCACGAAGGAGGCGCAGCGCAGCGTGATGGAGTTCCTGCTGATCAACCATCCGCTCGATTGCCCCATCTGCGATCAGGGGGGCGAATGCCAGTTGCAGGACCTCGCGGTCGGTTACGGCCCTTCGGCGTCGCGCTACACGGAACCCAAGCGCGTGGTGTTTCACAAGGACATCGGGCCGCTGGTTGCGGCCGAGGAGATGGCCCGCTGCATCCACTGCACCCGCTGCGTGCGCTTCGGCCGGCAGATCGGCGGCGTGATGGAACTCGGCATGGCCGGGCGCGGCGAGCACTCCGAGATCCTGTCGTTCCTCGGCCATAGCGTCGACTCGGAAGTCTCGGGCAACATGATCGACATTTGCCCGGTCGGAGCGCTGACCAGCAAGCCGTTCCGCTATGCAGCCCGCACCTGGGAGCTGGGTCGGCGCAAGTCGGTCAGCCCGCACGATTCGCTCGGTTCCAACTTGATCGTTCAGGTCAAGGCTCAGCAGGTGATGCGGGTGGTTCCGCTGGAAAACGAGGAAATCAACGAGTGCTGGCTGTCGGACCGGGACCGCTTCTCCTACGAGGGCTTGTACGCGGCCGATCGGCTGACCCATCCGATGCTGCGGCACGCGGGCGGCTGGCGCGAGGTCGAGTGGGAAGAGGCGCTGAATTTCGTTGCCTCGACGCTGAACGAAGCGCGTTCGCGCCAGGGCGGCGACTCGATCGGCGCGCTGGTGTCGCCGGCGAGCACGCTGGAGGAAATGTTCCTTCTGGCCCAGATGACGCGCGCGCTGGGTTCCGATCACATCGATTTTCGGCTGCGGCAAACCGACTTTTCGGCCGACGCGGTGCGGCGTGGCGCCCCGTGGCTCGGCATGCCGGTGGCCGCGCTGAACCGCCTGGACCGCGTTCTGCTGGTCGGCTCGTTCCTGCGCAAGGACCACCCGCTGATGGCGGTGCGCCTGCGCGATGCGGTCGGGCACGGCTGCCAGCTCAGCGTCGTGCACGCGGTCGACGATGATCCGCTGATGAACGTGGCCCATCGCGCGATCACGGCGCCCTCGGGCTGGACCGTGCAGCTTGCGCAGATCGCCTCGGCGGTGGCGCAGATCAAGGGCCTGGCCGCGCCCGCCGACGTGAAACCGGGTGAGATCGCCCGCAAGATCGCCGACAGCCTGTGTTCGGGAGCGAATTCGGCCGTTTTGCTGGGTAACGCGGCGATCCAGCATCCGCAGGCGGCGTCGATCGGTTCCTGGGCGCAATGGATCGCCGAAGCGGTCGGGGCCCGGATGGGGGTGCTGGGGGAGGGCGCCAACAGCGTCGGCGGTTACCTTGCCGGCGCCCGGCCGTTGCGCGGGGGGCTGAATGCGCGCGCCATGCTCGAGCGGCCGCGCCCGGTGCTGATGCTGTGGAACTGCGAGCCCGAGTACGACACGGCCGATCCGGCGCTGGCCGCGAAGGCGCTGGCGGCGGCCGAGTGCGTGGTCTCGTGCAGCGCCTATCGCAACGGAGCGATGGAGTACGCGCATGCGCTGCTGCCGATTGCGCCGTTCGCCGAGACGGCCGGAACGTTCGTGAACACCGAAGGCCGGGTTCAGAGCTTCAACGGCGCTGCGCACCCGCAAGGCGAGGCCAGGCCGGGCTGGAAAGTGCTGCGCGTGCTCGGAAACCTGTTGGGGCTGGCGGGATTCGACTACGAATCGCCCGAGCAGGTGCGCGAGTGCGCGTTGCCGGCGATTCCGTCGGCCTGGCTGTCGAACGACCTCAGGGTCGCCCCGGCGCTTTCGTCCGAGGCGCCGGCCGGCCTTGATGCCGAACGCATCGCCGATGTACCGATTTACTGGACCGACGCGCTGGTGCGCCGCGCTTTGTCCCTGCAGAAAACGGCCGACGCCCGCCCGCCGCGGGCAACGGCCAACGAGGCGACCTTGAAGCGTTTCGGCCTGGCGCGCGGGGATCGAGCGTGGGTGCGGCAGGGTTCGGCGGTGGCGCTGCTCGAATGCGGGGTCGATTCGCGCCTGCCGGACGGCGTGGTCCGGGTCCCGGCCGGGCACGCGTCCACCAGCGCGCTGGGCCCGATGTTCGGGTCGATCCGGCTGGAACGCGCGGGATGAGCGAAGCGGCCGAGACGATGGGCCTGGTGGGTCGCTGGGGCGGCAGCTCGGGATTGTGGCTCTCGGTTCTGATCACCCTCGGCAAGATCCTTGCGATTGTGGTTCCGATCCTGGTGATGGTCGCCTACCTGACCTACTGGGAGCGCAAGCTGATCGGGTGGATGCACATCCGCTTGGGTCCGAACCGGGTCGGCCCGCTCGGGCTGCTGCAGCCGGTCGCCGACGCGTTGAAGCTGATGTTCAAGGAAGTGATCGTGCCGACGCAGGCCGACAGGGCGCTGTACCTGCTCGCGCCGGTGCTGGTGATGATGCCGGCGCTGGCGGCCTGGGCGGTGATCCCGTTTGCGCCCGGGGTGGTGCTGGCCGATGTCAACGCAGGCTTGTTGTACGTGATGGCGGTGACGTCGCTGGGCGTGTACGGCGTGATCGTCGCCGGCTGGGCCTCCAATTCGAAGTATGCCTTTCTGGGTGCCTTGCGCGCTGCGGCCCAGATGGTGTCGTACGAACTGGCGATGGGCTTCGTGCTGGTGGGCGTGCTGATGGTGTCGGGATCCCTGAACCTGAGCACGATCGTCAATCTGCAGACCCGCGGCTGGTCCGCGGACCACGGCCTCACGTTCCTGTCGTGGAACTGCTGGTTGCTGCTGCCGCTGTTCGGCGTCTACGTGATCTCTGCCGTGGCGGAGACCAACCGCCACCCCTTCGACGTCGTGGAAGGCGAGTCGGAAATCGTGGCAGGTCACATGGTCGAGTACTCGGGGATGGGATTCGCGATGTTCTTTCTGGGTGAGTACGCGAACATGATCCTGCTGTCCACGATGGCCGCGATGATGTTCCTGGGCGGTTGGTCCGCGCCTGTGGATCTGGCCAAATGGGGCATCGCGCTGCCGGGATGGTGGCTCAAATACTGGAGCAATGGGCTGGCACCGTGGTTCTGGTTGTTTGCCAAGGTGTTCGGCGGGGCCTCGATGTACGTCTGGATCCGCGCCTCGTTTCCGCGCTATCGCTACGATCAGATCATGCGGCTCGGCTGGAAGGTCTTCATTCCGATCACGCTCGCCTGGCTGGTGGTCGTAGCGGTGCTGATGCAGACGCCGTGGAACCCGTGGCGCGCCGCCTCCGCCGCGGCTCCGGCGGCCAGGGCCGCGGGAGCCTTGGCAGACGCGGGCCTGGCCGCCGAAGCCTTGGCGGGAGCGGGCCCGGCCGCCGAAGCCTTGGCGGGAGCGGGCCCGGCCTCCGAAGCCCTGGCGAAGGCGGCCCTGCCCGCCGAAGCCTTGGCGAAGGCGGGGCCATGAGCAAGGGCCCGATCCAGGCGGTGGGCGATTTTTTCGACTCGCTGCTGCTGCGCGAGCTGTTCAAGGGGATGGCGCTGACCGGCCGCTACCTGTTCTCGCGCAAGATCACGATCCGCTATCCCGAAGAGAAGA